>Ga0182027_10011705_pt1 | contig 12366 bp, 10 predicted proteins | sample 712E1DmetaG_FD_121300 | JGI IMG/M metagenome (GOLD analysis project Ga0182027, IMG submission 121300) | Permafrost microbial communities from Stordalen Mire, Sweden - 712E1D metaG (Illumina Assembly) | ecosystem: Environmental > Terrestrial > Soil > Wetlands > Permafrost | place: Sweden...
AAAAAATGTAATGTATAATTTCTAATGCCTCGTGGCAGGTACACTCGGGGTATATCCTATCCGGATGGATTCATAAAATGGAAACTAATCCTTGATCGAAATTGAAGCCAGATCTCTTTCCGTGGAGTACCAGATGCGGCATACTGGGGAGCGAATGAAAGCCATCCAGGATATGAGCTTTTCTGCCGATGCTGGTAAATTTGTTTGCATTGTGGGGACAAGCGGATGTGGAAAAACCACATTGTTAAATGTGATTGCCGGACTTCAGAGACCGTCCTCAGGAATGGTGCTGCTGGGCGGGAATCCAGTGGTTGGACCAGGAAAAGAACGCGCCATGGTCTTCCAGAACGCGGCGTTATTGCCCTGGCGGAATGTACTTCGCAATGTGACATACGGGCTTGAATTGCAGGGATATTCACCGAAACAAGTCAGGCAATCGGCACGCGAGATGATCGATCTGGTGGGGTTAAATGGATTTGAAGAGAGTTATCCGCGCGAGCTATCCGGAGGCATGCAGCAACGTGTCAATCTTGCCCGAGCGTTAGTTACCAGGCCGGAATTGTTGCTAATGGACGAACCATTTGCCAACCTGGATGCCCAGATGCGGGAATTCATGCAGACAGAGATCGAACGCATCTGGGGCCAGACCGGACCGACCACTCTGTTCGTGACCCATGCGATCGATGAAGCTATTTTCCTGGCGGATGAAATCATAGTGATGACCAACCGGCCGGGCCATGTGAAATCGGTGGTGCCGGTAAATTTGATCCGGCCGCGCTTGCACAGCATCAAGGAGAGTGCGGAATTCCATACCATCGAAGCGGATTTGCGCGACCAGATCCAGACGGAATTCGATGAACTTTTGGGCCAATCTTCGCGAATGAGGCAGTAGCAGCATGAAAAATCGGCACTTTTTCGATTTTCATGAAAAGAATGGGTCATTCAAGAAGCTGGTGCTTTTCGTTATCACCATGGTTATTTTTTTGGCGGTGTGGGAATTGCTGCCGGCGCTCGGTTGGGTGGACCCATTTTTCACCAGTTCTCCCTCACTTATTCTGAAGGCAGCGGGCTGGTTATTTGCGCATGGCCTGTGGAATGATATTGGCATCAGCCTGAGCGAATTTGGCCTGGGTATGATAACCGCCATCATCCTTGGTATCCTGATCGGAATGGTATTGGGCTGGTACCGGACCCTGGATGCCATGTTCGAACCATTCGTGACCATGTTCAATGCCATGCCGCGAGTGGCTTTGCTGCCTTTGATCATCCTGTGGCTGGGGATCGGGATCGAATCGAAGGTTGCGGCAGTTTTCCTGGGAGCATTTTTCCCTATTGTGATCTCAACAATGAAGGGGGTCAGGACCGTGGATGAAAACCTATTAAAGTGCGCCCGCTCGTTTTGTGCGTCGGATTGGCAGGTTTTTAGAACCCTGGTGCTACCGACATGCGTTCCTTTTATCGTCGCCGGGCTGCACATCGCGGTCGGCCGCGGGTTGGTGGGGGTTGTGATCGGTGAAATGCTGGCTTCCCAGGCAGGCGTGGGGCACATGATTGCAAACGCAAGCGCGATGTTCCAAACTGACAGGGTATTTGTGGGGGTTATCTTATTGACAGGCTTTGGATATTTCCTGACCGAAATCCTGAAACAATTGGAAAAAATCTTTGATTCATGGAGAACTTGAAGTGAAAAAGAACCTGCTTTTAATATTCCTGATTGCCTTCATGACATCCTGCGCGCCCAAGGCAACCGAAACACCGGCAGCACTCACACCCGTCAATGTGTGCTATAGCGCTCTGGCTGGAACGCAGGCTGTGGCATGGTACGCTTATGAAAAAGGACTGTTCAGAAAATATGGTTTGCAGGTCAACCTGGTCAGTATTACCGGAGGGTCGGCGGCTGTATCCACACTGGTCAGCGGTGATATGGATATCTGCCAGGTAGCTGCCACATCGGTGGTCAATGCGGTTGTCGCTCATAAAGATATCGTCATTATTGCCGGGTTAATCAATATTGTTTCCGGATCCCTGATAGCGCAGCCGGGAATTACCAGCATGGCCATGTTGCATGGAAAAATTATCGGAACACAGATTGGCTCAAACACAGATTCTGTGACCCGATTGGTGTTAAAGACCCAATCCATTGATCCTGACAAGGATGTAGTACTGCTCAATATAGGTGGTGAACCGCAGCGGGCGGCTGCCCTGGAGGCGCGAAAGATCGATGCCACTTTTATTATCCCGCCTCTCACCCTGGAAATGCGAAATAAAGGCTATGTGGAATTATTTAATGCGGATGCGGCCAAGATACCATATCAGGCTACCAGCATTGCCACAACACGTAATTTCCTGGCAAAAAACCCTGCTGTGGTGACCGACTTCATGAAAGCCATTTTGGAAGCAATTGTCCGCATCAAGCATGACCCGGCCGGGAGCGAGGCGGTCATCGCGAAATATTTGACCATCGACCCAGTAGCTGACGCAACTGTATTGCAGGACACATATAACAGCATTCTCCTGAAGACACTTGAAAATGTCCCATATCCTACTTTGCAGGGGCTCCAGACCGTGATAGACACTACCGCGCAGCAGAATCCGGAGGCGGCACTGATCAAGCCACAAAATATGGTTGATACCAGCACCCTGGATGCCTTAAAAAGCTCCGGTTTTATCTCTGGTTTGAAATGAATTAAGTATGGCTGAGCAATCCAGAAACGATCAGATCAAGGAATGGGAGGTGATGGGGAATATCCCGGCCCGTTTTGAAGGTGTTGCCGGGAGCTATCCCTCCCTGGAAGCGATCCGCTCTTCCGAGAGTGTGCTCACGTACCAGGATTTGGAAAAATCCAGCCGCTGCCTGGCGGCAGTGCTCGGCAGCAAATTGGGAGCCCAGCCTCGCCCGGTGGCTCTGCTGATACAGGATGGGGCGCAGATGATTTCCAGCCTGTTGGGGGTGATCCGGGCCGGTCATTTCTATTGCGCGCTTTCCCATAAAGATCCACCAGCCCGGCTGGCGAAGATTTTGCTGGATCTAGACACGAAATTGTTAATAACAGACAGCCAATCTCTGCCCCAGGCGCAGCAGGTCACACCGCCGGGTTGCGAAATCCTTCTCCTTTCCGACATCCCGGATGCAGTCGATACACACCTCCCGCCCGAAATTACTCCGGAAGCCCCCCTGGGGATATTCTACACTTCCGGTTCAACCGGTGAACCCAAAGGGGTGCTACGGACCCATTCCTATATTCTTCATCGGGTTTGGATAGATGTTCATGATTTTGAAATCGGCGCTGGAGACAGGCTGCTTTATATGCGGCAGTTCAATGTGTCATCCTCTCTCAGCAACATTTTTGATGCTCTTTTGACCGGAGCAACACTGGTGCTTTACGATGCCAACAGCCTGGGAACAAGCAGGTTGGCCGATACTCTCAATACTCAAAAGATTACCATTTTTATTCCTCCAATTGAGTTTTTACGTAACTTCCTGGATTCACTGAATGAAAACAGCCGCTTTAATTTTATTCGCATGGTAATTCTGGGCGGGGATGTTCTCTTCCGCCGGGACGTGGAACGATTGCGCACTCACCTTTCCGAACAAGCAGTGGTAGCACATCACCTCAGTTCGAGTGAATCAGGCCTGCTTGCAAGAACCATTCTAAATTTCAACAGCCCAATCCCAACCGATATTGTTCCACTGGGTTTTCCGGTGCCGGGAAAAGAAGTTCTTATTCTGGATCAGGATGGAAATCAGGTTCTCGGTGAAACTCCTGGAGAAATTGCTGTCAGAACAGAAATCGTATTTCAGGGGTACTGGAGACAGCCTGATCTCAGCATAAACAAGTTCTGTCCAGATCCGGCTGACCCGAGTCGAAAAGTTTTTTGTACGGGTGATCTTGGGTATTATCGTCCGGATGGACAACTCGTCTTTTTGGGCCGCAAAGATTTTCGAGTGAAGATCCGCGGTTACAGCATCGATTGTGCGAGCGTCGAAAGCGAGTTGATGGCAGAGCCTCAGGTGAAACGCGCTGTAGTTGTTCCACAGCTCGATCCAGCCGGACATAAGCGCCTGGTAGCTTATGTGGTGCTTGTTTCGCATTCAACCTATACAACGGCCGATCTGCGTACTTTCCTGCTTAAGCGTATTCCGGTTTACACGGTGCCAACTGTATTTATATTCCTGCCTGACCTGCCGCTGACGTCTTCCTTAAAAGTTGATCGGAAAGCCCTTTTGCCCCCGGATTGGTCCCAGATACAAACAACAGGTCCATTTGTTGCTCCCAGGGACGAAGTGGAGCGCAAGCTTGTATCGATTTGGCAGGATGTGCTCGGTTTGGAAAGGGTAAGTATAGATGATGCTTTTTTTGATATCGGAGGCGATTCCCTGTTGTCTTTGACCCTTTTTCTTGAAATTGAAAAAGGGTTTGGTGTGCATTTGCCATTGCGAACTTTAATTGACCATGAAACCATCCGCAAAATTGGATTGTTACTTCAGGATCCTCAAGCCGTCAATCTAAATATGGTGGTGCCATTTAGCACCGGAGGAGATGGATTGCCGGTCTTCCTTATTCCCACCCTACCTGGGGATGTAATGGGGTTGAATACCCTGGCATGCCTGTTGGATGGGACGCAGCCGGTTTATGGGCTGCAGGCTGCCGGGGTGGGAGGAGAAAATATTTACAAACTACCAGTGGAGCAGATAGCTGAGACATTTGTCAAAGCTGTTCAGCAAGTACAACCCCATGGACCATATTGTTTGATCGGTGGATCGTTCGGCGGATTGGTGGCTTATCAGATGGCAATCATCTTGAGCGGTAAGGGCGAGACTGTTTCACGGCTCGGTTTAATTGATACTACGCCGCCGGGACCGCGCCGATTAGTCCGTCCATCCATACCCGTACGGCTGCGGGTTCAATGGCAGAATATTCGTTCGTTGCCGGTAAATAAAATTCCGAATTATTTCCTGGAGAGATTAAAGGGCCATTTATTCGAACTTGCACGAAGAAAACCAATCCGAAAACCATTTTCGGTCAAAATTCTGGAAGCCATCAATGAGGTACCGGATGTCCAGCATCCCGGGAGGGCAGCTCATTTGATGTATACCCCGCGCTCATATTTTGGTGATGTAGTCATATTTAGAGCAAAAGTCAGATCTTCGGGTCAGAATTGGGATCCTATTCCTGGCTGGAGAAAATTTATCCTAGGAAGGATTAACGTGGTGGAAGTAGATGGGGACCACAGGCAGGTTTATAAAGAACCTTACGTCGCCGGCCTGGCAAGAGCAATTAATGGATTTTTGGAATGAGTTTCTGTTTGAAAAATTTCAATAGAGCAAGACAGCTATATTGGATCTGTTCTGAGCATTGCTTCCAGGATCAACCAGGCCAGCAGGCAACCGCCCAGGCCGATGGGGTAGAGCCAATAGGCTCCCAACTGATCGAATAAGAGACCTGCCAGGGGCAATGCCAGCAAGGCAACGCCGCTGCGCAGGGTTACATCAAAAATGGAAACCACCGTGCCGCCCTGTCCCTCGGGAGCGCTTTCGACCAAACAACTATAGTAGGCCGGCACATTAAAACTCAGGGCAATGCTTGCCAGGATGCGCAGGATGAAAAAACTTGGAATGGCCGGGAAAAGGACCACTGGCAGAAAAGAGGCTGCCTGTGCCAGTAAGGAAATACGCAGGATCCGCCTGGAACCGTGAAGCCGGATCAGCCGGTCAGCCAGCAGCATGAAAGGTACTTCGAAGAGCGCACTGACGGTGTTGGCTATACCGATCAGACTGGCATGCGCACCCAGGCTGGTCATATAAAGAGTTTCGAATTGGGAGCGGCCCATGGTGGTGATCCAGATCACGGTGAACGCCAACGCCATGCCAAGCACGGTTCGGTTGTGGGCCAACGTAGTTACCATCTGACCGAATGGTACTCTTTCCGGTCTTTTTATTATCGTCTTCGGTTTTGGAGAGCCTCGTACGAAAAACAATACAAAGACGGCAGCCACCAACATACCCGCGTATCCGGCAAATGGTACGTAAAGCCCCAGCTTTTCGATGAGCAAACCTGCCAGTACGGTGATGACAGCCCAGCCCAGCGAACCCCACAGCCGGATGGATCCAAATCCGGATTTCTCGCCGTTCACAGCCATGATCGCCTGGACATTCGAAAGCGACCCGGTACCGGCGGTTATCAAGCCATCCAGGATGATAAAAATCGAAATCGTCCAAAACAGGCTTTGGATTCCTTGCAAGAGCGCAAAGCAGGCTGAAGCGAGCAATGCCAGCATGATCAGGCGGCGTGGATGGCTGGATGCGTCGCCCCAACGACCCCAGAACGGCGCTGCCAGCATTCCGGTAACTGCGTCGAAGGTGCCAAGCAAACCGATCTCAACGCCGTTCAAACCGCGTGACTTATAGAATAATGTTATAAAAGGGGAAAGGAATCCACCTGCCCCGATCCATAGGAAATAATAGATGCGGATGAGACGCAGATCGCGGCTGTTGGAAGTATTTTGCATTCGGAATATTGCACAAGGCTCCGCCGGGGACTGCGGTCTCCGGCGGAGGCTGTTTTCAATTCTTTTTAATCTTTCTTCAAGATGGCATTCGTGGTGCCAATCAGTTTATCACGGATGGCATGACCATTCAAGCCGGCCTGCTCCATGCCCAGCAACACCCCGCCAACCACCGGAGGAACGGCGAGCCGTACGAATTGGGCTTGCGGAGCAGTTTTACGGATGGTCTTGCGCAGGGCCTGATCCATCAGCGGCGAGCCGCCATGCAGGCTGCCAATCAGAACCACCTCGAAGCATTCCTGTTGCATTTCAAGCTGGTTGATCACACCGACCGCCAACTTCCCCAATTCACGGCCGGCCCAGCGCATGACCGCCTGGGCCTGCGGGTCACCCTGGCGGGCGGTTTCGAAAACCTTAATAACCAGTGGCGACTCGAATGGGTAGCGCTGCAAATACACTCCTTCGATCAGATCATCCAGACCGGCTGCCCCGGTGTGTTCCAGGAAAACCTGCGTGAGGGCGGTGGCCGGGCCGCGCTTGAGCCATTCGAAAGTCACCGCCTGCATGGCACGGGCGAGGATGTCGAAACCGCCGGCATACTCCCCGGACCAATACCCGCCCCCGCCCACGGCGCGCCCCTGGCGTTTGTGGTCCCTGCTCCAGCCGCGCGCGTTGCAACCCGTGCCGGCCACCAAAGAAACCCCCCAGCCCTCGGATGCCCCGGCCAGGATCCCCAGCGTGGCATCGTTGACGATCTCGAGCGGGCAGCTCAGCCCGACCGGCCGGATGGCCTCCAGATGGTCCTGGCGCTCGGAAGGCCAATCGTAGCCGCCAATGCCCAGCCCGGCGCCGGCAACTTGAGCGGGATGGATCCCGGCTCGCTGCATGGCACTCGCACAGACTTCCAGCAGGACGCGCATCAGCCCGGCATAGCCAACGCCTTCCCAGTTGCCCGGGCCGCCGGTGGCGAAACCGAGTGCCTGGCCGGATTCGTCCGCGATCAGGGCGTGGGTCTTGGTTCCGCCTACATCAACGCCGAGGAAGTATTTCATCGATAATTGTCTCCAGAAGAAATAAAAAAAGATGCTAAACGCAAAGGACACGAAGGATAAATCAATGAGAACGCATAAGGGCGCGCAAGTGGTGGTAGCCGATCACCTGGATACCCTGATTCTTGATGAACTGTTTGAGTTCGGGATCCATGAAGGTGTGGTAATTGGCCACCCGGCTGGGCCAATCGGGGGTGATGGCTCGCAGCTCGGGTGTATCAATGGACGGGTGGAACAGGAAATGCGTTACCCCGGCGGGTAGTTCGGATAGCATCTTCTTTGTGATTTCCAGCTGTCCTTCGGGTTGGTCGAGCGGCAGCATGGCCATCCCATCCACCAGCGGCAGGCCCTGTTCTTCCAAATGGGTGATCAAGGCGGCGAAATGATCGGCTGTTTCGTCATCCATGCCCATGAAATGGAGCATGGCCGCCTCGGCGCGCGGCAGCATCACTGGAACCTGGGCCTGCTGGGCGGCCTGGATATAAGACTGGATGAATTTGGGATGGATGACCGTGCCCATGTGGCTGTCCATATGGGTAACATCCACGCCCCAGTCGAGCGCTTTACGGACTTGCAGCTGCAGCTCGGCGGTGACGGCTTCGGGGGTGGCGTGTGCCTGGGTTTCTTCGGAGGTTTGCCAGAGGAAGCCGTCTTTGTCCAGCAGGCCGGAGGCAGGATCACGTGTCGAGAGGGCTGACCAGCGGTAACCATCCCACTCGGCCGTAATGGTGGCATGCACGCCCATGTCGACACCCGGATGGGTGCGGCAGTATTCGGCGGCCGGTTTGGCCCACGGGCAGGGCAGCATGATGGCTCCGGAAGAAATGGACTCGTTTTCCCACAGATCGATAAAGGCGGCCAGGGAGGCCTGGCACATGCCGACATCGTCGGTATGCAGAATGACCAGCCGGTCGGTATTTGTAAAGCCCAATTTTTTCAAGACGGGATTCGGTTGCATGGTTGCTCCTATTTGAAGAATTGCGGCAGATAGGGCCGGTTGGTTTCCAGCAGGTCATCCAAAACTGCCTGGATTTTATCCGCTTTCGGGCCGAGCGGGTACACCAGCAGGGCCTGGTAGGCGGCTTCCCGGTCTCCGTGAACGGCTGCCTCGACCGTGAGCAGTTCATAGGCTTTGACGTGCGCCAGCAGGCCGAAGCAGACCGGTGGCAGGGGCTCGGCCGGCAGCGGATGGATGCCCTGCCGATCCACCCGGGCGGGCATTTCCAGCACCCAATCGACCGGCCAGCCCGGCACCGCGCCGTTATGGCGTACGTTGACCACGTGGGTTTCGCCCATGTCGTTATAGTGGGCGTTGAGCAACTGGGTCGCCACAGTGGAATAATAGGCCCCGCCGCGCAACATCAGGTCGGCAGGTGGTTCCTTCAGATCAGGGTCGGCATATTGCTTGAGCAGGTTCTTTTCGATCTCGATCACTTCTTCCCCGCGCGATGGCGGCCACTTTTCCTGCGCAGCCAGCTTGGTATCGGTCTGGTAAAAGTAGCCCAGGTAATAGTTCGGGATCATGCCGAGTGACTCGACCAGGCGCGGGTCAGTCTCGGGTTCGGTTTCCTTTTTTAACTCGGCAATATAGGCGGCCAGCACATGTGGCCAGACATCCTCACCATCCACGCTGAAGCCGCGATGCCAGGAGAGATGGTTCAGGCCAAGCGTGTTCAGGTCGGCGCTTTCCAGTGGGATTTGTTTGCCGGTGGACTGCTCCAGTTCCTTGATGATGCGCATTTTCTTGCCGATGGGCGCATTGCAGACACCCACCGAGGAAACCTCCGGTGCGTACCGCTGGAGCGCCTCGGTCACGAGCCCGGAGGGGTTGGTGAAGTTGACCAGCATGGCGCCGGGAGCCAGTTCCTGCATATCCTTGGCCAGTCTCAGCAGCACTGGGATGGTGCGCATGGCCTTGGCCATCCCGCCAATGCCGGTGGTCTCCTGACCGATCAGTCCATGGCGGCGGCCCAGGTATTCATCGGCGACGCGCGCCGGCATGTGACCCACGCGGATCTGGGTGGTGACATAGGCGGCGCCTTTGACGGCCGCGCGCTGGTCCGTGGTCAGGACTACTTTGAAAGGCGTGCCGCGCGCGGCGACCATGCGCCGGGCGAACCCGCCGACAACCTCCAGGCGCTGGGCGTCGATATCCATCAACCAGAGTTCGCTCACTGGCAGGCTTTTGATCCGGTCGAGGAAGCCATTGACCAGTTCGGGTGTGTAGGTGGAACCTCCGCCGATCACTGCGATTTTCATAGGATAAGTCCTTTCGTATTTTGACCGTGAATAAGTGTATATTGTGATTCTTTGTAGCTACAGAAGAGAAAAATCGGTGCGGCTCAAGGGAAAGAATCAATAAAAAAAACCTATTGAAATATTGCCCAAATGTTTTTCGAATAAATCATAAGTATACCAAGGCGGCTGTTGTACTACAACAGCGATGTGGCAATCGGACTGTTTTTTTCTAATAACTTTCTGGCGGAGAAATTAAACCGCGAAGGAAGGGTCGTTGGCGATATAATCGACGGGATGCCCGAACCACAGAAACCTTCCCTGACTGAGAAGCTCAAAAGCCTGGGCGTGAAGGTGGGCACGCGCGACCTTTCAAAACCCGAGCCTGTCGCGTCCTATGAAATTGACAAAGTTGTCACCGGAGCCTACCGCCCCGGGTTGACCGGAGAGACCTTTGTTGCCGGGCAAACCTTTGATGCGGAGTACCGGCACGGGCGGTCGGCCATCCGCCCGGAAGCCTCACTGGATGTGCTGGCAGCCTGGGCGCGCGAACCGCGCTTCCGGGAACTGCCGCTCGAATCCTATGCTTTTCTGGATACCGAGACCAGCGGGCTGGCGGGCGGTACCGGCACCTATGCCTTTCTGGTGGGGGTGGGGCGATTCATGGATGGTGCATTCCACCTGGAGCAATTCTTTATGCGTGACCCGGCGGAGGAGCCGGCCATGCTGGAAGCCCTGGCCGATTTCCTGGCTCCCACCCGGGCGCTAGTTACCTTCAACGGCAAGTCATTTGATGCCCCTTTGTTGGTGACGCGTTATTCCTTGCACAACATCCCGATCCCATTTAAGGATTATGCCCACCTGGATTTGCTGCCGCTGGCCCGGCGGCTGTGGCGTGACCGGCTGCCCAGCCGCGCCCTGAAATATCTGGAAGAGAACATCCTGTCGGCGCCGCGCACGCTCGAAGAAGTGCCCGGCTATGAAATCCCCTATCTTTACTTCGATTACCTGCGCAGCCGGGATGCACGGCCCTTAAAAGGGGTCTTCTACCATAATGCCATGGATGTGGTGGCAATGGCGGCGCTGCTTTCGCACGTATCAGCCATGCTGGCAGACCCATTCAGCGAGGCGGTCGAACACGGCCTGGACGTGGTGGCAATGGCAAAATTGTATGAGGACCTCGGCTACTGGGATAAAGCCGCACGGCTGTTCGAGCGCGGCCTGGAGATGGAACTGCCCGAGGCGGATTTCTGGCTGGCCATCCAACGGTTGGCACGCCTGCAGAAACGCCGGGGGGATGTGGAGACAGCCGTGCACATGTGGGAACGCGCCGCGCTGCAGGGCCACGTTTATGCCCATGTGGAACTCGCCAAATATCACGAGCACGAGCGGCGCGATTATGCCGAAGCGTTGAAATGGACGTCCAGCGCCATCGAGCTGGTCGGCACGCTCGACATCCCACGTTATATGTATAATCATTGGATGGAAGAATTGAAACACCGTCAGGAACGGCTCGATGAAAAAAACCAGAAGCGTTTTTTTAAAGGTGCAAAGGAGAACCCGACTTAATGAACCCTATTGTAGGAAGAATCGTTCCCGGATTGGTATTGGCTACCCTGCTGGCATCTGTTCTAGCATGTGGCACCACGCCCGCCCTGCCAACCGCGACCGCTACAGCCAACCTGCCCCCTACGCAAACCAGCCTGCCTACGCAGACTTCGCTGCCGCTTTTCCAGTCGGTAAGCTTGAGCTCCTCCACACGTGACGAGACGAGCGTCGCACCAGCACCGGTCTACACCTTAAAGGCACAAATCCCGGTTTTGCAGGGCAGTAACGATGCGCGCGTTACAGCTTTCAATAACGAGATGACCCTGTTAACACAGGAAGAGGTTGCCAACTTCAAAGATAATGCGGCCGAAGTGCGCGTCCCGACCGGTTCCTCTGGGAGCAGCTATGACCAGCAGTACACGCTGCTTTCGCCACCCGGCAACTTGATCAGCCTGCAATTCCAGATCAAGATTTTCATCTACCAGACCTCGCGGCCCAGAACCCACACTCGCGTGGTCAATTATGACCTACAAGCCGGGACGGATGTGACATTGGATAGCCTTTTCCTACCCAGTTCGGATTACTTGATGAGGATTTCGAATTACTGCATCGCGCAATTGAAGACGCGTCCGATCGATTTCGAGTCGTATACCAGCGGCGCCCAACCCAGCCAGGCGAACTATGGGAATTTTAATATTACCCCCACCGGTTTGCAGATCACTTTCGCTGAAAACCAGGTGGCTGCCACGGAACAGGCAGTGGGTGTGCCATATGCGGAGATTCAAGCCGATATCGACCCCCATGGAGTGCTGGGAGGATTCCTGCCGTAGAGTCTGGTTTCCATCCGAAAACGAATTTTGTAAATCCCTCTTTCCACGTTCTTCGAATCGCTATTGCAGCAGAAAATAGTTACTGGCTTTATGGACATTTATAGACAGTGCCAATTGACCAGTTTTCGTACAGGTTGGACCTGTACCGGGCGAACTACAACGCCCTTTATCCCACGGGCGAAAGCCGATGGAAGTCC
>Ga0182027_10011706_pt1 | contig 12366 bp, 11 predicted proteins | sample 712E1DmetaG_FD_121300 | JGI IMG/M metagenome (GOLD analysis project Ga0182027, IMG submission 121300) | Permafrost microbial communities from Stordalen Mire, Sweden - 712E1D metaG (Illumina Assembly) | ecosystem: Environmental > Terrestrial > Soil > Wetlands > Permafrost | place: Sweden...
ATCCACGCCGTGATCACGTCCATGGGCCGTCACCTCTCGGCAGCGGCCCGATCCGAGACCTACCGGAGGAACATCCCGCGATGACCGCCCGCATGTACTACGACGCCGACGCCGACCCGGCGGCCCTCCAGGGGCAAAAGATCGCCATCCTCGGCTACGGCTCTCAGGGCCACGCCCACGCCCTCAACCTGCGCGACTCCGGCTACGACGTCCGGGTCGGCCTCCCCGAGACCAGCAAGAGCCGGGCGGCTGCCGAGGCGGAGGGGCTGCCCGTCCTCACCCCCGCGGAGGCTTCCGCCGAGGCCGACGTGATCATGGTGCTCATCCCGGATACCCGCCAGCGGGCGCTCTACGACACCGACATCGCGCCCAACCTCAAGCCGGGCGACATGCTGATGTTTGCCCACGGCTTCAACATCCGCTATGAGCTGATCCACCCACCCGCCGGGGTGGACGTCAGCATGGTGGCGCCCAAGGGGCCCGGCCACCTGGTCCGGTGGACCTACGCCGACGGCCAGGGCGTCCCCTGCCTCTTCGCCGTGCACCAGGACGCGACCGGCACGGCCCGTGCCCGCACTCTGGCCTACGCCCGGGGCATCGGCGGCACCCGCGCCGGGGTGCTGGAGACCACCTTCGCGGAGGAGACCGAGACCGACCTCTTCGGGGAGCAGGCAGTGCTCTGCGGCGGTGTCTCCTCGCTGGTCAAGGCCGGCTTCGAGACCCTGACCGAGGCCGGCTACCAGCCCGAGCTCGCCTACTTCGAGGTGATGCACGAGCTGAAGCTCATCGTCGACCTCATGTACCAGGGCGGTCTCTCGTACATGCGCTACTCGGTGAGCGACACCGCCGAGTACGGCGACTACGTGAGCGGGCCCAAGGTCGTCAACGAGACCAGCCGCCAGGCCATGCACGCCATCCTCAAGGACATCCAGGACGGGACCTTCGCCAAGCGGTGGATCGAGGAGAACGAGCTCGGGCTGCCCAACTTCCTGGAGTATCGCGACGAGGATCGCCATCACCCGGTCGAGAAGGTCGGCGCCCAGCTCCGCTCGAAGATGAGCTGGCTGGGAGCCAAGACCGCGCCGGGCATGGAGGAGGTGCTCGCATCCGAAGGTGACGGCACCGTAGAGAGGACTGGGGCATGAGCACCGGCGCGAACGGATCCGACGAGGGGGGCGGCGTAGGCGGCGAGGGGGGATCGAGCGGAGCCGGCGGGGACGCGGTCAGTCTCGGCAATCCTCTCCTCGTGAAGCGGGCTCCGGAGAAGCTGGAGCCGCTCACCATCCTCGACACCACGCTGCGCGACGGCGAGCAGTCGCCGGGCGTGACCTTCAGCGCCGAGGACAAGCTGGCCATCGCCCACCAGCTGGCACGGCTCGGTGTCGACGTCATCGAGGCCGGCTTCCCCTACAGCTCCCCCGGCGACTTCGCCGCTGTCACGGCCATCGCCGAGCAGGTCGAGGGGCCGATCATCGCCGGTCTCAGCCGCTGCTTCGAGGAGGACGTCCGCTCCTGTGCCAAGGCGCTCGCCACAGCGAAGCACGCCCGCATCCACGTCTTCATCGGCACCTCGCCCATCCACCGCGAGGGCCAGCTGCGGATGACCCAGGCCGAGGTCTACGACCGCTCCGTGAGCATGGTCCGGCTGGCCAAGTCATTCCAGGAAGACGTCGAGTATTCGGCCATGGACACGACCCGCACGGAGCCGGACTACCTGGCCCAGGTGCTGAACGGCTGCATCGAGGCGGGGGCGACGACCATCAACCTCGCCGACACGGTCGGCTACGCCACTCCCGACGAGTGGCGCCAGCTCATCGAGTGGCTCTACGTGCAGGTCCCCGCCCTGAAGGACGTGACCGTCTCGGTGCACTGCCACAACGACCTCGGCCTCGCCACCGCCAACTCCCTCATCGGCATCCGCGCGGGCGCCCGCCAGGTGGAGGGCTGCATCAACGGGATCGGCGAACGCGCCGGCAACACCGCCCTCGAGGAGGTGGCGATGGCGGTCCGGCTTCACCCCGAGGTCTTCGGGGTGGCCACCCGCTTCGACCACACCCAGCTCTTCCGCACCTCCCGGCTGGTCTCCCAGCTGAGCGGCATGCTCGTCCAGGCCAACAAGGCGGTGGTGGGCGGCAACGCCTTTGCTCATCAGGCCGGCATCCATCAGGACGGCATGCTCAAGGACCGCCGGACCTTCGAGATCATGGAGCCGCACGAGGTCGGAGCCGGCTCCAGCCTGGTGCTCGGCAAGCTGAGCGGCCGCCATGCCCTCCGCGAGCGGCTCGCGGCCCTCGGCTACCGCCTCGATGACGAGGACCTCAAGCGGGCCTTCGTGCGCTTCAAGGAGCTGGCCGACCGCAAGCGTGAGGTCACCGACCGCGACCTCGAGGCGATCGTCGCCGACGGGCGCCCGGGGGCGGCGGAATCCTTCCACCTCGAGCACCTGCAGGTGAGCTGCGGGACCAACCTCCGGCCCACCGCGACGGTGCGCATGCTCCTGCCGAGCGGAGAGAGCCGGGAGACGGTGGCCCTCGGCGACGGTCCGATCGACGCCACCTACCGGGCCATCGACGCACTGGCCCAGGTGGAGGGTGACCTGGACGAATTCGCGGTCCAGGCCATCACCGCAGGGATGGACGCGGTCGGCGAGGTGAGCGTCCGGCTCCGGCACGAGGGCAGGCTGAGCGCCGGCCGCGGCGCCGACACCGACATCATCGTGGCCGCGGCCAAGGCCTACGTGCAGGCCCTCAACCGGGTGGTCGCCTCCCGGGACAGCGGCCCGCGCCTCACCCCGGAACGCATGGGCGCCCAGAAGGTCGCGACGGAGGTTGCCAAGTGACCGAGGGCGCACGGACGCTCTTCGACAAGATCTGGGACTCCCACGTCGTCGTCGAGGAGGAGAGCTCTCCGGCGCTCATCTACGTCGACCTGCATCTGGTCCACGAGGTCACCTCACCGCAGGCCTTCGAGGGGCTCCGGCTCGAGGGACGGAAGGTGCGCCGGCCGGGTCAGGTCGTCGCCACCATGGATCACAACGTGCCCACCACCCAGGACGTCCTGGGCGGCGCGGACGAGATCAGCCGGACCCAGATGGAGACGCTCCGCCGCAACTGCGACGAGGCCGGCATCACCTGCTACGGCATCGGACACAAGTGGCAGGGCATCGTGCACGTCATCGGGCCCGAGCTGGGCCTGTCCCTGCCCGGCACCGTGATCGTCTGCGGCGACTCCCACACCGCGACTCATGGGGCCTTCGGCGCCTTTGCACTGGGGATCGGGACCTCCGAGGTCGAGCACGTGCTCGCCACCCAGTGCCTCCGCCAGTTCCGTCCCCGGACGCTGGAGGTGAGGATCGAGGGTGCGCTGACGGCAGGGGTCACCGCCAAAGACGTGGCCCTCGGCGTGCTCCACACCATCGGCACCGCCGGTGCCGCCGGCCACGTGGTCGAGTACACCGGAGCGGCCGTCCGCGACTTCTCCATGGAGCAGCGGATGACCCTCTGCAACCTCACCATCGAGGGCGGCGGGCGGGCCGGGATGATCGCTCCCGACCCCACCACCTTCGCCTACATCGAGGGCAGGCCCTTCGCACCCCGCGGCGCCGACTGGGAGGCCGCGGTGGCCGCCTGGAGCGAGCTGCGCAGCGACCCTGGGGCCCGGTACGACCAGACCGTCGTCATCGACGCGGCCTCGCTGGAGCCGACCGTCACCTGGGGGACGACCCCGGCGCAGTCGGTGCCGATCAGCGGCCGCGTGCCCGACCCGGAGAGCTTCGGCGACCCGAACGCTCGGGAGTCGGGGCGGCGAGCGCTCGCCTACATGGACCTGGTCCCGGGAACGGCGATCGAGGACATCCCCGTGGACGCCGTCTTCATCGGCTCCTGCACCAACGGCCGGATCGAGGACCTGCGGGTCGCCGCATCTGTGCTCGAGGGGCAGACGGTCAAGGACGGGCTGCGCGTCCTGGTGGTGCCGGGATCGGCGCAGGTGAGGGCGCAGGCCGAGGCGGAGGGCCTCGACCGGATCTTCCGCTCCGCCGGCGCGGAGTGGCGCAACACCGGCTGCTCGATGTGCCTCGGGATGAACCCCGACATCCTCCAGCCCGGGGAGCGCTGCGCCAGCACGAGCAACCGCAACTTCGAGGGCCGCCAGGGCCGGGGCGGACGCACCCACCTGGTCTCCCCGCCATGGCCGCGGCCGCTGCCGTGGCCGGCCACTTCGTCGACGTCCGCCGGCTCGGCCGGTTCCAGGAGGAGCACCGGTGAGGCCGTTCCACTGCGAGCAGGGGGTGGTCATCCCCCTCGACCGCTCCGACGTCGACACCGACCAGATCATCCCCAAGCAGTTCCTGAAGCGGATCGAGCGGGCTGGCTATGGGACGTTCCTCTTCAACGACTGGCGCTACGACGACAGTGGAGCGGAGCGACCGGACTTCGTTCTCAACCGGCCCGAATACCGGAGCGGGAACCTGCTCGTCGCGGGGCGCAACTTCGCCTGCGGATCGTCGCGCGAGCACGCCGTCTGGGCGCTCAACGATCAGGGCATCCGGGCCGTGATCGCCCCCTCCTTCGCGGACATCTTCCGCAACAACGCGCTCAAGAGCGGGCTGCTGCCGGTGATCCTGCCGGAGGAGCAGGTCCGCCAGCTGCTCGACGTGGCCACCGAGGAGCCGGGGGTGGTCGGCATCGTCGATCTCGAGGAGCAGTCGGTGAAGGTCGGGGACCTCAGCTTCCATTTCGAGATGGACCCCTTCGAGCGCCGCTGCCTCCTCGATGGCCTCGACGACATCGGCCTGAGCCTCATTCATGAGCCGGCGATCAGCGCCTACGAGGCGCGGCGGCCGGCCTGGATGCCCGACCTCTCGCGTGGCGTGGAGGCGGGCTGATGAAAGCCCACGTCGTTTCACTGCCAGGAGACGGGGTCGGCCCCGAGGTCACCGGCGTGGCCCTGGGCGTCCTCTCCGCGGTCTGCGCCGAGGCCGGGATCGACCTCGAGGTCGAGGAGCGGCTGGTCGGCGGTCGGGCCATCGACGAGACCGGGGTGCCGCTGCCCGAAGCGACCCTTCAGGCCTGCCGTGGCGCCGACGCCGTCCTGCTCGGGGCCGTTGGCGGTCCCAAGTGGGATCACCTCCGCGGCGCGCTGCGCTGCGAGGCAGGACTGCTCGGGCTGCGGCGCGGGATGGGCGTCTTCGCCAACCTCCGTCCGGTCCGCGTCCATCCCCGGCTCATCGAGCACACCACGATCCGCCCGGAGGTGGTCCGGGGGACCGACATGGTCATCGTCCGCGAGCTGACCGGCGGCGCCTACTTCGGCGAGCCGCGCGAGCGATCCGGGACCGGGCCCGAGGAGATCGCCCGGGACAGCACCGTCTACACCGCCGCCGAGATCGAGCGGGTGGCCAGGATCGCATTTGCCCTCGCCGCGGGAAGGCGGCACCACCTGACCTCGGTCGACAAGGCCAACGTGCTCATCACCAGCCAGCTCTGGCGGGACACCGTGACCCGGCTGGCCGGCGAGTACCCGGAGGTGACCCTGGAGCATGCGCTGGTCGACTCCTTCGCCATGCGGCTGGTGCAGCGCCCGGCCGGCGTCGACGTGGTGGTCACCGAGAACCTCTTCGGCGACATCCTGAGCGACGAGGCGGGGGTCCTCGCCGGGTCCCTTGGGATGCTGCCCTCCGCGTCGCTGGGGGAGGGCGGCGCCGGCCTCTACGAGCCCATCCACGGCAGCGCGCCGGACATCGCCGGCCGCGGCATCGCCAACCCGTACGGGGCGATCCTCTCCGTCGCCCTGCTGCTCCGCCACTCGCTCCGACGCGATGACCTCGGCCTGGCCGTGTAGGCGGCAGTCGACGGCTGCATCACCGACGGTGCCCTCTCCGCCGACGTCGGCGGCTCGCTGGGGACCGAGGCGATTGGGGCCGCCGTGCGGCAGAGCGTGGTGCGGCGCCTGGCCGCGGCGGGCTCCCCGGGATGAGCACATTGCAGATCTACGACACCACGCTGCGCGACGGTGCCCAGGGCGTGGGGATCAACTTCTCGGTATCGGACAAGCTGCGCATCGCCGAGCAGCTCGACCAGCTCGGTGTGTCGGTGATCGAGGGCGGATGGCCGGGGTCCAACGCGACCGACTCCGTCTTCTTTGCGCAGATGCGCGGCCACGAGTTCACCCACGCCGTGCTGGCCGCCTTCGGTGCGACCCGGCGCGCCCACGTCCGGGCCGAGGACGACCCCCAGCTCCGCGCCCTCTTCGAGGCCGGGACCCCGATCGTCACCCTGGTGGGCAAGAGCTGGGACCGGCAGATGACCGACGTGCTGCGCACCACCGACCAGGAGAACCTGCGGATGATCTCCGACTCGGTGCGCTGGCTCACCGAGCAGGGTCGGCGCGTGGTCTTTGACGCCGAGCACTTTTTCGACGGCCACTTGAGCAATCCGGACTACGCGCTGCGCTGCCTGGAGGCAGCCCTCGAGGCGGGGGCCGAGACGGTCGGGCTCTGCGACACCCGGGGCGGGATGCTGCCCGACCACATCGAGCGAGTGGTGGGCGAGGTCGTCACGCGCTTTGGCCGGGTGGCGGGGATCCACTGTCACGACGATTCGGGCTGCGCCGTCGCCAACACCCTGGCCGCGGTCCGCGCCGGCGCGAGCCAGGTCCAGGGCTGCGTCAACGGTTACGGCGAGCGCACCGGCAACGCCAACCTCTGCACCCTCATCCCCGACCTCCAGCTGAAGATGGGGATGCCGGTGATCAGCGAGGACCAGCTCCGCCGGCTGACCGTCATCGCCCGCGACGTGGCCGAGATCGCCAACGTGGCACCGCCGCACTCCGCACCGTACATCGGCACCTCGGCCTTCACCCACAAGGGCGGGCAGCACGTCGACGCCATGGCCAAGGCCATCTACACCTACCAGCACATCGACCCCGAGGTGGTGGGCAACCACCGCCAGACCGTGGTCAGCGAGCTGTCGGGGCGCGCGACGGTGCTCACCAAGGCCGCCGATTTCGGTGTCGACCTCGGGGACGACCAGGCCCTGGTCCGGCGGGTCGCCGAACAGGTCAAGCAGCTCGAGCACCGCGGCTACTCGTTCGAGGGAGCGGAGGCATCCTTCGAGCTTCTGGTCCACCGCGCCCGGGGCCACCAGCCGCCGTTCACCCTCATCGACTGCATCACCCTGAACGAGCAGCGTGAGGGGCGGGCCATGGTCTGCGAGGCGACCGTCAAGGTGCAGATCGACGGTGAGGCGGTGCACACCGCCGGCGAGGGCAACGGCCCGGTCAATGCCCTCGACGCCGCCCTGCGCAAGGCGCTCACCCCGGCCTTCCCGGCGATCGGCGAGACCCAGCTCTTCGACTACAAGGTCCGCGTGCTGGACGGCAAGGACGGCACCGCGGCGGGGGTCCGGGTGCTGATCGAGAGCGGCGACCATCGCCGCCGCTGGAGCACGGTCGGCTGCAGCACCAACGTGATCGAGGCGTCGTGGATCGCGCTTGCCGACGCCTTCGAGTTCGCCATCGTGGAATGCCGCAGGCACGGCGGCGGTGCCGACCTGGAGACGGCGGAGCCGGCGGATCACAGCTGAGCGGCCGGGAGACGGCGGCGGAGCAGGAGCGCGCCCGCAGCACGGGCGCGCTCCTCAGCTCACCACGATCTCTCGAAGACCGCTCAGGAGTTTGGTGGGATCCGGAGCTCAGAGCCCCCGGCCGAGAAGCCCGCCCATCATTCCGCCCATGGCACCGCCGGCCAGGCCGCCCTGCACGGCAGAGCCGCCACCGCTGCGGAACTCGTCGAGGGAATGCGCCAGGATCGAGAGCGGCATCGACTGCAGCCAGACGCGGCCCGGGCCGGCCAGCTGAGCGAGGAAGAATCCATCGCCGCCGAAGATCTTGTTCTTGATGCCGGGAACGGTGGTGATGCCGAACTGCACCGTGTCCTGGAAGAGGCCGACGTGACCCGGATGCACCCGCATCACCTCGCCGGCGGCCAGGTCAAAGGTGATGATCTCGCCCGACAGCTCGATCCAGGCACGGCCCTGGCCATTGATCCTCTGCAGGATGAAGCCGTCCCCGCCGAAGACCCCGGCGCCCAGGCTCTGCTGGAAGCCGATGCCGAGGTTGACACCCTGGGTGCCGCAGAGGAAGCCGTGGCGGTGGGCCATGAAGCTCATGCCCGGCTGCGGGGCCACGTCGACGGGGAAGATCGTCCCGGGCATCTTGGCCGCGAAGGCCACCATGCCGGGCTGGCCCGCCGCCGTGTACTCGCTCATGAAGATCGAGCCGCCCGCAACAGCCCGCTTGAAGACGCCGCCGAGGCCACCGCCGCCACCGGCCTGGGTGGAGGTCCTCATCTGGATGGATGCCGTCATCCACGAGAGCTCGCCCGACTCGGAGAAGACGACCTCGCCCGGGTCGAGCGCGACCTCGAGGACCGGCATGACGGTCCCGACTACCTTTGCGTCCATCTTGGGAATCTCCTGAATCCGACGGAAGAGATGATCTTAGTGTCATCGACCGGAGTGCGATCGACATGGTGGAGCGCGGTGAGACGGCTTCAGCGGTCTGCGCTAGAGCCGGTGCCGCAAGCCGATCGGAGGCCCGAGGGCCGTGCCCCGGGCCTCCGCCGTCCCCGCCTCAACGGGGGGCCCTCTCCGTCCTATCCGAGGAGCTGGCTTGCGTACGCCTCGACCTTGCTCAGCGACGTCGTGGTCCCCGTGCAAGCGATACCCACGAAGGTCGTCCCCTTGACGGCGATGATGCCGAGTGCCGTCTCAGTTGCAGTCACGGTGTACGAGTAGGTGTACGCCTGATCGCCCACCCCAGACAGAGCGGTGAAGCCGAAGCCCGTGGTCGTGGCGTCGGCCTGCATCGACGCCTCAGCCGTGCTGAGGTACGCCGTGGGGATGCCATGCACGATGCTGACCACCACGTCGAGCACGGGAGGGGTCTCGCTCAGGTAGTTGCACGAGATGCCCGCCGCACTCGTCCCGTAGGTGGTGGGAGCGGGGACGGTGATGCCCAGGGCGCCACCGACATCGCTGGCCGAGGGGCACGACACGGTGCTGGTGCCCGACGCCGGGGTCGCGGTCGCCGTCGAGGCCGCCACAGTCGGTGTCGCGGTTCCCGCCGCGGCTCCGGGGCCGGACGATGACGGGACCGAGCTCGCGCTGCCGCAGGCTGCGACAACGATCGAGCCGAGCAGAGCGACACCGGCGGCGACGCCCAGCCGTTGACGCGTGGGGTGAGGGGAGAGTCTTGCGATAGGTGATAGAAATGTCATAGAAAAACTGTATCAGGTCAGCCCCGCAGCCGTCTCGCTCGGCGCACCGGCGGTTGAGTGCGGGGCACGCGGCGCGGGCGCGATCCCGTCCCGGTCGAATACTCTGTTGACGCCATGCGGATCGCCATCACCGGGGGCACCGGCTTCATCGGCTCGCACCTGGCGTCGCACCTCGCCGAGCAGGGTCACGAGCTGGTCCTGATCGCGCGGGGCGCGCGAGCGAGCGCCGCCGCCGGGCCCGCGACCGCGCGGGTCACCGCCGACGTCGTCAGCGGGTCCGGTCTGGCGGCAGCGTTCGCCGGCTGCGACGCCGTGGTCAACCTGGTCGCGGTCATCGTCGAGAGGCGCGGGCAGACCTTCGACGCGGTCAACCGCCAGGGCGCCGCCAACGTCGCCCGCGCAGCCGTGGAGGCCGGGGTCGCGCACCTGGTCCAGCTGAGCGCCATCGGAGCCGATCCCGACCCGCGCTTCGGGTACCTGGCCAGCAAGTGGTCGGGCGAGCAGGCGATCAGGATCAGCGGCATCCCCCACACCATCCTCCAGTCCAGTCTCGTGTTTGGCCCGGGCGACGGCTTCTTCGTCAAGCTGGCTCGGCTGATCCGGCGTACCCCGCCCTTCTTCCCCCTCCCCATCGCCGGTGACGGTCGCACCCTCTTCCAGCCCATCGCCGCCCAGGATGTCGCCCGCTGCATCGCCATCGCGCTGGAACGCGGCCCGAGCTCGCGGGTGCTCGCGATCGGAGGGCCGGACCACCTCAGCTACGAGCAGATCGTCGACATCATCCGGCGCCAGGTGGTGTCCCTCCCCCGGATGAAGGTGCACGTTCCCGTGCCGGCCATCCGGCCGGTGGCGGCGCTGATGGCGGCGGTGATGCGCGACCCGCTGGTGACCCCCGCGCAGCTCGACCTGCTCGGGCACGACAACATCACGGTGCCCGGGGCGGTGGCGGCGGGCTTCGGCTTCGAGCCGCAGCGCTTCGCCGACCAAGCCGGCTACCTGCGGGGACGGAGCCGGTGACCACCAGCCGGCGTCTCGCCGAGCTGGGGATCTCCCTGCCGCCGGTGACCGCTCCACTGGGCAGCTACGTGCCGGCACGGCGGGCGGGGCACCTGCTCCACCTCTCCGGGCATCTGGCCAAGCGGGACCGCACCGTGGTCGCCGGCCGGGTCGGAGCCGAGATCGACGTGGAGACCGCCCGGGGGCTGGCCCGCCAGGTTGCCGTCGACCTCATCGCCACCGCCGCCGAGGCCGCCGGTGGCGTGGACGCGCTCGCCGGCGTGATCAAGCTGGTCGGATTCGTGAGGAGCGCCCCCGGTTTCGACCAGCAGCCCGCCGTCATCAACGGAGCCTCCGACCTGCTGCTCGAGATCTTCGGCGAAGCCGGTCGCCATGCCCGCAGCGCCCTCGGAGTCAGCGAGCTGCCGATGGGCGCAGCCATCGAGATCGAGGCGATCTTCGAGCTCGGGTGAGGCGGCCGCGGCGTTCTCTCCACCGGGTGCTGAGCGGTTTTCGACCGGCACCAAGGTGTCATCGATTGGAAAGACACAGGGGGTAGAGTGAGCGGCACCGTGATGAACGACAACACGACCCCACCCCCTGACGACAAGCAGACAGACCCGGAGAGTCCATCTCCCAGTACTGACCCCTCGACCGGAGGCGGCCAGCCGCCGATGGATGCCGGGGCCGCTGCAGGCTGGGCCTGGAACGGCCACCAGTGGGTCCCCGGCAGCACCAGTGCTCCCGGCTGGGGCCAGCCCTGGAGCCACCCCTCGGGAGGGTTCGGCCCCGCCTACGGGTGGTCGAATGATCCTTGGGGCGGCTATCCGTACGGTTCACCACCCGGCTACCCGCCGGCTCCTGGAGCGCCGACCGACTACCCGCCGGTCGCGCCCTCCAGGCCGTCCCGCATGGTCGCGGCGGTGATTGCCGTCGGGGTCGTCATCGCCCTGGTCTCCGGGGGAGTCGGTGCCGGTATCGGCCTCGCCCTGCGGCCGAGCTCGACCACCAGTGGCTCGCCGTCAACCAACATCGCGTCGCCGGGCAACAGCTCGTCCTCCGCCACCACCTCGCCCTCAGGCGCCAGCAGCGTCGCCGCCTCCGCCATCGCGGCCCAGATCGAGCCGTCGGTGGTGGACGTCGTGAACACGCTGGCGGGCGGCTCCGGCCTCGCCGAGGGGACGGGGATCATCATCAACTCCTCGGGCGACATCCTGACCAACAACCACGTCATCGACGGCGCCCAGTCCGTCACCGTCCAGATCGACGGCTCGGGGCCACAGCTCGCGGCCACCGTGCTCGGTTATGACCCCGTCGACGATGTCGCTCTGATCAAGATCAATGACATCTCCGGGCTCAACCTCAAGGTGGCGCCACTCGGCAACTCCGACAGCGTGACCATCGGCGCCGACGTGGTGGCCATCGGCAACGCCTACGGCAAGGGCGGTACTCCGGCGGTGGTGTCGGGGACGGTCGCCGACCTCGATCAGTCCATCACCGCGAGCGACGGTGCCACCTCCGAGAGCCTCACCGGCATGATCCAGATGAACGCCGACATCGTCGAAGGTGATTCCGGCGGCCCGCTGGTCAGCGCTGCCGGCAAGGTCATCGGCATGGACACCGCCGGCACCGAGACCGGCGCGAGCTTCAGCGGGCAGGCGACCACCACCCAGGGATTCGCCATCCCGATCGACACTGCACTCCAGGTCGCTCAGCAGATCGAGACCGGGCAGTCCAGCGGGAGCATCACTGTCGGGGCTGGACCGTTCATCGGGGTCGAGGTCGAGGACAGCAACTCCGTCTCCGGCGCCCTCGTCGAGGGAGTGCAGGCCAACACCCCGGCGGCGAGCGCCGGCCTCCAGGTCGGTGACGTGATCACCTCGCTCGGTACCACCCCGGTGACCTCCAGCGGCGCCCTCAGCAGCGCTCTGCAGAGCTACCACGCCGGAGAGAGCGTCCAGCTCGGCTGGGTCGACAGCTCGGGCCAGCAGCACACCAGCTCGATCACCCTCGGCAGCGGGCCGCCTCGCTGACAGCGGTCGTGCGGCAGGGGGGCGCCCCGATGCGCTCTCCTGCCGCGCTCCCCTCACCGC
>Ga0182027_10011707_pt1 | contig 12366 bp, 4 predicted proteins | sample 712E1DmetaG_FD_121300 | JGI IMG/M metagenome (GOLD analysis project Ga0182027, IMG submission 121300) | Permafrost microbial communities from Stordalen Mire, Sweden - 712E1D metaG (Illumina Assembly) | ecosystem: Environmental > Terrestrial > Soil > Wetlands > Permafrost | place: Sweden...
ATTGGAACGGATCTCGGCCGCGTCGGGATAGCTCCGCAGGAACTCGCGGTAAAGCCGGATGGCGGTTGCCACATCGCCGGACTGTAGCGCCGTCTGGGCTTCACGCAAAGGATCCTCGGGCCCACCGGCCCATAGCGCGGCGAGTCCCAACGGAAGCGCTAGAACAAGTGCGGCGAGTCTCACGCTTATGAGATTATAGCGTGCGGACCTGGTGGGCCTGCGAAAGACCGCCCACAGCGGCGATCCGCCATCGACGCGGACTTCAGGCACTACCACTCTTCCCGGGTGCGCGAAACATACGTGGATTCGCCGATCGCTTGTGGGGCAGGATCCCGTCCGTGGCGGGTGTTCACCAATGGCTCAGAGTCGCTCTTGAACGGCCGCGCTAAGCCTGCCGCCGGCCAGACTGTGGCCGATTCCGAATCGTAACTCGCTGTTTTTAAAGGATATTCGTCGCGGAGGTCGGCCACACTGTGGCCAAGTTGTTCCCCGCAAGCTCCCAACCCAGGTATCCGGTGCTGGCCGAATCCGGCTGGCCTCGCCCGCATCGGGCCAGGCTGCGCGGCTTGGAAGTGGATTCGGCGGTGTGATGTGGGGCAGGATGGCATCCCGCCTGGGCGGCATTGACAAACGCCCGCGTGAGGCCGATTACCAATCGGCCGCAGGTTGCTAACCCGCCCCACAAGAGCACTGCGGGCCTTGCGCATCGTACGCTCGGATTCGAGCGGTTTTGAGGACGAACCGCCCCCCGCGCCCACTTTCAAGTCTTTCACCCCACTCTTCCCGGAACGGTCCCCAAAGGAGCATAATGGGATCAAATGCCCACTCTCGCTTGCCTCGGAAAGACGGTCCTGTTATGGGCCGTGTTCTGTGCATCCGGCCTCCATGCCGAGCAGGGCCTCCTGTCGTTTGTGTTCGGTCCAAGTTCCCCGGAAGCAGCGCGGCAATCCGCGCACGCCGCGGCTGCGGCGGCACACCGCTGGGTGCATACCGCCGGCGGCGTGGTCGAACTCAGGCGTGGCGGCAGTCCGGATGTGCAACGCATGGATGCGGCCACGGGCGCCAAGGAAATGGACCAGGCGTTTGGCGATGCGGCGCTGGCGGCGCGCGATGCCGATCCGTCTTCGTTCCTGGTCACTCTCGACTCCGCCGCGCAGGCCGCGGCGTTGCATCCCGGCGCCCGGGTCGTGGTTGCCGTTCTGAACAGCCCTTCGTTCTCAAGCGATGGAGAACGCACATTGGAACATCTGGGCGAGATCTGCCAGGCTCACGGGGTGAGGGTTCTCGTAGTGGACGCCGCGGAGGGGTCCAAAACCGTACCGAATGCCGCTCTCAACGGCTTGACCACAAAAACCGGCGGCGCATGGGTGCGGCAGGCAAAAGACCTGGGGCCGCAAGTGGCCATGGTGACGCCGCCGGACGAGCCGCCCCCGCCGCCCGCTGCGACCGCGGCTGTGCCGGCCGCGGCCAAGGCCGCCGAGGCGGTGCATTCCGCGCGCAGCGGCATCCCCGATTTCGAGATTCCGGTGCAGATCCGGTTCATCCGCACTTCGGGAACGGGATCGACCTCCGAGAGCATTGCCGACCACGAAGCGGATTACGGCACAACCGCGACTCTCAGCTACGTGTCGAGTGCGCCGGGCGGCAGTATGGGTATCGCCGGGGGAGGCGGCTCGATGGAGGTCTCCTACTGGCCCAACGACCCCAACGCACCCCTGCAGGGTCTGGTGACCGTCGAATCGCCGCTCAAAGCGCTGAGGTTCGATCTGGAAGACAATACGGGCACCTATCAGGCCCGCGCGCGCATCACCGCGACTGTCCGGAACGTCAAGGGGGCGGTGATCTGGACCGGACAGAGAGACGTCAATATTCATGGACCGGCGCAGAAGTTGAATGAGCGGCGCGAAGGCAGCATGTTCTTCATGCGCGCCGTGACCGTGGTCGGCCAGGGGCCCTTTACCCTGGAAGCCAAAGTGGAAGACCTGGTGGGGCACACCACGGGCACGATTCAGACACCGTTGCGAGTCGGACGAAATGCCCCGGGCCTGGTCGCCACCGATGCCCTGGTGGTGCGCCCGTTCAAGGGGTCCGCAGACAAGTTCGAAGCCGACCAGGTGCTGAGCTACGAAGGAGAGGCGCTATCTCCGATGCTCGACCCCGTCTTCCGCGCCGATCGGCCGGTCGATTTGCAGATCTACCTGCGGCTGTATCCGGACATCCACGGCTCGCCGCTCGATTTGAGCATGGAAGTCCTGAGCGAAGGACGCGTGGTGGCCCGCATGGCGTTGCCATTCAAAGGCGGACTGGCAAGCAGTGCGCGCGATGGCGCATCCTCGATGAGCGGTAGCGCGAACATCGTAGGCGGGCAGGCCAAGGAATTCCCGTATCTGGTGAATTTGAAGGGCGCCAAATTCCCCGCCGGCGATTACCAGGGCATCATTTCAATCCGTCAGGGCAAGAGCGTGATCCGGCGGGTGGTCGCGTTCAAGGTAGTTGGAAACGGCGCCACGGCGCCGGCGGAGATGGCGAAGGGGCCCCGGGTTTCGGCGGCGGCCGATGACGCCGAAACCGCGGCGGTGGTGCTGCCGGATATAGAGCCGGCCACGATCGATTCGAGTGGGCTCAAAATGCGCGACGAGGACCAGAAGCAGCTCTGGGACGCGGCTGCCAAGACCGCGATGGGCTACCTCGACCAGCTTCCGAATTTCCGCTGCATTCAGGAAACGCATCGGTTCACCGCGCCCGCGAAGAGCCCCGATCAACTGAAAGAGGCCGACTCATACAGGGACGAGTTGATATTCGAAGACCGCCAGGAGCGGTATCAGCGATTGGATGCCGATGGAGTAACCGCCGATAACGCCCCGATGGAAAACAAAGGCATCCGGGCCCGCAACGAATTCGGTTCTCTGCTGCGTGGCCTCTTTGACCCCAAAGTCAGCGCATCCTACCACTGGGCGGGCCGCTCAATGGCCCTGGGTGTGCTCTGCCAGGTCTTCGAGTTCGAAGTTTCCCGAGCCAAATCCAACTTTGTCCTGCATTACAACAACGCGGTTGAAGCAGCGGCCTATAAAGGGCGCGTTTTCATCGACGATGAAACGGGAATGGTGCGCAGGCTCACGATTCAGGGAGCCGGCCTGTCGAAGGACTTTCCCCTGCAATCGCCCTCTCTTTCACTCGACTATGGCATGGTGAAGATCGGCGAAGACGATTATCTGTTGCCGCTTCGCTCCGTTCTGCAATTACGGCAGGCCAAGGTGTTTGTCCGCAACGAAGCCGTTTTCCGCGATTACCGCAAGTTTCGGGCGGAGTCGCACATCAAGTACGACAAGTGAGAGGGACCGGGTCCGTATTGGCGTTCACGCCGGCCTCACGATTGGCGGCTTCCTCCCGGAAGCCCACCCGAGTATTCACTGTCTGTCTTCTGGCCGCCGGAATTGCCGGTGTGGGTTCATTCATCCTGCTCAGAGCGGCCGCACCCCAGGCATCGCCGGGCCGCCTGGCAGTCATCACCGTCGATTACCCCGCGGAGGGTTCCTTCTTTCCTCCCGAGATCACGCCTCCCACCTTTCTCTGGCGCGACGCCGCGGCCGATGTAACTTCGTGGACTATCGACATCGCTTTTTCGGACCGCGCTCCCGCCATTCACGTGAAGTCTTCCGGCGAACCGCTGCGCATCGGAGAAATCGATCCGGAGGCTGTGTCGGCCAACAACGAACTTCCCAAGCTGACCCCGGAGCAGGCGGCCGCGCATACCTGGACCCCCGATGCCGGCACCTGGGAGGCGATCAAGAGACATTCCGTTGGATCGCCGGCAACCATCGCGATCACCGGGTTTCGCGACGAGGACCTGAAGCAGCCGGTCTCCGGCGGCCAGGTCAGAATCGAGACTTCCAGAGACGCAGTTGGAGCGCCGATCTTCTATCGCGACGTGCCGCTGATGCCCAATCAGGGCAGTAGAGGAGTGATCAGGCCGCTGGCGCCCGAGGCGATCGGGCTGATCAAATGGAGGCTGCGCTACCTGGACGAGCCGCGCGGCCGGGTGGTCATGCAGAAGATCTCGACGTGCGCCAACTGCCATTCCTTCTCCGCCGACGGCAAGACATTGGGACTCGACGTGGACGGCCCACAGGACGACCGCGGTCTGTATGCCCTGATCCCGGTGGTCCGGCAAGCGTCGATTCGCACTCGGGATGTGATCAAGTGGCCCACCGTCCGCGATCCCGCCGTCCCCCGGCTGAGAGCCGCTTTCATGTCGCAGGTCTCCCCGGACGGACGCTACGTTCTCTCGACGATCGACGATCGGGATGCCGCCCGGCGCGCGGGGGGGCGCACGCTGGAAGATAAGTATTACGTTGCCAACTTCCTGGACTACCGGTTCCTGCAAGTGTTTTATCCGACGCGAGGCATTCTGGCATGGTATGACCGCGACACAAGGCGTTTGCAGCCGCTGCCGGGCGCCGATGACCCGCGATACGTACAGGCCGGTGGTGTTTGGAGCCCCGACGGAAAGAACGTCGTGTTCGCCCGGGCCGAAGCGAAAACTCCCTATCCACCGGGATTCCCGATGGCCCGCTACGCCAACGACCCAAAGGAAACCCAGATTCAATATGACCTTTACAGGATCCCGTTCAACCAGGGAAAGGGTGGCCAGGCGGAGCCTGTCCGCGGCGCCTCCGCCAACGGGATGAGCAACAACTTTCCGAAGGTATCGCCGGATGGCCGCTGGATCGTGTTTGTCGAATGCCGGAATGGAATGGTCATGCGGCCGGACGGCAAACTCTACATGGCGCCTTTCGACGGCGGCGAAGCCCGGCTCATGAAGTGCAATACGCCGCTGATGAACTCGTGGCACACCTTCTCGCCTAACGGCCGCTGGATGGCCTTCTCTTCAAAGAGCCGCTCGCCGTACACGCAATTGTACCTGACGCACCTGGACGCCAACGGAAACGATACCCCGCCTATCCTGGTCGATAACGCCACGGCTGCGAACCGCGCGGTGAACTTGCCGGAGTTCGCGAACATCCCGAAGGGAGGCCTGGAGAAGATCGACCCGCTGGCAACCGAGTTCTACCGGATGGAGAATCAGGCCGTCGAGCTGATGACTAAGGGCCGGTTTGGCGAGGCGATTGCGGTGTGGCGCGAGGCTCTGGGGATGGATCCGAGCGATGGCAAGGCGCACCTCAACCTGGGCTATTCGCTGGGCCAGACCGGCCGCTTGCGCGAGGCCCTGGCGGAGTATCGCAGAGCTTGCGACCTAAGTCCGGACGATCCGATAGCCTTTGCCGATCTGGCGCTGGCGCTGAGGCTGGATGGCAAGCCGGACGAAGCCATCTCCAATTACCGGAAGTCTCTGGCACTCGATGCCGCAAACGCCGGAGTGCAGGCCGACTTGGGTGCGATGTTGTCCGGGAAGGGTGAAACCGCCGAGGGACTCGAACACCTGGAGAGGGCTGTGGCCTTGAAACCCGAGTCGGCTGCCGTGCAGAATACGTTTGCGTCCGCGCTATTAAAGATCGGCCGGACCGCCGAAGCCACCGCGCATCTGGAGAAGGCTGTGGAACTGGCCCCGGATTCGACGGAGTTCCGCTTGAGCCTAGCCCAGGCGCTAGCGCAGGCGGGGCGCTTCACCGAGGCCATTTCGCAATTGCAGAAATCCATCGAGATCGGCGGTGGCCGGGACTGGCAATGCTACGACATGCTGGGCGCCGTCTACAGCAGGATGGGCCGCCCCGACGAGGCCATCCGGGCCGGGCGCCGGGCCCTGGACCTGGCCCTCGCCGGCCAAGACGGGGAACTGGTCCGGAACTTGCGCGCCAAGTTGGCGGGCTACGAGCAAACCCGGCAGCGCTAGAATCGGCGGGCGGCACGCGCGCAGCGAGGTGCGGGGTTCCGCGCAGCCGCGTTCCGCTGCGCGCGACATACGCGTCCGGCCTGCCCCCGATAACTCCGGCAGTCAGTTATTCGTTTCCAGCCCACCGGCCTTGGATTCCCAGGCATAGCGGACGCCGCGGCGTGCGTGGTCGAGTGCGGGCTGGGCGAGCGACTTCGGCGCTCGCGAGAAGGTACCCAGGTCCGCTCACGAGAAGTTACCCGCCAAAAGCGAGCTTCTGGCGCAAGGGGAAGTGCGCGGCCCGAATGCCAAGGAGAGCCCGGCGGCCGGATCGCGCGTGGGATACAAAGACGTTGCGCGCCTTCGGCGCGGACGATGCCGCCAGTTTCATCCCCTTGCCCGCGGACAAGGCCTGTTCTTCGGATGGGTCACCGGCTCTATCGGAGCACAAGTGGGTAACTTCTCGTGAGCGCCCGGGACGAGCGACATACCTGCATCCTCTTGGGCATGGGCCGGACCGGTTCACAGCGGCCGGAACGCGGAACGGTCTGAGCGCACCGCCCGCCGCTCCGGGCGCAAAAAAAGGGGGCGGCCAGCCGCCCCCTTCCTGGAATTCCAGCCTCGCGGACGAAGCTTAGAACATGTACTTCAACGCAAACTCAATCACGCGCGGCACATTGTTCTTGTACAACGGTTTACCGTCGGTGACCGCGTTGGCGTTGGTCAGGCTCAAACCACATGGCGCCGGGCTGTTGCCACAGGAGCTGGCAGTTGCCGAATTCGAGAAGTTCAGGTTGACATCCTGAGCGCCTCCCTGGCCGAATTGCCAAAGCGCATGGTTCATGAAGTTAAACGCCGACAACCGGAACTCGATCTTGTGGTGCTCCTTGAAAGCGAAGTCCTTGTAAATCGCAAGGTCGCTGTTGAAGAAAGCGGGCCCCTTGATGTACGGCCAGATGAGAGTGCCGTCCTTTCCGCCCGTCGGAGCCGTGAAACAGCTCGGGTTGAAGAACTGCCCGGAACTCAGACCCTTTCGCGGATCGCAGGTCATCTGGGGCATGGTGACGTTAGGCGCGTTCGTGCCCAGGTAGTCCGCCGGCTGCATATCGGTTGGCCACGAGACGTTGAGTGACCCGTTGGTATTGGGCTGGAGGGGCGGCCCGCTCTGCCACTGTGTGACTCCCGAGAGGATCCAGCCGTTCGCCGCTCCGGCCAGGAACCTGTTGCCCTTGCCGACGGGACTGGGCAGGTTGATGACGTAGGCCGCGTTAAACACATGCGTGCGGTCGTACGCCAACACGCCGTAGTTCGCCGGAATGCTGAACGGGTACACGTCCTGACCGTCACCGTTGCCATTAGAGGTTTGGCCGTCGCGAATACCGATATTCTTGCTGAACGAGTAGTTCGTAGTGAAAGCAATGCGTCCCGTCTGTTTCTGCCACGTCGCTATAAACGAATTGTAGTTGGAATAGCTGAGGTGGCCGATTAAGCTGATGCTGGTGTAGTTGTGGTACGGGAGGAAGTCGTTCAGGTTCGGAAAGTTATTGGGTAGCATCGTGCCCGGCTGATAGAGGGTCTGGCCGGTTAACGGATCCTTCCCGAAGTAGGCGCCGAGCGGGGCGATGTCGATAGCACCCGGACCGTTGCTGTTCCCGCCGGTGGTCAGAAGATCGCGCGACCTGCTGCCCGCATACTGGAATTCGGCAACCGATCGCCAGGGTGCGCGTTGCGAAACCGTGATATTGTAGGTCCACGTATTTGGCGTCTTTTCGTCGCCCATGGTGAGCGTACTTAGGCCTGTACCCAGTCCGGCGGGACCCAGCGCCTGGCTGTATTGCGGGAAGGAATTCCAACCCACGCAGCACAGATTGGCATTGACGCTTACGCTTTCCCAGCCCAGAGGCTGGTTGTAACCGGCGCTGGCATCGTTGAAGGCAATCTGGAACCGGAACAGTCCGGCGCCACCGCGTATCACGGTCTTGCCATTACCGAACAGGTCGTAAGCGAAGCCGAAGCGCGGCTCGACATAGAACGACTTGTTGGGGAAGCCCGACATCGGAATGGAGGAATTGATCGAGTTCCATTGCAGCCCCGTCCAGGCTTTCGCCGCCGAAGTGTCGACATACGTGGCGGGATTCCAAACAGTGACGCCAAAATTGTTGTTCGGAACCCAATTGCCCATGTGCTCGAACCTGAGACCGCCGGTAAGCGTTAGCCTGCGGCCGGCTTTCCACTGGTCGTTGACGAAAAACGAGTATTGATTATACTTCATGTCGGCCACAATTTCGCTGTTGTCCTGGGTAAAGCCGTTCGAGCGCGCCGTAATGAAGTTGGCAAGGTAGTTACCCGTGGAAATGGTTGACGGACCCCATATATCGAAACTCGCAGCGCCGTTGGTCCCGCTGGACAACCCGCCACCAGTCTGATAATTGCGGGCATAGTCCCAATAAACGCCGGCCTTGATGGTGTGGGCGCCCTGGATCTTGGTCACGTTGTCGCTGATCTGCGGCGTCTGCGACAGCTTGCCGAAGGAGTTCTTGCCGCCCGGCGTGAATGGCTCGCCGTACTGATAGGTGCCAAAACCGACGACGCCGTTGGCCTGGGCGCCCCAGCCGTAAGTGTTAGGCATCTGTGGCGTGTACGGGTTCGAGAACAGGCCGGTCATATTGAATCCCAATTTGGCGGGATCCACCGCGGCGGGGTTGCCGAGGATGATCGGGTTCAGGAAGGTAGCATCCGCGAAGACGAACTCGTTGGTCAGCGTGGGGCTGAACACATGGAGCAGGTTCGCGCTGTACACGTTGGAATCCTCGTTGGCATTTTGAGACGATGGATAAGGCAGAGAGCCATTGAGGGCCCACCAGATGCTGATTGGGTTCGGATCGTGCTCGATCTGGCGATTCCAGGAGAAGAACAACTTGGTGTTGTTGCTGATGTTGTAATCGCCGCGCAACCGGAGTTCCCAGCGATTCACGGGCGGGCTGAGAAACGTCTGATAGTTCATACCCGTGGAACTCGTCACCGGATTCACGTTCGGCTGAGGCATCAAGTTCAGGATCTTCATGGAGTTCGGATCGATCTGAGAGGCCGGGATCATGCTGTTCGGAAAGAGGGCCGAGTTCAGTGTGGCCGAGTCCAGATAGACTCCGGAATTAAACGCCGGCCCCAGGGATGTAAGGTACGCCGGGCTGAAGTTCCCCGCCAGCATTTGCGAGGTAGGCACGAAATACTGCCGCAAAGTACCCGCCGGATGCTGGTCCATATATTCGTACGCCCCATAGAAGAACAACTTGTCGTGGTTCTTGTTGAAGTGGGTACCCGGAATAATCACCGGACCGCCAAAGTCGCCGCCGGGGTAGTAGAAACTGTTGCTCGGCGGGGCCGTGCTCTGGCTGTTGTTGTACCATCCGTTGCTGTTGAACACACCATTGCGCGCGTAGAAATAACCCTGTCCATGGAAGTGGGAGCCGCCGCTCTTGCCGATGGCCTGGAAGGTAACCGGGCCTTTGGCAAACTCCGCGCCGAACGCGTTGGTCAAAACCGAAACCTCTTGCACCTGGTTCTGATTAATGTTGGCGGTTTGTGTCCCCTGATTGCCGGGGTCGAGGAGGTTTGCGCCGTCCGACGTCATCGTCATGCCGCCGTATAGGGGATTCCCCTGGACGGAGAAGTTGCCGATCGGCCCGCTATTGCTCTGGGTCGGCGTCGATCCCTGGCCCCACATGCTCTGGTTCAGTCCCGAAACGTTTGTCGTGCCAGGCATGATCTTAATGAGTTCCGCGGCGTCGCGCCCGGACAGGGAGATATTCTCGACCATGCCCCTGTTCAACGTCTGGCTGGACTGTCCGGAATCGACCGGCACGGGCACCTCTCCCGCGCCGACCACCTCTACTTCCTGCGATAGAGATTGAATTTGAAGAACGATCGCCGGGAGACGCAAAGTCGCTCCCTGCGTCACGATGATCCCCGGCTCTTCAACGGTCCTGAGGCCCTTCGAAGTGACCGTGACAGTGTACGTTCCCGGCAGAACCGACGGAAAATCGAAGTATCCGGCGCCGTTCGTGACGGTGTTCCGAAGCACGCCCGTAGCCTCATTCTTCAGGACAACCTTCGCCGCCGGAAGGATGCCGCCGGCCGCGTCGGTCACAGTCGCACCGATCGAACCGCTCGCGAACTGGGCGAACGCGGGCAGTTGAGTGAACGCGAGGATGGCGGACAATAGCACCAACAAGCAGAAAAACCGTTTCGGCTCGGAATACAGTTTCGTACTAAAGATCCGCGCGCGACATGAAGTCTTCATCATTATTTGACCCTTCCTCAAGAAGCAAGCTCTCGACTCGTTACCAAACGGGGCCACTCCCCGTTTCTATACCCACACTCACACACAGACCAAGCGGTCGTGTGGCCTGGAAAACACGGATAATATTTTTCCACTAGAAGGATAGACCGACGCGCGGCTGGTGTCAACAGATAATGTTTTTCGACTAATGGAGTAACCGTTACGATCAGCCGTTAACCCTGAGAACGCCCCCGGTGGCGCATGCATCCATTTAAAAATGAACCATTTAGGAGAAATTTAGTTTCAGATCCGACATGCCACCGTAACGCGATCTTCATGCCATCCGGGTCTGGTTTTCACCGTTCATGAAGGGTGCAAAGTATCGCCTTTGCCCTTCCATTTTTCATATCGTCCATACGCTTCGTGGTATCGGCCCAAACGAACGGGTGGAGTGCTGAGTTCAGTGTGAACCCCAGCAGTCCACCCCATCCCGGGCGCCGGAACTTCGGTCTCGGCGGGGGGGCGACCACTTGGAAGGATCGCGGCCCGAACGGCTCCTTCCCCGTCCCTGGACATGCTGGTGGACTATGGGCGCGTCTCCCGCCGGCGAGCCAGGTTGGCGCGAGTGCCCCGGCAGGAACCCCAGGACGGGTGGTCAATGGCGTTTCCTTTGGGCAGTCTCGCTACCGTCTACGGCAGCAACCTGGCAGATGCCGAATACCCGAGTGCCGCCTTCGCCGCCTCCCGGCATCGATTGCGGGAGCTTCGGTTTCGGTTTACGCCGGTCAAGAACGGAAATCCGGGCTAGTCCTTACTTCACCGGAAAGGTTACAGAACCGACCGCGCTGGTGTTCTGGTCGAGGACGATGACGCGGACCTGCCGCACGGCGTCGCTGGTAGGGTGGTCTTGCGCAAAGGGAAGACCCTCCTTCATCACTGTTTTGTACTGCTCAGCGGTCAATTCGGGTGTGAGTTCCAATACGGCCGGCTCACCGAGCGGGGCAGCGCCGCTGCGATCGGAGATCAGGCAATACAGCGCGGCCGAATGCTTCCCCCCCTGCTCGCGCAGCAGGAGGTCCGAGGGATCGATGCGGATCTCGATGTGCACACCCGGCTTGTCGGCTCCCAGGGGCGAGATTTTCGTGCGCAGGCCGACTTCGCCAAAGTCGGTGGGACTCTGATAAGCCTGCATCAGAACTGCTTTCATTCTTTCCACGGCCGGCCGCGGATCCACGAGCGCGTAGTAGCGCTCACGAAGCTCCAGCTTGACCCCCGGCCGTGAGCATGCTACGCGGACCACGTGGAACTTGTTGTCCCAATTGTCCGCGGATGGAGCATAGGCAAGCCCATAAGTTGCGGTGGCGTTGGTGGCCATCTGTTTCAAGACGGCGCGAATATCCTGCCGGAGATAGGAGTGGCCGCCAGTCAGGCGGGCCATTTGCGCCAGGTCGAGGGTGGGATCCGCACCCCCGCCGCCCTGCATGCCATGAGTTGCCGTAGTGCCCTGGCGGTCCTGAACGCTGTTTAGCTGGTCCTTGCCGGGATTCGACGGGGTATCCATGGTCATCGTGGGGGCAACTCCCGCACTGAGATCCCTGCTGTAAAAAACCGGATTCACGGCGACGTCGGCCGCGGCCAGCGTCACCGCCAGATGAGGCACGTAAAGAGCGCAATCCACCCAATCCCCGCTGCACGGGAGCTTGCTGTTGTAGGCATTCTGCAGGCCGGCCGTGATCCAGAGGATGTCCCTCCGGCCTGGAAACAGCGCCATTTGGGTAGCGAGAACTTCGAGCTGGTGGAAGGTCTTCTTGGCCTGGTCTTCCTGGCCAAGCTGCACGGGCCGGCCATGGCTGGCAGCCTTCATGGCTTTGTCAAGAATCGAAACACTGTCCTTCGGCCAGGTGGCATCGGCGGCCGACCGGGGTCCCAAGGCGTGAATCGGAACCAGTTCGCCCTCCAGGGTGAGCAGGTAGAAGTACAAGAAATCGCCCGATTCCAGTTGCGGGAGCGACTTATCCAGAGCGTGCCACGTATCCAGCCGGTCCGGCTGGCTCTGGTTCATCAGGTCGAAGAGGATCACCGTGATGTGCGGCGTCACACCGGAGCTCCGATTGGAGAACTCCAGGCTATCGAGCGGAACAGCCGGCTCGTTCCTGGGCTTGTGGAAAGCGAAAACCGCTTGTGCTTTGCTTTGATCGACGATTTTGAAATCGTCGGCGGTCAGGTCGGTGACCGGCTGGCCGCTGGCGTCGAGCGC
>Ga0182027_10011708_pt1 | contig 12365 bp, 10 predicted proteins | sample 712E1DmetaG_FD_121300 | JGI IMG/M metagenome (GOLD analysis project Ga0182027, IMG submission 121300) | Permafrost microbial communities from Stordalen Mire, Sweden - 712E1D metaG (Illumina Assembly) | ecosystem: Environmental > Terrestrial > Soil > Wetlands > Permafrost | place: Sweden...
CTGGGACAAATTCGTAAATTCGACATGCCGCCAGCCTAAAAAGTTCCCGCAAGGGTGTCCAGTCCCAAATCATTCCTTGTTGCAGCTCAATGGCTTAACGCCGCTCACGAATGCGCCCTGCGGGGCGCACGATGGCCTTCGGCGTCTGGTCAGAATCCCGGCTGGTCAATTCGTGCAGCAACTTGGGTAGGTCGCGCGGTTCAATGAGCCGCCCGCCGCTGCTTTCGCAAAGGCGCCGCAGATAGAGGGTGTCCGTCGCCACCTCAGTTTCCTCCAGGTTTTCCGTGAAAACGATAAAGCGCGATTCCTGGGTCGTGCCGTCGGGCAGATTGACCGTGGCGCGATAACGTCCGGCCCGATCGGGCAGAAATTCGGCCGCGAGCCGGCCCAGGCCGGACGGAGCGGGCGCGAGGTTGACGCGGCCGGCCTCCGCGTCGCCAAAACGAATCGTGACCGGCACGGACATCAGTGTTGGATCGGGCTGCCGCAGCACCAGGCGGAAATAGACTTTTTCCCCGAGCAAAATGTTCGCGGAATTCGGGCGAAAGGAAAACTGCCGGTTCGGGATAAAATCGCGCCCGGCCAGTAGCCACAAGATCATCTGATCCCAAAAACGGTCGAAGGGGGAATTGGCTCCCTCGACCTTGGGCGATAGCGCCCATCGCCACAAGCCGGCCACGCCAATGCTCACGACCTGCCCGCGTCCGTAACGCCGATGCAGGATCGCCGCTTCCGGCGCCGGATCATCCCGGCCCGCCGCCACGGCGAAGGTGGAAGTCAGCGGCTTGGTTTCCTGCGGCGTTCTTCCGTCGAGCAAGTCGGGCAGCGCGTCCAGGCCGCCCTGCGCGTCGTTCAAGACCCGAAACGGCGACAGCGCGCGGCCCTCCGCGGTGACGTCCAGATGAACACGTTCGCGCGGTTTGCCGCCCCACAAGGCGGGTTCCAGTTCGCTGGCGGAACTGTCGGCGAAGGCATGCCCGCGGCTGAAGATCACCGTGCCACCGCGTTCGTTGACATATTGATCCAGCAAACTGACGGGCTGGGCGGAGACACTTCCGGGGGACAGCACGGCGGCAGGGCCGGGTTGCGCCTGCGCCTCGAGCACCGAATCCACCGAGCGCCCGAGGATAATGACATCATAGGCGGCAAATTGATCCAAAGTTTGCGGCGGGTGAAGCTCGCCGATGCCGGGTGTTTTGCGAATGCTCGATGGGATTTTGCGTCGCAACGACCAGGAAGGGATCGGGCAAGGGGCGGGACTGGCCGCCGATGGTGACCTTGTGTTCCTGCATGGCTTCGAGCAACGCGGCCTGCGTCTTGGGCGGCGTGCGGTTGATTTCGTCGGCCAGTACCAGGTTGGCGAAAATCGGGCCTGGCTGGTATTCATGTTCCAGCCGCCGTTCGCGTTCCTGCAATATCTCCGATCCGATGATATCTCCGGGCATCAAGTCCGGCGTGAACTGGATGCGCTTGAAACTGAGTTGCAGGATTTCCCCAAGGGTGCGGACGATGAGCGTCTTGGCCAAGCCCGGCACGCCGATGAGCAGGCAATGCCCGCGCGCAAACAGGCTGGCCAGCAGCAATCGCACGATCTGTTCCTGGCCTACGATGACCTTGCTGAGTTCCTGGGTGATGCGGCCCTGAAGCTCACTGACTTCCCGGGGTGAAATTTCGTTCATTATTTACCTCGTACAAAAGGCCCCCGCGCAACAGCAGCGGCGGACCTGGGCTGAATGGGACAAACCCACCGGGAAATGTTGTAGCGGCCATCCATCATTTTGTCAATCGTATTCAACCATCAAATGTGGAACCACGACCACCCACCGCATCCGGAGTTTTGGCCGCCGTTCCAGCCGGCAGCCGCTTCCTAAACTCCCGGCAGGCTTGCGCGATGTCCGGCGCGTTGAGGATGGCCGACACCACACAAATCCGTTCCGCTCCCGCCCGCAATACCTCATCCAGATTTCCCAGGTGGATGCCCCCGATGGCAAACCACGGAATCTTCACATGCGCCGCCGCCCAGCGCACATACTCCAGCGTCACGGGCCGCGCTTCGGGCTTTGTACCGGTGGCATAGACCGGGCCGATGGCGAGGTAGGCCGGACCGGCGGCCAGCGCGCGCGCGGCCTGTTCGGGCGCATGAGTGCTCATGCCGACCAGAGGCCGGGAGTCCCGTGTGGAGAGTTGCGAAACACGCGTGAACCCGGCCCCGAAAAAATCCTCCTGCCCCAAATGACAAAAATCCGCGCCCATATCCCGCGCGATATCCCAATGATCGTTGATGACCAACCCCACGCCGGCGCGCCGCAACACCGGCTGGATTTCCCCGGCCAATTGGCGCACTTGCTCCGGTGGACAACCCTTGGCGCGCAATTGGATCAAATCCGAGCCGCCCTGGCAGAGCTGCCCCGCCACCGCCGCCGCGGCCCGTCCCCGCAGAAAGGCCGTGTCAATAAAAGTGTAAAGCCGGCACTGGTCGAGTGGTTTCATGGGAGACAGCGGGGCTACAGGTTCCTCATCTGCATTTATCATCGTTTGACTATACGCCTCGCAAAAACATTGTCAAGACCAATTACACCGGCCCCTGCCGCATGTGACCGTGCTGGGCGCCGAAGGGTCATCCAGCCCCGTCAAGGGCAACAACTTTGTAGGGATCGCGGCCTCAGACCATTTCAAGCTCCGTGAGGAGCGGCATATTCAGGCCGCCGCCGGACGATGTCGCTCCTGCGGAGCCTGTGATTTCTACCATCGCAGAGCCACAAATATGCCGCGCCTGCGGCGCTTTGATTGTTCATCGAAAACCAACCCACTAAAAATCAGGCGCTTTCCTCGAGCAATTCGCGGCGGGCGCCGCCGAGGAGCTGCTCCAGAAAACTGGTCGAGTAGGTGCCGCGCCGGAAATTCGGGTCCTGCAAAATAGCCTGCTCAAACGGAATGGTGGTGGTGATGCCGGTGATCATGTATTCGGTGAGGGCGCGGCTCATGATGTCCATCGCTTCGCGGCGGTCTTTGCCGTGCGCGATCAGCTTGCCGATCATCGAATCGTAGTTGGGCGGAATGGAATAACCGGCATAGACATGGCTGTCCACCCGGGCGCCGCGTCCGCCCGGCGCGTAGTACATGGCCACCCGGCCGGGGCAGGGCCGGAAGTCATCGAAAGGATCTTCCGCGTTGATGCGGCATTCGATGGCGTGTCCTCTGAAGTGAACGTCGCCCTGCTTGATGCGGAGCGGTTCGCCCATGGCAATGGCGATTTGCATCTTCACCAGGTCCAGGCCGGTGACTTCCTCGGTGATGGGGTGTTCGACCTGGATGCGCTTGTTGACTTCCAGGAAATAGTAGCGCCCGTCTTCATCCACCAGGAACTCCACCGTGCCGGCGTTGGTGTAATGGGCCACTTCGGCAATGCGGATGGCGGCCTTGCCCATTTTCTTGCGAAGGTCCTTGAATTTGGTTTCCAGCAGCGGCGACGGTGTTTCCTCGACCAGCTTTTGATTGCGCCGCTGGATGGAACAATCCCGTTCCCCCAGGTGGATGTAGTTGCCTTTGTTGTCTCCAAAAATCTGAAACTCAATGTGGTGGCAGTTCTCGATGTATTTTTCGATATAAACCCCCGATTTTCCAAAGGCCTTCTCCGCCTCGCTCCGGGCGGTGTGATAGCCCTTGACCAGCGCGCCGTCGTTGTGGGCCGCCCTCATGCCGCGCCCGCCCCCGCCGGCGATGGCTTTGATCATGACCGGGTAGCCGACGCGTTTGGCCACCGCCAAGGCGTCCTGTTCGTTTTCCACCGCCCCATCCGAACCCGGCGAAGTCTGGACGCCGGCTTTCCTGGCGAGGGCGCGGCTGGCCGCCTTGTCTTCCAGCGCGTTCATGGCGCGGGAACTGGGGCCAATGAACCGGATGTTGCAGTTCTCGCAAATATCGGCGAAATGCGGGTTTTCCGACAAGAAGCCGTATCCGGGATGGATCGCATCCACGTCGGCTATTTCCGCCGCGCAGATGATGCGGTCAATCCGCAGGTAACTGTCGCTGCTCGGTCCCGGGCCGATGCAGACGGCTTCATCGGCCATCTGCACATGCATGGAATCCATGTCCACTTTGGAATAAACCGCCACGGTGCGGATGTTTAACTCCTTGCAGGCGCGAATGATGCGAACCGCAATCTCTCCGCGGTTGGCAATGAGAACTTTTTCAAACATGGTTGGGAACGTGTCCGGCCGGCGCCCTGGGGCTAGGCCGGGCGGATTCGGAACAGCGGTTGGCCAAATTCGACCGGCTTGGCGTTATCGGCTAGAATGTGGGTGACGACGCCTTTGACTTCGGCCTTGATTTCATTCATTACTTTCATCGCCTCGATGATGCACACGATGGTTTCCGGGTTCACTTCACTCCCTATTTCCACATAGGGCTGCGATTCCGGCGAAGGGGACCGGTAAAACGTGCCAATCATGGGAGACTCGATTTCCAGCGGCGGGGGTCCTGTCGGCACCGCCACCGGCGCCGCCGCTGTCGGCGCTGCCGGGGCGGTCAGAGGAAGTGGAACCGGGGCAGCGGGGGCAGCCGGGTAGTAACCAGGCTCTTCGGCCACCGGAGCCGCGCCGGCGGCCCGCTTGAGTTTGATCTTGAAGTCCTGACGTTCCATTTCGAACTCGGAGAGGTTGTTCTTCCGCATCAAGTCTATGATGGCCTTTATGTCCTTTAAATCCATGCGTCCTCCTTTTGGAAGCGGACTTTGTTAAAAGTGCCTGTTTTTTTGATATGCATTGAACAAAAAAGCAGCAGTCGAACAACAACTCTGCTTTGAACATGACTTTTGCCGCCGCCGAGAATAGGGGTTCAATAGCAATCCGTCAAGGACAAAATCAGCCGCAACCGGGTTCAGAAGACGCAGAATAAGAGAGGCATTTTTCACCATTTTTGAGCCAAAACCCCCGAATCTACAACGATAACGTATGCAAAAAGCAGAATGAATGATGATGATAAGGAGAAGACCATTCAATCTCAACTCTCCTCCAATCCCCAAAGCCATCCCAATAAAAAAAAAGCAGGCCAAGCCAGTGCAGGATAGTACAAATTGAACTCCATGCCGCAATGTAAGAACAGCCCCAATAATCCCAGCCAAACGGCAAATCTGACCACGTAGAATTGGCTGTTTCTGAGCAATCTATAACGATAAAGGTAAGCAATTGAACCCACTACTAGGCCAGTGTAAGCCAGAAACCCAATAATTCCAGAATCTGATGCTTGCTCCAAATAATCATTGTGCGTAAGCCGCGCATATTCGGCGTTTGCGGGTTTGATTTGATCATATGCGGGGCCAAAAGTGCCCGGCCCGGTGCCGAGGACGGGATGTTGCTGGACGATTCGCAGCGCGGCCTGCCAATAAACCAACCGCGCCTCCATGCTCCTTTTGCCACGCGCGGCGGATTCCACAGACATGATGGTGAAACCGATGAGGCCAAGCGCCAGCAGCCCATAAATCAAAACCCGCTTCCAAGCCATCCGCAGGGACGAATGGCCGAGCGCAATAACCCCCACGAGAACCATGAACAGCCAGGCCGCTTTGGAGCCGGACCAATACAAACAGGCCAGTCCGCACCCCCCGAGAATGGCGACGAACAAAACCCGAAATCCGGCCCGGACCTTGGGCGCCAGTTGCCACAGGAAAACCAGGGTGACGGGCAGCAGCAGCAACAGACCCGCGGCCAGGGCGTTTGGATACATGAACGAGCCGGAAACGCGATTGCTGTTTAATCTGGCCAAATAGGTCGGATCTTTCAGAAGTTCCGGCGGCAAGTATATCTTGCCTTCCAAAACCATTTTCCGGGTCGCCTCCAAGCCGCCAAAGTGCTGAACCATCGCGGTATGCAGAATCCAGCAAAGCGCCAGACCCAGCCCGGCCCAGACCGGCCAGGGATTCCGCGTGCCGCGCAAGGCGAAAAACCCCAAATAGAAGAACGCCGCGCAAGCCGAAAAATGAGCCAGCGCCAGAGCGGTCAGCTTTGGAGAGATGCTGGCGGTGGCCGAAACGAATTCCCAGCCAAGCCAAAGCGCGGGCAGGAGCAGGAGCCAGGGCCATTTTCCCCGGTAGGGTTTCCAGCGGACGGCGAACAACCCCGCCACAAACACCGGGATCATGAGCGGATAACCCCATTTCGCCTGCCACGAGTAGGACGAGGTGCCAAAAATGGCATCCAGCCACCCGCTCGGCGGCGATACAATGGCGTCCAGGATGACCGGATTGCCAAACTTGACCACCGTGATGAAGAAGAACACTCCGGCCAACGCCATGAACAGAAGCGGCGGGGCGGGTGTATCCTCCAGCGGGGATGGCTTCGATGACCTGGATTCCGGCGTCGTCCGCATAGGCTAGGAACCAGGAAACGGAGTGGTGGAGTGATGGAGTGATGGGATCGGAAAGCGCTTCTTCATGCCGGGAATGGGCCTCACAGTTTAAGCTTGAGCAATCCGACTTCCAAGGCGAGCGCCTCCTGCACGTTGGAGTGGAGCTGGCGCTGCAGGCGGTCCACTTGATCCAGGTTCCGCATTGCCTCGGCGGGCGAAATCCGCGCAGCCACGGCGGCCGCCGCCGCCTTCAGATCGGGAAAACACAACATGCTCCCGCCGGCGCGCAACGTTTGCAGCCAGACATCGCGCAACCACCAGTGCAAGGCGCTGAGGACCTCGGCGCGCTGGCGGCGATACTCGGATTCAATAGCGGCCTTCAATTCATCTTCCAGCTTCTCACGCGTGGCGGGTTCCATCTCATCGTATTGCTCCAAGGGCGAGCGGGCAGTGAGCGACTTTTCAATGTCAGCCCTTTGGTCGGCCAGCTTCGTCATGATCAGTCCAAGCAACTTGTAACGCGCCATCAAGCCGCGCCCGGACCGGGCCGCCAGTTCGCTGAAGCCGGCCAGCCAGGCCGCGTGTTTGGCGCGGGTCCCCGCCCCATCGCCGCCGAAGCTCAGGCGCAGGCAGCGCGACAGGATGGTTTCCAAAATCCGTTGCGGCTCGGTGGTCAGGAGAATGAGAATGGAATCGGCGGGCGGCTCCTCCAGAGTCTTCAAGAAAGCGTTGCCCGCCTGCGGGCTAAGCCGGTCGGCCGCCACCACTACGCTGACTTTGAATTCCGCCGCCGTCGGTTTCAAATGCACCGTGCGCATCAAGTCGCGCATCTGGTCAATGGTGATGAGGCGCAATTTGGATTCCGGGCGCACCCAGAGGACGTCGGGATGGATATCGTGTTCGATCCTCCGGCAGGCATCGCACCGGCCGCAGGAATGAAGGGAGCGTTTGGCGGCGGTCCGGGCCGACGCGCAGTTGAGGGCCTGGGCCAGGGTTCGCGCCACGACTTCCAGTTCATCCAGCGAATCGCCGGAAAACAGATAGGCATGGGCGAGCCGGTTTCTCTCCAGGCTTCGATCCAGCAGATGGGTCATGTTTGTTTCTGGCATGGAATGTCCGGGTTCAGGCGGATTCCTTTCGCTCCATCATTTTCACGGCCAAGGGGATGGACGACAAGGGGCGTCCGTCCACGGACAAGTCAATGGCGTAAAGCCCGGCCTGCTCGAACTTCAACTGCTGGATGTTGACCACGAAATTGCGGGACATGAAAGTGGCGTCGGCGGGGAAAACGATTTCCACCGGCACATTCATGGCCGGCATGATGGGCTGGCCATCCTCGTTCACAAAATTCATGGACAATTGGTGCGAACCCTCTTCGGCACGGTCAAAGGCGATGCGGATGGCGATGGAACATTGCGGGTGCTGGGCGGGCAGTTGGGAGGCGAGGATGGTGTCGAAAGTCCCCAGCAGATTGAGCTTGCTGTTGTAGTCGGTTGCCGCGTCGCAGAGAACTGCCACTTGGATTGTCATAATGTCCAACAGTGTAGTTTGCCCAGGCCGGAATGCAAAAGGGAGAATGTAATACAATTACGCCCAAAGCGGGCTGGCGTTCCGCGCTCCACGACGCTTCGCTTTCCCTGGGCGCATGCGAAGTGCCGGCAGACCCTGGAGCGCGGGCGCGCCAGCGCCGCTTTTATACTGTACTGACGCCGTCTTAGATATCAGTTCTTGATATGCAGACTGGTGGCGTAAACGCCGCGGCCGTCGGGGTGGACGAAATCCAGGCGCAGGGTGTCCATGCCGGACGTGGCCGGGAACGAGGCATCCACCGAGGAGCGGGGCTTGGCGGCAAAGTGGCTCTCGCCGCTGGCCAGCACCTTCTCGCCGGCCAAGGCCTGCCAGTGGCAGGTCATTTCGGAGAGGTCGGTGAACGAGTAGCGGTTCTGGATCGGGACTACGATCTTGCCATCCGCCACGGCAACATCGGTGGCCGTAGTGTGAACCGGGCTATGGACGGCCTTGAGCCGGTAGAACATGGGGGTGAGCTGGCGATCAGCGGTGACGGGGCCGTTGCCGCCCGAGGCGCGGTAGCCGTTGGTGGGGTTGTTCCGGGCGCCGGGGCTGGGAACGGACCAGCGTTCGGGGAACTTGTCGTACATGCCCTGGGCCTGCCATTCCCAGATGAAAGCGCCCACCAGGGCGTCGCTGTTCCAGATGGCATTCCAGGTGGTGTTCAGTTGCTGGTCGTTGCCCGCCCCATATTCGGTAAGGATGGCAGGGCATTTGGCGCGGTTCGGGCTGGCGGCCAGGGCGGTGAGGCCTTGTCGGCCTTCCAGGGTGGGAGTGGGATAAATATGATAATCCTCAAAGTCGCTCCTCGGATTGCGGTCCAGGTTCGCCTGGGAGATCAAGGCCAGGCGCGTCGAGTCGTGGGCCTTGGCGTAGTCGAACTCAGCCTGATTATTGACACCGTAGCCGCTTTCATTGCCGCAGCTCCAGGCAATGACGCAGGCGCGGTTCTTGTCGCGATTGAGGGTTTCCATCGAGCGGAAGGTGTAAGCCCAGGTGCGGTCGGCATTATTGATCTCGCTGGCTACCCAACACGAGGGGATCTCGTCCAGGATATAGAAGCCAACCTCGTCGCACAGTTCCAGGAATCTCTCCGCGTGGTTGTAGTGGCTGGTGCGAATGGCGTTGATATTGCAGTCCTTCAACAAAGTGACGTCGGTTTGCCAGCACTGCTCGGTAAGGGCGTGCCCGTAGGGTGAAAACTCCTCGTGGCGGCAGGTGCCGGTGAATTTCACGGGCACGCCATTGACTTCGCAGATGCCATTCTTCAACTCGACCTTGCGGAAACCGATCCGGTCCTGGACCCGCTCCACCGTCTTGTTGCCGTCCGACAGGCGATAGAACACATAATACAGATTCGGCTTCTCCGCGTTCCAAAGCTTGGGGGCCGTCACCAGGGCCGACAAGTTGACCGTGGCGGAGCCGTCAGCGCCGATGTCGCCGGCCTGGCTCATGGCGGGGGTCGCAACCCGGGCGCCGTCCAGGGAATACAATTCGCCCGTTACGACAAAATGCGCGCCCGGCGCGCCCGCGACGCGGACAGCGGACTTGAGCGTGGCGTCCTTGTACTGGGCATCCAAGTCTGTGACGATAGTGACATCGTCCACATGCAGCGGCGGAAGGGCCACCAGGTAGGTCTCGCGGTAGATGCCGCCCAGGCACCAAAAGTCGCCATGGTCCAAGCTGGCGGAAGAAGCGTTCTTGTAAAGGCGGACGGCGAAGAGATTGCGCTGGCCGGGCTTGAGAGCCTTGGTGACGTCCATGTTGAAGGCGGTGAAGCCGCTCTCGTGGTAGCCGCATCGCTGGCCGTTGACATAGACTTCCGCCCCTTCGTAGGCCCCGTCGAAATGCCAGAGGACGGTCTGGCCGGCAAAGAAGGCCGGAACATCCACCCAGCGGCGGTAGAGGCCGATATCAACGGACTGGTTGCGGGTGCGTTCCTGGTAAGTGGGGATGGAAAAGCCCTCAATTTCCCAATTGGCGGGGACGACGATGTTCGTCCAACCGGCTGCGGCGGCATCGGAGGCATCGGGGGCGACGAAGCCGGGCACTGCGGTGTCCGCGGGCAGTTCACCCTTGACGGCGGGACTCATCCCCTGATCGAGCTTGAAGCGCCAAACCCCGGTCATGGGGAGGACATTGGTATTGCCGGGACGGAGGCGCTCCACGGGGATGGGCGCTTCGCCGGGCACAGGGACCGGGACGGCGAAAACGGAGGCCGTGAGGCAGAGGCAGGCGAAGGGGAGCAGGAGATGTTGGAGCATGGTTTGCGGTTTTGCGGGATGAAGAGGCGCGCCGATACCGACATGGCGCAGACTGCCATCACGCTGCGTTCTGAATTCGAGGGGCATAATTTCCTTTCTATATTCTGGTTTAGGAATCCGAAAACCGGACTCATTTGGGACGCTGCGGACGATACGGAAAAACAGCGAAGCAATGCAAGCAAAAAAGCAGCGGGATCCCCCCCCCGATTATTAGCGGCTTTCCCGGGAGCGCGGTCGTCTCGGCCGCTGCCGTCGGCGTCCCGCCGACGGAATCTCCCCTCCGAAGCTGGCCCACCTTGTGGGTGTCCCTCAAGCACATCGTCAATGATCGGGGCGCAGCCGCAAACCCAACGCGGCCCCCGCGAGCGCCGTCAGGCGCGAAATTTATGTAGTTGAAGGAGGGAAAGGAATTCAATCTCCGTCCGGAGCGGCATATTCCGCCCGCTGGCGGGGCTGGAGATTCTGTTTGGGTCGTTGGCTGCAAGTATTTCGCTTCTTGCGGAGCTTCAACGCGCGTCCTTCCACGCCAAAATCGGATTTGAGCCAATCCCAACGGAATTCAAGAGCAGGCCGTTGCGGCAAGTTGGAAGACCAGATATATCCTTCCACAGAAAACAGTGAAGAACCCAGAATGCCCGCGCAAACCCTTCGCAATCAGGCCATTATACCCCCATCCGAATCCGGCCCAGCGAGAAGGTTCCTTGGCAGCGCGAAGAGGAGAACCCGCATTCGTTTTGCGGCTAACCCGCATATTTCACACCTCCAAGCGCCGTGTGAGGGCACGCGGCCTACAGGAGCAGCGGTACGGGCTTGTAGGCCGCGTGCCCTCACGCGGCGCGCTGTTGGCCTTTCCATCGGGGGTCTGAAATATGCGGGCTAAGATCGGTGGCGGCTTTATGGGACCTGGATCACGCGATAAAACGCGGCTGCGCCGGTCATGGGAATATCGGCGGCCGTATTGGTTGCGGTGGCGATGATCGTCAGGTCGCTGTTGCTCCACGACGGCGCATCCACTTGATGCTTGAATTGCACCTGATAAGCCTGGCCGGCGTACGATTGCCAGGTGAGCCGGAGATTGCCTGGCCGGACAATCTGAGGCGCGGCCAGCGGCATGAGCGGGCCGGCCCCTGCCACCATGGGCGTGTTAGGAGTGGTCGCGTAGGCCCACGCCACGATAGAACCGTTCGCGACGGGCAAGGGATTTTCCACTTCCATCCATCCGTAGTAATTCTGCCCGCCGCAGACAAGGACGAAACCTATGTAAGCGGTTATGCCAGCGAAGTTGTCAGAGACTTCAAGTGGCTGGTTCTCCACATCGCCGTTGGCTTCATTCGCGAGCATGACATATCCAGTTTGATCCGTCACCCACCAGTCGAACGAGGGATTTATGGAAGCAGGATTGGGACCCACCACGGACCCCGCGTTCAAGGCGGCCACCAAACCGTTTCCAGCCTGCACCACGCTGTTTGCACCTTGGGGATAAAGGTCGGATTCCCCTTCCCCACCGCCACCAAGGACAAAGTCCGCATTTCCGGACCCGGTGATGTCTATGTTCTGGTTCCACGGATCCCCGCCATAATTGATGGGCTGGCTGGGGGTGACATAAACGACTCCTTGCCCAGCGCAAGTTTCGACGGCCAGCACGCCAATGCATGCGAGCAATCTCATTAGGACCCGCGCTTTTTCCGAGGATTTTTGCGTTTTCATGGTACTCCAATCACACGATAAAAGGCCTGCGAGGTTGTATTGGTGTACGGCAGCAACTCCACGACATTGGTAAGCCGCGCGCTGACCTGCCCGCCGATGTTCTGCCAATTGTTCGATGCGCTCAAGGCATTAACATACTGCACTTGGTAGCGCTGTCCAACCACCGCGCCCCACCCAATCGCGATTTGATTGGTCGCGGTTTGCAGAAAGGTGTTGATCGAGAACGGTTGGGGCAACGCTGCTTCCGAGGTGATGATGGAAACCCACTGCGGCGCGCTATTTTTGAGAGTCCCCTTGTGGGTCACTTTGACCTGATAGGTTCCATTGGTTGCGTTCGGGATATACACCTGTTCGACATTGTCGCGGATGTTGTCGCCGGTCGTGGCTGCGGCGGACCGGGCGGCGGCGGTGCGGTTCGTCAGATCAGGGTTCAGATTGTAAGGAAAATTGGTGGGGCCATTGGGGCTGATGACTCGCAAA
>Ga0182027_10011709_pt1 | contig 12363 bp, 9 predicted proteins | sample 712E1DmetaG_FD_121300 | JGI IMG/M metagenome (GOLD analysis project Ga0182027, IMG submission 121300) | Permafrost microbial communities from Stordalen Mire, Sweden - 712E1D metaG (Illumina Assembly) | ecosystem: Environmental > Terrestrial > Soil > Wetlands > Permafrost | place: Sweden...
CTACCCAGCGCCCCTACCCAGCGCCCGGCGCGGTCCTACCCAACTCACCGGCCGCCTCCGCCCGTCATGCGGGCCCCGCATGCCCCTCGAACTTCCACGTCGACCTCCACAAAAGGAGGACCGGAGGCGCCTGCCCAATCGGCACCTCCGGTCGGAGGGAGGGAGGATGGAACCTCAGGAAACTCGTCCAGTGTTCCGGTTCAGAATCTAAACGGACTCGATGAAAAGGGGGTCCGTCAGAAGGTTAAGAAACGCACACCCTGGGACAAGTGCCGCGGGTTTAGGGCTGGGAACGACCGGGTAGCGCGATCGGGAGCTCGCGGGAAAGGCTCGGGTAGGTCCTGCGGCGGGGCATTCTGGGCTCAGGCCGGTCGTCCGGGTACCTCCGATCAGGCGATCGGGGCCCGGCGCCGATGCGGCGGCTTGTGGCCCCTGGCAGAATTCGGACATGCACTTCCAGCCGCGCCCCGGAATTGGCGTCCTGCTCGCCACGGTGATCGTCGTCGCCGCCTGCGGCTCATCCCCGGCGGCGGCAACCCCGGCGCTCGGGCCCACCGGCTCCGCTCTTGCGTCGGCCGGTATCGCGACGTCCGGCACGCCCGGCGCCTCGCCCAGCGTTACGAGTGGCGCCACCCCCGACGCCTCCGCGGATCTGGCCACGTACGCTCAGATCGAGATGCAGGTAGAGGCGCTGCGCGAGCTGGCGCCCAAGTCACCCGTGACGCCGATCCTGCTCGACGAGGCGGGTGTTCGCGACTGGATGACCAAGGCCACGCAGAGCGGAGTGGATCACACCGCGATGGCCGCCCAGAGCCGCCTCTTCGTGCACCTGGGTCTGCTGCCGGCGGGCGCCTCGCTCGAACAGCTCGAGCTCGATCTGAACGCCGGCCAGGCGATCGGCTTCTACGACGTCGACACGAAGCAGCTGTATCTGCTCTCCCAATCGGGCGCCGTCGGCCCGGAGCAGCGGCTGACCTTCTCGCATGAGTTCACCCACGCCCTGCAGGACCAGAACTTCGGGCTCGCCAACCTGGCGATCGACACTGTCGATCAGGGCGACCGCGATCTTGCCCGGACGGCCCTGCCAGAGGGCGACGCCACGCTGTCGATGACGCAATGGGCCGTGGCCCACATGTCGGTCCTGGACCTTGCGTCGGTCAGCCTCTCCGCGGCGTCCGGCCCCCAGACCGCCCAGCTCAACAACGCGCCGGCGATCCTGCGCCAGGACCTGATGTTCCCGTACCTGGCCGGGCTGACCTTCGTCGAGGGCGTCTATGCCCACGGTAGCTGGGCCGCCGTCGACAAGCTGTACTCCAGGCCGCCCAACTCGACCTCGCAAATCCTCCACCCGGAGTTGTATGCCGCCGGCATCGGCCCGGTCGCCGTGGTTCTGAACGCGGTGCCCCCGACTCTGGGCAGTGGCTGGAAGGTCGCGTTCCAGGACACCATGGGCGAGCTGCAGCTGCGGGTCTGGCTCGAGGGCGAGCATCCGACCGACGCTCAGACGAAGGTCGCCGACTCGGCCGCCTCGAGTTGGGCTGGCGACCGGATCGGGCTGTACGAAGGCCCCAATGGAGCGTGGGCGGCGGTCCTGCGGACGCGATGGCGCAGCGCGTCGGGGCGCACCGCCTTCGCCGCCGCGGCGAGCCAGACCCTCGATGGGCTGTCCAGCCCATCCTCGGTCTGCGGCGACGCCGTCCATGCGGACATCGTCATCGCCTCGGACACGACCGTGTTGGGGAATTTCACCACCTGTCAGACCGCAGAGTAGGGGCGGCCGCGGCGTAGCTCTCCCGCCCGGTTCCCGGACCCGGCCTGCGAGCGCTACATCGATCCGGGGGCGGAGATCCCGAGCAGGCTGAGCGCGTTGGCGAGGGTCGTCTTCGCGGCCGCGACCAGAGCGAGGCGCGCCCCCGAGCGGTTGGGCTCGTCGGGGTCCACGACGCGGGCGTCACGGTAGAAGGCGTGGAACGTGGTCGCCAGCTCCGTGGCGTAGGTCGTGACGCCGTGCGTTTCCTCGCTCGAGGCCGCGTCCTCCACGACCTCGGGCAGGCGCACGATCTGGCGGACGAGCTGCGCCTCAGGCGCGCCGGGGAGGATACCGGCCAGTAGCTCGGCCAGGTGCGGGTCGTCCACGGCCGGTGGCTTCATGCCGGCTTCCTCAGCCTTGCGTAGGATCGAGGCGATTCGAGCGTGGGCGTACTGGACGTAGTAGACCGGGTTCTCGTTCGACTGCTTCTTGGCCAGCTCGATGTCGAAGTCGATGCCGCTCGAGGCGGCGCGTGAGGCGAAGAACCAGCGGGCGGCGTCGACGCCGATCTCGCCCAGCAGCTCGTCGAGCGTGATGAACTCGCCGGTGCGCTTGGACATCGGGACTTCCTTGCCGTCCCGAACGAAGCGGACCCACGCCGTCAGGATCATCTGGACATGGTCGCGGTCGAAGCCGAGCGACTGAGCGGCGGCCTTGACCCGGGCGACGTAGCCGTGGTGGTCCTCGCCCCAGATGAAGACGATGCGGTCGTAGCCGCGGCTGAACTTCTCGACTAGGTAGCCGATGTCGGCCGCGAAATAGGTGGGAGCCGCGTCGTCGGTGGAGCGCAGGATGACCCGATCCTTGTCATCGCCGTATTTCGTCGATCGAAAGACGACCGCGCCGTCCTCCTCATAGACGTCGCCGGCGGCCCGCAGCCGCTCGACCGCCTTCGCGACCCAGCCGTCGTTGTGGAGCGTGCTCTCCGAGCGCCAGACATCGAAATGGCAGCCGAGGTGCTCGAGGCTGGCTTCGATGCCGGCCCGAACCTGCTCCGACGCCCAGCGGCCGGCCGCCCAGGCTGGGTCCTCGCCCGACTTCTCGGCCGCGGCCAGAACTTCGGCCGGCAGCTCCTTGGCCATGTCGTAGACGTAGTCGCCGTGGTAGCCGTCCTCGGGGATCTCGCAGCCTTCGCGAATGGCCACGACCGATGCGCCGAGATTCTTCACCTGGCTGCCGAAATCGTTGAAGTAGTACTCGCGCTCGACCTGATGGCCGGCGGCCGTCAGGACGCGGCACAAGAGATCGCCGGTGAAGGCGCCCCGAGCATTGCCGATGTGGAGCGGCCCGGTCGGGTTGGCCGACACGAACTCGACGTTGATGTGCTCCGGATGCTCGGCGGCGACGCGGCCCCAGGTCGTCGGGTTGCGCAGAATTTGCTGCGTCGTAGCCGCCAGAGCGTGGTCGGCGAGGCGGATGTTGAGGAACCCTGGCGGCGCCACTTCCACCGAGACGATGGGGGAGTTGGGGTCCGTGGCCGTGGTGGCCACGTGGGCGGCGATCGCCGCGGCGATCGCGAGCGGCGCGCGGCGGTATGGCTTGGCCAGCCGCAGGGCGATGTTGCTGGCAAAGTCGCCCCGGGTCGGGTCCGCGGGGCGCTCGATCGTGACCGGCGCGTCGTGTGGCTCTGTGGGTTCGGGCAGATCGGCCTGAGCGCGCGCCCAGGCGGCTTCAATGGCCTCGCGGACCTGAGATCGCAGGCTGGCCGTGGCGTCGGGGGTCATGTCCGAATGGTAGCGAGCCCAACGCAGTTCCGTGGAACGAGTGGCGGGTGGTGGCGGCCGGCGGCCGCGACCGGCGTCCCGAGCTTTCCCGCATCCTTTCGTTGCCCCGGGTCCTACGAGTTGCCCAACTTCGCCCGGGACACTGCAAAGGGAGCTAGGGTCGCCCGGCCAAACTTGCGGTGCCGGCGGAGCTCGGCCCGGCTCCGAATTCACGCTCGTGGCCCGCGGGAAGAGCGGCCGGCGCGGGCCGACGCCTCCAGCTGCCGGAGCCATGTGGCGACAGCCTTCCTTACCACCGCCCGCGGCGAAGATGGGCGACGATCGCGCCCACGAGAGGACCGGGACGCAGCGGCCGCCGCAGCGGCCGCCCTCTTTGGCGAGGAACCTCAGCCAACCTACGCCGGCCACACCCAGTCGCGGATCTCGGGGGCGTCCTCACCTTCGGCGCGGGTGTAGGCCCGAGCTTCGGTGCGCTTGTCCTGCATCAACTGGCGGACGTGCGCGACCTTCGAACCGAGGCCCGGGATGCGGTCGATGGCGTCGATCACCAGGTGGTAGCGATCCAGGTCGTTGAGCATGACCATGTCGAACGGGGTTGTGGTCGTGCCCTCTTCCTTGTAACCGCGGACGTGGATGTTGTCGTGGCCGTGGCGCCGGTAGGTGAGGCGGTGGATCAGCCACGGATAGCCGTGGTAGGCAAAGATGATCGGCTTGTCCGTGGTGAAGAGCGAGTCGAACTCCTGGTCGGTCATGCCGTGCGGATGCTCGGTCTCGGGCTCCAGGCGCATCAGGTCGACGACGTTGACGACGCGGATCTTGAGGTCCGGCATGTGCTTCCGCATCAAGTCCACGGCAGCCAGGGTCTCCAGCGTCGGCACGTCGCCGCAGCAGGCCATGACGACGTCGGGTTCGCCGCCCTGGTCGTTGCTGGCCCAATCCCAGATACCGATGCCGCGGGTGCAGTGCAGGATGGCCTGCTCCATGGTCAGCCAGTTCGGAGCGGGCTGCTTCGCGGCCACGATGACGTTGACGTAGTTTCGACTGCGCAGGCAGTGGTCTGTGACCGACAGCATCGTGTTCGCGTCCGGCGGCAGGTAGACGCGGATGATCTCGGCCTTCTTGTTGACCACGAGATCGATGAAGCCGGGGTCCTGGTGGGTGAAGCCGTTGTGGTCCTGGCGCCACACCAGGGACGAAAGTATGTAGTTGAGAGAGGCGATCGGGCGGCGCCACGGAATGTCGCGTGTCACCTTGAGCCACTTGGCGTGCTGGTTGAACATCGAGTCGATGATGTGGATGAAGGCTTCGTAGCAGTTGAACATGCCGTGCCGGCCGGTCAGGAGGTAGCCCTCCAGCCATCCTTCGCACTGGTGCTCCGAGAGGACCTCCATGACCCGGCCGTCGACGGAGAGGTGGTTGTCGCCGGGGATCATTTCGGCGTCCCAGGCCTTGCCGGTCACCTCGAAGATCGCCTGGAAGCGGTTGGAGGCGGTCTCGTCGGGGCCGAACATTCGGAAGTTGTCGACGTTGTTCTTCATGACGTCGCGGACGAAGGTGCCGGCCACGTAGGTCGCTTCGCTCGTGGAGCCGCCCGGCTTGGGCACGTCGACCGCGTAATCGCGGAAGTCGGGCATGATCAGCTCGCGCAACAGCAGGCCGCCGTTAGCGTGCGGGTTGGCGCCCATTCGATGCCGGCCGTGTGGGGCCAGGGCCGCGAACTCGGGCCGGAACGTGCCCTTCTCATCGAAAAGCTCTTCGGGCTTGTAGCTGCGCATCCAGGACTCGAGCAGATCGCGGTGGCCGGCGTTCGTCCGAGCCTCGTCGATGGGGACCTGATGGGCCCGCCACGTGCCTTCGACCGGCAGGCCGTCCACGACCTTCGGGCCGGTCCAGCCCTTGGGCGTCCGAAGGACGATCATCGGCCATTGCGGGCGGCCGGTCGTCTTGCCTGAGCGAGCCGACGACTGGATCTCGCGGATCTCGTCGAGGACGGTGTCGAGGGTCGCGGCCAGCTGCTGGTGGACGAGGGCCGGGCGGTTGCCCTCGACGAAGTACGGCTTGTAGCCGTAGCCGATCATGAGGTCGCGCAGCTCGTCCTGGGGGATGCGGGCCAGGATCGTGGGGTTGGCGATCTTGTAGCCGTTGAGATGGAGGATCGGCAGGACGGCGCCGTCGCCCTTGGGATCGAGGAACTTGTTCGAGTGCCAGCCGGTCGCGAGCGGGCCCGTCTCGGCCTCGCCATCGCCGACGACGCAGCAGACCAGCAGATCGGGGTTGTCGAAGGCGGCGCCGTAGGCGTGTGAAAGCGAATAGCCGAGCTCGCCGCCTTCGTGGATCGAGCCCGGGGTTTCCGGGGCGACGTGGCTCGGGATGCCGCCGGGGAACGAGAACTGGCGGAAGAGCTTGCGCATGCCGTCTTCGTCCCGGGTGATGCTCGGGTAAAAGTCGGTGTAGCTGCCCTCGAGGTAGGTGTTCGCGACGATACCGGGGCCGCCGTGCCCCGGGCCGATGACGTAGATGGCGTTGAGGTCGCGGGCCTTGATCTCGCGGTTCATGTGGGCGTAGATCAGGTTGAGACCCGGCGTGGTGCCCCAATGGCCGAGGAGCCTCGGCTTGACGTCGACGGCTTCCAGCGGCCGCCGAAGTAGCGGGTTGTCGAGCAGGTAGATCTGGCCGACGCTCAGATAGTTTGCGGCGCGCCAGTATGCGTCGATCAGATGTAGCTCTTCGGCGCTGAGCGGTCCGACGCCGTTCGCCAAACGAGTGGTTGTCCCGCTGTCAGCCATGCGCGTGTCTCCATAAGCTCGGCCCGACTCGACCGTGAGTCGATGTGCCGAATCTTCGTCTTCCGGCAATCTTGAACCATCGGCGGCCCGGCGTCAGGCGAGCCGCTCAGAGCCGGATGGGACATGACCCCCGACGAGGATCCGCCATTCAAGCATCAACGGACTACCGATCGGCGATGGCTTGCACGACAGGCGAAGATCGCAACGTGAAGCCCGTCCACGGGTCCCCTCGACTCGCGCGTCGCGGGCCGGGCGGCGTCCCGGCCGACGACCGGCCTGGCGCGACGTTGCCGATGCCCTGGCCATCCGCTACGGCCGCCTGGGGCGATGTATCCTCACCCCGCCCAATCGCCGCTCACCGTCACCAGATGAGGGGCGCCGGGTGTCAGCGCTAGTCGCAGCCCTGCCGGGAGCCCACGATCGGAGGCTCCGTTCGTGACTGCCGCGCGCGGGACATACGACTGAGCATCGAGGAGGCAACGCGGTGGACTTCAGGGGCAAGCTGTGCACCCTCTACCCGATCTCCTGGCAGGGGGCGGCGGTCGCGCCGAAGCAGGTGGACTTCAATGCGGTCGCCCAGACATTCCAGGGCATCCTGGTGGGCGAGCTTGGCCGGGCGGGTCTCGACCTGCGCATGCCCGTGGCGGGCACGCCGGACGGGGAGCTGGTCATCCATGGACAGATCGTGCGCGCCGATCCCGGGAGCCGGCTGATGCGGTGGCTCTTCACCTGGTTCGCGGGCGCGGCCGTTTTCGAGGTCGAAGGCCAGGTCGGAGACGCGTCGGCGCCGTTCGGCGGGTTCCACGCGAAGGGGACGAGGCGGGCCGGCATCGGCGGCGGAGATTCGCAGCAGCTGCTGAACGATGCCGCGAAGCTGGCCGCCCAGGAATCGGCACGCCAGATTCTGGCTGCGCTCGCGGCTCATTGAAGGAGACGCCGATCTCATGAACGAGACGCCTCCCGGCTACCCGCCCCCCGCGCCGGCCGCGGGCCCTCCGGCGGGCTACCCGCCCGCGGCTTATCCGCCGGCCTATGCCCCGTATCCGCAGTTTCGCTCGCCCCTGCAATGGAAGGCGTACGTTCGGACCCAGCTGGATGCCGGCCAGCCCGTAGCCAGAATGCTGTCGGAGATGGGAGCCGCGGGCGTCGGACAGCAGGATGCCTACCGTCTGGTCACGGAAATCGTCGGTGCCATGCGCAAGCGGGCCCTCGCTTTCGTCGTCGGGGGCGCCATCGCCGTGCTGGTGGGACTCGCGGTTACCGTGGCCACCATGCAGGCGGCGCAGCAGGAGGCCGAATCGTCGGGCAGCGGGATGTACGTCATGTGGTGGGGACCGATCGTCTTCGGAGCCATCGCCGCGGTCTACGGCCTGTACCTGCTCGGCCGCGTGCCAAAGTCGAACCCCTGACCTTTTGTCAGACCTCGAACCGGTCCCCTTCCGCGACGAGCTGTATGGGGCCGGCGAAAGCGGATTGGGCGGCGGCGAGGGCATCGGCGCGCGAGTATCCCATCTGGATGTGCGTGATGAGCAGCCGCTCGGCGCGGCCGTCGGTCGCGGCCCGGCCGGCGGCCCCGGCGTCCAGGTGCTCGGCGCCGGCGGGGACCGGCCCGGCCCCAAACGAGGCCTCGCAAAGAAGAGTGTCGCCGGGATGGATGAGCGGGACGAGGTCCTCGGCGTGGCCGCAGTCGCCGGAGTAGACCAGGCCCGGGCCGGCGGCCGCTCCCGACGCTCCCGCGACCGATACCCGCAGCGCGTAGCTCTCCTCGGTGTGATGAACTCGGCGCGCCTCCACCGCGAATGGCCCAAAACGCTGCAACGCGGCAACTACAGCCATGTCCAGAGACGCGGCCGCGAACCCGGGGTGGGCATGGAGAGCGTCGAGCCGATCCCCGAGCCCGGTCGGACCCACGACCCGAACCCGTCGCGGCGGATCGAACTGGAAACGCAGGTAGTGGCGCAGCGGAACGAGGTCCACGAAATGGTCCGGGTGAAGGTGAGTGATCACCACCGCTGCCAGCCCGCTCGGGTCCGTCGTCGACGCCAGATTCGGGAAGGCGCCCTGGCCAAGGTCCAGCAGGAGCGCCGCGTCACCGTGGCGAACCAGAAAGCTCGCCGCGGCCGCCCCGCGACGGTCCGTGTAGGCCGGCCCAGCTCCAATGACAATCAACTCCATCGGGCAAGGGTACGCTCGCCACGGCGGCTGAGTTGTCGGCCAGACGACTGTCTGCGGCGCTTGCGGCGGAGCCGGGCTTATCGGCGGAACCGCTCCGGCAGCACCAGGTCGCCGCGGTCCACGGCCCGTTGAAGCGTCAACCGGTCGAAGCCCGCGGCGGCCACGATCTCACAGGCTTCCTCGATCCCGAAGGCGAAGCAATTGGGCAGATGCGAGTCCGAGCCCACCGTGACCCGCCGCCCGCCGAGCTCGCGGAAGCGGGCCACGACCCACGGCCCCGGGTACGTCTCGCCGGTCGGATGACGCAGCCCCGACGCATTCACCTCGAGGGCCGTGCCGCCCTCGACCAGCGCGACCAGCAGCGGCTCGTAGACCTCGGGAATGGCCGCGAAGTCCGCGGCCGAGAACCACGGCACCAACCAGCGCTTGATCATGTCGAGATGGCCCAGCGTGTCGAAGAGGCCGCTCCGGATCGCCGCGGCAACCTCGGCGAAATAGGGCGCCGTTGCCTCGGCGAGCGACTTCCCGGCCACGAACGAAGCCAGGCGCGACCGATCGTACGGCCCGTCCGACATGCCGTGGACCGAGCCGATCGAATAGTCGTACGAGTGGGTCGCCAGGTGCTCGCGGATCTGGTCCTGGTAGCGGCTCTCGTACGTCAGTTCGACTCCGAAGCGGATCGTGACCTTGCCGGCCCAGCGCTCTGCCGCGTCGCGGACGACCTGCTCGCGGTGCTTGTACGACGTGTACTGGTAGGCCGGCGCGCCCGGCATGAAGTCGAGATGGTCCGTGATGGCGATCTCGCGCACGCCGCGCTCGGCGGCCTGGGCCGCGTACAGCTCCAGAGGCACGGCCGAATCGGGCGAGAGCTCGGTGTGGAGGTGGGCGTCGAGCGGGACGTCGAACGCCTGGGCGGGCAGACGGCGGCCGGCGGCGGGCGCAAGTCGCCCGATTTCGGGGGCGCGCTTCTCCACTAGGCCGAAATCAGGCCGAGCTCCCGGCCCACCTTGCCGAATGCCGCCAGGCACCGATCGAGCTGTTCGGTCGTGTGCTCGGCCGTGACGATCGTTCGAATTCGAGCCCGATCGAGCGCGACGGTCGGATAGACGACCGCCTGGGCGAAGACGCCCTCCTCGAACAGTCGCTGGCTGAAGCGCGCGGCCGTCGCCGAGTCGCCCATCATCACCGGCGTGATCGGCGTCTCCGAGGCGCCCGTGTCGAAGCCGAGCCCGCGCAGCTCGCCCTTGAAGTAGATCGTGTTGACCCAGAGACGGTCGATCAGCTCTGGTTCCTCCAGCAGGACGTGGATGGCGGCCAGGCACGCGGCCGCCACGGCCGGCGGATGGGAAGTGGAGAAGAGGAACGGGCGGGACCGCTGGATCAGCATGTCACGCAGCGCCTGACTGCCGGCGACGTACCCGCCCAGCACGCCCAGCGCCTTGCTCAGCGTTCCCACCTGGATGTGGACCCGGCCGTGGAGATCGAAGTGATCCACCGTCCCGCGGCCATTCCGCCCAACCACGCCCGAAGCGTGGGCGTCGTCCACCATCACGGCTGCCCCGAATTCCTCGGCCGCGGCCACGATCTCCGGCAGCGGCGCGATGTCGCCGTCCATGCTGAAGACCCCGTCGGTGACCACCAGGATGAGCCGGTACGGCTGCCCGCCGGCGTCAACTCGTCCTTTCTCGCGGGCCTCGCGCAGCAGCTCGCGCAGGGCCGCCGTGTCCTTGTGCGGGAACACGACCCGGGGCGCCTTGCTCATCCGCATGCCGTCGATGATCGAGGCGTGGTTGAGCGCGTCGGAGACGATCAGGTCCCGCTCGCCGGCCACGACCGGGATCACGCCCGTGTTGGCGGCGAAGCCCGACTGGAAGGTGAGCACGGCTTCGGTGTGCTTGAACTCGGCCAGCTCCGTCTCGAGGCGCTCGTGGATCGTCATGTTGCCGGCGATCGTCCGGACCGCCCCGGAGCCCGTCCCGAAATCGCGGGTCGCTTCGATCGCGGCTTGCTTGAGCTTGGGGTGAGTGGCGAGGCCCAGGTAGTTGTTCGAGGAGAGGCTGATCAGCTCTTTCCCGTCGACCACGACCTCGGCCGCCTGAGGCGAGCTGAGCACCCGCATCGGGCGGTAGAGGTTCTGCCGCTTCAGCCCCTCGATCTCGTCGGCCAGGAAGCCGAGCGGGTCCGGTCGGGCGCCCTGCGCGGTCATGTCGCGCCTCCTTCGTTCACCATCGACTCGGCGGTCGACTCCGGCTCGAGGTTGTCGCTCTCCTGCGGCAGCAGCACGACCTTGCCGGCGACGCCCTGCGCCAGGAGGTCGAAGGCTTCGGCATAGCGGCTCAGCGGCAGCCTGTGGGTGATGATCGGGCTCACGTCCAGCCCTTCGCGCAGCAGCGCCGCGGTCTTGTACCACGTCCGCCACAGCTCGCGGCCGGTGATGCCGTACACGCGCAGGCCGCGGAAGATGATCGCGTCGTTCAGGTCGATGGTGACCGGCCGTGACGGCAGGCCGAGCAGCGAGACGCGCCCGCCGTTGGTCGTCATCTCGAAGGCCTGGTGGATGGCCGATTCGGCGCCGCTCATCTCCAGGACCACGTCCACGCCGGTGCCTCCGGTCTCGCGCCGGATCTCCGCCACCACGTCGCCGGCGCCGTCCAGGACGCAGTCGGAGCCCATGCGGGCCGCCATCTCGCGCCGGTGCGGCATGATGTCCGTGGCGAAGACGCGCGACGCGCCGGCGAAGCGGCAGATCGCCACGGCCATCAGCCCGATCGGACCGCAGCCCAGGACCGCGACCGTGGCGGTGGTGATGTCCTCCACGAATGTGGCGAAGACGGCGTTGCCCATCGGCTCCTGGATCGCGGCGATCTCCGGGGCCAGCCCCTCGCTCGGCCAGGCGTTGCGTTCGGGCAGGCACATGTACTCGGCAAAGGCGCCGTCGGCGTCGACGCCCAGGATTCGAAGGTTGGCGCAGACGTGCTCGCGGCCGGTCCGGCACTGGTAGCAGGTCCAGTCGACGAGATGTGTTTCGGCGGCGACCCGGGTACCCAGGGGCACCGCGCCGGTGCCCGGCCCGTGCGCCACCACGCGGCCGGCCATCTCGTGGCCGAAGATGCGCGGCAGGTATTTGCCCAGACGGCCCTGCGCCCATGGGTCCCAGCGGTAGATGTGCAGATCGGTGCCGCACAGCGACACCGCCTCGAGGCGGATCAGGACCTCGCCCGGGCCGGGATGCGGGACGGGGACTTCGCGCAGCTCCGCGCCGGCTTCGGGCCTGACCTTGACCAGCGCCCGCATCGTCTTTGGGATGCGGATGTCGATCGAAGTGGCCGCCGCGATCGCCGACCCGGCGCCGGGTTCGCTCATTGCCTTCCGCCGCCGCGGTTTCGGCCCAGGAACGCCTTGCCTGTGCCCGCTCCGTCCGAGGGCGAGCCGAGGATCGATACGGGTCGGTCGGCCATGAACCGCGCCGCCGGCGACCCGGCCGGGGCATTGCCCTCTTCGTCGGTGATCGGGTTGGTCAGCGTGCCGATCCGTTCGACCTCGACCCTCACCAGGTCGCCCGGCTGCAGGAAGATCTGCGGATCGCGGAAGACCCCGACGCCTCTGGGTGTGCCAGTGACGATGACGTCGCCTGGTTCGAGGCTGATCTCCTGGCTGATGATCGAGATGAGTTCGGCCACGCCGAACAGGAGGTCCGACGTGTTGCCATCCTGCATCGGGAAGGCGCTGACGGCAGCCGTGGCTGAGTGCGGACCCGCGGCCGTGGCCTCGCCCGTGGCCTCGCCCGTGGCGCCGGGGCCCGCGGCGGCCATCCGCCAGCTCCGGACCGCGAGCCCGCGACCGTCGCCGAGCTCGTCTGCCGTGACCA
>Ga0182027_10011710_pt1 | contig 12362 bp, 5 predicted proteins | sample 712E1DmetaG_FD_121300 | JGI IMG/M metagenome (GOLD analysis project Ga0182027, IMG submission 121300) | Permafrost microbial communities from Stordalen Mire, Sweden - 712E1D metaG (Illumina Assembly) | ecosystem: Environmental > Terrestrial > Soil > Wetlands > Permafrost | place: Sweden...
GATCAGGTGCTGGGAGTATTGGATGTGCAACAGAACGTAGCCGATGGATTGAAGCAGGAAGATGTTGATTTGTTGCAATCCATTGCGAACCAGGTTGCTCTTGCCATACGCAACGCCCGTTCCTATGTTGAAGTGCAACAGCGCGCTGAGCGCGAGGCGTTGACCATCTCCATCAGCCAGAAGATTCAAGGCACGACGACTGTAGAAAACGCTCTGCAGGTTGTCGTCCGCGAACTCGGACGCGCTTTGGGCTCCAAAGATACGCGTATCATCCTCGAAGCACCTGCTTGGGCTGCTGGACAAGACAATCGAGACAAGCGAACAAAATAAAACAGAATTTCCAGTAAGAATAAATGGCTAATCAAAGTACAAGATCGCTTTCGGTTGGCAGGCTGAATTAAGTAGAGGTCGTTTTTATGGCTAAGACACGAATACCAAAAATCGATGAAAAATTAATCCTCGAGGATAAAATCCGGGGACAATATGAGAAACTATTCTCAGGAGATGAAGAACCTCCTGCGCCGATGAGCATTCGTCAGGTAGAGGCGTTGAAGGCTCGTGTGGCTGAGTTAGAGGAAGAATTGGAAAAGCGGTCTACGGTGGTTGAGGTGGTTGAACCGTCCAGCGTATCGGTTGCTGAATATCCAGCTTCGCAGTCAGAGGAAAAACTGGAAAAGTTGCCTGCGGTGGTTGAACCGTCTAACAAACCCTCAAGCGCATCGGTTGCTGAAACTCCTGCTTCCCAGCCTGAGCTTGTTGAGACAATTGGCAAAGATCTGGCAGGCGCTATAGAACGGCCTCCAGCTAAAGCCGCCATCAGCCAAGAAAGACCCCTCACTGCCTCCAAAAAGGCAGCAGAGAATATTGAAAAGGATGATCTGACGGTGGCGAGCCGCACTGCATCGGCGATACTGGATATGGACGGTGTGGGGTTATACCAGCAAATGAGTGCCAACATTGAAAAGCGCGTCGCCGAACGCACCCATGGCCTCGAGCTGGCTTGGGAAATCAGCCGCCTGCTTACCCAAAAAACGACAGACCTAAATGTTCTATTAAAAGAGGCCGTTGATCTCATCCGTGAGCGTTTCAACCTGTATTACATCCAGATTTACCTGGCTGATGCGGCGGGGCGCGCACTAATCCTACGGGCTGGTACCGGCGAAGTGGGTGCGGAACTTCTGCGCCGCGGCCATCGCTTGCTGGTTGGTCCTGGCTCAATCAACGGCCAAGCCGCTGCCCAAAAGCACAGTTTGATTGTGAAGGACACCAAGCAGAGCGCTGATTACTTGCTTAACCCGTTGCTCCCCAATACTCGTTCTGAAATGGCAGTCCCACTGATAGCTAGTGGACAAGTCTTGGGCGTACTTAATATGCAGGCTGAACAGCCTGATGCTTTGAATGAATCCAACTTGGCTCCTTTTGAAACTTTGGCCGGACAGATCTCTATTGCCATTCAGAACGCCAACCTGTTTGCTGAAGCCGAAGAAGCACGTTCCGAAGTGCAGGCACAAGTACGCCGCCTGACCGAGCGAGGTTGGCGAGAATTTCTGGATGCTATTGAGCGCGGGCAAAAGGTGGGTTTTGCCTTTGACCAGCAGGACGTTGTTCCGTTGCAAGCGAATGATCTCTCTGAATCCACTATAGAGAATGCACTCAATGTGCCTATTACTGTGACCAATGAACAAATTGGAGTAATCCAGCTTGGCGATGAGCTTAATCGTGTTTGGACGGGTAGGGAAACAGAAATTGTCCAAGCCGCCGCCAGACAGTTGGCACAACATATTGAAAACCTGCGTCTGCTGGCTCAAGCCGATCGATATCGTAACGAGGCTGAACAATCGACTCGCCGTTTGACGCATGAAGGTTGGGATGTTTATCTGCAATCCCGTGGCGAACAGGCCTCGGGTTATGTATTCGATCTTAATCAGGTTCAGCCATTGGCCAATAGAAGCAATGGCATTTCCGGTGAGATTCTAAAATATCCGTTGGTTGTGCGCGATGAAGCCGTCGGTGAATTGACGGTTGATTCTGCCGCCCATTCCGATGGGGCGGCCGAGATCATCGCGGCTGTTGCACAGCAACTGAGCGGGCATATCGAGAACCTGCGGCTTAACGAAGAACTCCAGAAACGCGCCCAGGAACTCCAGGAGCTTGACCGCTTGAAATCCTCCTTCCTGGCCAATATGTCGCATGAACTGCGCACGCCATTGAATTCCATCCTCGGTTTTTCAGATGTGATCCTCGAAGGCATAGACGGACCATTGACGGAGGACATGAATAACGATTTGCGCCTGATCCAGAGGAATGGCCAACACTTGCTGCACCTGATCAACGATGTGCTCGACATGGCGAAGATCGAATCCGGGCGTATGAACCTGAACCTCGAAAAGTTTAAAATCAATGACTTGCTGGATGAAGTGCTCAGCATTACATCCACGCTCTCCGACGAAAAGAATCTTCCTGTTTATATTGGATCGGGATCGGAAAATGTGGAAATACTTGCCGATAGTACCCGCATCAAACAGGTAATGATCAATGTCATCAACAACTCCATTAAGTTTACTGATAAAGGCGAAGTGAAAATTTCCTGCAGAAAATCGGACCCAGAAACGGTGAGGATCGCCGTTAAAGACACCGGCATCGGCATCCCTGCCGGGCAACTGGAAACGATTTTCCAGGAGTTTGCGCAGGTGGATTCTTCCGCCACGCGCAAAGTGGGCGGTACCGGGCTTGGTTTGCCCATCAGCCGCAGACTGGTGGAACTGCACGGCGGACGCTTGTGGGCCGAAAGCTCCGGCATAGCCGGGGAAGGTTCCGTGTTCTTGATTGAATTGCCTTTGGAAGCCAGGATCACCGAGGTCGTGGAAAATACGGTGAAATAACATGTCCACGCCGAAATATCTTGAGTGCATGATTTGCGGTAAACAGCAGCCTTATGAACCTTTCGTTCCTGCGATTTGCAAGAGCTGCAACTCGCAATGGCTCGAGGCGCATTACGATTACAACGCTTTTAAACGTGAAATGCTGCGAGGCATGCCCGGTCGAACTTTTAACCTCTGGCGATACCAGGATATTCTGCCATTGAGGGATCCTGCCGTTCTGGATCTGTATCCGGCAGGAGGAACCCCGCTTTGGCTCTCACAGCGTTACGCGCCGGCGCTTGGCCATTCTCATGTTTATATCAAGGATGAGCGCTATGGCCCCACCAGTTCCTTTAAAGATCGCCAGGCAGCCGTGGCTGTGGCAGCGATGGTGGAAGGCGGTGTGAAGGAGGCCGTAATTGCCTCCACGGGTAACGCCGCGGTTGCGTATGCGGCGGCCTGCGCCCGGGCCGGGATCAAGTTATGGGTGTTCATGACCAGTCTGGTTCCGCAGGAAAAACTGCGCGAAGCCGCGCTGTTTGGCGCGGAGGTGATCCGCGTAAGCGGCAACTATGACCAAACCAAACAAATTGCGGTCCAGTTTGCCCAGCGCCGCAACCTGCTGTTGGACCGCGGCGCCAGTTCCGTTCCCGCCCGCGAATCGATGAAGACCATAGCCTATGAAATCGTCGAGCAGCTTGGCTGGCGTGCCCCCGATTGGTACCTACAATCCGTCAGCGGAGGGTTGGGACCGCTGGGGGTTTATCAGGGATTCAAAGAATTGCTCGAAATGGGATTGATAGACCATATTCCCAAATTAGCCATTATTCAAGCCGAAGGCTGTTCTCCAATGGTGAAAGCCTTCAAAGCCGGGAAGGATACAGCTGAACCGGTGATTCCCGATACCCTCATCATTATCCTTTCCACCGGCGACCCTGGAAAATCCTATACGTATTTGTGGAAGCTGGTGGAGAAATACGGCGGCATCATGGAGTCGGTTACGGATGCGGAAGCCTTTGACGCCATGCGATCTCTTGCCAAGAGCGAAGGGATGGCGGTGGAACCGGCTGCAGCCGTGGCGTTCGCCGGCCTTGAAAAGTTGCTTAAAGCCCGGGTCATTGCCGAGCATGAAACCGTAGTGGTTAACTGTACCGGCCATACATTCCCTGTGGAAAAGCATGTCTTGGGCGATCAATTTGCAGTGGATGTACATTTGAGCGATGGGCAGGCGGCTGCGCCGCGCGAAGGCCTGCAAGCGGCCCTCGAAAACCTGGATGAAAAGACCACCACTGTGCTTTTGATCGATGATAACGAGGACGACGCGTTATTAATTCGCCGGTTGTTGGAAGCGAGAAAATCGTATCGGGTCTTCCATGCAAAGGACGGTTGGGAAGGTTTGGCCCAGGCGCGTCAGAAGCTGCCCGACCTGGTCGTCACCGACCTGACCATGCCGGGCATGGACGGCTTTGGGTTGGTGGAGGAAATGAAGCTCGATCCGCGCACCAAACACATTCCGATCGTTGTGGTCAGCGCCAAAGATATCACCCCGGAAGAACGCAAGCGCCTGAACGGACATATCGAAGCCGTCTATCAAAAAGGCTCACTGGCTCCGCGTAAATTCGTTGAACAGGTTGTTCAGGTCATCGAAGATGAAAAGGGCAGCGGCAAGGAGCCGGAAAATGGGAAATAGGATTTTGTGCATCGATGATAACCCTGACAATCTCATGCTTGTCAAACGCATCCTCGAAGCCTCAGGCTATGAAATCCTGCGGGCTGCCAACGGACAGGATGGATTGGCCATTGCGGATAATCAGCCGATTGACCTGGTTTTATTGGATGGGAATCTTCCGGATGTGGATGGATACGAGGTGGTGCGCCGCCTGCGTGCCAGCCCGAGACACGTCCTGGCTTCCGTTCCCATTATTATGGTCTCCGCGAATGCCCTTAAAGCAGATGCTCAAAAGGCGTTTTCGGCCGGCTGTAATCTATATATGACCAAGCCCATTGATATTAATGAGTTCAGTTCGCAGGTGGGATTCTATCTTGGCCGCGAGGCGCAGTCATGATGAAAGTGGAATTCCGCGCAGAATTTATGAAGAGGAAAACTTTATGCAGGTATCTCCCATTAATAAAACCTGCTGTGAAAAGGAGTTCATTTCATGGGAAATAATATCTTGTATGTGGAAGACAACCCCGACAACATGATGCTGGTTAAGAGAGCGCTCGAGGCGCGCGGGTATTTTCTTTTCGAAGCCGCGACCGGGTTGGAGGGTATTTCCATCGCCGAGCACGAAGAGGTGGATCTCATCCTATTGGATATTAACCTGCCTGATATTGAAGGCTATGAAGTGGCGCGCAGGCTGAGACACAGTTCCAAACACCAGTTGGCTCACATACCCATCATTGCCATCACCGCCAATGCCTTAAAAGGAGATGCAGAAAAGGCGCTTTCTGTCGGCTGTGATGTCTACATGTCCAAACCGATCAATATTCGCGAACTTTGGGCGCGGGTTGAGGCGTTCATATCCTCTCCGGATGTCCAATCGTAATAAGGCTCCCATAGAATGGTAGACGCATCAAAAATTAAGAGTAAGTTTTCCTACGTTTTACACCTGGCATGTACCGACTGCAGAAGAGAATACCCGATTCGCGCGATCAACACCTTTTGTCTGGATTGTCAGGCTCCCCTTTTTACAGTTTATCGTCTGGACGATATTCGGAAGGAGTTTCAGAAGGAGGAATTCTCAAAACGCCTGTCAAGGATGTGGAGGTGGCACGAATTACTGCCGGTACTGGATCCCCAAAACATCGTAACGCTTGGAGAAGGCGACACGCCGCTCTTGCGCCTGCCGCAATTGGGCAGCGAACTGGGACTTTCGAATTTATTTATCAAAGATGAGAGCGGTAATCCGACCGGTTCCTTTAAGGCGCGCGGTATTTCCGCCGCCATCTCCAAAGCCAGGGAACTTGGGATTCAAAAAGTAATCATCCCAACCGCCGGGAACGCGGGTGGAGCGACGGCCGCTTATGCGGCGCGCGGCGGTTTAAAAGCACACATATACATGCCCAAAGACACGCCCCAGGCAAACATCGAAGAAAGCCGGATCGTCGGCGCCGAGGTTGTTCTGGTTGACGGGTTGATCAGCGAAGCGGCGGGTATGGCCGGTGAGAAAGCGCGCGCGGAGGGCTGGTTCGATCTTTCCACCTTCAAGGAGCCTTATCGGGTGGAAGGCAAGAAGATCATGGGGTATGAACTGGCGGAAGCGTTCAATTGGAATCTCCCGGATGTGATCATATATCCAACCGGAGGCGGGACGGGACTGGTGGGCATGTGGAAAGCCTTTGAAGAGTTGGATGCGCTAGGTTGGCTGGAATCATCCAAACGCCCCCGTTTTGTATCCGTTCAAGCAGAAGGCTGTGCGCCGGTGGTAAAAGCCTTTGAAAAAGGCGCCTCGTTCTGCGACTTTTGGACAAATGCTCATACGATTGCCTCCGGCCTGCGGGTTCCAAAGAGTTTCGCCGATCACCTGATCCTAAAATACCTGTACGACAGCCATGGGATCGCCGTAGCTGTCAGCGATGAAGCGATCACAGCCGCGCAGCACCAGCTTGGAATAAAAGAGGGCATTTTCCTTTCGCCCGAAGGGGCCGCCACCCTGGCTGCATTGATCAAACTCGTCCAGCAAAACTGGATCAAGCCGGACGAACGTATTGTTATTTTCAACACCGGCTCAGGTTTAAAGTATTTGCAGGCTGCCAGGCAAGGTTAGAACAAGAGTTGCAGCGTTTTTTATATTCGGCATTTGCCTGTTTAATTTGACAGAGTATCGCAACTCTCATTCCCCCCATTTTCCATCGGGTCAATAAATGAATTGAAGGATGCGGCAGAACTGCCCGCACCCTTCAATGGATCGTTTCTTACAAAATCTTACGGGAGCAAACTCACTTCACTGCAAGCTCCGCAAATTTCCAGGTAGTGTAATACCGGCTGTGTTGCCTGATCGCCTAGAGCAAGGTCAGCTTTGGTAATTATGATATCGACGAGTTTACTGGTTTGCGCAATGACATCCTTTTAATTTGTCAATACATTCTGCAAAGACCATACCGGCCCCGTTGGAACCATTCCAACGGGGCCGGTCATTTCGGAAGCTGAAAGTACGATCTTCTTACTTTCGGATTTACTTGAACAAAACGGCGTTGTCGAACCAGACGGTTCCAGTGGTTCCGGAATAGGTAAATTGAACCACAATTTTATAGTACGCCGCAGGTGCGATAAAGCTCAGGGTCTCTTGCTGGAATGCATATGTACCTGTGGGACATTGGATGGTCTTTGTGCCAACCAGTACATCCGGGGTTCCGGGCCCGACCTTGGGATTATTCTTATAGAACAGTACTTGTCCCATGCAGAATTTAGCGGCTGGGATCGCGTTACCCTTGACCCAGAATGAGAACGTGAACGCATCGCCTTGAACGCCTTTGAGCATGATCGGTTGAAGCAGTGTTTTCAATAGCGAAGGGCTATGGAAACCGATCTGCACCGCGGCCGTGCCTTCTTCCACATTAGAGGGAGTGGTGGTCTCGCCATCGGTCAATGCGAAATTCTGTGCACTCCAATATTGCGGGATCTTCGATGAACCCACGTAGGTGTTAAAGCCGCCATTGACGATAAGGTTTTGCTCCACAACCCATGAGAAAGCGGCGGGCGTTGGATCAATGTTGCCGGCGCCATCAATGGCGCTCACGTAGAAGGTGTGAGAACCAAGACTGAGTCCAGAGTACGACTTGGGGTTGGTGCAGGGGTTGAACCCGCCGCTATCCAACTGGCATTCGAAGGTCAGTGAACCGGCAGGAGTGATATTGTCCGTGCCAGAGAAGGTGAAGGATGCGCTCGTGCTGGCGGTGGGATTCGCCGGGTGGCTGTTGATCGTTGTATCAGGAGGCGTCAGGTCGGACGACCAGCTGACTGTGTTGTCCGTGCTGGTGGAGGCATTGTTCCCGTTGCCCGCTGCGTCAGTTGCAGCGCTGGCGGGGATGTTCGCAATAACCGTGCCTGCTGCGCTCATGCCGCTGACCGCCACATCGTAGGTGGTGCCGTCCAAAGGTGCAATCTCAGTCACGACGGCGGTTAAGGTGCCTCCCGTGGTGCTGGCACTCAAGTCAACGTTAGAACCGTTGAAGCCGGTGACGGGTTCATTGAACACCGCGGTGAAATGGACCGTTCCGGTGGCCGGGTCGGCTTGACCCGCGGCCTGGTTGATCGTAACGTTGGGCTTGACCGTATCGTAGGTGATGCTGAAGGTGGCCGAATTCCCGCTATTGTAATTTAGTGGAGTCACGCAATCGCCGTCATAGACGCTGCCAGACGTGAGGTAGAGACTCACCAGGCCTTGCCCGGACGGGGTCAGGTTGAAGGTGTAGACAGTGGAGCCGTTGCTGCCCGAAGTAAGGGCGCTGGTCGTTCCATTGGTCACATTGAGATCGACGCCAGTCGTTGAATCAAAGCCGCAGACGGGTTCACTGAAGGTGATCGTGATCGGGATGGGCGAGAGCTTGGTTGGGTTGGTGGCCGTGGAAGTAATCGATACCACCGTCGGGGGAGTCATGTCCACCTTCCAAGTGAACGAAGCGGGAGTCGGGTCGGTGTTGCCGAGGCTGTCAATCGCCTCCACCTGGAAGGTGTGGCTGCCATCTGCCAGAGGACCGGCGTAGTTGATACCACTTGAGCAGGCGCTGAAACCGCCTCCATCCAGTTCGCATTTAAAGGTCAGGCCGCCTACCCCCGTGCCGTCGTCGCCGTGGAAGGTAAAGCTGGCGCCGGTGTTATTGGTTGGGTTGGCCGGAGTAGTGTCAATGATCGTATCCGGCGGGGTAGCATCCACTGTCCAGGTGTAGGAAGCGGGCGAAGCGTCGCTGTTCCCAGCATTATCGGTGGCATAGACATAGAAGGTATGCGAGCCATCGGTCAGCGCGGGAGAAACCGTGAATGGACTGGTGCATGTTGCATAACTTCCGCCATCCAGCTTGCAATGGAAGGAGGCTACACCGCTGCCTGTGCCATCATCACCGCTGAAGTGGAATGTAGGTGTCCTGTTGTTATCAGGATTGGGCGGAGTGAGATCAATGGTTGTATTCGGCGGGGTTGTATCAATAACGATATCCTTGTTGTCACCCAGCGAACCGGCCGCGCCCGGCGCAGGCAGGGTCAGGACCGCAGAATTCGGATTGGTAACCGTATCCTCGATCGTCCCGCCGTTCAACGACAGCGCCGACGTACTGCTGTAATCGAGATCCGTAGAGCTTTGCCCAGACGCAACCGTGTAGGTAAACGTGAGCGTACTCGTTCCACTGCCGCTGCTGTAATTGGCTGTACCGCCGGAATTCAGCGCCAACTGCGGTGTGCCTGTCACAGCTACCGCCTTGCTGAAGGCCACGGTAACCGAGATCACCGAGCCAACACCATATGAGCCGTTTGCGGTTGTTGAGCTGACATTCGTCACGATGGGCGCAGTGGTATCAATAACGATATTCTTGTTCGCGCTCAACGAACCGGCCGCGCCCGGCGCAGGGAGGGTCAGGACCGCAGAATTCGGATTGGTAACGGTATCAAATATCGTCCCGCCGTTCAAGGACAGGGCTGACGTACTGCTGTAATCGAGAGCAGAGGCATTTTGCCCAGACCCGACCGTGTACGTAAACGTGAGGGTGTCTGTTCCACTGCCGCTGCTATAACTGGCTGTACCGCCGGAATTCAGCGCCAACTGCGGCGTGCCTGTCACAACCACTGACTGGCTAAAGGTCACGGTGACCGAGATCAACGAGCCAACGCCATATGAACCGTTTGCGGTTGTGGAGCTGACATTCGTCACGGCAGGCGCGGTGGTATCAATAACGATATCCTTGTTGGCGCCCAGCGAACCGGCCGCACCCGGCGCAGGCAAGGTTAGGGTCGCAGAATTCGGATTGGTAACCGTATCAAAGATCGTCCCGCCGTTCAACGACAGCGCTGAAGTACTGCTGTAATCGAGATCCGCGGAGTTTTCCCCTGACGCAACCGTGTAAGTTAACGTGAGCGTATTCGTTCCACTACCGCTGGAGTAACTTGCTGTACCGCCCGAATTCAATGCCAACCGCGGTGTGCCCGTCACGACCACTGCCTTGTTGAAGGCCACAGTAACCGAGATCACCGAGCCAATACCATATGTGCCATTTGCGGTTGTGGAGCTGACATTCGTCACGGTGGGCGCGGAGGTATCAATAACGATATTCTTGTTCGCGCTCAGCGAACCGGCCGCTCCCGGCGTTGGCAGGGTCAGTACGGCATCGTTGTTGGAGCCATCCTTGATCGTCCCGCCGTTCAAGGACAGGGCTGACGTACTGCTGTAATCGAGAGCAGAGGCATTTTGCCCAGACGCAACCGTATAAGTAAACGTGAGCGTACTCGTTCCACTACCGCTGCTGTAACTGGCTGTACCGCCAGAATTCAGCGCCAACTGCGGCGTGCCTGTCACGTTCACAGCGTTGCTAAAGGTTACAGTGATCGGGATTGTAGAGCCAATGCCATAGGTGCCATTCGAAGCCGTGGAGCTGACATTCGTCACGGTGGGCGCGATGATTACGTTTACGCTTGCAGTGGAAGTATTGCCCGTGCCGCCGTTGGTTGAGCTGACGGTCACACTGTTATTCTTCGGGCCAGATGTTGTGCCGGTCACATTCACTGAGAAATTGCAGGATGCGCCGCCCACAAGGGTTGCACTAGCCAAGCTTACCGAGCCAGTGCCAGACGTAGCGGTGATCGTTCCCCCGCCGCATGAACCCACCAGGCCGTTGCTCGGTGTCGAGACTGTCAAGCCAGAAGGCAAGCTGTCCGTAAAACCGACACCGGTCAGCGCAATACTGGCGTTGGGGTTATTGATCGTGAAGCTCAGGGTTGTGCTGGTGGCCACCGTAATGTTCGAATCACTGAAGCCCTTGGTGATGCTCGGCGGGGCAACTACCGAGACTGTATCGCTGCAGGTATTGTTGGCCTCGTTCGTTTCGGGAATGACGTTACTTGGATCCACGGCACATGCGCCCCCACTGCGCGGGTTGTCATAGATGCCGGCTGCACTCGGCGTTATAGGTAAGGTCACATCGAATGAGCCGGAGGTACCAACGACCACCGTACCAGTTGCACTACAAGTCAGCGTACTACTGCTAATGCTGCAACTGACACCGGGGAGGTTGGTGATGTTGCTCCCATTAACAGCCGTCGGTGTACCATACGTCAGATTGCCGCTATTGTCCAAATCGTCGGAAAGGACTGTGTCTCCGTTTTGGAACGTAGCGATCGCGCTCGCGGAACTATTGGCAACATGCAGCTTCCACGTCCAGTTGTTACTAAGTGGGGTTGATCCGCTGACGTCGTTCGATTTGACTACCGTCAGGTCGGGCGCGGTTACCGTAACGCTATCCGAATTGCAATTGTTATTGGCTTCATTCGTTTCAGGAACAACGTTATTCGAATCAACCTCGCATGCTCCGCCACTGCGCGGGTTGGTATACGTGCCGCTCGCGCTGGGCGTTGCAGTGAAGGTCACATCGAACGAACCGCTGGTTCCAACAACAACAGTGCCGATCGCACTACAAGTCAATGTGTTGCTTGTAATACTGCAACTGACATTGCCGATATTGGTGATGTTGGTTCCGTTTCCTGCGGTGGGTATGCCGTAAGCCAGATTGCCGCTGTTATCCAGGTCATCGCTGAAGATGGTCTGGCCGCTGATAAATGTTGCAGTTGCGCTGGCCGAACTGTTGGCAATATGCGCTTTCCAGGTCCAGTTGTTTCCGAGGGTGGTGGCTCCGCTGACGTTGTTCGATTTGACCACGGTCAGGTCGGGCGCAACGACCGTCACACTATTGCTGCATGAGTTATTAGCGTCGCTTGTCTCAGGGATGTTATTGTTGGGGTCTATTGCACAAGCACCGGCGCCACGCGGGTTGGCGAACGCTCCAGTCGCGCTCGGTGTTGTCACAAAGCTCGCCGTGAACGAGCCGCTCGAGTTGATGGTGACCGCGCCATTGGCGGTACAGGTCAGGTCATCCGTTCCGTTGATGCTGCAACTGATCGTGCCTGTGACTCCGCTGACGTTGTTTTCGGTCACCGTGCCATAGCCGATATTGCTGTTCGGCAGGTTGTCGCTCAGGATCGTCTGCCCATTGCTGTAGCGAGCCTGGCCCGGCCCGCTATTGCTGCCGGTGATGGTCCACGTCCAGGTTTGTGCTGGACTTCCCGTGTTGACTAGCTGCGTTTGACCGCTGACGTTGTTGGTTTTGCTCCCCTGCAAATCCGGACAATTGATGGTGATCGTGGATGTGGCCGTGGTATCGCCGCTCTGAACATTGTCCACTTCGGCTTCGGCCTTGCCAACGTTACCGCAATCCACGCTGGTGCTCCCGGCGGTGAAGGTGACGGTGGCCTCGCCGTTAGATTGGATGGTGGTTACTTGGTTTGATAATGTCCCA
>Ga0182027_10011711_pt1 | contig 12361 bp, 11 predicted proteins | sample 712E1DmetaG_FD_121300 | JGI IMG/M metagenome (GOLD analysis project Ga0182027, IMG submission 121300) | Permafrost microbial communities from Stordalen Mire, Sweden - 712E1D metaG (Illumina Assembly) | ecosystem: Environmental > Terrestrial > Soil > Wetlands > Permafrost | place: Sweden...
CATCTGTCACATCGCTGGGATAGCCGACTTGCCCCTTGTTTCCCATCCTCCCATCGTCAGTGATAATGGGGCACTCGGATATTTCTTTGATTCCAAAGGAATAAAGTTAATAACAGGCTCTAGGTTACCGTCGATGTAAAGTTCGGCACTGGGCGGCGTGGTGATAACCACGCAATACGAAGCGGTGCCGTCTTTCACGTCCTGTTTTAGCTCCTCCTGAGTGGGTACATGACCGTCAGTGAGTAAAGCTGTTGCGGCTGCCGGGGAACTGTTTGATACCTTAGAGTTCTCAGCTAACTGGTTCTTCGCTACCGGGTCATTGAGGACCGCACGGACTTCGGGGGCGGTTGTGTCTGGCGTTCCGCCTCCGTAATCAGCCCCTATGGCACTCGCGCTGTCTATGACATACGGAGCAGTTTTGGGCTTTTTGTGGGACTCTGCGTACACCAAATCAACATAATCACTTGGAACATCTAGGGCGTTCGATTGGCGTAGGAAAGTCGCTAGTGCGCTATGCCGAACGCGACCCCAAACCAGTGAATGCAGCGGGGGAAGGTGGTTGCACCAACCGGCATCCATATTACCGCTGACGCGGTAATCCATACCGTTGGTCGCCAAGTCTATTAAACACTCACCACCACTGATTGGCGACACGCTGACTACCAGAAAAGGGGTGTCGAATTTCTCTGGCGCTGCGCCAAGAAGCTTAGGCGCGCAAGCAAGGATAGCAGCAAGGTTAGCGTGTCCTTGGGGGCATGTGGCAAGAATGTCGTTCGTTAGAGGTACCTGAGCATAGCCGCCGACGCCCATAAGAATTGCGATGATGATTGCTGCTGCTGCTGCTGCTGCGATGTGTTTCATAGTTTGCCCAATCCCGCAAGGATTATTGCTGCAACGATTGACACGGGAATCATCGCCAGGGTGTAGATGAATAGCCCCTCTACGACTCCCCACCGGATGCTTTTGCGGATACGCTGGTCATCCGTCATCGCATTGAAATACTCGGCAAGGAACATGGCAGACATCGAGGATAAACTGACCGTGGTCCCGTTGGCTTTTGCGGCTGCGACTTCTTCTGCCTCTAACGCCAGTTTGCGGGTAGCCGCCTCTTCTTCCATGCGTTTTGCCTTTTCCGCCTTCTCTTCCTCAGTAAGCGTGATATACGTCGGGGTGATATGCATTCGGTTCCCTCTCTTTCACTTACGGTTTGTGGCTTTACTTCTTTGCCCAACGGGCCGCTGCCGCCGCCCTGGCGATTTCCGAACGGCGTTTTGCAGTGAGGCTGGTCGCCCGCTTCTGACAAACCTGGGGACAGACGGACAAACCTGGGGACAGACGGGGCGTTCCCTCAGCCGCGGAAACCTGGGGACAGACGAGGCGTTCCCTCCGCCGCGAGCGGAGAAAAGCACGTTCAGACGCTACGGCCCAAAAACCACTGTCACTGTTAACAGTGGTGCCCAGAGGGGGACTTGAACCCCCACGGAGTGATTAGCTCCTGCGGATTTTAAGTCCGCTGCGTCTGCCAATTTCGCCATCCGGGCCCGCTTCTATATTATGGGGCCGTTTTGGCCCGCACGGGCACCGGTTTCCTTTGCCGGCACCCCTGCTTTGCCGCCCGCGAAGCGCCCCATCGGCAGGCATTCTCTTTCCACAACTTGCTCCGGAGTGCCAACCCCTCGTATCATCCGGCAAGAGCAATTCCAGGATCACGGTGCTGGGCGCCCGATATTCTCGGATCGACGCGGACCTGCGGTCGCGGCGGCACGGAGTGGAGTCTTGGGGCCACGGCCATCCTGGAAGCGCTGAAGAGCAACCACCATGAGCGACTTGGAAAGCAAGACTAGTTTGCGCGTGAAGGGGCGGCTGATGTCCGCCTCGGAGATTGAGCGGACCCTCGTGCGCCTGGCCCACGAAATCGTAGAGAAGAGTAACGGCAGCGAAGATCTGGCCCTGGTGGGCATCAAGCGCCGCGGCGTTCCGCTGGCGGAACGGCTGGGCAAGCTGATTTCCACCATCGAGAAGCGCCCCGTCGACACGGGTGTGCTCGACATCCAGTTTTACCGCGACGATCTGACCACGGCGGATGTGCGCCCGGTGGTTACGCCGGGAGCCGTCGGCTTCGATGTTGAGGGCCGCGACATTGTGATTTGCGACGATGTCCTCTACACCGGCCGCACCGTCCGCGCCGCGCTCGACGCGCTCTTCGACCATGGCCGCCCGCGGCGCGTACAGTTAGCCGTGCTCATTGACCGCGGCCATCGCGAGCTGCCCATCGAGGCCACCTACGTGGGCAAACATGTGCCCACCAGCAGCCGCGAGATTATCGAAGTCAAGTTTCTCGAGGTTGATTCGACCGAACAGGTGCTCCTGGTGGAGCGTCCGAGCGAACAATGATTCTGCTGTCCCGTGCTCATCCTTTCGCTGCGATTTGGCGAAAGGAAAAGAATGCACAAGATCTTCACCGGCGCGGACTCCGCGCTCTCAAGCTCGAGTGAAGGCTCTGCATGAACCCCGCCGCACCCACGATTCGCCGCCAGTTAGCTACGCCGCCTCCGCCCGCATCGCCATTTCCCTACAACCCTGGCTCGTTGCTCTCGGTTCTTGACCTGACCGTGGACGGCGTAAGCCGCCTGCTCCAGCGAGCCACCGAACTCGAGAACGACGACCCCATCGTACGGGATCACATCCTGGCCAAGCGGCGCATCGCGCTGCTCTTCTACGAGTCGTCCACCCGCACGCGAACCAGCTTTGAGTTGGCCGCCAAAGCGCTGGGCGCTGACACCACGCTGGTCTCGAACCTGAGCTCCAGCATCGAGAAGGGCGAATCGCTGAAGGATACGGGCCTGACGCTGCGGGCGCTGGGCGCTGAGGTGATCATCCTGCGCCACAATTCTTCCGGCGCGGCATGGCTGCTGGAGGAGGCCACGCGCCTGCCGGTCATCAACGCAGGCGACGGCATGCATGAGCATCCCACGCAGGCGCTGCTGGACCTGCGCACGATCCTTACGCATCTGCGGCCGGGAGTCGGCGAGGTTGGGCCGGAGACCCTTGCCGGGGTGACCGTGACGATCGTCGGCGACATCCTGCACAGCCGGGTGGCGCGGTCGAACATGCTGCTGCTGCCACGGCTGGGCGCACGGGTGTTGCTGTGCGGGCCCAGGGAGCTGCTGCCGGAGCAGGCGGCGCGGTCCGGGCCGGGCATCGAGATCGAGCGGGACTTCGACACTGCGCTGCGCCAGTCGCAGGCCGTCATGATGCTGCGCATACAGGCGGAGCGGCTGGCGGGGCTGCAACTGGACCTGGACGAGTACAAGGCCAGCTACCAACTGACGGGGCAGCGGCTGGCGGCGCATGCGCCGGCAGCGGTGGTGCTGCATCCGGGGCCGATCATCCGCGGCATGGAGATCACGGCCGGCGTGGCGGACGGCGTGCAGTCGGCGATCCTGGAGCAGGTGACGAACGGACTCGCCATTCGCATGGCGGTGATGGAGCGGGCGCTGACGACTGCAGCCAACGAGCGAGGGGCAGAGTGACAAATTCAGACCTCGAATGCCTCAAAGCGAATATTGATCACGTTGTCGAGATTGAGACACGGGAGGGTGAGCATTTCCTGGCTAAAGTAGTTTGGGTGTTCGATCAAGAGTCTGGTCCGGATCTGTTTTATTTGGACGTAACGGCCAATCCCCGCATGCAGGATTCGGAGCACTCCCATGGGTGCAGTATCCAGTTAGACGAAATCGCGGCCGTGAGGAAGTTTGACGCTCAGGGAGGCCGCGCATGACGGAGCTGGCGATATGCGGCGGGCGGCTGGTCGATCCGGCGGCGGGCGTGGACGCGCTGAAGGACGTGCTGCTGAAGGATGGGCGCGTGACGGAGATCGCCGGCACGGGGAAGCTGAAGCACACCGATGGCGCGGAGGTGCTGGATGCGACGGGGCTGATCGTGGCGCCGGGGCTGATCGATATGCACGTGCACCTGCGCGAGCCGGGACAGGCGTACAAGGAGACCATCGCGACGGGAACGGCGGCGGCGGCGGCGGGCGGGTTCTCCAGCGTGGCGGCGATGCCGAACACGATTCCAGTGAACGACTCGCCGGAGATCACGCGCTGGATGCAGGCGCCGGAGCGCGGCGCCGAGGTGCGCGTGTTCCCCATCGCCGCGGCCACACGCGGGTCGAAAGGTGAAACGCTAAGCGACTACGCAGCGTTGAAGTCAGCGGGCGCGGTTGCCGTGACCGACGATGGGCGGCCGATTCTGAAGGACGGCATGATGCGCGAGGTGCTCGCCGCTGCGGCGCGTGTGGGACTCACCGTGATCCAACACGCGGAGGATACACGGATGACCCAATTCGCGAACGGGAGCGCGAGCATGAATCTGGGCCCGGTCTCGTTCAGGCTGGGGCTGCGCGGAATGCCGCCCGAGGCCGAGTCGAGCATTGTGGAGCGCGACATTCGGCTGGTGGCGGAGCTGCGCGAGGCGCATCCGCACCTGCACGTGGCGCATATATCGACGGCTGCGGCCCTGGCAGCGGTGCGGCAGGCGCGGCGCAACGGACTGCGCGTCACATGCGAGGTTACGCCGCATCATTTCCTGCTCACCGATGAGCACGTCGGACTCTACAACACGCACGCCAAGATGAATCCGCCGCTGCGCTCCGCGGCCGACCGCGAGGCGATGATCGAGGGGATTCTCGACGGCGTGGTGGACGCGATTGCCACCGATCACGCGCCGCACGCGATGCACGAGAAGGAAGTTGAATTCGAGCTGGCCCCGAACGGGATCATCGGCCTCGAAACCGCGCTGGGCCTCAGCCTGCGCTGGCTGCATCGAGAGTGGAAGATGCCGCTCGGGCGCGTGCTGAGCCTGCTGAGCGCGCAGCCGGCAGCGCTGCTCGGGTTGAAAGGCCGCGGCACGCTGACCGTGGGCAGCTTCGCCGACGTTGTCGTCTTCGATCCCAAGGTCGAGTGGACGTATCGCGCGACGGAATCGCAATCGAAGGCCAAGAACACTCCGTTCGACGGCTGGACGATGCAGGGCAAAGTGCGCTGGACGGTGAGCGAAGGGAAGATCGCCTATGCGAGCGCGTAGCGCGAAGCTCTCAGCTTTCAAGAATCTTCAGACAAGTCGGCTACGGGGAGAATGTCGGAATTGCGGGCCACCCACACGTAAAGCGTAGGGAGCAGGATGACGCTCATCAGGAGATTCGTAATCAAGCCGCCAACAATGACTATGGCGAAAGGCCGCTGGGAATCGGATCCGATGCCGTGAGACAAGGCGGCGGGAAGCAGTCCCAGGGTGGCGACGAGCATGGTCATCATGATGGGGCGCAAGCGCACCACGGATCCTTCCACGGCTGCGTCCTCGGCCGACATGCCTCGGGCGCGCAACTGGTTGATGTATTCCAGCAGGATGACACCTGACTGTACGGAAACCCCGAAGAGCGCCAGGAAGCCCACTTCAGAAGAAACGCTGAACTCGGTGCCGGTAACCAGCAGCACCAGCAAGCCGCCGATGCTTGCCATGGCCACCGTGGCCATGATCAGGATCGCCCACTTGAACGACTTGTACATGGAGTAGAGGATGATGAAGATGAGCAGCGCGGTGATGGGCACGATGATCAGCATGCGCGCTTCGGCTCGCAATTCGCTTTGGAATTCGCCCTCCCATCCGATGTGATAACCGCGCGGCAGCTTTACCTGCGCGTTGACTTTCTGGATGGCCTCGCGCACGGCGTCGCCTAAAGCCCTGTTGCGGACGCTGTACTTGATGGCGACGTAGCGCTGGTTATTCTCACGATAGATCTCAGAGCCCTCATCGGTTTCTTTGACGGTACAGAGCTGAGCGAGGGAAACGCGCTCGCCCGATGGCGACAGCAGGCGGATGTTGTCGATGGCATCGCGGGTGCTGCGATACTCGGGGAGGTAGCGCAGGGTGAGGTTGTAAACCTCTTCGCCCTTGAGAACCTGGGTAATCGCGTTGCCCCCGACAGCAGTCTGGACGGCGTTCTGGATGTCGGCTACATTGATTTGCCAGCGCGCGGCCGCCTGACGATCCACCACGTAGTCCAGGTCAGGCTGGCCGGTCACATTCAGAACACCCAGATCTTCAATGCCCCGTACATGGCTCATGACGGCGGCGACCCGGTTGGCGGTGTCTTCAAGCACGTGCAGGTCGCTGCCGTAGACCTTGGTCGCCAGTTCGCCCTTGACCCCGCTAACGGCCTCCTCCATGTTGTCTTCGATGGGCTGCGAAAATCCCCAACTGACTCCGGGGAATTTCTTTTCGAGCTCCTCCTGCATTGAGGCAATCAGGTCGTCTTTATTCTTGTGGAAGATTGGCCGCCAGTCCCCTTTCGGCTTCAACCCCACATAGAACTCGGTATCGAAGAATCCTGTATGGTCCGTGCCGTCATCCGGGCGGCCGGTCTGGCTGGTGCAGTCAGTGGCTTCAGGAAAAGAGCAGAGCAGGACTCTTGCCTCGTTTGCAACGCGGACGCCGTCAGTCGGCCCCGCGCTCTGGTCAAGCTCGCCGCGAACCCAGAGAGCGCCCTCATCCAGGTGAGGCAGGAACTCGGAGCCGATGATGCCGCTGAAAACCAGAAAGACTGCCAAAACAAGCGCGGCCGCGCCTCCGGCAAGCACTACCAGTTGATGATGAATGGCCCAGGTGACGCTCTTGCGGTGGCGCTCCCGCAAATACTCCATCACCGGATTCTCCCACTCCTTGGCGCCTTTGCTGAGCAAGAAGCTCGTCAGCACGGGAGCCATGAGGATGGAATAGATGAGCGCGCCGAGGAGCGCAAATGCCACCGTCAACGCCATGGGACGGAAGAGACGGCCTTCGACGGCCTGCAGCGTAAAGATGGGCAGGTAGGCGGTGATGATGATGGCGATGGAGTAGAAGACCGGCCGCTGCACTTCATGAGCGGCGTCGCGAATCTTATCCCGCGGCGCGCGGGCCTCGCCGGTGTGCGAGAGGTGCCTGACGATGTTCTCGACCATTACCACAGCTCCCTCAACGACCATGCCAAAGTCCAGTGCGCCGAGCGACAGCAGATTAGCGGGAATGTGCGCCAGGTCGAGGCATGTGGCGGCGAACAGCAACGAGAACGGGATGGTGACAGCAACAACGAGAGCGCCACGCGCGTTGCCGAGAAAGAGAAATAGAACAATGACAACCAGGACCATCCCCGCAGTGAGGTTGTGCAGAACCGTGGTGGTGGTGAAATGCAGCAGGTCGCTGCGGTCGATGAAGGACTTGATCGTCACCCCTTTGGGCAGAATCTGGTCGTTGAGCTCTCTCACCTTCCGATGGATTCCATCCAGAGTAGGCTGTGCATCGTCGCCCTTTTGCAGCGCCGCGATGCCTGAAACCACATCGTCATTGTCGAGAATTCTGCCGTCGGGCAGGTGCTCGGCCCGGCCAAACCGGCCGAGGCGAATCTCCGGCCCCTGAGTGACGACGCCGATATCCTTGACACGAACCGGAGTGCCGCCTCTGGTTGTCAGCACTGTGTTGCCGATATCCTGAATGTCGCGGACGAGGCCGACTTCGCGGACATTGACCTCCTGCTCGCCTTCCTCGATGAAACTTCCGCCCGCATTGGCGTTGTTGCCGGCCAATTGTTGCTCTACCTGGCTGATGCTCAGTCCATAGGAGATAAGTTTGTTGGGATCGACCTGGACCTGGTATTCGCGGGTCGGCCCGCCAAAAGGGTTGACGTCGACGACGCCGGGAACAGATTTCAGATTCTTTTCGATCACCCAGGTTTCCAGCGACTTCAGATTCATCACGTCGTATTCCGGGTTGGAACTTTGCAGGGTGTAGAAGTAGATCTGGCCGACCGGGCTCCAGTCTGTGCCCATTTGCGGGACGACACCCGGAGGCAAGCTTGCCTGCGAAAGCCGCTCGAGCACGTGCTCGCGGTTTTCGAAGTTGGTTGTGCCTTCGCCGAAGACCATTTCCACGGTGGACAGCCCGAAGATGGACCACGAGCGGACGTGCGCAACTCCGGGAATGCCGTTCATCACGGTTTCAAGCGGGATGGTGACCTGCTGCTCGACTTGTTCGGCAGAGATGCCGGGCCACTGCGCGATGACATCGACATAATTGTTGGCGACGTCGGGATAAGCTTCTACGGGCAAGCGATGGAAGGAGACGATGCCCCAGGCGAACAGAACAATTCCGATGCCCAGCACGAGGAGGCGGTTCTGGAGCGCGAAGTCGACGAGCTTCCGGATCATTGGGCCTCCGCCGTGGCTTCGAGCTCGAGAACGTTCCTGACCACCTGCTGACCGGGCGCGATGTTTGAAAGTACCTGCTGCATGTTATCCGGCATCATGTCGCCAGTAGTGACTTCGACGCGCTTGAACTGGTTGTTGCCGGCGGGCTCAAAGACCCAGTCGCGATCGTGCAGATGGAGGATCGCGGTGGCCGGAACCACGACATGTGCGACTGTGTCGCGGCTTAACAGCGTTGCCGTGACGTACATGCCCAGGCGGAACGCGCCGGAGTTCGGAACCTCGATGCGGACTTTTGCTGTGCGGATGGCGGGGTCGAGGACGGGACCAATGTCGCTCACGCGCCCCGTGAACACTTTGCCGGGAATCGCGCTGAGCCGTATCTGCGCATCCTCCCCGAGGCGCACTTGAGGAAGGTCATTCTCGAAGACGTCGCAGATAACCCAGACTACAGACAGGTCGGCGATGGTGAATGCAGTAGATGAGCCCGAGTAAGTAACGCCGGCCGCCGCGGCATTGGTCACATTCTGCGCGATGATGACGCCGGAGATCGGCGCATACACGTTGACCACGCTGCTGGGGTGGTTCTTGTCGACTCCCAGCGTCGCCAATTGCTGCTCTGCCGCGGCGAGGTCGGCTTTGGCATCGTCCTCCGTGTCCTGCTCCTGCTCCAGCATCGCCTGCGCGATGGCGCCGTGCGCGAAGAGATCCTGAGCGCGAACATACGCCTTGTTTGCCAACTGCTCGTCGTTTACCGCCTTCAGATATGTGTTGAATGCACTGCTGATGTCGGGACTCTGCACCTTGAGAAGCAACTGCCCCTTCTTCACGTTGTCGTCGAGGCGGGCGCGGATATCGACGACGCGGCCGCTGGCCAGCGAGATAACGGGAACCTCACGGTCGATGTCCGGAAAGACGGAGCCGGTGACATCGAGCTTGCTGGGCGTATCGACGCGGCCCGCCGCGACCAGCGGAAACTGGCTGGGATCCTGCACAGAGATCAGCCCGGCGTCTCCGGTTTGGGTGACCTGCGCCTGCTGTGCTTCGCCGCTCGCGGGGTTGAACTTGTTTCCGCAGCCAGCCAGTGCAAGGCATCCGGCAAGACAAAAGACGGTTGTGAATGGGGAAGAATTGTTCATTGAATCACCTCTCGTCCAACGGCGAGATTCAACTGACCAACAGCAGTAAGATAGGCCCCGATCAGCTGCGCATACGCCAGCTGCACCTGGCGGAAGTCGCTTTGCGCGTTGAGAAAGTCCATCAGCGAGGCTCCGCCGTGGAAATAGGCGTAGCTCACGGTATCGCGTACCCGCAACGCCTCATCGTTGTACTCGGCCTTGTACGGTTTGAGCAGCTCAACATTGCTGTGCACCAGCTCATACGCCGTGTCCACGTCGCTGAATACCTGGGCTCGCGCGGCTTCGCTGGCCTGCCGGCTGCGGTCGATGTCGATTTGCGTGCGCTTCTTCTCGCCCTGGTTGCGGTCGAAGATGCGCAGGGGAATACTCACGCTGCCCCCGAGCGTCTGCATGTCGATCGGGTACGGGTTGTTGACTGCTGAATTCCACGTGTACCATGCGCTGTAGGTCGGGTCCGTTGAGCCGTTCGAGATGGCTAGTTTGTGGTTTGTTTGCGATTGCTGGATGGTTTCGAGCGCCGCTTGGAGGTCTGGCCGCGCAGCCAGCGCCGCCTGGCGGAAGCTGTCGAGGGGATCGAGCGCTTCGGAGAAATCAAACGCCCCGGTCACGTCGAACTGATCCAGCGGCGTGCGATCGTCCAGCAGTTGCAGCAACTGAATCTTGGCGGTGCGAAGGTTTACGATTGCCGTTTGCAGCTCCGATTCGTATTGAACGCGAAGCAACTTGATGCGATCGAAGTCGATCTGCGCAATGTCGCCGGCCTTGAGCCGCGCGCGGCTGATCTCGATGATCTTGTCGTAATAACCGAGGTCCGCCTTTGCCAAATCGAGCACGAACTTGGCCTGGAGCGTTCCCACAAAGGCAGTGCGCAGCGCAAAAACCATGTTCCGCTCCAGGTCTTCATGCTGCGATTGCGTAATGCGCGTGCCTTCCTGCGCGCTTTCCAGCCGCAGCTCTCGCTTGTGATCGCGCTCGTGCAGGTAACTGACGTTAGGCACGACGAAGGTTCCGGAGAGCGGAATCCAGTGACCATCGTTGGGGGCAATCTCAGTCCCATCGACAGTTGCAGTGAGCTGTGGATTGGGCCGCAGATACGCGGTGATCTCTTCGGCACGCATCTCGTCCACGTTGTCAGCATCGGCTTTGAGAGCAGGGTTTGAAGCTTCAAACTTCGCCTTCACCTGGTCCCAGGTGAGGGCTTGCTGCGCGCCGGCTGCCGAGGAAGCGACGAGCAGGGCCAGAGTGAGTGCAGGCCAATAGAGCCGGAAATTCATAGCGTGTCCAGTCATCGCACGAGTGCGATCGATTAACAGCCGCAAGAAAGATGAGTGGGAAGGGGGGGAAACGCTGTTCAGGCGGCGGGAGGGGGGCGCGACCACGGGGCGAGCAAGTGTGCTGTGCCCTGGGCGGGAACCGCGGAATCAGCCGGCAAGAGCGAGAACCTGGTCAGTACGCTGGGGCGCGGACCGGGAACGGCAAGCGCAACGATGCAGGGCGTACCTTGATGTGCCTGTTGAAGAGAAAAGAGGTGGTCACGCCTCCCTGCGCTCCGCTCGACCTCGGCAGGATTATTCGCCGCCTGCAGATCGTCGCTGATGGAGATGACGGGCAAGAGGATAGCGGTGAGCGCGGCGAGCGAGATGAGCTGCACTGCGATCGCGGGAAGAATTGACGCGGTTCTCGTGTGGTGCCGGCGAACGAACCAGCAGTTCCAAAGGGCGACTGTGACGGCCACCCAAACGAGATTGCAGAGCAATTCCATCGACCTTGAAGATTATACCGAAGCGGTCTTTTCAATGGAATAAATAGAACGAAGGATGACACTCGTGGGTGATTACCGCTGGAAGATGTCGATGGGCTGGTTGAAGTCGGTGACGCGGATGTGGCCGTTGGGATTTGGCGCGGCTTCGCCGCGTACTTTGTTTTTTGAAAAAAGGTGTGGGCGGTTTGCGGCAGTCGGAGAGGAATCCCCGGCCTGCCAGCCGTGCCCTGAACCAAGCATGTCCGGTTTCGTGCAGACCCTAACTTTTCTCGGTCTTAGTCACCCTCAAAAGCTAACTTTTCTAGGTTGGCTTTACCCCTAAAACACAACTTTTCTCGGTGCATGTGACCGAAAAATGCAACCTCTCAAGCAAACCTTTGGGGCCCAAAGCTAACCATTTAAGCGAACATTTGAGGGGTTTCCCTGACCATATTTGCGAACATTTCGCCTGATTTGACTGCACTTACCTGCTCCGGGAAGAATCCGCTCACAAAAGCGGGTCGTCACCGCTGCAAGAGGTCGATGGGTTGGGTGAAATCGGTCACGCGGAAGTGACGGGCGAGCGACGGGTGCTGGCGCTGGAGCTTCAGGAACATCTCCCAGGCGACGCGGCGGTAGCTGAAGTGTCCGGCGGGGCCGGAGCGGAGCTCGGCGATGTACTGGGCTTCGGCGAAGTCCATTTTGAAGAGGGCGCGGATGCGCGTGGCGAGCGGCAGGAGATAGAGCGCGGACTGCGCGGCCTCGGGCGCGGGGCTGGAAGCGATGACGCTGGCGGCGACGTGAGCGGCGGCGATGGCGGCGCGGTAGTCGGCGAGAACGCCGGCCTCGGCGAGGATGTCGGTTCCCTCGGGCAGGTCGCCGGGGCCGGGGGTTTCGTAGCCGTGCAGCCCAGTGAATCCCTGGATGATCTGGGTGCAGCGGCGATGGCGGTGCAGGTCGCGAAAGCCCCCAATGTCCATGAGGAGATCGAAGCGGAGAGCGGCGCCAGCCTGGAAGGCGCGGAGGGTTTCGTCGTGCTTGCCGCGGTGGCGGAGGCCGAGCTCGACGATTTCGGCGCTGCGGGCGGCGGGCAGGCCGGAGAGAAAGTCGCGGATCTGGCGGAAAGGGTGGTGGCAGGCGGAGTAGAGGAGGGTGGAGGCGAGCTCGACTTCGAGGGTCTCGGTGCGTTCGACGAGGTCGACGAGCGGGGCAGCGGCGGGTGGCTGATCCTTGAGGAGCTC
>Ga0182027_10011712_pt1 | contig 12361 bp, 13 predicted proteins | sample 712E1DmetaG_FD_121300 | JGI IMG/M metagenome (GOLD analysis project Ga0182027, IMG submission 121300) | Permafrost microbial communities from Stordalen Mire, Sweden - 712E1D metaG (Illumina Assembly) | ecosystem: Environmental > Terrestrial > Soil > Wetlands > Permafrost | place: Sweden...
GCAGGAGCAGTATCACGGAACGCTGGTAGGCGCGGACGGCACGCCCGTTCCGCTCTACCAGGAGGTGGCGCAGCTCGGCCGCGAATTTGCGCAGGCCGGCGACGCGCTGGCCGGCACCAGCCCGCAATCCGAGGTCGCCATCCTGCATTCCTACGACAGCCGCTGGGCCATCAATTTCCAGCGGCACCACCATGATTTTGACCCCGTCGCGCTGCTCTCGAGTTACTACCGCCCCTTGCGGCAACTCGCGCAGCAGATGGATGTCATCAGTCCCGATGCCCCGCTCAGTGGCTACAAACTGGTGGTGGCGCCGGGGCTGAACGTGCTCCCGGACGGCGTAGCCCGGCGGCTGATCGAATACGTGCAGCAGGGCGGCCACCTGGTGCTCGGACCGCGCTCGGGAATGAAGGACGAATACAACTCGCTTCAGACCGCGCGTCAACCGGGGCCGCTCGAGCCGCTATTGGGGAGCCGCGTCGAGCAGTGGTACGCGCTCGACCAGAGCGTTCCGCTCAGCGGCGTCTGGGGATCGGGCCAGGCCACCATTTGGGCCGAACAACTGAAGCCGGGCGCGCCGGATGTCGAGACGCTTCTGACGTATGGCCCCAGCAACGGCTGGCTGGATGCGCAACCGGCCGCCCTCACCCACCAGGTCGGCAAGGGCCGTATCACCTATATCGCTGCCTGGCTCGATGACGACCTGATGCGCGCCGCGGCGCAGTGGATGCTGCGTTCGAGCGGCGTCGAGCCGGCCTTCGGCCCGGTGCCCGATGGCGTCGAGGTCTGCCGCCGCACCGGGCCCGGCAAGCGCGTCTATATCGTAATCAACCATACCCGCGCGCCCCAGCACATCGCGCTGCCGCGGCCCATGCAGCCCGTGCTCAGTGGCGGACCGGCGGTCGAAGCCCTCGACCTGGCGCCTCGCGGCGTCGAGGTCCTCCGCTAACGGGGGTGCCGGCCCGCTAAATGGGGGTTGGCGTACTCGCTCCTGTGGGGGCATACGACAGAGAGTCCAGTCCTAGTACGATGGGCCGGGGGTACCGTAGTCGGGAGCTCCCTCCCTCGCGGTCCCGGTTCGCAACCCGTCTTACCGAACCGCGACCGTAAGGGAGCGGACCTGCCGCCGAGGGCGTCTAAGTGCATAGCAATGCGGCCCTCGCGTCTCCCCGGCGGAGAGCTTGTGCCCGCCCCCAATGGCATGCACGACTTACCCGTGGATGCCGCCTAAACCAAAGTACCGAGGCGATCACTAGCGTCCAATCTGGGGTCGCGGATTGTAGGGATTTGCGGGGCGCACGAGAGGGTGCTCATCCCTCCCTAGGCGGGTCGCCCCCGTACGAATGCGGGGTCCCATCGCCTTCTCATTTCAGGCCTAATTCACGCAAACGTCAGGTCAAATTGAACCTTGAGTCTATGATCTCCGGACGTATAATTCGATCAGCCGCAAGACAAATCGGGGAAAACATGTCAAATCAACCTAAGATGCGATGGATCTGGACCGCGCCTCTCGCGATCGCCGCTCTGCTCGGGGCAGCGTCGTTCTGGCACCTTTACCCGCGCTCTGTTTCGGCCCACGCGGATTTCTCGCTCGAACTGCAGCGCGCCGGGACCGATTATCGGGTCACCTGGGATGGCCAGTCGCCGGTCGTTCAGGCGGCAAAACGCGGCACTCTGCTCATCCGGGACGGCAGCTACGAGAAGGAACTGACACTGGATCGCGATCAACTCGCCACAGCGGGTATCGTGTATTCGCCAGCGACCACGGACGTGTCGTTCCGCCTGGAGCTGTTTGGCGGTCCCGAGCCGGCCGTCGCCAGCGTTCGCCTGCTGGCTGGCACCAGGCCGCAGGTGGCTGCCGAGATGCCGGTCCCCGAAACCGCGCTGCCGGCGGTCTCTGCCCCGACGCCCCCGGAGCAGCCCGCGCCAGCGGCCGATCAGCCCGCGGCCGTTGCCGCGCCCGCAGCCTCGGACACCCCTGCCCCGGCTACGATCGCCGCCGCCCCGAAACCCGAGGATCCTCCGGATCCCGCCGCCCAATAGGCCGACCACAGCGTCCGCTCCGTGGCGCACACTTCAGCGTGCCGTGCCGGCACTCGTGCCGGCACCTGGCCTCCCTCACGCCGAAGAACATGCTCGCCTGACGTCAGCCAGAGATCCATGCCCAGAAGGATCGGAAATTGGAGGCCGCGCGAAAGCAGGGGCAGATTCCGGTTTCCTCCGATTGCCCGGCAAACGGAGCCGATCCAACGCGAACCGTCTGGCCCCTTCCGTAAGCCTGCCAGTTGGTCCATACTCGAACAGTACGCGGGTAGCGGACAAAGTCCGTTGGCAGGCGGTATTTACCTTCAGGAGAGTTTCACCATGGGCCTAGCGGCATTTATTCGGTCACAAGAGAAAGCCATCGTCGCGGACTGGGAAGCATTCGCACAAACCTATTTGCCCTCTGCCGCGCATATGGACCGGTCCGCGCTGCGCGACCACATTATCGGCCTGCTTCGGTTCATTGCAACCGACCTTGAGGCCTCCCAAACCGAACGGGAGCGAAGCGAGAAAGCCAAGGGACAGGGCCCGAAAGAGGGAGGAGCGCGGGACAGTGCTGCCGAAACCCACGCCAACCTTCGGTTTACGGGAGGCTTCGATACGGTCCAGATGATGGCCGAATTTCGCGCCCTGCGTGCAAGTGTGATCAAACTGTGGAGAGCTGAATGGGCTCATACCGAAACCGGGGACATTCTTCCGGACCTGCTGAAGTTCAACGAAGCCATCGACCAAGTCATGGCTGAATCGCTCTCCCGCTTCACCGACAAAGTGAATCATTCCGGAAGCCTGTTCATGGGGACTCTTGTTCACGATTTCCGCCGTCCACTCGCGGCAGTACACGACTCTGCCCACGCGCTGGCAATCAGAGGCAAGCTTGACGACGAGCAGGTCAAACTGGTGTCCCAGATCGAAACCGGCACTTCCCGCATCAGCCGGCTCGTTTCCAACCTGATTGATGCCGTCCGCATCCGTCTCGACAAGGGCATGCCGATTGCGCCCGCTCCGATGGATCTGGGAACCGCCGTCCAGGAGGCCGCAAAGGAAGTCCGGGCTGCGCACCCCAGCCGCAAGATTTTGATCGAAACGTCCGGCGACCTTGAAGGGGAATGGGACCGCGCCCGTGTCGGGCAGGTCCTGTCAAACCTGATCGGCAACGCAGCCCTGCACGGATTGAAGACCTCTGCGATTGCCGTTGCAGCGAAAGGCGCGGGTCAGGAAGTAATCCTGTGCGTTCATAATGAAGGCGCTATTCCCCCCGATGCTGTCGCCACTGTTTTTGACCCGCTGCCACGGGGGGAGGATGAGAATCAGATCCAAAGCGAGAAGGCCAGGCTCGACCTCGGGCTTTTCATTACCAAAGAGATCGTGACCGCCCACGGCGGTAGGATCGCCGTGACATCGAGTGAAAAGGAAGGAACAGCCTTTACGGTGCATCTTCCCCGCAAGAGCCATGAATTATAGATCTCAGGGGATGGGAGCGACCGAATGATTCCTTTCGCAAAAGACTTTACTATCATCTGTGTGGGCGGCTCTGCCGGCGCATCCGACGCCTATGTCCAGTTACTACAGCATCTGTCACCCGAGATGGGTGTTGCTATCGTCATCGTGAATCACATAAGAAGAACGTCCGCCACACTCCACAAGATTCTTCCCAAGTACACCACAATGCAGGTTGAGCTGATCACGGAAAGCTTACCCATTCAGCCGAACCATGTCTTCATCATCCCGCCAAATCATGACTTAAGCGTTCTGGATGGAGAGTTCCGTCTAAAGCCGATATCGAAACCCAGAGGATGGCCCGACGTGATTACACGTTTCCTGTGTTCTCTGGCGCAGAACTGGGACGGAAAATTAGTCGCTGTCATCGTCTCTGGCCTGGATGCGGATGGGGCAGAAGCTCTGGGCAGCATCAAGGAAGTCGGTGGCGTTACGATCGCCCAGACGCCCGACACGGCCGAGTGGTCGGATATGCCTCAGAGCGCTATTAACACCGGGCATATAGATTTTGTTCTTTCACTTGAGGATATCGCTAAAAAGATTGCGGAGATTGCGCACGCGTTCCCGGGGAAAGCAACATCGATTTCCCGTTCGGACTAATAGCTCTGCCCCTGCGGCTGGCGCGGAAGCTGAACCAACACAACCTCAGCCGATGTTCACCAGGGTATCCGTGCCCTCGATGCCCATGGCTTCCAACTGCTTCTCGAAGGGCATGGAATACTTGCGCTCGATCTTTTCCCGGTAAGTGGGCCCCGAATTGTAGGCGCAGAACGGATAGATCAGGCCGTTGGGCGCGGCGTAGTGGATCACGCAGCGCTTCACCCGCTCGATGTCGTAGTTGTAGGCATCCATGAAGTGCATGCCCGCCACCATCAGCGTCTTGTAGGTGTAGCCTTCCTGTTCGCTGTGGCCGCGGCCGTATTCCTTGTCCGTCAGCCCTTGCAGCGTCTCGACGAACTTCGTAAAGGTCAGGCCCTTGGGCGCACGGTCCTCATGGAAGTGCCGCCGGATCGAATGCCACGTCTTCACCTTGGACCAGAATTTGAACGACTGCCGGCCGGTCTTGCGCGCCAGCATGTCCAGGTCCTGCATGAACCCGCCGATGTCCACGAACCGCGTCACCGGCGTAGCCTTCTTGTCCTGATCCACGAACATGTAGGTGCCGATCGAGCAGTGCGGATTCGGGCTGAGCGTCGGAATCTGCTCGCCTCGGAGCGCGCCCACGAACCGCGAGAACGGCGCCACGCAGGAAAGCGGGAACCAGTCCTCGTACATGTCGCAGATGCCGGTCTGGTCCTGCACGCACCGCGCCACGTCGGACATGGTGAAGCGCTTCTCTTCCAGCTCGTGCCTGGCGATGCGGCCGGTGAAGGCCACCGGCTGGAAGCTGATCGCGCTCACGACGTCGATGTTCTCGAGCGCCAGCTTTACGATGTCGCCGATCTGATCGTCGTTGAACCCCTTGACGATGGTCGGCACGAAGCAGATCTTCATCCCCGCCTTGCGCACGTTCTCGATCGCCAGCATCTTCTTTTCGAGCAGCGATTCGCCGCGCACGCGCCGGTAGGTGTCCTCGCAGACGCCGTCGAACTGCAGGTACAGCGTGTGCAGCCCCGCCTCTTTCGCCTTCATGGCGAACTCGAGGTCCGTGAACATGATGCCGTTGGTGGCCGCCTGCAGGTGCGAAAAGCCCATCTCTTTGGCCATGCGCAGGGCTTCGAAGAAGTGCGGGTAGATGGTCGGCTCGCCGCCCGAGAACTGCACGATCCGGTTGGCCACCGGTTGCTCGCCGCGCAACGCTTCGAGCATCCGCCTAACCTGCTCCAGGCTGGGCTCATAGAGATAGCCGGCCGCGTTGGCGTTGGCGAAGCAGACCGGGCAGGTCAGATTGCAGCGGTTGGTCAGGTCCACGTTGCTCAGCACGGTGTGGCTGGTGTGCATGGAGCACAGGCCGCACTGGTCCGGGCAGCGCGTCGCGTTCGGAATGGCGGGATTGGTGACGCCGCGGTTGTCGCCGAAGCTCCACTGCTCCATCTTGAGGTAGAGGCGGGTATCGGAGAACACGCAGTCGCGGACGAACCCGTGTTGCGGGCAGGTCTTCTCCATCATCACCCGGCCGTTTTCGTCGAATACGCGCGCTTCAATCACGCGCAGGCACTCGGGGCACAGCGACTGCGTAATCTTGGGCAGCCCGCGATGCATGGGTTCGATCGGGGAACCACTGAACGTGGTTTCAGGTTGAACGATCTTGAAGTCTTTCGCGGTGGTGGGCGAGAAGGTCTGCGTGCTCAAGTTAAGGCTCCTCAAGGATGAACGGACCGGAAACAACCAAATGAGAAGTATAAGGGGAAGGCGGGGATCGGCACATCGAATGCCAATCAAACTGCTTGCTTCCATGGTTGTACGGTCGTTTTGGGGGGCCCAGTGGAGCCAGTACTGCGTTCCGTTTCGTCCGCTCGCTCACGCTCGCGGTTCGGTATCTGGTTCCGAACCGCGACCGTAAGGGAGCGGACCTACTCGAGTGCCGACCTAAGGCGCCCGCCGCGAGTACCCCATGAACAGCGTCACCAGGAAGATGACCAGGAACACGAAGAAAAGGAACTTCGCGATGCCTGCCGATGCGACCGCGATGCCCGTGAAACCGAAGGCGGCGGCCACCAGGGCAACAATCAGGAATACCAGCGCCCAACTCAGCATGCCTCGACCTCCTGCCCATGCCCTTGCACGCCGACTGCCAACTTCACGCGCCGGAAGGAAGATCGATCTCCATCGCCAGGCCGGGATTGGAGTTGTGGGCCTCGATCCGGCCCTTGTGCAGCTCTACCGCCCGCCGGGCAATGGCCAGGCCCAGGCCCACGCCCCCGCTGGTCCGGTTGCGGTCGGTGTCGACGCGGTAGAAGGGGTCGAAAATGTGTGGCAGGTGCTCCTCCGGGACGCCTGGACCGTAGTCCCGGACCCGTATCCGCGCTCCGGCGCCGCCGTTCTCCAGCGAGACCTCGACCGGGGTCCCCTGCGGGGCGTGCCGGATCGCGTTGCGCACCACGTTCTCCACCACCCGGCGCATCAGCTCCGCATCCCCCTGGATCGTCACCGCGGGCGGCTTCTTCATCTCCAGCCGGCAGCCCCGCGCCTCCGCCTCTACCGAGCAATCCCCCACCAGGTTGGCCAGCAGTTCGTCCACGCGCACCGGCTCCTTGCGCAGGGACGAAGGGTCGCCCTCCACGCGGGTCACCTGCAGAAGCTCGCCTACCAGGGAGTTAAGCCGCTCGCCCTCTTTCTCGATGCGATTCAGCGCCGCCTCGCGCGCTTCGGGCTCGCCCGACCGCGCCAGCTCGGTCGCCACCGACAGGCGTGCCAGCGGCGACCGCAGCTCGTGCGAAATGTCCAGCAGAAGGCGGTGCTCCGCGGTCAGCAGCGTCTCCATGCGGTCGGCCATCGTGTCGAAGGTGCGCGCCAGGCGCCCCACTTCGTCGTGCCGCCGGGAACCGACGCGCGCCGCCAGGTCGCCCTTGCCGAAACGCTCCACGGCCTTCTGCAGGCTCCGCAGCGGCGATGTCAGGTGCAGCGCCAGCAGGTAAGACAGCACCACCATGGCGCCCACGATCCACAAATACTGCGGTTCGAAGAAAGAGAAGCCAGGCCGCCCCCGCGAGATCAGAAAGAGCCAGTACTTGCCGTCGTGGCTGGCCCGTGCGATCACGCCCGGCTGGAAGGCGCGGCCGCGGCGCTCCGCCATCTCCACCAGGTCGCGGCGGTCCTTGCCGGTCATCAGATCGTGATATGTCGAGTCCGTCAGGATCCCTTGGGCCGGCATCTCGGCGTCCAGGCGCACCAGGAATGCTCCCAGCGCCGGCTGGCCTCCCTGCTCGTAGGCGTGCCGCGCCTCTTCGAGCTGCATCGAGAGCATGCGCCCGAAAATATGCCCGCGCCCGCGCGCGGCAGTGAAGCTGCGGGTGGTGATGATCACGAACCCGGCCACCGTGATCGCCATCGCGGCCAGGAACCAGATCAGGAATTTCGCGAAAAGCGATCTCACTCGGCAGCCCCCTCTTCCGACGTCCGGCAGAACTGGTAGCCCACGCCGCGGATGGTCTTGATCAGTTCCCTGCTGATTTCGAGCTTCTTGCGCAGATGGCTGATGTGCATGTCGATCGAGCGGTCAAAAGGCGTCGTTTTGCGGTTGTAAAGCGCTTCCATGAGCGCATCGCGCGACAGCACCCGTCCCGCGCCGCGCATCAGGATTTCGAGGATATCGAACTCGAGCGTGGTGGTCTCGATCTTCTGGCCATCCACGGTCACTTCGCGCGAAGCCGGGTCGAGCACCACGCCGTTGACCTCAACCGGCCCGCGCTCGGCGCCCTGGGGCTCGGTGCGCCGCAGGATCGCGCGGATGCGCGCCGCCAGCTCACGCGGGTTGAACGGCTTGGCCAGGTAATCGTCGGCCCCCAGTTCCAGGCCCACGATGCGGTCCACATCCTCGCCGCGCGCGGTCAGCATCAGGATCGGGGTGCGGCTCTTCTTCCGCAGCTCGCGCAGGATCGCGAAGCCGTCCATGCCCGGCAGCATCACGTCGAGAATCACCAGGTCCCAACCGGCCGCCGAGGCGCGCTCCAGGCCCCGCCGGCCCTCGTGCTCCACATCGATGCTGAATCCCTCGCGCTTGAGAAATTCCCTCAGCAGCCCGCACAACTCCACATCGTCATCAATGAGCAGCAACCGCACGCCCTAGTTTTACCACGCCTCAGGGTTTCCGGCCGCGTTCCTTACGTTTATTTACAGGGAGTTGGGGGGCCGCTGCCGGCGCCGGCGCCACAAAAGCCCGGCCAGCAGGGGCAGCGCCAGCAGAGTCGCCGTGCCGGGTTCGGGAAGGCTCGAATCCGTCAATTGAAGCTCCACCCAGTCGACGCCGATCCAGTTCCCCGACCCGAAAGAAGTGTTGTGCAAGGTGATCGTGTTCGAGCGTCCCAGCGCAGCCACGGCGTAAGACGCGTCCTCCCAATTCGTGAAGGGCGAGCCGTACGGGCTGCCATAGGGGAGCGTCGGGCACGCAGCCGAAGAGCCTCCGTTCACCTGGACCGTACAGGTGTAAGGGGACGTCCCGGAACCGTGGTCGTCGCCGATGAGAGCGATCACGAACGTCGCCGCCTGCACGTCGGCCGGATTGACGATCCCCGTCAGATCAAAATGCCACGTGCCCGACTCGCCGCTGTAGAGGATGTCCGCCGCGCCGTCGTGTCCGTAGTTCGAGTATCCGGTCAGCTCTTTGTAGATCGTGATCGTCGTACCGGAAATGGTCACGACCGGCGAGGGATCCGAAAGATACGAGGCGTCGGCGACCGAGGTCAGCGCTACCAGAACGAGAGCGGCAGACAATGCTTTCATAGGCAGATAGTATGCCACGATAAGGCTCCTGGTCGTCAACTTTGTTGAGGGGGTGTTTACAATAGATTATGACTCCCCTGATGCGTTGTGCCGCCGTGGCCCTGGTCGCGGCAGGGTTCGCGCTGGCCCAACAAACCCAGCCCGCGCCGCCACCAGAGGCCGCTCCTACGCCCGCACCCCCGGCGGCGACCGGCCAGGCGCTGCGCCTCAGCATCGCCCTCGACTTGAGCGCCGAGCAGACCACCGAAGTCCAGACGATCGTCGACAACGAAACCAGCCAGTTGCAGCCCTTGCTCCCGCAACTGGGTGAGAACCGGGAGGCCATTCACAAACTGGCCCTGGGCGGCGCGACGGGCGAGGCTTTCGACACCCAGATCCAGTCCCTTGCCACCGCCCAGGGATCGCTGGTGTCGCAGGTGGCCGCGATTCGCGCCAAGTCTCTGTCCAGGATCTGGGCGCTGCTGACGCCCCCACAGCGTGAGAGGGCCATGCAGATGCCGCGCCTCTTGGATCCGGAGAATCCCGGCATCCAGGCGCGGCCGCGTAACCCGCGCGGGCGGCCGATGCGTCCGTTGCGGCCGCCGATGTAGCTCACTTCAGCCGGCAGAGCGGGTCGCCGATGACAATGTTCTGCCAGCTCAGCGCCGGAATCGCGAGATAGTAGCTCTCGGCCAGCGTTCTGCCGCCCAGGTACGCCGGGAACAGCAGGTCCGGCCGCGGCGTCATACTCAGGTACGGCTCGAAGACGTGGCCGGAAGCGCCCGTGGCGCCCTCGTGGATGTAGTCCGCCGACAGCGTTTGCGGCGAATCCGCGAACAAGTGCGCCGCGTCATTCCAGGTTGTGATGTTCCAACTGTCGGGGGGCCGGACGAAGGTGCGGCCGTTGGTCGAGACGAACTCGGTCACGATGGCGCCAGGCAGCCACCCGAATCGCACGAAGCGCTGCTTCCTGTTCGGATCGTTCGAACCCCAGGCCGCATAGCCGATCACGTTTTGCTGGCCGTAGAGCACCTCCGCCGTCTCGTCCAGAACCACGCGCTCCGGCGTGAGCCGCCGCGCCGTGTTTCGCAGCCACTCGTCTCCCAAGTCACCGTTCACCGCTTTCAGGTCGATGACCACCCGCCCCAGGTTCCGCGCCACCAGCGCGCGGTCGATCATGCCTTTGACTTCGTCGAAATTGTACGCCGCCAGCCGGCACACCAGGTAGATCGGGAACTCCGGATGGCGGAAAGGAGCGTCGCGCATGCCGAAGAACGGGTTCGGCAGCGAGCCGCGCGTTTCGTGCCGGGTGCCGTGCAGATCCTGGTAGAGCAGCGTCAGCTCGGAATCGACCGCGGCCTGGTCCCCTTCCCGCCCGCCGCCGCCCTCGATGCGCAAAGGGACGCCCAGCGTCGTCGCGATGTAGAGGATCTTCTCCACCAGGCCCCGCGACTTCAAGCACGCGGCCACCGGGCGGGCGACGGTTTCGTCATAGCCTCTGCGCGTGATGGTCTCGCCGGGTGGCGCCTTAATGGCGCACACGTTCGCCTCGGGAATGCCGCGGCGCTCCCGGTAATACTCGCCGATGCGCATCGAGACCGGCGACGCGCGGTTGACCACGAGCAGCACGTTCTCCGGCCCCTGCGCCAGCGCAGAGCTCGCCGCCAGCAACGGAACCAGGGCACGCCACATCATCCTATGAGCGTAGCGGAAACGCTACAATCCGGTCATGATGAAATTCTTCGTTCCCGTCTCAATGCTCTTCCTGAGCCTGCCGCTGGCCGCGCAGACCCCGGCAACCCCGCCTGCCAACCCCATGACCAACGACGCCCGCGAAGCCTGGGGGTTCGCGAAGTCGATGGTGCTCAGAGCCGCCGAGAAGATGCCCGAGGAGAACTACTCGTTCAAGCCCGTGCCCGAGGTCCGCTCTTTCGGTGAACTGGTCACGCACGTCATCCTCGCGCAGAACGGGATGTGCGGCGCGCTCAAAGGCATCCCCGCCCCGAAGGCCCAGTTGGACAAGCCCACCAAAGCCGACCTGATCGCCGCGCTGAAGACGTCCGATGCTTTCTGCGACACGACCTTCGATGGCATGACCGACGCCCGGGCCTCCGAGATGCTGAAGCTTTACGGCAAGGACCGCGCCCGCCTGACCGGCCTCTACATGCTCGCGGTCCACGGCTACGAGCACTACGGCAACATCGTGGTCTACATGCGCCTCAAGGGCCTGGTGCCGCCCTCGAGCGAGCCTCGCAAATAGGATGAGAGTCGCCCTCGCCGGTTTTGCGCTGAGCGCGACTCTGGTGTGTGTGGTCACTGGCAATGGGTCGGCGCCCTGGCTGTCGGTTGCGCCGACCGGGTGCAATGACCTACGCCAGTTGATCTGGTATGAGTTCAAGCTTACCGGCCGGTAGTTCAAGGGACTCTCCGCTTGGCAATTCGATCAGCACCAAACAAGCGCCAAGGCTGACGCCGAACTCCCTCGCTGTTGATTCATGGTCCACAACCCTGAAGCCACAGACGCTGGCAACCCCATACCCCTGCTCCGCGACCACCGCTGGGTCGAGAATCCTGACCTCGTCGCCCCACTCGAAAGGATTGTTCATTTGTTCACCGGCAGCCATGGTATTCGATCCGGATTCGTCCTCCCCGGGCCGTGCGCATTGGGTTCCTGAGCACGTGGATCAGGATGACCCGCTGGCTTAAGACCTACCTGCTAGCGATTCTGGGATACCAGCTTTTGTCCTCCTTGGGATTCCAGTGCCGCACGCGTTGGCACAATTCCTCGGCGTTCTCTGCTGTTCGACCCACCACCCTCGCAACACCGTCGTGACTTATAAAGGCGAAGTAGTCCCCACTTTCAGGTATGAGGAAGGCATCCCACCCAAACAGCACGGGTATCAGGAAGTAGGCGTGTGCCTCATACACTTCGTCAGGTCCAAAGAGATGCCCTGGACGTTCTTCCAAAGGCGCTCTTTCTCCCTTCGCGGCCCTCATCTGCCCGATGATGACAGCCCCGGTGTTTTCAGAGTAATCTCCCCAGATACCTCGCTCCTTGATCCACAGAAGTGCTCCTTCAAAGGGAACGTCCTCCCACGTAGGAATGAGATGGTCAGCCAAGCCGATCAGGCTCGAAGGCTTTTCTTCCAGTCCGACCGTGAAGCAGGATGAACTTCCCGGGTCGTAGTGAAGGTACCGATCAGCGGTAACTTTCAACCCACGCGCCTCGCACCAACTCTTCGCTTCTTCTGTCGTGAAAAAGTTCACTGGTCACCTCCTACAGTACGGGAACAAGGTAGCTCCGCGAAGCCCTAAAACGCTACCGCACTGAGTATATCGACAGCAATAATCATCGCCGCACCAGTCAACGCCACTTTAGTGACGTTCCACATTTGCCACCTTCATTGGGCTAATCGCGACCTTCGCCACCCCAGCGAAACGGAAACAGGATCACAAAGAGGGC
>Ga0182027_10011713_pt1 | contig 12360 bp, 3 predicted proteins | sample 712E1DmetaG_FD_121300 | JGI IMG/M metagenome (GOLD analysis project Ga0182027, IMG submission 121300) | Permafrost microbial communities from Stordalen Mire, Sweden - 712E1D metaG (Illumina Assembly) | ecosystem: Environmental > Terrestrial > Soil > Wetlands > Permafrost | place: Sweden...
GAACCCACCCTTTTTTCCTCCCGTTCGCCTGACAAGCTTTGTCTTTCTAAGGCGTCCTATTGCTCTTTTGGCGGTTGATCGTCCTATACTCAGCTTTTCAGCAATTTGGTCATAGGTAATTGCTTTATCAGCATGCATCATTTCAATGATCGACATTTCAAGTGTTTTTTTAGGGTCATGCCGACTGTTTTTAGGGTCATTTTTTTGTTCGAGTGACCCTAAAAGGCTGTTTTTAAGGTCATTTGCGTCTTTTTTAGGGTCATTTTCAGGGCCAACCTGAACTTTTAAATTTCTATGCACCGTAACGGTAAACAAACATCCTTCCTGGTCGTCAACAAAATCGATATTAGGCCACTCTTCCAAAGCGCGTTTGATGCCGGAGCCTAATCCGTGATAGGGTAAAAGCCCCTTTGCCGCATAGGAAACCAATATCGGGTTTCGTATGTTGGAGTTACCTGTTCTTATTTTTTCCACTGTAAGGTTGTTGGGCAAGTGGCCCGGGCTTATAATTTCAATGCGGTTGTCGAAAATAAATAGCCGGATGGGTGCGCTTACCAGATAATCCCTGTGCATAAGCGCATTGACCAGAAGTTCTTCAAATACGCCAACGGGTATCTCCGGCGTTCCCGGGGAATTGACCCCTCGCCCGGCCTGGATCTTATGTAGATTGCGCATTACAAAGGCAAGAGTGTCCTCAAAAATCTTGCTGAGCGGTCCAACGAAATCTTCGGTGTCCTCATAATCGCTCACATGGATTTGATTTCCGGGAAATTTAATAGCCTTGACGACGAATTGCGGTTTAATTAATTCCGGTTTTTCGGCGAACAGTAATACGCCGGCGAGGTTTAACATCCCGGATTCCGTCGCGAGGTTCATGTTTTGCAAGAGTCGAACCAATTCGGCCCGAGAATCAGGGAAAGTTTGTTTGAAGAAATCTTGTAGGAAATCACGAAAACGCAGTTTGTCAATTTTATCGATACCGGCCTTGGTCGGAAGTTCATCGGCATGCAACTGATCGGCAATCTGGAAAATACGTCGGAGTTCCTCTTTCGAATTAACCCGGCGCTTGTCAGAACCGCTCTTCAGCCATATAACGCCGTTTTTATCAAAGTAAGGCTTGTCGAGGCCTTCTGGAACAGTAAGAACGATTATAATCTTGCTTGTACCGACGGAAACATTCTCAGTCGTCGGCGATATCGGGCTTCGCACATGCTGGCTGGCCGCATTGCTGATGAGCTGATTGATGCGGGAAACCGCGTCCGCTGGAAGCCCTACCGGCTTTCCTGAGTCATCGACCCCGATGTATATCGCCCCGCCTTTTGAATTTGAAAAAGCGACCATTTCGGCGGCGAGAGAATCGATATTGGTGATGTCCCTTTTAAACTGGTTATAACTGTCTTCGCCGGTTTTGATTTGCTTAAGGAACTGTTGTTTATTCATTTGATGAGCACTTTCTTTACTCAAAGATCATTAATAATTCTCTACCGCGACGGAGTTGGGATGTGAGGACTGAAAGGATCACAAAGCTTAATTATCATCCTGCGCAGTCAAGTACATTTCTAATACATCAGCAGTAACCGCAATATGTGTTATAATGCCGCGAATTTGGTCTTCCTTAAGAGTTTTCTGAAATATTTTTTCGCTAAAATACAACATATCTCCGCCTTCTTCTGATCGGAGGAACAGATAACCAAGTGACAGCTTTCTGTTTGTTTTACTGATCCATTCTTTAAGTTTTAAATTATTCTTGCCGTTTTGTTCATTTATACTAGGAATTGTTATTGCCGAACTTTTAGCGATAGGGCTGGTAATGAGTATCATCCTTTTATAAAAATACAATAAAATGCTTTGAGATCGTTTTAACGGACCAATATTCGAAATATCCAAACGCCATTTATGCTGTTTTTCTGTTGAATGCATAACCATTTTATCAGGCAATATTGACTTAAGGTATTTTTCAGGATCATTATCTATTATCGGTGATTCTTTTTTGTAAAAAGAGGCAATGTCCTTGCATATCTCATTAGATAAACTTGTATCAAAAACAAATCTTTGAGAAACAAATTGCTTTGGTTCCTGATCAATAATTTCAAAGCAAGTACTTATTTCGTTCTCTGTTTCAGCATCATCGGTTACATCTTGTACCACCTTTATCGCATAGCACTTTGAGCTTGGAATGCCCGTTGTCCAATAAAACGATATCAACCGATCCTTAGTCTGAGCAATCATAGGTTGTTTATGGATAATATTATCACTTAAAACTTTTTTAATATTTGTCTCCACTTCAAAGGGGATTCCTTCGCATTTTCTTCTTATAATCGTGGATAAACGTTCATTTAATGGAATTCCTTCAAAATTCGGCTCAAAAAAATTGCTGCCTGAAGTCAGATCATCTGAATTTGGGTGCTCAATGAAGTTTAGCTCATCTCCCGCAACAACTTCAGAGTCTCCTTTTCCATTCATCGTTGTCTGTATGCTAAAATCCATGGTTTCTTCAACACGCCGGATTTTGTCTATTACCACATCAATCTGGCCCTTTTCAATAGTGTTTGTTATATGCGGATAATGAATCATCAGTTTTGAATCTTCATTTTTCTTTATTTTTCTTTCAACCAAGGAATCAAACCTGTCTATTCTTCCGACTCGTTGTTCCAGGTCGCCAGCAGTCCAGGCAATACCATAATGGCATATTCGATCACAAAAAAGATGCAGATTTTCTCCCTCTTTCAAAACATCGGTGCATACAAGAATGTTGGGGTAAAAAGGTGTGTTAAACTGAGGTATTGAATTTGCATTCTGGTCTGTCTGGCCGGTTATGACTGCAACGGGGGATAATCCGAATAATTGAGTATATTTTCCGCGTACGGCTATTTTTTCATCTGAATCATCTTCCTCCCGGAGACAGTTTTGAACCACCAGTGCCACCGCTTCAGGGTCACACCAAAGATTAACCTGACGATTAAATGCATTGTTCAGTTCTGTTGAATTTATAAAACATCTGGTGATAAACAGCTCAGCCATGGTCACGAGTTTCAGCATCCCATCTTTTGCCTGAATATCCGCTATAGTTTGTGCGCACGCGAGATCTATAGCCCGATCGCTGAGACGGATAACCTGGCTTAAGCAATTTTTGGCAATTTGCCTTAAATAAAAGCTGTTATTTTCTGATTTAAAGTCGATCCCAGGCAAGGCTTCCGGTTTGGCCTTATTGGTTTCATTCCAAATCTCCCAAAAACCCTTGTGTTCGATAAGTCCCCTGTCTGCCACTTCCTGCTTGTCTTGCGATCCGGAAATAGTATGTATCCTGGATTCATCTGTAAAAATATCATCAAGAAAGGTAATAAATTCTCTAAGCTTTATGTCATTTTTACATAACACCTCATCGATTTTACCTTGCTCAATAAGCTTGATAATCTGCAATTCACAATATCGTATCCTCTGTAATCTGGTAATCCTTCCACTTTTTAGCTTGAGATGCATGGCGTTTTTCAGCACTATTTTTACCTCATTGCAGTCATATATTTTTTCTAAAAGATCCTCGAAACAAATATTGCCGGCAAATAGAAATCGGTGGAAAAAACAAATCCAGTTTTCTTCAAAAAACAGCTCAAAACTGCCGCCCTTATTAAATTTTCTTCTAAATAACTGCAGCCATTTTCCTTCTGAACCGGCTGTCTGATACAATTCTGCTCCAGGTACATCTATTTGCATATCGTCGTCATCTGTACCTGATGGGATACTGCTGCCCTCGTTTTTCTGTAATTGCTGCTGTGCACCTGGACCATATTCCCACGAAAACTGCACATCATTCCATAGCGATTTAATGCGATTGTCAAGAATATTCATCCATGCTTCCAGCAAACGACGTCGAAGGGCATATACGGTGTTAACCCGCCTGCTGAATACAAGTACTTTTTCGCCTTTCATGAAAGCAAGTTCCGCCAATTTTATAACGACAGCTTCAAGTTTGGGATGAGGCAGTCTCATATTAAATACTGACTGAAATTCATTGTTTAATGTTTGAATCATTAGAGCATCAGGAGCATCGGACGATGAGGTGTCGTGATATTCTATTTTTTCAAAATCAGTCTGATCGCCATACATGGTATCGCTTAATGTTTCGAACGATGAAAGGAGCCCCAGATTATATCTATATCCTTTTCCTTTCAAAAGGTGGACAAGCTTTTTCTGAACCAGCCCCATTGCCATACATGCGACAACTGATATCGGGTATTGAGGGGAAGGTATTGAATCCTGTTTATGAAAATGCTCACGATATTCATTCTTTCTTAACTTCCTTTGATTTTTCCCAGAAATTTCTCTGCACCTTCTTATTAAAAAGGGTTTAAGTGCACTGCGGATCGCAGATGGATCATTATCGTTTACTACAGAAACCTTTTCTCCCAAATAATTCTTTAAAATTGAGTCAATGTTCCCTGTTCCGGTATGGAGTGGTGTAGCACTTAAAAACAGCCACCTCCCCACATTAGACCGAACCTCAGTTTCCGGGCATCCGAAAACATTTCTTAATACCGTATTGGTCTGGTTTGCTTCATTCCGAAGATATTGCGCCTCATCAATAATCAGCAAATCGAAAAAGGGTTCTTTGGTAAGCGAATTAAGGAAAAGACCGACAGATTTTCCAAAGAGTTCGTTTAATTTGAAGGTATTCCGCTCTTCCATTCTGATTTTTTGCGGACATTCGAGCCCACATTGATCAAGGACATCTCTCAGTTTCTTACCGCCCTGCGGAATATTTTCCGTTAAAAATACTGGGCGCATAAATGAAGTTCTTTTCAAAATGTGCAGGGATGGACTCGGAATGCAAAGGCCGGGAACAAATTCCCGCAGATTGGAAGGAAGTTCTGGTCTGCAAACTGCAGAATGCGTAATGGTATCACGAACGATATTATCGTTGATAGTATAATATTTTTGAACAAATGTTAAATATTCTTTCTGCCAATTCAGTTGCAGCTTTCCACGAGGTGCAATAACACAAATTCGAGCATCAGGTTTAAGTTTCCAGACAAGCGCACAAATACCAATTGCCTGCATTGTTTTACCCATTCCAACTTCGTCAGCTAAGTAAGCAAAATGACGGTCACAAAGTATGTTGTATAATCCGGCAACCCCCTCTGATTGCAGTTTCTGTCTTGCTGCACCAAAATCAATTATTGCAGTTACATCCTCTGGATGCAGCTTTTCAGAAAAAGGTTTTAAGTCGTGTTTGCAAAAAATCATAGGTTACCCATTTGAATTATCGCGAATATTTTCCTTAAACCATTCGCATAATTCATATCTGCGAATAAGATACTCTTCGTCACTTTCGTTGTTTTTTCTTTTAGAAAACTGATCACCGGCCATCTCTCTGACTACAGCTATACGTGTTTCTTTCAGGATGATCTTGATTCCCGATACAAATGAACCAATGGCCAGCTCTTTAACCCCTTTATATTTGTCTATTATCCGATCGCATTCGCATATAAGCAGATACTTTTCAGCAATGGAATATTCCTCTTTCTGAAGCTTTTGCGCGAAGGTAAGGAAGCTTGATGGAGGCAGAACCAAGCGCCTGATGGCTTCCCCCCACCTAAAATTCTTAACAGCTCTTTCGACCTCCTCTTCTGCTTTAGCGATCGATTTGAAACTATTAAAAAGATTCAGCGGTGATGGTGTTTTCGGGATAGTTCCTACGGATTTTTCTTCTCTTTCTGATTCATCTGTTTGATTGTCGATGTCAATATCTTGCTTCCCTATGCCGCTGTTCCATTCTTCGAGAATTTCGGCGACAGAGGAAACAGGTTCGTATTCGCGTGTACTATCAGTCAGGGCAAACATTTCTGAGATAAGACCCATAAAAACAATCTCATCTTTGCCACTACTTATGATGTAATGTATTGCGAACATCCTTCCTTCACGTCCAGGATGAATCGCATCGATTTTATTACTTTTTAATTTAATCAAGTCAACATCATGCTTCACCCCTGGTATAACCATATTACATTTTACGAACACTTTTCCCTCTTCTGGCTTAAAATCTATTAAATACTGTTTGTTCCTCCAATCGTAGTAAACTTCAATATCAAAAGGAGGCGGGTGAGGAGCATCCTTTTGAAGTTCATCAATTGTAGAACATTGACCTTTTTCGGGCAGATCCATGTTTGTAAAAGCAGAGATTACCTCCGTCCATGTTTTTTCTATATCTCTTTTTCTTGAATCATTGCAAATAATCATTGTTTCTACATTCCCAATTTTGCCCCCAAGACCATTTGCTGTACAATTTGCAGAACCCACAGCGATACGAGTCAGTGCTCCACCACTATTTAAATTGCCCCAAAGCAAATATGTTTTAGCATGCCAAAACCGAACAGAACCACCAGGACAAGTGTTGGCTTTTGGCTTCATAAATTCAAAGGTTCTTTTAAATTGTGGCTCTATTTCGTTGATCACCTCTGTAGTGAACCCGTATTTCCCATTGGCGAATCTTGCCGGAATCAGATAAAGATATTCTAAGTCTTTTTGTTTTAGAAAAATCTGATTTACGTCACTCCAGTAAGGAGAGACGGCAATAAGATAATGAGAATACCAACTAAAGCCACTTTTCAGAAAAGGAATAAAGCCCTCCGGATGTTCTTCTGAAAAATAGAAACAGGCTTCATTTTCAAAAGTATTTTCATTGGGTAATTTCTTGATGATGGCCAGGATTCGCAGTAATGCGGGGTCCGGCTCGCGCCTATTTTTCTCCCCTAAATAATTCAAAAAGGCATTTATTTCGGGAAACGCCTGTTGCTTGCGGCCGGTTAAATCAAGGATTCCAAAAGATTCGCAGTTGCTTCCCCAGCCTTTCATTGTAAGATTGGCTGACCCGCATAAAAGTTTTATATAGGGTTTTAGCAAATCATTTTCCATTATATAGCCGCCAATAATAATGCATTTCGGATGGAAAAACACCCGCTTGCTATCAACCCTTTTTGAAACAGCGAATGTTCTATAGCAATATTCGTCTCCGCCGTTTTTTAAAGGCAGTACCGGATCATAATAAACAGATATAGGCATTTCCTTCATCGCTCGATTAACAGCATTTTTTTGTGCTTTTCCTCCGGAGCCGTCAGCGCAACGACAAATAACCGGAAGAACGTTTAATTCAAAAAATGAAGGATCAAATGAAAATGTTGTACAAACCACAGCATCGATTCGCTCAAAGGATTCGACGACTCGAGAAAGCGTTATACGGATTGTCTCCTGGGATGTTTCCATTACGACGCCTCACGCCGAAGTGTTCTTTTAATATTTCGTAATGAGCTGAAGAAATAGTCATGTCTCCAGGTTTCTCCAATATTCCAATCTGGCTCAAAAGGATCTGCTTTTTGAGATACAACAAGAACGCCATTGCTTTCTATCGTGATCCAGGCTTCATTGTGACGTTTTTCCATTAAATGCTCATGATATTGAACAAGTGTTTGAATGCATTCTTTGAAAGAAGTTGCTATTATCACCTCTCCCCCTAACATATTTATACGATTTCTAACTGTATCGTTAGAATTACAAGGCAGTTGCTTGAAGGATTTCTGGGCTTTTGTAAGTTTGTTTAAATTGAGAAAGCGCCCTGTTCTATTAACTACGCTATCAATCGATTGACCGTCCATTGTACATAAATAATCAAAAACAGAAGCAATGATTGCGAGATAATTCTCGCAATTTTCAATTTCCTCTATATTTTGAATCAGGTCCGGTTCTTCTATTTCATCTCTAATTGCCTTGATGAAATCCCTGTATTTTATTTCTGGGCTGAAAAATTCTTCTTTAATAATGCGGGAAATAATAGTTTGCTTAGGAAATTTATTAATAAGCTTTTCGCGGAGAAGCTCTCGCTGTGGTAAAGTCTCCAAAATATTGGAGAGTGATGAAAACAGCCCACCCCGGCTTCTCGCATTTGTCCTTTTTTTTAAAGGCAGATCAATATCGTTTTCCATTACTTTTCGAATATCATTGAACAGGATCTTGCAGTCGTCCTCACTTATTTCAATCGAAACATCATCACAAAGAACGTCCTTTTTTTCACAAAAAGAAATTAGCCCTGATCGCTCTGCGGCACCACGAAACAACCCCCATACTCCATTTCCCAGCTGACCTTGTAATAATTTATGCTGGAAAGATAATGCGTAGTCTTCCTGCGGGCGTCCAACAAGCGCCCTTTTCCCTGGTAAAGGATATTCAGCTGGGCCATTTTTAAGCGCATAAGAATATGCGAAATATTGTTCCATAAGAAGAAAAAAGTTTCTTTGATTGACCCATTTATTTTCTTGTACACAAAACATTTCATACATTTTTAGTGATGCAATTAAGAGCTGAAATCCCATTGCATGGTTTGACGTTTCGGTAAGATTGTAAATAATCTTTCTTCCGAAATGAGACCAAATAGCCATTAACCCAAGCGGATCTCGCGAACTTTGGGAACCAATTAAGTCTCTGTCTTCTTCACTTAAATAAGCTTCGGAAAACAATTTCATCTTTCAGCCTTTTAGCTTTCTTTAGTTTTAAAATAACGCACAATCATAATCTTTTTAAAAAGGGTTTAATTTTGTTCTTCCTCGAGTATCCCTATGAACCGTGCCACACCAGCGACGTCATTTTCTGAATCAAGAATAATCGGCTTAAATTCAGGATTTATAGATTCTAATCTTGTTTGAACTATTGGCTCCCCGAAATCATCAACGGATTGAGAAATCTTGCATTGTTTTATAACAAATTTCCCGCCTGTTTCCGGATCAATGGGGTTTCGAGAGATCACGAGTGCTATTTTATTATTAAGCGAGCCCAGCGGCTGCTTCTCGAATAGACAAAGCGAACCATCAGGAATCATCGGTTCCATTGATTTCCCGTCGGCTCGACCAACAAACATTCTATTGGTTATTTTAATATCCCCACCCAGCTCTAACCATTCATTTACTTCCGGAGTTTGATATTTATCAAATTGGCCGGCAGCGGCATCAAGTTCCCACCGGGGTACGAATTTTGTATATCTTTCACCTTTTAATGGGACTCCCCGTTTGAATTGAATTATCCGTACCTGATCAGATGCAATTTCTGCCCCCTGAACATTAAAACTACTCTTGCTGCTTTGACTAACAATTCCTCTTTTTTCAAACTCATGCCAAGCAACCTCATAATCCTGCTCACGATTGCACTTGTCAAAAGGTGCTTGATATACAATAGTCCGTTTCACTGGCCCGCCGGGCATGGTGTCGTCTTCGATTTCTTGCTCGACTGTGCCGGATTTCATGGTTTTGACTTTTTCCCATTCTGAGCGGGAGAGGCCGACATTAGAATAATTGCGATTTTGCGTGAATATAATCTGTCCATTTCTGCAATAGTATGTATTTTCTTCGTTGTTTTCTAAAATCGGAAAAGAAGTGAGATAAATATTGACCAAATCCTCATATTTGAAACCAATTGCGATAGCAGATAAAACATCTAATTTAACAAGGTCTGATCTTCTCTCAATGTGTGATTTTGCGAATACCTTATTATTCCAAGTCATTTTATTTGGATGACATTTATTCCATAATTCTTCATAATGATTTGTTATGCAATTCAATCGAAGAGTATTAACAATAATTTCATCCCTTAAATTAGAAGCCATACTGATTGGAAATGGCAATCTTAGTATATCTTTGGCCCAGATATGATCAAGACCTTGAATTCGAATCAAAAAATCGTAGGCAATAGAAAAACTTAATCCTGCAAAGGTTACCATGTTATAAAGATTAGTAAACCTTGCACTAATTAGACTGTTAACATGACGCACCTTTGGAGGAATTATAGCACAAATTAATGTTCTTTCATTTGAGGGTGAAACCCAATTTCTCCAGGCAAACCGATATTCATTATTCTCACTGTTTTCAAATAGTTTCTGATTGAATTTAAAAATTGTTCTTGGAAAATAATCCGAGGATATTATAGCAAGATCTACATTAGAATAGTCCCCTTTACTAGTACAGTTCCTGTTGGGAGTTTTAAAGAATGGTGTTCCAACGTAAATTATTGGGGAAGAATATATTACATCCTGTAAATTTTGTCTAAACCCAACATCCGTAGATATCGCACTTGATCGCTGAGCATTTGTTTTGTTTATATCCTCTGTTGCTGACAAACTCTTTTCAGAATGCGACAATTTGTCAAAGCCAGATATATTCACAAAAATATCATAGATTGACTTTGAATAAGCCGAAGGTATTATTGTTTGGGTGTAGTCATATTCAAGACCAAGAGCATTAACTATTTCTTTTAATATTGTAGCGTTTACATTAATCACTCTTTCTGGATGTCCCTTAATGATCCATCCCTTTTTATCTTTTAATTTCGGTAATTCTAAATTTGATTTCCCTTCAAAAAGAGACTGATGTATCTGAATGGGATGAAAAAGAAATGAAATAAGGTCGAACTGTATACTCTCGCGTTTACTGAAAACTGATAATGCAAATTCGCCTGCATGGCCCAAAGCCTCCTCTGGAAAATGGTTCAACTGATTAATAAACTTAAAACAAAACTTCAAACTGGAAAACATTTTCGCTCTAAGCAAATGCCCTGCGGGTTCATTATATATGCCACCGTCATGCACCCAAGCCATTACACTATTAGGGCATAAATCCAGGAAATGCTCAATGAAGCATTTGTATAGATTTACATTAGATGACCCTGCGGCAGGATAATATACCGATGATAAAAATGATTTTAGTGAACAAAGAGAGCTAAGTTCTGATAAAATATCAATTCTAATGTTTAAATTTGTCATTTCATTTTCAAGAAATGAGTATGTCATAGCTGCTGTATAATCTTTAATATAAGGCAGCGGATTGTAATCAGAAACAATTGGTTGGAGTTCTTTCCGTGCCCTTGTCCACGGCGGATTCCCCACTATCAAATCAAATCCGCCTCTTTCCGCGAACACGTCCGCAAATTGCAATTCCCAATGCAAAAACCTGTATCGTTCGGCAAGTTCATTCACGACTTTAAGTCGTTCGATTTTCTGCATCAACTCATCGACATTTACAAAGCCAAATTCATCAACAAGCTTTAACGCTTCCTGTTTAGGCTGCGTCTCCGGAAAAAGTGTTGTTTGCTCAGGACTTCCCGCCATTATATCTATGACATTTCCCTCCAGGACCAGTTGCAGGTCCATTAGATACTCATCACGACTCGGCAGAAGTTCGGCTTTTTCTATTGGCCAGAACCAGAGCGCACACCAATAATCCATAACAAGTTTAAGGCGGCGGAAGGGGCTGGAGTTACGGACGTTTTGCGAGAGCATCTCTTCAAAGTAAACTTTATCTTTCCACTGCGTTGTGGTTGGAGGCTGAGGGTTTTCTGGTTTAGGCTGGCCCCAGACCGTTAGAGTATCCGAAGTGCGTTTGCGGATGGCAATCTGCTGTTCGGTATGACGCAACCAGAGCTTGTCTATGGCCGCTGAAAGGGTTTTAAGAAGCTCAATGTCGGTAGCGGAGAAAGGATTTGTAAATTCCTTTCTCCAATTCTTTATATGGTTGATTTTATCGCCGGCCATTTGTTTTATGACCGGGTCATTGTAATCGGCCATGCCGTTATCGGGCAGCAGAAAGTGGTAAACGCCCTTAGGAGAACGCTTCTCTCCCGGCTTTACTCTTTCGGGGACTGATTCAAGCCAGGTCTCAGAGCCTTTCTTTTTCGACCCAAGAAGGCTGGCGTCAAACACCTGCCGCCGGGCGCCAACAAGGGAGTTACCGCACACAAGCTGCATGCCGAACCATGGAACATACGCGCCTTTATGGATGGTATTCAGCCAGAGTGAAATTTCCGCGAGTTCCACGGCAACCGGGTTGAGGTCAACGCCATATACATTTTTGGCTGCTATATACATCTTTACTTGCTGAAGTATCTGCGGATATTTATCGTGACTGATTATTGTGCCGGTTTCTTCTTGTTTTTTCTGCAAATAGGCTTCGGAAAGTTGGTTGATCACTTCGTTTATAAATGCGGCAGAACCCATGGCGGCTTCGCAAACGGCCAATTTGAGAATGTCGTCGGCATTCTTGTTTTTAAGAAGCTCTTTAAGCGCGTACTTTACAAGGCATTTTGTAAGCACTTCGGGGGTGTAATAAGAAGCAGACTTTTCCCGGTCGCGTCCTGCAAGGCGGTAGATGAACGTGCCTTTTTCGTATTTCTTCAGCTTGCCTTCGTCGGTAAAAACTTTTTCTTCTTCGGTATACTTGGGCAACTCTTCGGCTTTCACAAAAAAAGCCTGTTGAAGCTCATTGTAAGACTCTCCGGCTTTTTTCACTTCATATAAATCCGTTTTGGCAAGAAAACCGCTGTAGGAAAGCA
>Ga0182027_10011715_pt1 | contig 12359 bp, 11 predicted proteins | sample 712E1DmetaG_FD_121300 | JGI IMG/M metagenome (GOLD analysis project Ga0182027, IMG submission 121300) | Permafrost microbial communities from Stordalen Mire, Sweden - 712E1D metaG (Illumina Assembly) | ecosystem: Environmental > Terrestrial > Soil > Wetlands > Permafrost | place: Sweden...
CGTTACTACCAAAACCAAAGTGAGGCCGACCCAATATAATCGTTCCGCCTTTTCAACATGCGGCAATGCGAGTCTTTTTGGCCGGAATTGTGATACGAACAGCGCCAGGATGCTGGCAAGCCAGAGGAGAACAACAAGTGAGTTTTCGCCGCGCAAGGCAAAGAGTCCAAAGGCTACGAGCGATACGACGGCTGCAATCCAAAGCCAGAGACGTGACCAAAGTCCAAGCCCCATTAGCCGGGAGGTAGTGGTGATCTCAGCCGGTAATTCCAGCCGGGTGGGATAAAATAGATAACGGCGGGTCGATATCCCAAATAGGATGCAACCGGCGATCAGCAAAATACCGGCAAGCGCCTGCATGCTGCCTTCGTTCGTACTTCCTGGAATGGTCATCAGAAGCAGGATCTGACCGGCAGAGGCAAATGCGATGCCGGACCCCAGCACAAATACTATAACCCCGGCTGTGGTTTCGACGGATGCCTGCGGAAGCTGCGCATGAAGCTCAGCTGTGTGGTTCATTAGGCCTTACAAATAAATTACGTATGATCATGATCAATTGATTGCGAGTAAATGGTGTGAAAGGGTGAAGCATTGCCAGACGGACAACTTTTACCTGCCCGCCAGTCATGGAGTGACGCCATAGGGATTGGCTATATTTGAAATAGGATGCATATCACGCCACATACCCACGTTGATGATGTAGCGGTTTGCCTTGATTCTATCTATCACTTCTTCTGTCCACTCAGGAAACTCCCGCGCTGTAACATACAGATACCGTGTTACTCGCGTCTTCGGATTATTTTGCCAGTCTACATAATGCCTTACATTGATGTACCCGACCATTAAAACAACAACAGCAAGGAGGGCGACAGACAACCTACTTGATAAGAGAGGCAAATTACAACCGGCGGTTGTGCGGGCCAAAACCATAACAATCATATCGAGGCTTATTCCAGCGAAATACACGAGTGTCGGCATATAACCGATGCCACGCGCCCCATTCGGAGTATTGATAGTTGTTAATTGAGTAAATGCCCAACCTGTGAGCAGCATTAGCCACCAAAGCCATGTCTCAGGCCTTCTTCGTACATGGTAATCGACAAATGACAGAATCATGCCGATTAACACTAGAATACCGGTGAATCTGTCCAATTGTGGTTCACCAGCCGGCGAATACTGGGGGGTTTTGTTGACGCTGCCAATCCAAGGTCCCTGGATATTGTTGCCCAGCTTATGCCACATTGTACCTATCGGGTTGGCTTGATATGCAGGATTATTCAAAATAAGTACATCGTTGATGCGTGTATTGAATAGCTGCCAATTTCTGACAATATATCCCGCCTCAGGTGCAAAAACCACGGCTTCAACTCCAAAAAGGATGATGTAACCAAGAAGTAAGATCCTAAATTTCTTGCGGTAGAATATCAGCGAAATCGGGAAAAAGGCGGCCACAGCTAAAGTAATAGTCCTGCCTGAGGGGTAACCATACAATCCCAGGGCACAAAAAAAACCGGATGCAGCAAAATAACCCCAAGTTCGCAAGGTCTTCTGGCTCGCTGAGACCATTACGTTTATGGCAAGTATTAAGAAGAGCATGGCCATCAACATGTAGAATGCGATGTCTATACAATTCCAGCCGCTCCGCGAAAAGTTGAGGAACCAGACGTCAGTGGCTAGCAATGCCGAGGCCAAGGATGAAGATAATACAGAGAATTGACGACGAAGCAATAAGTAGAATGGAATCAAGGCGAGGGCGCTTATCAGGGCGCTGGACAACCGTATGGCCATTATATTGAAACCGAAAATTGCAATGAAGCCAGCTTCCTTATAAACACTAAGAGCTGGTTGATCCGTCCAATCCAAGCCAAAGAAACCATTTTCAGGTGGACGGCCGTAAAGAATCTGCGCGGCTGTCTGCGCATTATCGGCCTCATCAGCCAATACAGTGTCTGGATAGCTGCCTAGCCGGACCACCCGAATGAAAAACGCACCCAAAACCAGAAGGCACAGGATCAGCAATTCAATACGGACTGGTATCGTTCCGACCAAGCCGTGTGTCAACGAATTTGTGTGAAGATCCGTCGCGTCATTCATGGGGTTCCTCGGTTAATGTTCATAGGGCCATAATCAATTGGTTGCAAGTCAATAGTGGGAATAATGAAAAATATTATATTTTACAAATTGAAGAAGTCAAGTATTTGTATCTAACAAATCAGTAAAGCTGACAGTCTGGCATTTACTTGCAACTATCCTGAACCGGTTTCTTGATTTCTGTGAAGATCCTTTGACGTAGGTACGATTTTTTGATTTTTGTCATTTACCTACAGGAAGTTGTTATAATTCCCATTGGGTACCGCGAAATTCAGGGAGTCAAACTTGGGCAATTTGTTTGCAAGATTATTTCCACAACCCATCCAACGCAAGGGGATTTTGATTGAGTCCCTGGTCTTCATTTTTATTTATCTCCTCATTCTGGCTGTTTTACCTGCAGGGACACCTGATCGAACCCTGGTTGAAAATTTAGCGATCCTAACTGCCTCGGCAACGGCAGCGCTATTAATTTTTTTCTCGGTACCGGGCATGCCATCCACTGCAAAACGACCGTGGTTTATTTTGGGGTGCGCCCAGCTGGCCTGGCTAACGAGCGAATTTTTGACGGATTATGTTCAATCATTAATTGGGGGATGGACCCTGGTAACCATCCCGGCAAATATCCTGAATTATATTGCCTGCTGCCTGGCGGTTTATGCGCTTTTACAATTCCCTTTCAGAAGCCACCATGCTCCAACGCGCTTCCGATTTATTCTGGATGCGATCATTTCTTCAGGTGTAGTCGTAGTTTTGGGTTTTCTGATATTCGTGCGCCCGTTATCCAATACCGGGCCGGTACTTCTTGAAACCCTGATTATCGTTAGTTACCCGATCGTAGATTGCATCCTTCTGGTCCTACTGGCGAATTTTGCCCTGGCGAATTGGGTCCCGCGCCGCACGGCCATGTTCCTCGGCGCGGCCTGGGTCGCAGTGCTTCTCTCGGACTATATTCATGTCTCCCTGGTTTTAATAGGAAATTATCACACCGGTAGTTTTGTCAGCCTTGGATGGATTTTCGGATCTCTTTTGATCGGATTAGCAGCAGTTTTTGAAAAGGATGTTCAATCAGATGGTTCATTGACTGTAAAACAGGCAGCGGGCTTTGATGTGGGAGTGCAATTTCAGAAAGTGCTGCCGATTGCCCTGGTCCTGGTTTTAATCTGGTATGTCATCACCGATTGGCAGCTTTCCGGACAGATGTCTCCCTTTGGCTTATGGATGAGTGCACTACTGGGCGTGATGCTCATTGTCCGCCTGGGAATCCGCGCCGGGGAGGCTGAATTAAATCAATATTGGCAGCTCTTTAAAAATCTTGGCGATCCGAGCTTTATCTGTGACCCGGCAGGGAAGCTCTTGTTGGGGAATCCCGCCTGCGGAGCCATCATCGGGATCGATGAACCGAGTGACCTGATCGGCAGATCTTTATTTGAGGTGTTTGAAGGCCTCTCTCCAACAGATGTCGGGCAATCCGTTAAACAGGAAAAAACGCTGAACGCTGCGTTGAAAAAGGACGGTACCCCTTATTTGCTCTCTCTCAGTCCAATTGTCGCCGAAAACAGCAGGATGCTGATTGCCGGTGTTGCGCATGATTTGAGCGAGCAGAAGATACAACGTGATGCGATCCAACATGCATACAACGAATTGCAGGCAGTTTATAAGAAATTAGAAGATTTAAATACGCAGTTAGAGCAGAAAGTTGAAGAGCGAACGAGTACACTCCAGCATGCCTACCTGCAACTCGAAGAGCAGAACAAGGTTTTGCAAGGAATGGATCAAATCAAGACTGATTTCGTATCCTTAGTCTCTCATGAACTGCGCGCGCCATTGACAAATCTGGGCGGCGGTCTTGAATTACTTTTGAGCAGACAACATGATGCAAATGAACAGAAGACATTATTGTTAATCCAGGCCGAAATCCAAAGGCTGACGCGCTTTGTTGAAAATATCCTGAACGTTTCTGCGATGGAAGCCGGCCGATTTGTGCTGCGGCCTTTAAAACTTTCGCTGCCTATGATCGTCAGCGAAGTGCGCAACGGTTGGCGAAATCTGCCGGAGATCAACCGGATACAACTTGATGTTGGAGACGAGCTGCCGTTAGTATTCGCCGATGAGGTGGCATTGCGAAGTGTTTTTGGTCATTTGGTTGATAATGCGCTTAAGTACGCGCCGCAAAGCATTGTTCGTATTTACGCACAACTCGAAGACGATCGAATCCGTGTGGAGGTCAGGGATTTCGGACCCGGCATCCCGGCCGATAAACGAAACTTACTCTTTGAACGCTTTCAACGTTTAGAGGCAAAAGATTCGCAGGCAGTGTATGGGTATGGACTGGGTCTTTATCTATCCCAGCGTTTATTGCGAGCCATGAACAGTGAACTCCATTTTGAACCGCCGGGAGATGGCGGCGCACGCTTCTATTTTTATTTGAGACAGGAAGAATGAAAAATAAAATCCTTTTGATTGATGACGATCCGACCCTTCTGGATTTACTTAGCCAATATCTCCAGGACGCAGGCTACCAGGTATTTACGGCAGCCAATGGTGCATTGGGCATGAAACTGGCTTATAACGAGCGTCCTGACCTGGTATTGCTGGATGTGATGATGCCTGGAATGGACGGATGGGAAATCTGTGCCCGACTCCGAGAGATGACCCAGGTACCCATTGTGATGGTAACGGCCAAGTCAAACGAAGCCGATAAATTGCGTGGTTTCCGGCTCGGCGTGGACGATTATGTCACCAAACCTTTCAGCTTTGCAGAACTTGTAGCGCGGGTGCAAGCCGTGCTGGCGAGAGCAAACCTGCCAGTGAAAGACAGTGGATATGCAATACACGGGAACATAAAACTCGATATGAAGAAATACCAGGCTTTCGTGGATGAACGAGTGGTGGAATTAACCCCAACTGAATTCCGTTTATTGGAAGCATTAGTTCGTCGTCAAGGGCAGGTAGCTGGAGAACGAGAATTGATACAGGAGGTGTGGGGGGATTATCACCAGGAGGATGCTTCCATGGTCCGGAGATATATTCTCATGATCCGCAAAAAGATCGAAAAGGATCCATCCAATCCATCCCTGCTTCTAACGGTAAGGGGTTTTGGGTATCGTTTGGGGACAGGCCCCCTTCAGCCTCGAGATTAAGGATTTGTCCCTAAAATAAATTTGAAAGGAAAATTTGAGTAATTATTGACCGCGGATCAAGGGCGCAACAGCAAGACAAATATACTCAATATCATAAACGGTCCATAAGGAATAGCGGAGAAAGCCTTATATTGGCGCCGGACAAGCATCACAACCACAACCAGCAGGCTTATCAGCCCGCCTGCCAGAATAGTGAACAATAAACCCAGGATAATCACCGGCCAACCCAGTAAGAGTCCGGTGATACCCGCCAGGTTAACGTCACCAAATCCAAGTGCAACTTCATCGATTGGCTCGTTCCGCCTTTTAGACATGTATTTTACGAAGACTTCTCCAAGGAAATAAAAGGCAATCATGACGCCAAAACCGACTGCTCCCCCAATCAGAGTTACAACGATCCCATGCAAGTGGATCCCGATCCCCAAACCGATCAAAGCGCCGGCGATGCTCGTCATGTGCAGGATCAAGCGATGTTCGATATCTATGGTTGCAATCAACATTAAATATAATAATAAAATAAAAACCAGAGGAAATTCGATCTGGCGAGGCGGCACAAGCCACAGGTAAACGGTGATCACAAGAATTAATATCTGGAGGATATAAGTTCGGTTTGTTCGGGATTTACCGCAAGTAGGGCATTTGAGGAAAAGAATATAAGGCCGCCAGGAAAGCTTGGTATTGCAATTCCAGCATGCCGGTTGACCAATCCCCCGGGTTGCAGGCAAAACATCTGCAAGATAATTAACAAGCCATCCACCCATTAAACCCAGGATGATAATACCCAATATTATTCCCATAGATCCCAACTTCCCTCATTAATGTGCCAGTTTTGAATCATGAAGTTGTCGTATTAAATATTGCCATGGTTTATATAATTCCATGAGCAATGTAATTATAGCATAGCCATATTTTACTTATCTGGGCCGATTGAAAGCAAATAACACTTATAAAGCATCAAGAAAATTCGCCGGACGTGGATTTTTCTCCGGAGCCTCCATATCATCAATCCGATTTATCTTCAGATTGCTTGGCGAATCAATTAAACTGACTTACAATCCTAAAACAAATGGATTTGCGATCACTCATACCCGTAAAGGATCAATAAATAATCTTGGTCTGTCATTCAGCTTTGATAATAGCGGAATCAGACCCATCGAACAGCCCAAAGCATCTTATAAACAGTGTAGCAAGAAGTTTAAACTTTCCCAGGAGATGGATAAATGGATGAATTCATCATCGAAGGCGGTGTACCGCTGCGCGGTGTGGTCACACCTTCAGGAAATAAAAATGCTGCCTTGCCATTACTGGCGGCCTGTATTTTGACCGAAGAACCAGTAGTTTTGCGAAATATACCTCAGATCCGGGATGTACTTGATATGCGGCATTTGATTGAAAGTCTTGGAGTTCAATTTGAGGATTTGGATGCGAACACATGGCGAATTACTGCCAAAACCGTCAAGCCTGCGGACCTGGACCCAGATCTTTGCCGTCGTATTCGGGCATCCATATTGTTGGCAGGACCGGTTACCGCCCGATGTGGAGACCTGCGTCTCCCGCCTCCCGGTGGGGATGTGATTGGACGCCGTCGGCTCGATACACATATCCTGGCGTTACAAGCTCTCGGTATGGAAGTTACTTACGAAAGGATTTTTAATTTTCACTCCTCCGGGTTGAAAGGAGCCGAATTATTACTGGATGAAGCCAGTGTCACAGCGAGTGAAAACATAATCATGGCTGCCGTTACTGCAACGGGAGAGACTGTCATTCACAACGCTGCTTCCGAACCTCATGTTCAAGAGCTTTGCCAATTTCTCAATGGGTTAGGCGCAAAAATCAGCGATATAGGATCGAATACATTGCACATAACAGGCGTTCCTCAATTACATGGAGGAGAGTTTACGATTGGACCGGATTACCTGGAAGTTATAAGTTTTGCCGGAGCGGCGGCGGTAACCGGCGGTGAAATACGCATAAAAAAGGCAGGTGTTTATTATCTTGAGATGATTACTCAGGCATTTAGACGGCTGGGAGTGCATTGGCAGGTCGAAGAGGATGATATTATTATCCAGTCGAAGCAATCAATGACCGTTTTACCTGATCTGGATGGCGCCATTCCTGAGATTAAAACCAATGTATGGCCGGCCTATCCGACCGATCTTATCAGTGTGGCGATCACCGTTGCGACGCAGGCAACCGGATCCGTTCTGTTCCATGACTGGATGTATTCGGGACGCATGTATTTCACTGATAAGCTTGTGGGAATGGGAGCTCGTATCATTTTATGCGACCCCTATCGCTGCCTGGTACAGGGACCCACCCAGTTGTACAGCGAAAAACTCGAATCCCCGGATATTCGAGCAGGCATGGCTCTCTTGCTGGCCGCCCTGGCAGCCAAAGGATCGTCTACGATACGGAATATCAGCCAGATCGATCGAGGTTATGAAAATGTCGAAACAAAGCTGAGGTTATTGGGGGCCCATATAGAGCGCAGAAAATAATAGGCTTCTTATTAAATATAAAAAAGGATACGCAATTTGCGTATCCTTTTTTATTACAAGTTTGTGAGCAGAACCTGCTATTGAACCAGCTTGAAAGTATCCGCGTAAATGTACAATGTCAATTTAAGTGGGCCTTTTAAGTTAAAAGTGTATCCACATGGAGTGGACTGATGTTTGGGATCGTTGGCATATCCACAGGCGTAATAAATGCCCGAGGGCAATGTATAATCTGAAGATCCGTTTTTTGGAATAGGTGAAATACGAGCAAATCCGCATTCACCAAATGGGGTTATATTGAGATAAAGGGATAAATTAACCGTACCCTTTGTAGTATTTATAATATGTAGGGGTGTCTTTTTGCCTGCCGGATTAATGGACATTGGTTGATTGCAATTAGAGACACTAGTGCCCGCACCAGCTGAAACGGTGGGGACAGAGGCTGTGGGAAAGGAGGAATTATCCAGAGTGGGAAGGGCAAAAGGTGTTGGGCTTGGAAGTTCAGTCGGACTGGGGAGCGGAGAAGGCGGGACCGGCGTATCTGTCGGAATGGCTGCCTGAGTCAATGCCACCATGGTATTGGCAGCTGCAACCGCCGAAGCCTGGATCTGAGAGGGATCTACTGTCGGGGTAGCCTGAGCGCATGCGGCACTCGATAGGAGAGCTATTGCGGCTACTACGAAAAGCATTTGTTTCATCATTTTTTCTTCCTCCATTTCAACTAGTGAACTGCTACTCGATCTTTATAAATGGTGATGAATAATTTTGGGGCAGTCATTAATGAAAAACCACCGGTTAACTGACGACCGTCAACAAAAATAGCATATCAGGATCGGCGTAAATTGACTGGCAGGAGAAGGCGACGCCGTTGATGTGCTTTCGATGGTTGCGGTCGATGTTGGTGAGGTTGTAAACACTGCTGAGGGTGACAAATCCAAAACAGGTGTTTGTAAGATTGGATTTCCCTGTATTTTGTCAAGGATAACAGGTAAACAAGCAGTCAGTGGAACGCCAGAGGCAAAAGCAGTATAACCTTTTATAGCAACTCTCTTCATGCCCTTCCTAATTGGTCGCGATGACCTCCATGAATTGGGAAACAACGTCGCGCAACATACGCTCCGGAAGCGCACCCACCTGTCTATGAACGATCTTACCACCAGATACAAATAGCATGGTCGGAATGCCCTGAACACCGAACTTGCCGGCCCATTCCGAATATTCATCAGTATTTACTTTAGCGACGACCAACTTACCAGAATATTCCTTGGCAATTTTTTCCAAGATCGGAGCGACCATTTTACATGGACCGCACCAGGGTGCCCAAAAGTCAACAATTACAGGTAAGGACGACTGGAGCACGCTCTTTTCAAAAGCCGAATCGGTCACGTGAATTGGTTCTTCAACCATACTTATATTATATCCTTATGTCTTGCATAATTCAGCGGCTTTTCCAAAATCGCCAAGAGTATATCATAAAACCTGCATGATATAATCCCACGTCATGGCTGAACTCTTATCCCGCTGGCGTGAGGGATTATCAAGGACCAGCAAAAGCGCATTTGGTCATCTGGCAGATTTACTAGGGAGTTCGGAGATAAAAAAGGAAACCTGGGAAGATCTGGAGTCCCTTTTTATTCAATCAGATATGGGCATAGAGACGACCAGCGGAGTGATTTCAAACCTTAAAGCGCTCGTTCGGGCACAAGGATTAACCCATGCTGATGAACTTAACCATGCATTGCGGACGGAACTCCGAGGGCGATTGATTGTGCCATCCCCATTCAATTGGCCAACGGGTTCAGAAGGACCGGCAGTTATTCTTATTGTAGGTGTTAATGGTTCTGGTAAAACCACAACGATCGCGAAACTTGGAAAGAGGTTTATCGACGAGGGCAAATCCGTCCTTTTTGGCGCTGCAGACACTTTCCGTGCCGCTGCGGTAGATCAATTACAGGTCTGGGGCGACCGGCTTAAAGTCGAGGTAATCACCGGGGCTCCCGAAAGTGATCCCGGAGCAGTCGCGTTCAGTGCAGTCCAGGCAGGGGTTGCCCGCAAATCGGACATCATACTGATCGATACGGCCGGCCGTCTCCATACCCGCTTCAATTTGATGGAAGAATTGAAGAAGGTGTATCGTGTAGTCGGCAAAGCGCTCGGAGGCGCACCACACGAAGTTTGGTTAGTATTAGACGCCACTACCGGACAAAACGCTCTGCAGCAAGCACGCGCATTCAAGGAAGAGGTGAAGGTCAGCGGTGTGATCCTCGCGAAACTGGATTCTTCAGCGCGCGGTGGAATGGCGTTTGCCATTCAACATGAATTGGGCTTACCCATTTTGTTCGCCGGTCTGGGTGAGAAACTTGAGGATTTGCAGCTATTCGACCCCGATGCCTTCGTCGAGGGAATTTTAGGACCTAAGATTCGTTGATAGAAGAGGTTGGATAGTCCCTTAATATAACATTATCCGGGTTTAGTAATTCGATATAAATTTATCGGTGCTTATCCATTATCAGAAGATTGATCCTTATCAGCCTTCTATAGATTGACACCAGGTTTTAATAACTTGAACTGTCATTAATGACCATATTATTGGAGGAACCATGCAGGAATTGCTTGATCGTTTGACCCAGGCCCAAAAATTAACCGCGCAACTATTGGAGCGTCTTTGACTTTGCAGGCAAGAAAGCCAAGTTAGCCGAACTAGAAAAAGAAATTGAAAAACCAGACCTGTGGAATGACCCCACCGCTGCTCAGCGCGTGATGAAATCCGTATCGGATCTGCGCGAAGAAGTAGATTCGTGGCAAAAATTTAACGGGCATTTACGTGATTTAATTGAATTGTCACGGATGGACGACGAGACCTTGCGAAGCGAACTTGAAACAGAAACAGCTGCGCTCGAATCCGATCTGGATAAACGTGCATTCACCACGATGCTATCAGGTCCGTACGATGACGATGATGCTCTGCTTGCCATCCATGCCGGAGCGGGTGGTACTGATTCACAAGATTGGGCCGCGATGTTGGAAAGAATGTACCTACGATGGGCAGACGAGCGTGGTTATAAATCAGAGATCCTCGATCGAACCGAAGGGGAAGAAGCCGGTTTGAAGAGCGTGACCATCGCAATCGGTGGAAAATATGCTTATGGCTACCTGCGCTCTGAAAAAGGTGTACATCGTCTCGTGCGTCTTTCGCCTTTCGATGCTGCACATCGGCGGCACACATCATTCGCCCTGGTCGAAATACTACCGCAGGTCGCAATGGATGATGCAGAAGTTGAGATCAATCCAAATGACATAAAGATGGATGTATTCCGATCTTCGGGGGCGGGTGGACAGAATGTCCAGAAAAATGCCACTGCCGTCAGATTGACGCATATTCCGACCGGCATCGTGGTGACCTGTCAAAATGAACGGTCACAATTACAAAATCGTGAGAACGCAATGAGGGTATTGCGGGCACGTTTGCTTGAAATAAAACACGCCGAAAAGGAGCAGGAAATCGCCGTCCTGAGAGGAGAATATACGAAAGCCGAATGGGGAAGCCAGATCCGCTCCTATGTATTGCATCCTTATCAAATGGTAAAAGATCACCGATCAGATTATGAGACTGGCAATACACAATCTGTATTAGATGGTGATCTAGACGCTCTGATGGAAGCATATTTGCGTCAGTCCGGTTCGTAAGGAAGCATCCAATGTGGATAAAGATCTTTAAGGCAGTATTTAACAGGGAAAATCTATTTGCATTGATACTGGCTTTAATTTTGGTAGCTTTGGTGATATTCACCATCGATACTTCACCGACCTGGATTTATCAGGGCTTTTGAGATGACGATTCTGCAAATTGCTGTATTGGCCATTCTTGCGATCATCATTGGTCAATTACCGAGAGGCCGCCAGCTGGCCATGTTGGCAATCAGTACATTTGCGATATTCTGGCTTCAACCTGATGAGCCGTTTGTCACCCTGCTCTTCTGGCTGCCGGTTGCTACACTTGCGATTTCCTTGCTGTGCTGGGCTTTGACATCCGGTCCTGAATCGAGGTCGTGGAGGCAAAACTGGCCAGCTGCCGCCTTACTTGCAGCGATCATCGTATTGATGGATTTGAACCGAATATTTAAAATTGAACAGGTCTATACCAGCAGAACACCCGTGCTTGAGCTGACTTTAGCCGTCTTGTTTGGGCTCGCTGTTTTAACGGGGGTAATTATTCGCTGGCAGAGTGTCAACCCTATTTTTCAAGCAGCAGGATTGGCTGCCATCATCCTGATATTCATAATATTAAAAACACCCAATTTATTATCGATGGTTTCAGGATACCTGGTGAATTTGCGCGGAGCCAACACGGCTGATAAAACCATCCCTTTAACCTGGCTGGGATATTCTTATATAGCATTTCGTCTGCTGCATACCATCCGTGACAAACAAACCGGCAGGCTACCGCCTCTGACACTTGCGGAGTACTTTAATTACGCTATTTTTTTTCCATCATTTACTGCCGGACCCATAGACCGGGCTGAGCGCTTTGTCAAAGAATTGAAAATGCCGCTCACTTTGACGAACGATGATTGGTTGGATGCCGGATCCCGTTTGTTCGTTGGTTTGTTCAAAAAATTTGTGATCGCCGATC
>Ga0182027_10011716_pt1 | contig 12356 bp, 10 predicted proteins | sample 712E1DmetaG_FD_121300 | JGI IMG/M metagenome (GOLD analysis project Ga0182027, IMG submission 121300) | Permafrost microbial communities from Stordalen Mire, Sweden - 712E1D metaG (Illumina Assembly) | ecosystem: Environmental > Terrestrial > Soil > Wetlands > Permafrost | place: Sweden...
TCCCTCTTTTTTTTCATCCCCGCTGTCACAATGGGGCTTATTGCTGATGAACGGAAAAGCGGCACGATTGAACTACTGGTGACCAAGCCGGTGAGCGACTGGCAGATCGTAGCGGGGAAGTTCCTTGCAGCCTTCCTGCTGATCTGCATTGCACTTGCACTAACCCTGCCTTATTATTTTTCTGTTGCATCAATCGGAAAAATTGACCATGGGGCAGTCTGGATGGGTTACCTCGGGCTGCTTTTCATGAGCGCATGCTACATCAGCATCGGGCTTTTTGCCAGCAGCATTACCGGGAACCAGATCGTTGCCTTCCTGATATCGTTGTTTATAGGAATATTCTTTCAGCTTCTGTTCAGCCTGATGGGGGGCAACTCGGTAGGTTGGTTCGCCGGCTTCCTGAACTACCTGAGCATCGGTACTCATTTTGAAAGTATGGCAAGAGGAGTGATAGATTCAAAGGATATCATCTTCTTCCTTTCCATCATTTTCCTCGGACTCACCGGGTCGGAACTTGCAATCTCGAAACGGAACCTTCTCACTTAATCACCGAGCTATGAAAAAAGGTAAATCAATCACAACATACGTTTTACTGCTTATCGGGATCGTCGTACTGGCAAATTTACTTGCCGACCGCTTTTTCCTGAGGCTGGACTATACGGCCGACAAGCGCTACACCCTGAGTGAAGCCACGAAAAATATTCTCGCTTCCCTCAAACAGCCGGTTACTGTCACGGCATATGTGAGCGGGGAACTTCCACCTGATTTTGCCCGTCACCGCAGGGACTTCCAGGATGAGCTTATCGAATACTCAAACCGTTCGGGGGGAAAAGTCATGTTTGAGTTCATCAACCCTAACAAGGATGAGCAAACTGAGCAGAAAGCCATGCAGGAAGGCATTCAGCCCGTTCTCATCAATGTCAGGGAGAAGGACCAGGTGAAGCAGCAGAAAGCATATATGGGTGCAGTGGTCCATTACGGGGACAGGAAGGAGGTGATTCCATTCATACAGCCCGGCGCGGCAATGGAATACAGCCTATCGACAAGCATTAAGAAAATGACTGTTGAAAACAAACCCAGGATCGGATTCATACAGGGGCATGGCGAACCCGATCCCAACTCCATGATACAGGTCTGGCAATCACTTTCGGTTCTGTACGATGTGGAACCGGTCAAGCTCAATGATCCCGCAGCTGACCTGTCCAAATACAAGACGTTGGTCTGGGTGGCACCCAAGGATTCTGTTCCCGCTGCAGAATTTGATAAACTTGATCATTTCCTCTCTAACGGGAAGAACATTTATATTGCAATGAACCGTGTTGTAGGCAATCTGCAGAATGCCTCCGGCACTGAAGTCAGAACCGGGCTGGAAAGATGGCTTGAAGGTAAAGACCTGAGGGTAAACCCCGATTTCGTAATCGACCAGAGTTGCGGAAGCGTGATGGTGAACCAGCAACAGGGGGGAATGACCTTCCAGACCAGTATGCAGTTCCCTTACCTGCCAATGCTCACCAGGTTCCCGGTAAGCCCGGTCACTAAGGGATTAAATTCTGTCGTGCTGCAATTTGCCAGCTCAATGGACTATACTCCAACGAATAATAATGTGACTTTTACACCGCTTGCCACCTCTTCCGACAGGGCCGGCACTGAACGTGTTCCCCTTTATTTCAATGTTGGCCGGAACTGGCAGCAGAAGGACTTTGAACGCTCCAAAATTGTGATGGCAGGGTGTTTAAGCGGCCGGCTGTCAGGCAATGCCAATTCGAAGCTTATTGTGGTCTCCGACGGCGATTTCGCCATTAACGGAGAAGGCCAGCAGGCCCGGCAGATACCTGCAGACAACCTGAATTTTTTCGTGAATGGGGTGGACTGGCTATCTGATGATACCGGCCTTATTGACCTGAGATCCAAAGAAGTGACTTCCAGGCCACTTGACCAGATGGATGACGGGAAAAGAGCATTTATAAAATACCTTAACTTCCTTCTTCCCATCCTTATCATTATCGGTTACGGGATTTTCAGGTGGCAATACCGCCGTAACCAGAGGATGAAACGGATGAACGACAATTATATCTGAAATGAAGAACATTAAAAACAGCACTCTTCTTATCATTTTTGGCATCCTGGCCCTGATCGTGCTTCTTTTCTTCTTTTATGACCATAAAAAGGGGGAAAGAAGTTTCCGAAGTGATTTGTTTACCATTGACTCAGCCAGGGTCAGTAAACTTACCATCTATCCGAAAGACAGGAACAAGCAGATCCTTATACTCTCAGGTTCGGGCAAGGAATGGAAGATCACCAGGGGAAATAAATCCTGGCCTGCCGATACTGGCATGTTACGGCATATTATAACTTCCCTGTTGAACGCAAAACCTGAGCGCGTGGCAGGTGACAAATCTTCCTGGAAAGAATTTCAGCTCACCGATTCGGCATCCGTGCGTGTTGTTGTTGAACAGGGAAAGGATATTGTTGCTGACTTCAGGGTTGGAAAAATATCGTTCAGCCAGGACAGCCGTGGGAATTTTGGCCGGCAGGGAGTGAGCGTGAAATCTCATATCCGTGTTGCCGGGGATGACAAAGTATATGTCGTTGACGGGTTCCTTTCCATGATTTTCAGGGATGAAGCTTCGGCCTACAGGAACAAACTGATCTCACGGTTTGACAGGAACCAGGTAAACAGATTGACATTCAATTACCCTGGAGATTCTTCCTTTGTCCTTCAGAAGCAGGATAACTTATGGACTGTGAATGGAAAACCGGCTGATTCAGCCAGGAGCATGAGCTATTTGAATTCCCTTGCAAATCTGTTCAACAGCGAATTTGCAGAGGACGGCGAAATCCCGGTCACTTATTCCCATAACCTGAAGATCGAAGGAACAACTATCCCTTCCATTGAAATACAGGGTCTTGCCGATGAAGGAGCGAAACGGTTTTTCGTGAAATCGAATATGAACACTTCAGCTGTATTCGGGGGAGCAAACCCTGCTCTCTTCAGGCAGGTGTTCCTGGGCAAGGGAAAATTCGAGAAAGTGCCACAAAAAAATAAACCCGGGAAGAAAAAATAACTTCCGTACAGAGTGGCGATTTATTAAGAACGGGCTCCCGTGATGCCCTCATCTGCAATGAGAAAGATCGTCAGGTCAATCCTCAGTTCAGCTTCTCAAGGCTCACTTCAACAGTGATCTCTATGGATTTGGAAACATTATTGGTCACGGCTCCCGGGATTTTGATGTTATAGTCGGAAAGCAGGATGTTGAATTTGGCCCTGCCGTTGAGTTTGCCTTCTTTAACCTCGAAACTGCCTTTCTCCTTTACCACTTGCGTGACTCCATGGATAGTAAGTTTCCCCTCGACTGTGGCCTCATATACTCCGTCTTTGGAAACATTCACATCTTTGATGTTGGTCACTTTTCCTAAGAACAGGGCGTTCGGATATTTGTCCGATTCCACATAATTCTCGTTGAAATGTTCCTGCATCAGGGCCTTTTCGAAGTCAAAGGATTTCATCAAAACCCTGAATACGAAATCCCCGGTAGCCGCATCCAGTGCCACATTCACCTGGCGGTTATGGGCTTCGATCTTTTCCAGCGGACTGTCGGAATAGAATTTTATATGGCCGGTCTTGGTGATGAATTTCTGGGCGTTGGCGGTCATGGAAACAGCCGCGAGACAGGCAATCAGCAATAATTGTTTCATGTGCATTGGTTCTTATGGGTTTATGATTGAACATTTATCCAGTATCACATCGGTGTCGTTAAACCCTGTGCAATATCCTTTCAGCCTTACCCCGGTGCCGGGCTGAAATTTTTTGGCCTCTCCGCCGTATTTGGATAACATGGTACAGCGGACGCCCTGGTCTCCGAACATCCCGTTTTCGAATACAAAAACACAGGTGGCCAGAGAATCGCCGGCTTCGACCTTGGTGATCTTACCGGTTACGGTAATTACCTTGCCATTGTATTTTGTCCCGGCTTCCGTTTTATTGACAGTAAAGGATTTATAGAGGTCAGAAGCGGCAATGTTATAGGCGGCATCCATCTTTTCATAATCGGGATGAGGCTTGTTGTAGAGGAAGTGAAACACCAGTACTGCTGCTATCGCACCAATGACTACCAGTATTGAAATGATCCTGATCCAGCTTTTCATAATGTTTGAAATTATTCTTTTAAGACCGGAAGCTGCAGTCACCTGGCAGCTCCGGAATTATTTTTCTTTTCTGAATTCCTTCGGCTTGACCACTGTGAATATCCTCGAAATGTTGAATCCAAGGAAGATATCACCGTTCTGCCATTTACCTGTTGTTTGGGTGATAATACTTTCCATATTCTCGCCCATGGCATTTGTCAGGAAGACCTGAAATACATGGCCTCCTGTTTCAATGTCGACTCCCACGGATAACGCGCTGGTAGCTGGTGTTGAATGGATCTGCTTGGGAATCAGGTAATAATACTCAGCATTGACAGCCACCCGCTGGCTGATCTTAAAACGGGCGCCGGCCCCAATCGAGAAGATATTGTTATGGTCATCTGGAGTGGGGACGAGGTTTAAATGCACATAGGTGGGTGCAATCTGAAGGGAGAACCTTTCCCCGAACTTTCTTGCAAGTATCACCTGGGTGGCATAGGATATCCTGGATGAGAAATAATTTTTCCTTGTGGGGTCAGACCATTTGGTTGTATAAATGGAAGTGCTGCCGAAAATGGTCAGGGTGAAGGGCATCTTTCTGGCGCCTTTGCTCTGACGCAGGACTTTGAATTTCAGGAAGCCGTCCCAGGTATTCTGAAGAGTGTTAAGTCCCACACCCAATCCCAGCCAGCTGGTTGCCCCGTATTCCAATCCTAAACGAACCTGTGCCTGCTTCAACCCGAAGAGGTTTTCGTAACCCGTATTCAGTGCTCCGAAATGATGGGAAAAAATGAACAGGAGATTCCCTTCAGGCGGATTTTCGCATGACTGCCCGACAACTACCCTGGTGGCTTTAAAGGTTGCGGATGTGTAATCCGTTACCGGCTTGGCATTCTTATCCAGGAGATTCATCATGTCTTCCTGGGCAGTTGCTGTTCCTGCGGTTGTTATCATTAGAATGATAAGGAATATTTGTATCCGGTTTTTCATGGCAAAGATTTTAGTTGTTGGGAGCTCCCTGGTTGATCCAGTTCTTGATTTTTCCCAGGTCACATGGCGATAACCGGGATCCTCCGTTGGGCATCGGTACATACCCTGCCTGCCAGCTGACTCCACCCCATAGTTTGCCATTCAGGGCCACCGTGCTGAGACCGGGATAATTGTCGGTGGTAACGTTTCCGGAAGCAACGGCTGTGGAATGGCAACTATTGCAATTTGCCGAAATGATAGGAACAATGGTTTTCGAATAGGTCACGTTTGTACTGTCGCATTGTGTCGCGGAGAAAGGATACAGGTCATATTCATTATCGTTATAGCACGCCGTGATCAGCAGCAATAAAGATGGAAATATGAAAACAGCTTTTATAATTTTTTTCATCTGATGATACTTGCGTTTTTATTTAGGTTCACCAAGAGTGATCCACTTCTGAAATAAATTGATTTCGCAGGGTGAAAGCATTTCCCCGCCCTTGGGCATGGGATAATACCCGTTATCATGGCGGAGGGCCCCCATAAGCCTGTTGCTCTTGGCACAGGCGACCACTTCGTCATAGGTCTCAAGGCTCAGCCCGTTGGCAGGCTTGGACCCCGAATGGCAGCCTATACACCAGCTCTGTATGATTGGGTTGATGGATGAAGTGTAGGTCACATTGGTGGAATCACATCCGGCCGAATCACATCTGTTGTTATAGGCTCCCTGGGCGATCCACCAGTAAATGATGCTTTTCTGGTCGGTTGAGAATGGGGTGCCGGGAGGCATTCTTTGCTGGGGGTTGCTGAAAAGCACTGTGTACAGCTTGCTCCCCTGGGGATTAAATGGTGAGACCAGGGATATGATTCCGGAATAATTATCCAGGATGTGGTTGGCCTTGTGGGTTGCCTCATCGTGGCATCCGGTTTTGGCACAGCCGGAGATGATCACCGGCAGCACCGAATTCAGGAAATAGATTGTATCATGCGAACATTTAAATTCAGGGCCCGGTGGTGGAGGTTTGGGAGGCGCAATGGAAAGGTCTGCACTGTGATGGCAGGAAGTGATGACCAGTGCAACAATGATAATCAATGCTTTTAAAGATGATAATCTCATGTTGATTCAGGTTAAATAATATGATATATCTGGTGTTTTTCAGCATCTTTAAAGCATTGTCTCCTCATCCGGGGAGTGCAATTTATGTAAAATTTTTAATAATGGATTTTAAAACGTAATTCAGTACCAAATATTATAAAATATCCATAAAACTATCCGGAATATGATTTGGTCAATGCTGTAAGCATTTTATATTGATTAGAATTACAACATACTTTTTTTTAAATTTACGAGTTTGATTACAAAGAAAAAAAATGAAAACAAAGCTCATCATGCTTATCAGCATGATCATTTCCCTGTCGTCATTTGCCCAGGGCCATAAAACAGTTTCTGATTCCTCTTCCTCGGAGTTCAGAATAAACACTGTATTCGGGTGCAATCACGGACATCCCAGGATCCCGTTGGGATACTTCTTTGAACTCAATGGAGGATATACACGGTTCAGCGATAAGAATGTCTTTCTCCCTGGCATCAGTATGGGCATCATCCTCGACCATCACTGGTCTATCGGCATGGCCGGGAGTTTTATCGGTAACCCCCATGGATTGCATTTCCACAACGTCTATTACGATTCCGCCTTTAATGAAGGAAAAGGAGCCAATCTTATGGGAGCATATGGCGGTTTACTGCTGGAATATACCCTGTTGCCTCAATCAAGGGTACATGTTTCCTTTCCGCTATTGATCGGGATGGGGTACATGTACTGGTATAATTCAGATTATGAAGGCAGCTCGGGAACCTTTCCTTTCAACCATACTTCTCACAATATTTCAAGCGATAATTTCTTCGTTATTGAGCCCGGTGTCAAACTGGAGTTCAACCTGGCAAAGATTTTACGGCTTGGACTTGCTGTAAGCTATCGCTATACTCCTGACCTGGATCTTCAATCTGTTTCCCCATACCTTATCAACCAGTTTACTGCCAGGCTCAGCCTGAGATTAGGGAAATTCTGATAAAGTAACATTTTACAGAATTCATCCACTTTGTTGCATGACTTTGCCAAAACCGGCTTAAATTTGTTTAATTGATCAGCCGGGTTATGCACTGTTCCGGGATATTTTTATTTCTCATACTCTGTCTGGATTTTTCCCGGCCGGGGGAAATTATGGCATCAGGGATTAGTGAAGACAGCATCGACAGGGTTATACAGCAGGCCTCAGGAAAGCAAAAACAGATCGAGCTCCTGCTGGCTGCCACAAAACACTTGAAATCAGTTGATCCTGACCGGGCACTCAGGTTCGCAACCCGAGCCCTTTCAATGACCGACAGCGCCAAATACCCGTTTCTCCGGCTGCAGGCCATGATAGATATCGGGAACATCCAGGCTTTGAAAACAAAATTGACTTCAGGCATGGAGATGGCATTGAAGGCAAAGGAGCTTGCCATGAGGCTCGACAATAAAAAAGCCCTGGGTGAAGCCTGCCTGATCATCGGGATGATCCGGATCTTCCAGGGTAATTTTTCCGAAAGTTATGAATCCCATTTTATGGCATTGAGGTTGTTCGGGGAGATCAATGACCAGGATGGGACAGTGAGGGCATTGAACGGGATAGGCAATATCTGTTATCATCAGCAGAATTTCAATAAAGCCTACATATATTATTCCAATGCCCTTAAAATGGCAAGGGATCTTCATGATACCCTTCAGATCGCAAACGTCCTGAATAATATCGGTCTTGTCCTTGTTGAACGGGGGCAAACAGAAAAGGCCATTGATTGTTACCGGGAGGCCATTGACATCCACAACAGGCTTGGCCTTAAGGTGAGAACAGCAACTAATTATATAAACCTTGCCGAGGCCTACCTGAAACTTAACCGTTTCAACGATTTTCTGTCCAACTACAATGCGGCCGTTGAGATTTACACATCCATAGGTTCCACATACAACCTGGCCATGTGCCATCTGATGTATTACGACTATAATAAAAAAATTAAAGATCCTGAAAATGCATTAAAGTATGCCAGGATCGCCTTTACTGAAGGCTGGACTAACAAATTGCGTGAAGTTGTTTATCAGGCATCCGGAGTCCTGCATGACTTTTATCTTTCGGCCGGGAAAATAGACAGTGCGTATAAATATGCAATGATCATGAATGCTGAAAAAGACAGCATTGACAACGAACACTCCTCTGCTAGGCTGACATTGCTTGAGATGGAATTCAGCTATGATAAGAAACAGAAGGAGGAAAAATTCATGCAGCAGCGCAAGGATTTTATAACAGTTATACTCATCCTCCTGGTCATCTCGGGATTAATAACCACCCTGTTGCTCCTTTCCCGGCAAATCGTAAAGACAAAGAACATCCGTCTTGAAAAACAACGTCTTTCCGATGAAATTGAGTTTAAAAATAAAGAGCTGACCCTCAATGTAATGAACCTCATTAAAAAGAATGAAATGATGGTTGATCTTACAAACCGGCTGATCCAGATGCAGCAGAACGTAAAAGATCCTGCCACAAAACAGGAGATCATTCATCTTATCAGCTCTTTGCAGAGGACCTCAAGCAGCGAGATTTGGGAAGAGTTCGAAATGAGGTTTAAACAGGTTCACAATAGTTTTTATGAAAAACTTCTTACGCGTTTTCCTGATCTCACTCCCAGCGAATTGAAATTATCTGCCTTACTTCGCCTGAATCTCTCCACGAAGGAGATCTGCGAATTATCCGGCCAGCGACCCGCTTCTCTCGATGTGGCACGTTCACGGCTCAGGAAAAAACTCGGGCTTGCAAATTCACAGATCAACCTGTGACTTTCCTGTCACAGGTGTAGAACATTCCTGTATTTTGTTAATGTATTGTTTATCAATATTTTATTGATTTGGTTATGATATTGTATATATCATCTCCACCATCAATTATGATTTTGTAATGACTCTTTTTTTGGATGATGGATAGTCCGGAATTTACTTTTGACCCACCGAATTTTATTCTGCTTTATGAAAAGGAAAAAACAAGAGAACGAAGAAGTTAATACTATGCCTGTGACGGATCTTGAGGAGATCAGGCAACGCGTAAAAAAGCAGGAACTGCAAACGATCATACTAAAGAAAATAATAGAAAAGACAAAAGAAACCAAGCAAAACAAGTAATCCAACAAGCAAACATTATGAAAAAACGATTAACTTTTTTACTGTCCATCCTCATGATCAGCCTCATGAGCTTTGGCCAGCTTGCCGGGATAAAAACCATTCCCGGTGATTATGCAACCGTTGCAGCTGCAATTGCGGCACTGAATTCCGCCGGTGTTGGCTCAGGAGGTGTAACCTTTAATGTAACTGCCGGATATACTGAGACCTTTCCGTCCCTAACTTCGGGGCTGATAACAGCCACAGGTACATCCGCGAATCCTATCGTTTTCAGGAAGAACGGGACCGGGGCTGACCCTGTCATTACAGCTGCAGTCGGGACCAGCGCCGATTATGAATACATCATCGCACTCCAGGGTACCGACTATATCACATTCGACGGTATTGACGTGACTGATCCCACAGGTCTTGTGGAATGGGGTTATGCCCTGTTAAAAGCATCAGGAACCGATGGTGCACAGTATGTTACGATAAAGAACTGCAACATCACGATGAATAAAGCCGATCTGAAAGTAAGTATGGGCATTTATGCTAATAATGTGACACCTTCTGCCCCTTCAACACAGCTGGCAGTAACAGCCCTGAGCGGTGCGAACTCCAATATCAAGATATACAGCAACACCATACAGAATGCCTATAACGGGATCTATATTGCTGGTTATAATGATCTTGTATCTCCATATCTGTACTATGACCAGAACAACGAGATCGGGAAGGACGGTGCCAACACCATTAGCAATTTCGGTGGCAGTTCCACGGCCAATAACGGGATATACACGATATACCAGAATAACCAGAAGGTTGCCAACAACACCATCAACGGGCCCTCTGCAGGTTCGGGAACATGCGCTGGTATCCAGGTTGCAACGGCGAACAATTCAAATGTGGACCTGTATAACAATACCGTAAGTATTGCTTATACAGGTACAGGCAGTTTTTATGGTATATGGGACGGCCGCGGAAATACCTATACAGGTGCTACAACAATGAATGAATATGGCAACACTGTAACCAGTTGTTCCTACCTGGCCGGTTCGGGAACCACATATTATATGTATTTCAATGGTGGCGCTGCGAGCTGCAATGTATATAATAATATCGTCACCAATAATACCTATGGTTCCGCAGGGTATTCAGCAACAGGAACACTGGAAGGCATTTATTTCAACGGCTGTCAGAATAACACTGGTGTTGTTTCTTTCCATGACAACCAGGTAACCAACATCACAAGGATACAGTCGGCTACTTCTGCTGGAACCACCTATTACTTTTATTTAAATGGCGGGGGTACCACAAGCAGCATTTACAATAATACCATTAACAATAATACGGTCGCAGCAAGCGGAACCTGTTACGCCATGTATGTCCTGAACAATCCAAGCGGGCTAAAAAGCATTTACGGGAATACGGTGACCAATATCCTTAATTCCTACGGGACCATATATGGTATTTACACCGGTAATGCAGGTTCTACTACAGTCTACAAAAACAAGTTCCAGAACTTTAATGCACTGGGTGCGTCCAGCGCTATAAACGGGATCTACCTGTCCAGCGGCTTAGGCGGTGGCCCTATGTATTGTTATAATAACTTCGTGGGTGACTTTAAGACCCCTGCCACATCCAGTGCAAATGCAATTTACGGGATTTACGGGGGGGCAACCAGCACGACAACCCTTGGAATCTATAACAATACCGTCTATCTCAATGCATCTTCCACCGGTGCAAATTTCGGCACTACCGGGCTTTATGTAAGCACCAGTCCCACCGCCGTTGAGCTGCAGGATAATATCATCGTTAATACCTCGGTTGCCTCAGGTACGGGATTTACAATTGCGTTGAAATTTTCAACAGCAACCCCAACCAACTTTGCGCTTACGACAAATAACAACGACTACTATGCCGGTACACCGGGCCCGCAAAACCTGATTTATTATGACGGGACGAACAGTGATCAGACCCTGGCTGCATATAAGAACCGGTACTTCCCCCGTGAATCACAATCATTAACGGAGAATCCACCCTTTCTCAGCATAACCCCCGGTTCGATGAACCTTCATATCAATGCAGCAACGGCCACGCAGGTTGAAAGTGCAGGGCTTGTCGTAGCTACCCCCAACATCAGTACCGATATTGACGGCGATCCCAGGTATCCGAATACGGGTTATCCCTTTAATGATTTATATCCTCCTATAGCTCCTGATCTTGGCGCGGATGAGTTCGGAGGTATCCCCCTTGACCAGACATCGCCCTTTATCAGCTATGCTCCTTTGGCGAACACATCATCCCTTTCTGCCAGGCAACTTAATGCCACCATCTCGGATATGCGCGGAGTACCGGTAACAGGTATCGGGCTTCCCAGGATTGCCTGGAAGAAGTTTTACAACGGGACCTGGTCATATTCTACGGCCACTTCATCAGGCGGGAACCAATACAGGTTTACATTTGCAGGCGGTGTGTCAACCGGCGATACAATTTATTATTATGTGCTGGCTCAGGACAGCTGGACCACACCCAATACAGGTTGCTACCCAATAGTGGGTGCCGGTGGTTTCTCAGCTAATCCCCCAACAGCTTCAACCCCTCCGACCACTCCGTTCAAGTATGCTGTTGTGCCCAGTATCTGCGGGACTTTCAATGTAGGTGTTGGCCAGACCTATACGACCCTGACTGCCGCGATCAATGACTTGAATACAAAGGAAATGACCTGCCCGGTTACACTGTTGCTCACCGATAACTCTTATACTTCGGAAACATTACCGATCATCATCAGCCAGATCCCGGGTGCTGCACCGGGTGTTACCCTGACAATTAAGCCGGCACCGGGCAAAACACCTGTAATTACGGGATTCTGCCAGGGAAATACGCCCTACTACTGGAGTATGATAAGCCTTAATGGCGCGCAGTACGTGATTTTCGACGGCTCCAATACAACCGGTGGTACCGACCGCAGCCTGACCTTTCTTAATACGGGAACCACGGGATTCGTGGCCGACATCGGGTTGTACAATAACGGGACCACAGGGGCTTCCAATATTACAATTAAGAACTGCGTCCTCCAGA
>Ga0182027_10011717_pt1 | contig 12356 bp, 9 predicted proteins | sample 712E1DmetaG_FD_121300 | JGI IMG/M metagenome (GOLD analysis project Ga0182027, IMG submission 121300) | Permafrost microbial communities from Stordalen Mire, Sweden - 712E1D metaG (Illumina Assembly) | ecosystem: Environmental > Terrestrial > Soil > Wetlands > Permafrost | place: Sweden...
GTCCATATTATTGTCGTCTGCCCATTTATTAAATCCATACAACCTCAAAGCCACGTCGCCCGGCACTGTGTGGTGCGGAGCGTTTGGTTCGATCACAAAACTGCCATTAGTAATGTCATTTTGCATCAATTTTTTTGCATTTTTTTCAAAAGCGATAATGTCCGACCAATAATTGGCGAAATAGTCCGCAAATTCTTTGGTGTAGCTCAAGGGCGGAGTGCCGTCGCGGGTGATATGAACCTCGAATCTTTTGTCTTTCTTTAAGATATTGTAAATTTGGGTCGCCAAAGCGAGCGTCATCGTCGCTTCTTTCATCGTGCCATATTGCGCGCCCCAGACTTCATTGTCGTGCCCAGGCACCAAAAGAATTTTAATCGGCTTAATTGCCGTCGTGTTTGTATTTGCCGCATAAACGGGAAAAATAGGCGCAAACGCAAACAGCAAAAAAACTATAGCTGATATTTTTCTTAATCTCATGTTATCATCATACCATGCCAGAGTTGCCAGAAGTAGAAAACTTAAAAATGGGTTTAGTAAAAAAAATTCTAAACCAAAAAATTCTCAGTGTGGAAATTAGAAAACCGAAACTCGTTGCGGGCAAAGGAACCCTGCGAAAAATTTCCCAAAAAAAGAAAATGGAATTCATTGCGGGCGTAACGGGTGAGAAATTCATCGAGATAGAACGCCGGGCGAAAAATCTTATTTTCAAATTAAGTCACGGAAAAATAATTTTAGCACATTTGAAAATGTCAGGGCAATTCGTATACCAAGCCAAAAAAGACGGAGCGCTTACAAGCGGTGGACACCCGATAGAACTTTCTGAAACAGAGTTGCCAAACAAACACTCGCATATAATTTTCAAATTAAATAACGGGGTTTTGTACTATAACGATACCAGAATGTTCGGGTACGTTCTTTACTACCCTAACATTAAAGCATTTGAAAAAGAAAATCATTTCGCTATTTATGGAGTGGAGCCATTGTCTAAAGAATTCACCTATAAATATTTTTTTAAAGCTCTAAAAAATAAAAAAGGAAAGATCAAAGCTGTGTTGATGGATCAAAAAATAGTGACTGGCCTGGGAAATATCTATACGGATGAAAGTTTGTTTGAAGCCAAAATACGTCCAGACCGACCGACTTCGAGTCTCTCAAGCAAAGAAACCGAGAAACTGCACAAGGTAATAATACGCATCTTGAAGCGCGCTATTAAAGTTGGCGGTTCGTCGGTGGCTACCTATCGCCTACTCGACAATACTCGTGGCAACTATGCCAGAGAACATAAAGTCTACGGGAAAGCCGGAGAAAAATGCGTGAATTGCGGCCAGCCATTAAAGAAAATTATTATTCAAGGACGTACAACAATTTTCTGCGAAAATTGTCAGGTTTAAATATTTAAAATTCTAAAAAGAACGACACCGCATGCCACCGAAACATTCAATGATTCTTTTTTGCCACGCATAGGAATTTCGACAATGACATCGCATTTTTCCAAAACATTTTTGGGAACGCCCGTCACTTCCGCACCGACGATAAATGCATTTCCCTGCCCTGAGCGAAGTTGAAGGGTTTTATAATCAATAGATTTTTTGTCTTGTTCTATCCCGATTATTAAAAAATTTTCCATTTTTAATTTTGTCAGCAAAGAAAAAATATTTTTTTTCTGTTCCCAGGCCACAAATTCCTCCGCGCCGAGCGCGGACTTCGCCAAATCTTTTCTCTTGCGGCCAAAACGATCAAGCGGCGCAGGCGTGTAGCCCGTCAGATAAATTTTATCAATCCCCGCCGCGTCGGCAGTCCGAAACATCGCCCCGACATTTTCCACGCTGCGAATATTGTGCAAGATTAAAATGTTTTGTTCCATAATTTCAATACACCTCCTGCTGATAACATTTCTCACAATAAATAATTTCTGGACTGTCGGGAGAAAATCCTGTTTTCATTATTTCTTCACACGGAGAATCTTTATGGTGAATGTGAACCGCGGTATTTTTATACACGCCAGTTTCATCTGTATTTCCGGCGCACATGCAAGGTCTTTCATACAAGAAAAGTTTGAGCCGGTCATTCAGCCTTCTGTCTTGTCGGCACTCAATGCACAAAGTCGGAAGCGGAAGATTTTCTTTTTTGAGAAAACTTAATTCTCTTTCTAAAATACGGTAAGCTTTTTTGCATTTCTCGCATTCGATAATTTCTTCCAAAATTTCATCATTAACTTCACCGATTGAATCGGGGAGTTCTGAAGCTTTTTTTGTGATATCATATTTTCCATGTTTACTTTCTATCCATTGGTAACCTTGTTCTTTTGCTTCTGTTCCAGTAATCGAAAAATAATCTGAAACAATTGTATTGTTGTAACCATAAGGTGAAAGTTCTATCGGGAAAAATTCTCCGTATTTATATACTCTTCCTTTTTTATCAACATATGGCATTTCGTCCATCTGCTTTTTAATTTTCTCCACCATTTTAAAATATTCATCTTTTCCATATTGTTTGTTTAAAATGCAATATTGTTTTTTCTTCAAACCAACACAGCCAAAACAATCCGAACACGATCGCAGGTGCATTGAATACTCGCAATCTCGAACATTCGGCCAACAATCCCAGCAAAATTTTAAATTATAAGCGTTTGTTCCCGATCCGCTTGTCTCATAGCAAAGTTCAGTCTTGTCGCCCCACATAGAAACATCCAGGCAGTCTTTGCTGGTTGGCACTTGCATATCTTGGCAATATTTTAAATCTTCCCCTTCTCTAATTAAAAAGCTGTCATTCACATTTTTAGAGTCCGTCACATACATTCCGGTGCAATTTAAATTTCTCAGACCTTGATGATATTTTGACGGCTGAGTGTCCCAAAATCCTCTGGCTTGTTCTCTAGTATTTTTTATTCCACTTATAGTATTTAATTTTAATTTTTCAATTTCTTTTTTGTATTCCTCTTTGGGATATTTTTTGTTAAAAATGCAATAGGAAGCGTTGCGTAAATTTACACAACCGAAACAATCGTTACAATCCACGCAACCTCGGCAAAAATATAAGTTGCGGGATTCCATAGATCTAATTGAGAAATAACATTGATAACAATTTCTTATCCAAAAACATTCATAACATCTTTCCGATTGGTTGGCATGAGAATTGTCTATGCAATCGCGAGATTGATCCACCACAGTGCCATATAAACAATCTTCTGTTTTTTGAGAGGCAAAAATGAGATAGCAGTCTTTTAGTTCTGAAGCATTGGCGCAATATTCGCTTCGCACCATATCGGAAACATTTAAATTTAAATCTGGCACATCAAAATCAAGTTCAAAAAGTTGTTTCAAAAAAGGTTTGGAAAAATCATATTCGCGACTGTATTCCATAGCGTCCCAGCTATCGCCATACCATTCTTCTTTTGCAATCAACTTGCGATTAGATTCTGGTGGATATAGAGAAAAAATATCTTTGCCGGTGAATGCGTCTTTGGCGCGAAAAAGTTTGCGCTCGTTTCTAAAAGCCAATCGTCTTTGCGCTCGGCATAGATAGCAAAAAGTCGGCGGCGGAACTTTTATTTTTTCGTAAAAATTAAAATCTTCCGGCTCTATCACGAAATTTTTTTTGCAATTTTGGCAAATTTTTGTTTCAGTATTCATATTGTTTTAACTTTCGCTAAAGCTGCTGGTAATCTTTTAAAAGTTTCCTCGAAAAGTTTCATCATCTCGTTGCCGCGCAAGGCCGCCGCCGGATGCAACATCGGCAGAACAAAATAATTTTCTACCTTGAAAAGTTTTCCTTGATCGCGAGTAATTTTTGCCAGAGGTAAAAAATAATTCATCGAGAATCGGCCGAGCGGCACAACAATCTTGGGATTGATTATTTCTATCTGCCGCGCCAGATACGGCTTATACTTTTCAATTTCTTCTTCGTTTGGGTCGCGGTTCTCCGGCGGACGGCGCTTGACGATGTTGGTGATGTAGACATCTTTTTCTTGCCAACCGATATCCCGAATATTTTTGCGCAAGAGCTGTCCGGCTCGGCCGACAAAAGGTCGTTTTTCCTTGTCTTCATTAAAACCCGGCGCTTCGCCGATAAAAAGCACTTCGCAGTCCGGATCCCCTTCGCCGAAAACCAAGTTCGCTTGTTGCAAAGGCAGGCTTTTATCCCCTGCTATTTCGGCCTCTAATTTTTTAAGCTCTTCCGCTTTATCCATATTTATTAGTATAGCAGAAACTCTTTCTTGGTAAACAAGAATGAAGTTTTGTTTACCTTATTTCAAAAAATTTCTGGCGCGCAGATTTTTATGATAGGCGATGGCAAACCGATGCGCTTCGCTGTTGGCCAACAAAATTTCTTTTTTATATTTGGCAATAATTTTTTCGTCGCCCAGAATCGCTTTAGGTTTATGTTTTTCATCTTTCACCACTGAAACGATAGGAATATCGAGGTTTAACCTCGATAAAATTTTTTTAGTGGCATTTATTTGTGCTACTCCCCCATCTATCACAATCAAATCTGGATAAATCCATTCTTTATGCGCCAAACGCCTTTCTAAAACTTCCGCAAGCGCGCCGGTGTCGTTGGAATTATCTTGCGTTCTGATTTTAAATTTTTTGTATTCGTTTTTTGCCACTTCTCCGTTTTCTAAAACAACCATTACTCCAACCATGTTTTTTCCACCCATATGGGCTATGTCGTAAGCCTCGATGCGAATCGCGGAAACAAGAAAATTTCCATGCGCGAGGGTCCCGCCCGGTACTCCGGGAAGGGCGCAGGGCTGGAAATTTTCTTGTTTCCGCGATTCGCTTTTCAACAATGCCACATCATTTATATGCTGTAATGCAAAAATTTTCCTTTTTATTTCGCCCGCTTTTTCAAATTCGCGCATTTTTGCATATTCTTTCATTTCTTTTTCCAGATTTTTCAAAATTTTTTTCTTTTTGCCTTCAAAAAATAATTTTAGATTTCTGATATTTTGCAGATATAATTTTCGATCGTTTATATCCGGCGCCAAATTTATTTGCTTATAAAATTCCAGATAATTTTTGCTTTTAGCGTCCAGGAACGGGAAAATTTTGCGAACTATTTTTAACGCTTCTATCAATTGATTTCCATTCGGATAAGGTCCGTATATTTTGTCAAACACCGAGTGTTTGACATTTTTCCCCCGGACAACCAAAACTTTTGGCAATTTTTCCTTTGTAAGGCAAACAAAATTGAAACTCTTGTCGGATTTTTCTTTAGTATTATATTTTGGCTGATATTTTTTAATCAGATTCGCTTCTAGAATAATTGCTTCCAAAATACTATCGGCAATTTGCCATTTTATTTTATCGGTCTGATAAACCATCTCAACCAAAAGCGGTCCCCTTGTTCCAATCAAATCTTTTCCGAAATAACTTTTCACTCTATCCCGCAGTGAAGTGGCTTTGCCTACATATAAAATTTTTTTTTCTTTCAGAAAAAAATACACTCCCGGTTTGTCTGGAATATTTAATTTTTTTAAATATTTATCTTGCATAATTATTTTCGCAAAACTTTTTTAAGATATTTTCCGGTCCAACTTTTCGGATTATTTGCCACTTCTTCCGGCGTGCCTTTAGCCACAATTTTGCCTCCATTGTCTCCTCCTTCCGGACCAATATCTATAATGTAATCCGAGCTTTTAATAATATCAAGATTATGCTCAATAAGAACAACCGTATTCCCGTGCGAAACAAGTTTGTTTAAGACTTCTAAAAGCTTAGCTACATCGTCATAATGTAATCCGACCGTCGGTTCATCCAAGAGATAAATTGTTTTTTCTAAATGCGGACGAAAAAGCTCGCTCGATATTTTTACCCGTTGCGCTTCTCCGCCAGAAAGAGTCGTGGCTGATTGACCGAGTGCCACATAACCGAGCCCAACTTCAAAGAGAGTTCGCAGTCGATCGGAAATTGCGGGAATGTCTTTAAAAAATTTCAAACCTTCTTCCACGGTCATTTGCAAAACTTCGTAAATATTTTTTTTCTTGTATTTCACGGTCAGAGTTTCCTTGTCAAACCGTTTACCATTACAAACATCGCAAGTAACATAAACTGTCGGCAAGAAATGCATCTCCACCGCGATTTCACCATTGCCTTCGCAAGCTTCACAGCGACCGCCTTTCACATTGAAAGAAAAGCGGTTGGCTTTCCAACCACGCAAGCGCGCTTCTTCTGTCGTGGCAAAAAGATCTCGAATGTGAGAAAAGGCTCCGGTGTAAGTCGCGATGTTTGATCGAGGAGTCCTACCAATCGGAGACTGGTCAATTAAAATAGCGCGCGCTAAATATTCTGTTCCGGAAAACGAGGCGCAATTAAAAACTTGCGCCGTTCGATATTTGCGTTCAAAGCGAGCTTGCAGATTTTTGTAAAGAATTTCATACATTAAAGAACTTTTCCCAGAACCGGAAACACCGGTAATGGAGGTCATCACGCCGAGGGGCACTTCCACATTCATATTATTTATATTAAAAACTTTTCCGCCAGTAATGCGAAGCGCGCCTTTGGCTATTCTTCTTTTTTTAGGAATTTCAATTTTTAATTCACCTCTTAGGTAGCCAAGCGTTCTAGACTTAGTATTTTTTCCTGCCCCGTAGGTCTCGCCATGGCGGGATCCTTCGGGGTTTGCGGTTAATAAATCTTCCAAATAGTCGGAAACAATCACCTCTCCGCCATGCACTCCGGCTTTTGGACCGATATCCACAAGATAATCCGAAGCATAAATAGTGTCTTCGTCGTGTTCCACGATGATAATCGTGTTCCCTAAGTCGCGAAGATTTTGCAATGTTTTTATCAAACGATCATTGTCTTTTTGGTGCAGTCCGATTGTCGGTTCATCGAGCACATAAAGCGCACCAACCAGCCTAGAGCCAAGCTGTGAAGCCAGACGAATGCGCTGCGCTTCTCCGCCGGAGAGAGTGTTGGCCTTGCGGGAAAGTTGTAAATAATCCAATCCGACATCCAGCATAAATTGCAGTCGTGCTTCAATTTCTTTAACCACCGGAACAGATATTTCTTTTTCCTGATCTGAGAGTTTCAGATTTTTGAAAAATTCGTGCGCGTCTTTAATGGACAATGAAGAAATTTCTAAAATATTAAGACCTGCCTTCGCAGGATGCTTCGGCGAGGCGAGGAAAACATTCAACGCTTCCGGACGAAGCCGCGCTCCATGACAGACATCGCACGGTTCCAGACCCATAAAATATTTTGTGCCTAGGCCATGGCAAATAGGGCACGCTCCATAAGGAGAATTGAAAGAAAATAATCTCGGCTCAATTTCGGGAAAAGAAAAACCGTCATTCTTGCAAGCAAATTTTGCGGACATAATAAATTCATCATCCTTGTCCGCCATAGCTTTAGCGTCGGCGAAGCCAATTTTGATTGCCACTAGTCCATCAGACTCAATTAACGCTCGCTCAATCGCTTCCGAAAGACGCATCCGACTATTATCGCTATCGTCCATAAATTCATGCACAGCAAAATGGTCAACCAAAACATCAATATTGTGAGCTTTATTTTTTGAAAGAGTAATTTGTTCGCGTAGTTTTTTTATCGCGCCATCTAAGCGGATTTCCGCAAAACCTTTGCCAAGTAAATCGTAAAGCAATTGATAATATTCGCCTTTGCGTCCACGCACCACGGGAGAAAAAATACTAATTTCGGTTCCATCCCATTCCACACCCATAACTTTGCGTTTGCCTTTTTTTACAACCTCACCCCTGCCCTCTCCTTGTAAGGGAGAGGGAGAAAAATTCTTTACTTTTTCTAAAACAAAATTCAAAATCTGTTCGTTAGAAAGTTTTTTAATTTCTTCTCCACACTGCGGGCAATGCGGATGCCCAATGCGAGCGTAGAGCACCCGCAGATAATCGTAAATTTCCGTGATCGTCGCTACCGTGGAACGCGGATTGTTGGAACGGGACTTTTGATCAATGGAAATAGCCGGGGAAAGTCCAGTGATCTCGTCCACATCTGGTTTGGGCATCTGATTCAAAAATTGCCGCGCGTAAGAAGAAAGCGACTCCACATATCGCCTCTGCCCTTCGGCAAAAATAGTGTCAAAAGCGAGCGAGCTTTTGCCACTTCCAGAAACACCAGTAATCACCACCATTTTATTGCGCGGCATTTCCACATCAATATTTTTCAAATTGTGTGTCCGCGCGCCTTTGACTATTATTTTGTCTTGAAATTCTTTTTTCATATGATTTAGTAAAATCACCTACTGGGATAATTCCTAATAACACAACAACACCCCACCGTACTCCTAGGGGGTGTGTATCAATATTAAAGTATGATTACTATAGCACAAAAAATCAAAAAAGTCTTATTGTTGATTATTTCATATCATCGACAAAAAATTCATATTGACAAATAAGAGAAGGTGTACAAAAAACCATCCAAAATACAAATTCTTCAATGGGAAATTTATAATTAAATATCTCAACAAAACCTATAAAATGCGTTCCTGGGAAAGCCCATTGCCCATTATGGAGTGCACCTATTTCAAATAAGAACAATAGAAAAAAGAAATAAAAAGATAGAAGCAGAAAATTCATCAAAAATTTTGGGTGAAGATATAAAAATGTAATTAATGGCGGTAAAACAAATACTAAAGACGCCCATAGATAAAAGTAGGGAATTGTAAGCAATTGAAGATTATAAAAAAAGAAAAAAGTTAGTACTGATATTAAAAATATTGCTATGGCAATCAAATATCTAATATTTTTGCTAATTTTTTCTTTCCATTTTCCTTTTTCAAAAAAGTGCTCGTAAAATAAAGTGGCTACTAATATCCAAAAAAATCCGAAAAGGTAATTTTCAACGGTTGAGATACCAAAAAACTTAAAATGGAATATTGTTGTAATACTCCAAGCCTTATCAAGAGTTCCTAGAGCGTCAAGAAAAGGACACATTGCTAAGAAAAATATAAAGGAAAAAATAAAACTTTTTTTTAAAATATGGGGATCTCTTATTATTAAATAAATAGCTGGGATGCCAAAGAAAAGTAGTGTTGATTCAAAAAGATTGGTTTTATAAAAAATCGTTATTATTAAAGCCAGTGCTGGAAATAAAATTAGTAAAGAAATATCAACTTTTTTCATATAAATATATTAACATTTACTTTATTTCTTTTCCAACCGCAATTTTAAAACTCCAATTTCGTCCCTTAAAATCGCTGCGGTTTCGAAATCTAATTCTTTTACGACTTTATTCATCTCTTTTTCTTTTATTTTTATTATTTTCTCATAAACCAAATTATTTCTTTCTTGATCAGACATATGCAGTTTCACTTCTGTTTTTCCGTCTTTTTTAGTAATCACACTTTTATCTTTCCTTAATTCTATCGCGTAAGCTTTCTTGAAAACTTCTAAATCAAGATCTAGTTCTGCGTTGACTGTTTTACCGTGTTCGGACTCCATTTCTTCGGTAATGTCTTTGATTTTTTTCATAATCGTTTTCGGAGTGATATTGTGTTTTTTATTGTAGGCCAATTGAATATCACGACGACGTTTTGTTTCTTTTAATGCGTAATCCATCGCTCCGGTCATAATGTCCGCGTATAAAATCACTTTGCCTTCGCTATTCCTCGCCGCGCGGCCAATGGTTTGAATAAGGGATGTTTCGGATCGTAAAAATCCCGCTTTGTCCGCGTCCAAAATGCCAATCAAGGCAACTTCCGGCAAATCTAATCCTTCGCGCAATAAATTGACTCCGACCAAAACATCAAAGTCCCCTTTTCTGAATTGAGTAAGAATTTTTATGCGATCCATTGTTTTGATATCAGAATGTAGATATTCTGCTTTTATTTTTTTATCTTTTAAATACACAGAAAGATCTTCCGCCATTTTTTTGGTTAGCGTCGTCGCCAAAACCCGAAAACCTTTTTTAATTGTTTTCTCTGCCTCACTTATAAAATCAAAAATTTGCCCCTTGTAATTATTTTTTTCACTCACCGGACGCACAATTGTCTCCGGATCAACCAAGCCAGTCGGACGGATAATTTGTTCCACAATTTGATCACTCTGACTGCGCTCTTGCTCGCTTGGTGTGGCGGAAGTATAAATAACTGGACCAATTCGCTTTTCAAATTCTTCATATTTTAAAGGCCGATTGTCTTTGGCTGAAGGCAAACGAAAACCATATTCCACTAGGGTATTTTTGCGCGAAGCATCACCGGCATACATTCCTTGCAACTGCGGCAAGGTCACATGCGATTCGTCGATGATGGTTAAAAAGTCAGCGGCGGCGAGCAAGGAATCTTTATTTTTGGGGTCGCTGTCTGGGGTTGCTACCCCAGCGCTGCCTCTCGGCTCGTCAGCCTGCGAGACACCCCAAAAAGAAAATTCCTTGCCGGCCGCATGCGGAAAATACGAAAGCAAAGTTTCTGGCGGTTCGCCTTCTTTTTTGCCGGACAAATGCCGAGAATAATTTTCAATGCCATTACAATATCCGACTTCCCGAATCATCGCCAGGTCATAATTAGTTCTTCTTTTCAAGCGCTCGGCTTCTAAAAGTTTTCCTTCTTTTTTGAATTTTTTTAATTGGCTATTTAATTCTTTTTTAATTTCTACCAGCGCGATTTTTTTCTTTTGGTCTTCAGTGATAAAATGTTTCGCCGGAAAAATAAATAAATTTTCTTCTTCTTTGATTATGCACGAGGAAACAGGGTCAATTTTTGTTATTTTTGAAATTACTCCGCCAGAAAATTCTATTTGATACAAAATTGTTTCCGACACCGGCATAAATTCCACCCGCGAACCAATCGAACGAAAAGTCCCCGGACTCAAATCCGCATTGGTGCGTTCAAAATGTATTTCAATCAATTTTCTCATTAACGACATTCGGTCCAAAGTCATCCCGATTTCCAATTTCAAATTCACTTTTTCGTATTCTTCGGGAGAACCCAAGCCGTAAATGCAAGAAACCGAGGCGACGATAATAACATCACGCCTGGTCAATAATGCTTGCGTGCTGGCATGGCGAAGCATATCTATTTCTTTATTTATCGAGGCATCTTTTTCAATATAAGTATCCGAGACCGGCATATATGCTTCCGGCTGATAATAATCGTAATAAGAAACAAAATAATGCACCGCCGCTTCCGGAAAAAATTCCCGAAATTCCTGCGCCAATTGCGCCGCCAGGGTTTTATTGTGCGCGATGACTAAAGTCGGTTTATTGTATTGCGCGATCACATTCGCCATCGTAAAGGTTTTGCCGGTGCCAGTCGCCCCCAGCAAGGTTTGTTTTTTCATTCCCTCTTTTAAACCTTCCATTAATTTAGAAATAGCCCCGGGTTGATCTCCGGCCGGCTCCCATAATTTATGCAACTTAAAAATGCTAACTGCTTTTGACATATGCACTACCTTACAATTTATTATTGAAAATTGCTAGTTGCTCGCATAAATATAAAGATAATCTTCGTCGGCATACGCTGTCATTATAATTTTACAAGCAAGCGCCGAACTTATTATTGTGAGGATAAGAAAATATACCAGCGTTTTATTAATTCGATGCATGAATATATTATAACATTCCTAAATTTTTTGTGCGCCCGGTTGGGATCGAACCAACGACCTTATCCTTAAAAGGGATCTGCTCTACCGACTGAGCTACGGGCGCATGAATTTGATAATAACAGATTTCTAGAAAATTTCCAATAAAAATTGCTCAAAAGCCGTTTCAGCATCGCGACCTTCTTTGCGCGCTTCCGGCAAAAGATAGCTTAATCTGGCGGCAAAATTTTTGAGTTCAGACTCTTTAAATTTTCCAAAATTCTTTTTCAGGATCATATCTTTAATTTTCCAAAACAAAACTCCAATCAATTCTTCCATTCCGACCCCTTTATCCATCGCCTGACGGAAATAAATCCAAAGATTCAACTTGTCTTTGTTGGCAAAAGTGTTCGCTATCAGAAAATTGTCAAATTTTTCTTTTTTTTCTTTGGCTAATTCAAAAATATTTAACTGAATTTTTTTTGATTCAATTTTTCGAAAAACCTCCAAAACCGGCTTGTTTAATTTTCCTTCTAAAAAAACAAAAAGGTTTTCTGATCGCGCCATTAATTCCAGTTTTTCCAAAAGAAAATCTTTATTTTCTTCGGACTCAAAAATATCAGAAAATAGCACCACCGATTTTTCAAAAAAAAGACCGGAGCCGGAATATAAACTTTCAATCTGCATTTTGTCGAAATTATTTCGGCTGACTGGAAAAATCTCCACACCGGCTGGCAAAGATTTTATGAATTTTTCATAACTCCCGAGCTTGTTTTTTGTGTCATCACCGGCAAAAAGGTAAAGCATAAATTTTTTTCATTAAAACTTGACCGATTTTTTGTATTCTAAATATGGTGCGCCA
>Ga0182027_10011718_pt1 | contig 12356 bp, 7 predicted proteins | sample 712E1DmetaG_FD_121300 | JGI IMG/M metagenome (GOLD analysis project Ga0182027, IMG submission 121300) | Permafrost microbial communities from Stordalen Mire, Sweden - 712E1D metaG (Illumina Assembly) | ecosystem: Environmental > Terrestrial > Soil > Wetlands > Permafrost | place: Sweden...
ATTGGGAACGCAGTCCGGTCAGGGACCGCCACTCATCCTCAGTCGGGTTGAACCCCGGCAGGTTGCCGGCCCAACCCGCCACGTCGGACTCGCGGAGTTGCAGTTCGGCCAGTTCATCAGGCGCCAATAACTTCTTCTCCGCCTCATCAAAATCCTGCTGCCATTTCTGGAGGCGGTCTTCGTCTTCCTGCGTGGGCACGCCATTCAGCCGCATGCCCAGGGTTTCGGCCCAGTCCACGAGCTGTTGCTGGTGCCGTGCTTCAAGCTCTATCAGCCGGTCGCGTTTATCCGGTGACAGCCAGGAACGTTGTTGCTCCAGTTCCGCCCGCCGGGCTTGCCGTTCAGCTTCGGTGATGAGGGCATCCCGGCCCAAAACGTCGGTGATCAGTTGCAGCCGTTCCGCCTTCAACGATTCCAGCGCCCGGCCCCATTCCGTCCGGGGAAATTTCTGGCGCCCGACCAGTTCCCGGTGCAACACCATGTCCCAATACCGGTTTTGAAATGAGCCGAGGATGATTCGCCGGCGCAGCCCGAAACGTTCGTTGATGACGGCCCGGATGATCTCACGCATCGTGATTTTCGGGCAGCCGATGGCGAGCAGATGGTCGCGATAGATTTTCAGGTTTTCGGAAGCAATCTGGCTCCAGAGAAAAGGCAATCCGGCCGGCGCAGGATTGTTGGTCACAGCCCCGGGTTGTGAGCTCGTGCCGGTGATGGATTGCGAGGCCGTGACGGTCTGATCCGGTGCGGGCGTTTTTTTTGCCGACAGAAAAATGGCTGCAGCAAGCGCCACATTCAGCGCCAGGGACAACCAGATGATGCCGCGCGGTTTCATTGCGTGCCATCCGGGGTTGGCGGTTCCGGCGGCTGGGCCAGGGCATTGAGCCATCGTCCCGGTCCGTTCAGATAGTTGTGATAACGGCCGCCCAACGCCGACGAAATCGTGTTCATCGTGGCGGCTTTCAGGACGGCCAGGGCTGCCGTGCGTTCTTCCGGAGAAAGATTCGCATCCTTTTGAATTTCGGCGGCCTGTTCTTCCGCATTGCGGCGGCCCTCATAGACACTGATCGCGGTGGCCTGGGGTAGCTGGTTCTGCCGGGTGAATTCAAAGGTCTCACGAAAGTTAAAGTCCTGGGCGCGCTGGTAATCCGCGAATCGTTTCGGGCCGAGCAGGGATTTGACCTGCGCCTCAAAGGCCGCTTTTTGGCGGGTCTGCTCCGCTTCGGGCGGAGGCGGGTCGGGAACAAACTCGTTCTGCGCCATGTCCTTGAACGACTTTGACATTCGAACCAGTTCCCGCAATTCGTCCCGGCTGATCGTGACGCCATCAAAATTAATGTCATTGAACAGCAAAAAGTCCTGCTGCGCGCGCAACTGGAGTTCGTCGAGTTCCGACGCATCAAGCTGCCCGGACAAATCGGCCTCCAGCCCGGCATAAAGTGCCCGCAAACGTGCGCGGTCCTCGTCGAGCAAAATATAATTCGCGCCTTCCCGGATGGCTTGCGCGGCTTCGATGTATTTGTCCTTGAGAAACAACACCGTTGAGACCTTGTCATCCGGCAAAAACCCCCACGTCAGGCTGGTCAGCAGGTCCAGATTCCAGACGTCATTGGCCTGGCTGTCCCATTCGTATCCGAGCAGCGATTTGACCAGCGCCCGTTTTTCCTGCCGCAGCGCGAACCGTTTTGCCGACTGGTTGCGGGACGCCTGGCGGCGCTGATCCGCGCCCAGCCAGGGCGCGAAAGAACCCGGATCGGATTTGTTCTTTTGCTGATACGAATCGTCAATGGCCGCGACGATGATGTCGCGAATCAGCCAGTCCGGGCAGCCCACCGCGCGAAGGTTGGCGATGTATTGACGGTAGTCGGCGGACTCGATCAGGCGCCAGGGAGTTGCCGTTCCCGGCGTTTCGGTTGCCGTTGGGGACAATTTCGCCGTCTGCAAAATTGCTGACGGGGACGTCGTGGAGTATGGGGCATCCGTTCCAACCGTTGCCCCTTGCCGCACGATCACCCAGATGGCGGCCAGCACCAGATTGCCCATCAGGGAAACGGCAAGGAAACTGGGCGGCTTCATGTCACTTCAAATGATGATCACGGAAATCCCCGGCATCAATTCGGCTTCGTGGCATCCTGTTTGCGGATGGAATCAGCCCAATCGCGCATGCCTTTCGCGTCTTCGGATTTCTTCATTTCCTCCAGCAGCGCGGCGTACTGGTCGAGCACGTCGGCCACCTGCGGCGCTTCCGCACCGACGCCCTTTTGCGTGATCGCCAAAGCCCGCTTGTATTGAACTTCGGCCTCCGCGTATTTTTTCTGCGCGCGCAAGGCCGTGGCCAGCCCCATGAGCCGGGGCGTGAGATCGGGACTGTCGGCGCCCGCGACTTTCTCAACGATCGGCAGGGAGCGGTTGTAAAATGATTCGGCCTGACCGGGCTGGTTCCGGGCGAGGCAAATTTGCGCCAGTGAATCGCAGCAAACGGCCACGTCCAGTTGCGCATCCGGCCCCGCGTCCGGCCCGCAGGCCCGCTCGCGAATGGCCAGTGCGCGCTTCGCCAGAACTTCAGCCTCATCGCACCGGCTGGTGGTCTGGTAAAACTCAGCCAGCGCCTGCAGGTACTGCACCTGGTCGTCCGCGGAATTCGTGATGCCCTCGACGGTTGCCAGCGCCTGTTGGTAGCCGGCCTCAGCCAGCGCGTTCTGATTTTGCAGGCGATAAACGTCGGCCAGGTTGCGTTGCCACCGGGCCACTTCCAGCGGATTCGGAGCGGGCGCCGCCTGGACGATGTTTAATATCCGCTGATAGAGGGACGCGACCTGATCGTATTGGACCTTGGTGTTATAATAAAAGTTCGCCAGGCTTTCCAGCGGCATGATCAGGTCCGGGTTGTTGGTCCCGACAACTTTTTCATAACTGTCGATGGCATGCTTGTAAGTCTGTTCGGCCAGGTCAGCTTTCCCCTGCTGGCGATAGATCTCGGCCATCTGCACCTGACTCCTGGCCAGGCGCGCGTCGGCGGGGCCAAAATTGCCGGCCAGATCCAATGCCTGGCCGGCCAGTTGTTCCGCATCGTCCAGCGCACCGGCCCGCCGCGCGCGCTGCGATTGGTACATCAGCACCTGCCATTGAAAAGACTGTCGCAAAGTTTTTGCCTCGTCGGGCCGGCTCATCTGGTCCAGCAGGGCAGTGTAATCATCGAGAACGGCTTTCACCGCGGGATCTCCGGGTTCGAGCTTGTTCTCCGTGACGGCAAAAGCCCGTTGGTAAAGGGCGACGGCCTGATTGGTTTTACCCTGGACAGCCAGCGTGGCGGCCAGACCGGCCAGGGGCCGCGCCAGATCCGTACTGTCCGGGCCGAGATTTTTTTCGACGAGGTCCACCGACCGGCGATAAAGCGGTTCCGCCTGGTCGAGCTTGCCCCAACTGCGGTAATTTTCCGCGAGGCCATACAACGCCACGGCCAGATTCATCTGCGCCTCTGTGTTGGTGTCTGATGCCGCGGCTTTTTCCTGCATGGCCAGCGCGCGCTGGCACAAAGACTCGGCCTGGTCGAATTTCCCCCAATCGTGATAAAAACCGGCCGTGGCCAGCAGGCCGCCCGGCAAATCGCCGCCGGTTTTTCCGGCCAAATCCAGGGTCTGTTGATAGAACGGTTCGGCCTGGGCGTACTGGCCCTGGAGACGATAGACCACCGCCACCGCCCGCGCCCGGTTCTCCACTTCGGCATCGTCCCGGGGCGATGCGTTTTCTACCAGTTGAAGAATTCTCAGGCACAACGGCGTCGCCAGATCGTACCGGCGTTCGGAAAAATAGTAGAACTTCGCCAGATTATCCAATGGCATGACCAGGCTCGGATCATTCGTTCCCACCGCTTTCTCCCGGCTCGCGAGGGCTTCCTTCAGCATCTGCCCGGCCAGTTCGGTTTTATTTTCCCTCTGATAAATTTGCGCCAGCAAAGTCAGATTGGTGGTCAGGCACGGATCGGCCGGGCTGAATTGGCCGGCGGTTTTCATCGCTTCGTTGCAACTCAGCTCGGCTTGGGAATAGTCTTTTCTCCTCAACGCCGCAACGGCGTTATCCATCTGGGCCTCCCATATCAGCCGGGAATCAGTCTCAATGTGTGTGGCTTGCGGGCGATGGGGAATTTCACCCGGCTTTGGCTGCTCCGGGGTTTCCACATGCCGGCAACCCAGTCCGATGAAACCGAAAATCAAGCCGGCGGCAATCATCCGCGCCGCCGTGCGATACCGTCCTGGTCCGTGACAACTCATACAATTCAGGTCAATTTTTAGATTTAGAAACATTGCGGTTATGCAGTCATCGTAGCCGCCTCAAGTCTGCCCGCAAGAATTACCTGAAGCCACCATGAAAATAAGGGACGGGCCAGCCGGCCCGTCCCTTTGAAACTTCTTGGTCAATGACAGACTACGTCCCGATGGAACAGCTGTTCATCGTCCAGGTGTGCGAGCTGCCCGATCCGAAGATTTCGAATCCGATGCCGACGCCGCCAACGTTGCCGCCACTGCTGTAATAGCCCTTGCTGGCGCCCCATTTGATCATCGTGCCCAGGTTCACCGAACCGGAACCTGCGTTGCTTGTCCGGAGGAAGGACACAGGACCGCCCGAAGCCACATAGACGTTCCAAGATGATCCGGCAATGGATTGGTTGGACAATACTTTGGATCCACTCGGACCCACGCCGCCGCTGTTAGCCACCCAGACCATGACCTCGCGGGGGACCCAGCAGTCAAACGAGGCATCCCAATACGTGCCGCCAGGCGTGCTGATGCTCCAGCTGCCGGTGCCATTGTAGCTGCTGACCGACTTGCCAATGTTGTTTCTGGCAGTGTTGGGATAGGCTTTGACGCCGCCGCCGGTGGGCACCGAGCTGACCACGTTCCATGAGGTGACACTGTTGAGATTGCAACACTCGGAAGCAGTGCTGCCCCATTCGTCGCAGTAGAATTCATAGCCGCCGCTCGAATACGTGCCCCACTGGCTGCAGGAAGTCCACACGTAAGCATGCGAGGCTAATGGCATGGCCGCCAGCGCCAACGCCAGGGCCAAGGTTAGTTTTAATGATTTCATATGTGTTTCGTTTTTTTCATTTTCTTCCATCCCCAAACGGGTTGGGGTTGTTTGTGAGTGCGCCCTTTGGGGAAAGAAGCCCAAAGCAACGCAGGGGATTTGCATGAACACCAGCCATCCTCATAAGTGCATACTTTACCAGAAAGCACACGGCTGGATAGTCGTGTAAACACAGGATGTTCAATTTTAATAACCGGTGACGGACGCCCTGCCCTTTGAATGCCGGGAACCGCCGCCCTTCAGCGGTTGGGCGGCCGGCTCCAGAGTTCGTTGCCGCGGATGGACTGGGTGTAAGCCGCCACGGCTTGGGCGCGGGAGTGCACGTGAAGCTTCTCGTAGATGTGGCGGACATGGGTGCCGACAGTAGTCAGACTGATGCCGAGAGTGTCGGCCACTTCTTTGAAGGCATAACCTCGGGCGGCGAGGTTCAGCACCTCGTGTTCCCGCGGCGAAAGACCGGTGGCACCAGCCGGATCCGGTTGGGAACGCTGAAAGCATTGAACGATTTTGCGGGCGACATCGCTGCTCACGGAGGAGCCGCCCGCATGGACATCGGTCAGCGCCGCCAGCAATCCGGCGCGCTTCGTCCGCTTGAGCAAATAGCCGCTCGCGCCTGCGGCCAGCGCGTCGAAAATATGGCCGGCGTCCTCATACACGGTCAGCATCACAAACTGGGTCTGCAACATTTCCGGCTTCAACCGGCGGACGCACTCGATGCCGTTCATGCCCGGCAGGTTGATGTCGGCCAGCACAATGTCCGGCCTTTCCTTGGGCAAGTTGAGCAACGCGGTGTCCGCCGTGGCGTGCTCGCTAACGCAACGAAAACCCTTCGCGCGCCCGATCCAGTCGGCCAGAATCCGGCGGGCCGGCGCGTCGTCTTCAATGATGGAAACGGTAATTGGCACAACTCGTCAAATTAACGCACCCGGCCCGCATTGTCTTGTCCTGCGTATGCAGGATGCGCCTTGCGGGACATGGAAAAGTTCGGGAGACACATCATGCGAGGTTCAGGTGGTGGCGGGGTTGACGGGCACCAGAAATTCCACCCTGGTTCCCTTGCCGATGGCGCTCTGGATTTCGCATTGGCCGCCGATCTGTTGCAATCGGTGATGCATATTGGCCAATCCGTTCCGGCTGGTAGATGGTCTGGGAATGGAAGGGGCATTCTGCGTGGGATCCTGTGTGAACCCCCGGCCATTGTCCTCGACGACGATCGTGAACGCATGGATGTTCGTGGTCAGGGAAATGCGGACCTCGGTGGCGCCGGCGTGCCGGAGCGCATTGTTCAGGGATTCTTTGAAGGCGAGGAACAAATTGTGGCGCACCTCGGCCTCCAGCCGCCAGTTGGGAAGCTGCACGGACATTTCGAGCCGGCAACGCAGACCGGTGCCTTCCAGGAAATCCTGCGCATATTTGCCCAGATAAGTCGCCAAGCTGTCCAGCGTGTCATGCTGGGGATTGACCGCCCAAACGATTTCGTCCATGGCTTGCGTCATCTCGCGGGTCGCAAGAAAAATGCTGCTGAGGACCTCGGCTGCCCGGGGCGGGCTGACCTCTTCCGCGGACATCGATTCACTCAGCAGCGAAACACGCGTCAACCCTGCGCCCAGGTCATCATGAATGTCCCGGGCGATGCGGATCCGTTCGCGTTCGACGGCTTGCTGTCGTTGCAGCCGCTCCACCTTGCGCCGCATCCGCCGCCTCGCGTCCAGCCACACGATTCCCCCGCCGGCCAGCGCGATCATCGCCACTCCCGATGTTCGGAACCACCACGTCTGCCAGAACGCCGGCTCCACCGTGAACGCCAGCGTCGCGCCCTGCTCGTTCCAGACCCCGTCGTTGTTGCAGGCCAGCACTCGAAACCGGTAGTTACCGGGAGGGAGATGAGTATAGTAAGCCTTTCGCGATGACTGCGTCTCAACCCATTTAGTCTCCACGCCGTCGAGTTTGTACCGGAAGCGCACCAGTTCCGGCGCGGCAAAACTCAAACACGTGAATTGAAACTCAAACCGGTGCCAGCCCGGCGCGATCCTTGGCGGAGGTTTGGGCGCCGTGCCTTCACTCACCACCTGGTCATCCACCAACAGCCGTTCAATCATCACCGGCGGAACCAGGGTGTTGGTTCTGACATTGTCGGGATCCACGGCCACCAATCCTTTGCTGGTTGGAAACCACAGCCGCCCGTCTTCAGTTCGGCAGGCCGTCGGCTGGAATCCGCCCGAGCATTCGAGCGTCGGCAAACCGTCACTCCGTCCATACGTAAGGCAGTGCAATTGTTTTACCTGGCCGTCCGCGCAACGATTGAGTTCGGTTTGGCTGACCCTCATGATGCCGCCATGGGAACTGAGCCAGAAGTATCCCCGGCCATCGTCCTCAATGGCGCAGATGATGTCGTCCGACAATCCTTGTTTTTTTGTGACGGCCACGAAGCGGCCATCTTTGAGCCGGTTCAATCCATTGAACGTGCCAATCCAGAGCGTCCCGTCACTTTCGAGGTGAAGGCATTGCACGAAATCGCTCGACAGGCCGTCGCTCCGCCGAAACTGTCGCAGGGTTCCCTGTTGGAGGCGGCCCAACCCGCCACCGAACATGCCAAACCACAGAGTGCCATCCGGCGACTCGATCATTGTGCGCACGTCCGGGAAGGCAAACTCCGGCTCACGGGCCAGCCAGGTTATCTTGCCCGCCTCATACCGCATCAAGCCGATGCCGGTACCGATGAGCAATTCTCCGTTGGGCAAGGCCAGCAGGGCAGGAATCGGGGCGTGGAAGTCTTTTAATTCCGGCAGTAATTCGAACCGGGATTCGTTCCCCCAAAACAAACTGCCACCCCAGGTGCCGGCCCAGGTTCGGCCTTGCGCGTCCAGCACGACCGACCAGACATAGTGGTGATTCAGGCCAACATTATCACCAAGGTTGGTCCAACTTCCGTTGTGAAAGCGGTACAAAGACGCACCCTCAGTGCCAATCCACAACGCGCCATCCGGGCCGGCGGTGACTGACAGAACCGCGCGCCCCTGCCAGTGATCAGGCGGGTTGAGCGTGGTGATGTTTCCGGGTCGCAACATGGCCAGGCCGCTGTTGCCCGTCCCCACCCACAAGTTGCCTTCGTGATCTTCGCAGAGAGAACTGGTGATCCAATCGTCCGGAAACCCGTTCGTGCGACAAAACTGCAAAGATCCTTGGCCGGGAAAAATGAGATAAAGACCATGGTCGGAGGTTGCCGCCGCCAGGGATCCGTCCTTCCTTTCAAGCACCGTGTGAACGATCCCCCATCCCCATTGCGCCGGTCCCAAATCTTCAGTCCATCGCCCGTCCTTCCACTTGCGCATCCGGCTTTCCGTCATGACCCAAAGGCCTCCGTCACGGCTGGTCCCGATTCCCTGGATGTAGCGATTGATGGGAGGCTCATCAAAATGCACGGGCCGCAGTTGATCCCCTTCCAATTCCCACACCTCGTTGTCCCGTTGGATCCAAAAGCCGCCGGTGAGCTTCCTGACCATGGCCAGCCGGCCCGGGCTCTTGCCGGAAGGCGACGGGACGACGAGCCAGTCTTTCACCCGTGCCAGTTCGCCATCGCCATTTAAAAGCCAGACGTCGCCCGCCAGGTCGGCGCCGATCTCGTAAATCCTCGCACCGTGCCACTTTGCCTTGACGGGAACCGCATGAAATTTCCCGTCCTGATAAGCGGTCAATTCCCCGGTTTGATGCCCTATCCAGATCGTGCCTTTCGGGTCTTCAAACAGGCAGGTCATATGCGAGCGTTGCATCTCCGGCGTGTTGCTACCGTCAAAAATTGTGAATCGCACACCGTCGAACCGCGCCAGACCGTTGAATGTGCCCAACCACAGATAGCCATCGTGTGACTGGATGACGGTCATGACGCTGCTGCCGGGCAGGCCGTCATCCGTCGTCCACACCCGCGTGATGTAGTTCGGCGTTGTAGCGGCGAAGCTGGCGGAGGCCAGGCAGACACACCAGAGCACTGGGAACCAACCCGCTCGGGTGAACAACTTGAGCCTGCGGCTGACCGGCGGCATCGGGTCGGCGTGCCGCGGCGGGGAACCACCCCCGGAATGCCGTGCCCGATTCAACGTCGCGTCATGGTTGCACTGTGTATCTCCGCTGGAAATTCTGTTTCGCGTCATGAATGGCATCTTGTATGGCAGGCAGCTCGCCGCCATACACGCTGGAAGGTGTCTGCTGATTTCCATCTTCTATGCTACCCTTGAAAAGGAATCTTGCAACACACGATCAGTGCCAAAGTGCTTTATTCCTTCGCGCAAGCTTGGTTTACCGGGCTTTCAGCAGTGGACCGAGCACTTGGGCGAAAATGTCGGCCTGGCGCATGGAGCCGAGGTCGGTCGGATGCGAGCCGTCCACGCTGCCCTCGCCGTCGTCGCCCAAAAGATGTTCACCCGGAATGTAGTAAAGATTTTTAATGCCGGACTTTTTCAGCGATTCGTAAGCGGCCTTCAACGCGGCGCGGTCTTTGAGGTGATACCATTCCATGCGGCCGGCGATTAGAAACGAGTCCTGCATGGTGCGGTCTTCCACGAGCACGATGGGCGTGTCCGGATGCGCGGCGCGGAGTTTGCGGACGCAAGGTTCGACGCGTTCCTTGATTTCATCGGCCACGATGTTGGGCAGGCAATCGAGGACATAGACCGATGGATCCAGTTCGGCGAGCAGGTCGGCCATCTCGGGTTCCATTTTGCCCTCGCCGGAAAAGCCGAGGTTGATGGTCGGCCAGTTGAATCGCCGTCCCAAAATCGCGCTATGCACCATGCCGGGGCGCGAGGCGGAAAGACCCTGCAAAATTGAAGTGCCATAAAAAACAATCGGCTTTCGCACGCCCGGCCCCCATGAGCCGGCTTTTTCGATGACGGCATTGGTGGGAATTCCGAGTTCGACAAATTTCGTGCCGTTGTAGAGCGGCAGGTAAAGGAGATATTCCCGTTTGCCCGGAATGAGATTTTCCACGAGGACCACTTCATTGGTCTGCACGGTGGGCTGGCCGACGGCGAGCCAGCGCCAGCCGGTCTCCATTTTCACATACAAATCGAGTCCGCTTTTGCCGATGGCCGTCATGTTCGGCAGATACAGCCAGGGGTCGGTGAGCGCCCAGCGCGCGTGCAGGCTGGTGGCGTCGGTGACGAAGCGCACGCAGATACCGGCGGAGTTGCGGCTCAAATCCCAGACAGGCTTGCGCACCACGCCTTCGGCCTTCGCGGGCAGGCGGTCGTAAAAATCTTTGGTGTCGTTCCAGCCGCGCCCTTCAACGTTGAGCTGCCGGATGTCGAACCAATGATTTGTCCCAACCGATCGGACGGAAGTGAGCGGGGAAGGCGATGTTTGTTCCATGGCGAAAGTTGCCGGCAGAAAAGATAAAAAGCCCATGACCAGCGGATATAATTTCAGGGCATTTATTTTCTCGATTAATAAGCGCATGCAAAAACCAATTTCCCCCCGTTTTGCCGGCATTGTCAATTTCCAAACCGCAGATCAACCACCATCGCGCGGGCGTTCATCAATGGTTTCCCGCGAGTCCCCTGGGCAAATCTTCCCGATTGACGATCCAGGGATGATTCAACATTTCCGTCGTGTTGGTGTTCCGGGCCAGACTCCACTTGTTGTTCCAGATCATAAAGTACACCGTCCGGGGAAAATCCTTCTGCACTCCCTGAATGAATCGGAGATAATCATAGTCGCCCGGGGGGTTGCTGGCCCCGTGCGGCCCGAATTCCGTGAACCCAAATGGCTTCTTGATTTGCGCCATCTCCGCGTAGCCCTTGATGTGTTTGGTGTCAACGAAATCCGTGTAGGTGTCGAGGCCGACCAGGTCCACATAGCGGTCCCCGGGATAGTAGGCCGCAGTATTGTCTCCACCGCCCGGCGCGTAAACCCAGAGCAGGTTGTCCAGGCCTTTTGTTTTTGTGAAATAGTCAAACATCTGCCGCCATAGTTTGATGAACGTCGCCGGGTCTTTGCCGCCCCACCAAAACCAGCCGCCGTTCATCTCGTGAAACGGCCGCCACAGCACCACCACGCCGGCATTCTTGAGTTGTTGCAAACCGTCGGCCAGTTGATCGAGTTCCTGCAGCCAGCGAACATGCGTCTCGGACGAGGGATTGAGCAAGGTGCCAAGCTCAACGTCCTTGTCGCGCAGCCCGCCGCTCGCATTCGTCCGGGCGGGGTTGTAAAGGTGCGCGCTGATGGTGACCAGGCCGCCCTGTTTCCAATACCCGATAACCGCTTTATCCGGTGCATCGTGGGTGAGGCGGAGGCCGTTGGTGGTGAAGTCGGCATAATCAACCCCCAGGATCACCGGCCAGTGACCTGTCCGGTCGTGAATCTCGTCCATCAACCTTAAGTTTGCTCCGTCCCCAAAATTGGAAAACTGGCCGGACAACACACATTTGTTGGTGCGGCCCTCAAGGCTTTGAACATACTGGAGAATGGCTTTTGCCCGGGCATTCGACTTCGGATTGGCCGGTGCCTGAGGAGTGCGGCATCCGGCTGCCAGGCTCAGGGTGAGCAAAAGGCAAATAATATTCTTCATCTTATTGTCGGCGCGCCCACCGTGTGGATGCTTCTGGAAACCTCATCCCAAAAGATTATGAAATTAACGCCAAACAAAGCAACAGCGCAAGAGAACCGGCTGGCCCCGTTTCCCGATAATAATCGGCGCATTTTCCAAATGGTAGGGCCGCGCTGCTGCGGGGCATCATAATCGGCGGCGCAGCAGCGCCGCCCTACCCATTGCCCCGATTGTCTCTGGGAATTGGTATGGCACCGTCTGTTGATTCGCAAGTTAACCTGTCTCGTTCGCGGCAAAAAATCTCGCCTTTGTGCCTGCAATGCCATAGTAAACATCCCATGCAATTTCACAAAGCCACCGGCCTGCTTGCGGCCTTTGTATTTTTGTCCCTGGCCCGGCTCCCCGGCCAGGAGCTGGCCGACGTGGCAAAAATCTACCGGCCGAGGCTGGAAACCAACCTCACGGAAAACATCATCGCGTTCTGGTACCCGAAAACGATTGATCGCACCAACGGCGGCTACCTGCTCAACCACGATATCGAGGGACGGTTAAAAGGTCCGGGAACCAAAATGATCGTTACGCAGGCGCGGATGGTCTGGTTTTATTCACACCTGGTCCGCACCGGCCACGGCGGCAAGGAATATCTGGACGCGGCGGATGCCGGCTATCGTTTTCTGAAGGATAAAATGTGGGATCAAAAGAACGGGGGTTTCTACTGGGAAGTGGA
>Ga0182027_10011719_pt1 | contig 12356 bp, 13 predicted proteins | sample 712E1DmetaG_FD_121300 | JGI IMG/M metagenome (GOLD analysis project Ga0182027, IMG submission 121300) | Permafrost microbial communities from Stordalen Mire, Sweden - 712E1D metaG (Illumina Assembly) | ecosystem: Environmental > Terrestrial > Soil > Wetlands > Permafrost | place: Sweden...
CCGTTCCCGCTCCGATGCCGAGAAGGAGCTTCCAGGCGCTACCGATCGACTCCAGGTAAAAGGTCACCACGGCGGAGGCGATGGTCAGCAGCACCGTGGCCCATTGTGACGCCCGCACATAATGCCGCTCGTCTTCGCTCTTGCGAAGGAAGCGGCGGTAAAAGTCGTTCACCAGGTAGCTGGCGCCCCAGTTGAGCTGGGTGGCGATGGTGGACATGTAGGCCGCCGCGAACGCCGCCACCATCAGTCCGCGCAGCGAGGCCGGCAGCTCGCTGATCATCACGCGTATGTAGCCGGTCTCGGGGTCCTTCAGGTTGGGATAGAGAATTAGGGAGACCAGGGCCACCAGGATCCACGGCCACGGCCGCAGGGCGTAGTGCGCGATGCCGAACCAGAGCGTGGCCAGCAGAGAGTGGCGCTCGTCCTTGGCGCAAAACATCCGCTGGGCCACGTAGCCGCCGCCGCCCGGCTCGGCGCCCGGATACCACGTCGCCCACCACGTCATTCCTATATAGACGAAGAAGGTGATCAAAGGCATCCATGCGGAGTTGAGATCGGGCACGAAGCTGAGAATCGACCCGTGCCCCGGCTGGCTCAGCGCCTCCAGCTTCATCTTCATGGGCCCGATGCCGCCGACCGCCCGAACCGCAAAAACGGCCAGCACGATGATCATGGTCATCTTGATCACGAACTGGAACAGGTCCGTCACCAGCACGCCCCATAGACCGGAGAGCGTGGAGATGAAGGAGGTCAGCGCGATGATCGCGAGCACCACCAGCAGGGCCTGGAACTTGGTGACGCCCAGCACCAGCATCAGGATCTTGGCCATCGCCAGGTTGACCCAGCCGAGGATGATGCAGTTGATCGGGAGACCGAGGTACACCGCGCGGAAGCCGCGCAGGAAAGCGGCCGGGCGGCCGGAGTAGCGGATCTCGGCGAATTCCACGTCGGTCATGACGCCGGCGCGGCGCCACAGGCGGGCATAAAAGAACACGGTGAGCATGCCGCCCGCCACCATGTTCCACCACAGCCAATTGCCCGCGATTCCGCCCTTGGCCACCAGGCCGGTGACGGCCAGGGGAGTGTCGGCCGCGAAGGTGGTGGCGACCATGGAAGTGCCGGCGAGCCACCACGGAACGTTTCTGCCAGAGAGAAAGAACTCGGCGACGTTCTTCCCGGCCCGGGCCTTGTAGTAAAAGCCGATGGCGATGTTGAACAGGAAGTAGAGACCGACGATAGACCAATCGAGGGCGGTCAGGCGCACTGAGAAAGATTATAGCGAGTGACGGGTCTGTGGGGCAGGCGGCGGGTCTCGAGACCCGAAGCCTGTTTCAAGGCGGCCAGAGCGCCGGAGCCGCGCTGGTCTGTGTGATGCTTGGGTCATGATGGTGCGCAATATCTCGCAAGCCAAGGCCGAGTTATCCGCTCTGGTCAGAGAGGCGCAGAAGGGCAACGAGGTCATCCTCGCGAAGACGGGCAAGCCCGTTGCCCGACTGGTAGCCTACCGTGGCCCGGCGGCTCCGAGGAAGCCCGGTTCGCTGGCTGGGAAGATCTGGATCGCGCCGGACTTCGACACGCTTCCCGCGGACATGGCCGAAGGGTTTGGCATGCGGCCACGCCGCAAACAAACAGGTGGACCTATAAAGAAAACTCTCCCTCCCGCGAAGATGCCTATGCCGAGGTTTCGGTCGGACGGGGCCGCGGCCGATTACTTTGAGACTGACTCCGTGGCGGGCGTGTGGAATCAACTGCCCGAGGGCAACGCGCCAAAACTGGCTAAGGCGTTGGATGGGTCAATTCGGGAACGCCACGCGGCGGCAAAGTCGCCGATCTCAATCCAATTGGGACCGGAACAGATTGCCGCGGCCAAGAAGATCGCGGCTCGCAAGTCCGTCGGCTATCAGACGCAACTGCGGATGTGGATCGCCGAGGGGATTCGTCGCGAGGCGAAGCGTGCCTAGTCGCCGCCGCCCTGGACGTGGCATTCAGGCATGACAGCGTGCCTGCCCGCCTCGAGTTCGGCCAGCCAGGCGTCGGCTTCCCGCGCCGTGACGTGCAGGCCGGTCGCCTGGTAGTCGGCCCATGCGGCAAGCGCGTCTTGCCGGAATTGCTCGCGCAGACGTTCCGTCATCATGCCTCCGCCGGTCTTACGTCCTTCAACACGGTGCACCAGCCGGGATAGCCGCGAGCTGCCGCGTAGTCGTCGCTCTCGATCGAAAATGCCGCGTCCACGCGGGCGCCGGGCTCGAATTCCTCGGCGCGCTCGGCGAAACCCCAGGCCTTGAATCGGAGCACGCGGCCGTTCTGCGACAGGCGGACTTGCAGGTGCCGCTCCCCCAAAGGCGAGGGCGGCCCCGCCACCTCCGCGCCAAACACGGCGAACACCGGAGCGCAATTGCCGCAGCCGAATGGCTCCATCGCCAGCACATCGGCCACCAGCCGGTCGTCGATCTCCTGGAACCGCAACGGCGCATCCACCTCGATCTCGGAGACGAAATCGGCCGGCGTGAGCCGGGCCGCGGCGTAGACTCCCAGACGCAGACGGAATTCCTCGACGCGCTCGGAGGCCAGGGCGAGGCCTGCCGCCTGCCGGTGCCCTCCAAAGCGGATCAGAAGGTCCTGCATCGACTCCAGCGCCTCGAGCAGGTGAAAGGCGGGGGTGCTGCGCCCCGAGCCTTGCATCACGCCCTGCTCGGAGTCCTCGGCCAGCACGAAAACCGGGCGGTGGAAGCGGTCGGCCAGCCGTCCGGCGACGATGCCGACCACGCCGCGATGCCATTCCTTGCCCACGAAGACCAGCGCGGCCTGATCGTCCCGCACCGGCGCCGCCAGGCACTCTTCGAGGATCACCCGCACGATCTCGCTCTGCACGTCCTGGCGCTCGCGGTTGAGGCTCTGTAGCTGCTCCGCGATGGCGCGGGCCTGATCCTCGTCTTCGGTGAGCAGCAGGTTGACGATCTGGTTGGCATCGGCCATGCGCCCGGCGGCGTTCATCCGCGGCGCGATGCGGTAGCCGACGTTGCTGGCCGTGACCGGCTCGCCTGGCGCGAAACCAGACACATTCAGCAGCGCCCGCAGGCCCGGGTTGCGAACCGAGCGAAGGCCGTCGAGCCCGTATTTCACGATCACGCGATTCTCGCCGGTGAGCGGCACCACGTCGGCCACGGTGGCGATCGCGACAATCTTCAGGAACGATTCCGTCATGCGGCGGACCTTGTCGCCCGGCCAGCCCAGGCTGCCGAGCAGGGCTTGCACCAGCTTGAACGCCACGCCCGCGCCGCAGAGGTCCTTATCGGGATATTCGCAATGCGGCTGCTTGGGATTCAGCACCGCGCAGGCACGCGGCAGTTCGGTGTCGGGCAGGTGATGATCGGTGACGATGACGTCGATGCCGAGTTCGGTGGCGCGGGCAACCGCCGCGGCGGCGCGTATGCCGGTATCGAGGCTGACGATCAGGCGGACGCCGTCCGCCGCTGCCTGCTCGATGGCCTGGTTGTGCATGCCATAGCCATCCTTGAGCCGGTGCGGTATGAAGAAGCCGGCGTGGCCGCCCGCCAGCTCGACGGCCTTCTTCACGATCACTACCGAGGCCGTGCCGTCGACATCGTAGTCACCGTAAAGCAGGATCTTCTCGGAGGCCGCGATGGCGCGGCGCAGACGCTCGAGCGCCGCCTTCATTCCCAACATGCGAAACGGATCGTAGAGGTCGCCAATCGAGGGGCACAGAAAACGATGGGCACTGGTCGCGTTCCGAAAACCGCGTGAGATCAGCACGCGCGCGGCCGGAATCGAGATCTCGAGCGCGGCGGCGAGCGCTTCGGCCTCCCCCGGTACGGCGTCAGGGAGTCGCCAGCGGCTCTCAATTGCGCGAATAGTAACCGCCCATCGAGTCGTCCCCGTCCTCGTCGTCGTCCGGAATGGCCGCGTCGAGCTCTTCGACCAGGTCCAGGTAGTCGTCGTACCACTCGGCGCGCTGGTTGAAGAGGTAGACCCGGCCCTGGTAGTCGAAGGAGAGCTCGAGCGCGCAGGTGAAGCCCTCGTAGTTGCGCAGGTCGCGCACTCTGCGTTCGATGCCGCGCCGCTCTTCGGCGGTGAGGTCGCTGTCTTCCAGGCGATCCGCCACGTCTTCGAGGTGGGTCGCCGAGAACTCGCGGAAGTGGTACACCACCATGTTCACGCCGGCTCTCTTCGCCGCGCTGAGAAAGGCGTGGTAGTCCGGGGCGCGGTCCGTATCCCACGCCACGAAGGAGTCGGAGTCGGCCAATCTTGAATAACCATGGAAGACCACGAATGCTTCGGCCTCCATGTACTTGAGTACGTCGATCTTCAGCTCGTCCAGGTTCTGGCTCATTGCGTTTGGAGTAACCACCAGGATAACCCGTGGCTTGCTCACGCGCGCGGGCTGGTGCGGGAAGCCCACATCATGGGTTGGGCGTGATGGCGGCCAGGGCGTGGAGAATCTGCCGCTCCTCGGGCGAGAAGCGGTGCTCGAACTCGGGGCTGCCGAGGCGTGCCTGGCGGCGGGGCCAGGGGAGCCGGCTCAACTGATCGGCTTCCCGCCGCAGCACCTGGCGTCGGCCCGGCGGAAGCTCGATGAAGCGCTGGAACAGGCGGCGCGCGTTCTGTTTCTGCTCGGGAGTCAGGGCGCGGAAGGTGTCGTACTGGCGTCGCAGGCGATCCCGTTCCTCAGCCGGCAGGGTCTCGTAAGCCTTGAGGCGTGCCTCGATCCGCTGGCGGCGCTCCGGGGGCAGCTTGTCAAGCAGCCGCTGCCGTTGCTCGGGACTCATGGCTTCCAGGCGATCGAGAATGGTCGGTCCCGCCAGCGCCCGCGGCGCTCCCGCGGGTGGGGGAGGCAGATCGTCCTCCTGTGCCGCCACGGGCGCCACCAGAAGCAGACCCCAGAGAACCGCGGTGAGTGCGCGCACCTTACATGGCCTCCGAGTCCTTCGAGCCACCGGCGGAGCCGACCTGGCGAAGCAGGTCGACATCGTCCAGCGCCTTCTCCAGGCGGTCGGCGTCTATCGTCTCCTGGCCCGGGTGAACGGGCGGAGCGGACCTTGGGCGAACCAGGAGCAGGCCTCCCAGGAGCAGAAGAACAGCGAGCGCCAGCGAAAGTGCGGGCTTCAGAGGCCGGGCCGCAAACGACTGCCACACGGACTTCCACCACGGAGCGCTCTCGCCTTCGAGTGCGATCCGCTCGCGCAGCTTGCGTTCGAAATCGGGCGAGACGGGCGCCGCCTGCCACTCGTCGAGCAGCGACCAGGTGCGCATGTGCGCCGTGGTCCAGGCCTTGCATTCGGCACAGGCGGCGAGGTGCTCCTCAACCTCGGCCATCGCCCCGGCGTCGAGCGAATGGGAGCAGTAGTCGAGCAGCAGGTCCTTCTTCCCTCGGGCTTGAATCGGACATTCCATTTCCGTATCCTCCACACTATCCCATGTGCGCCAGCCGTGCCCGCAACGCCTCGTATGCCCGGAACAAGAGGGACTTCACGGCGGACTCTGAGCAGCCTAGCACTTCCGCGATCTGGGCGTAACCCATTTCCTCGTACTTGTGCATCAAGACCGCGGCGCGCTGCTTCTCGGGCAACGCGCGAATGGCGCGACGGATCTCGGCCAGCCGCGCGGCTTCGATCAGCCGCTGCTCCGCCGAGGGACCGCGGTCGGCCACCGGAAGATCCTCGATGCTTACGGATTCTCTGTCCACGCGCCCATCGCGCAGATTGTTGAGCGCCAGGTGCAGGGCGATGCGGAACAGCCAGGTGGTGAACTTGGCCGAGGCGACGTAGGACGCGCGCGCTTTGTACACCCGCAGGAACACCTCCTGGGCCAACTCTTCGGCTACGGCCGCGTTCTGCACCATGCGGTAGAGGAAGTGGATTACGGGGCCGCGATGGCGCGCGAGCAAGGGGCCGAAGCTATCCGCGTCGCCCGCCTTGAGGCGCAGCATCAACTCGGCATCGGGCTCGAGCGCGGCCACGGCCTCCATACTGTTCAAAACCCGTTCCGGCATGGAAAGTTGCGTTATTCGCTCTTGAGCGATCGCTCCATTAACTCGCGGATCGCCTCGCGCGGCGGCCGCTGGTTCCGCAAAATGGCGTTCACCTGCTCGGTTATGGGCATCTCGATGCCGCAGCCGCGTGCCAGGTCGACCGCGGCGTAGGTGGTCTGAACCCCTTCGGCCACCATGCGCATGGAGCCGATGATCTCATCCAGCTTGCGGCCGCGGCCCAGCTCGATTCCAACCTGGCGGTTGCGGCTCAGCGCGCCGGTGCAGGTCAGCACCAGGTCGCCCAATCCGGCCAAGCCGGCCAGGGTGCGCGGACCCCCGCCCACGGCCACCGCCAGGCGGGTGATTTCCGCCAGGCCCCGCGTGATGAGCGCGGCGATGGCGTTGCTCCCCAGGCCCAGGCCGTTCGAGACGCCCGCCCCGATGGCGATCACGTTCTTGAGGGCGGCGGCCAGCTCCACGCCGATCGGATCCGCGTTGGTGTAGAGGCGGAAGGCGGGGCCTGAGAAGGCGCGCTGTACCAGTTCGTTCAGCTCCGGATCCCTCGACGAGACGACCACCGCAGTCGGCTCGCCGGCCGCCACCTCGCGGGCAAATGTCGGGCCGGAAAGCACGGCAATGCGCGGCTGGAAGCGCTGGGCCACCACGGTCCGGATCACTTCCGACATTCGCACCAGCGTGCGGGTTTCCAGGCCCTTCGTGGCGCTGACGAAGAGCATGGACGGCTGGAGGTGAGGCAGCATGCGCTCGTAGATGGCGCGGGTGACGTGCGAGGGCGTCACACCGAGTACGATCGCGGCGCCATCGAGCGCAGCCGCGAAGTCGTTCACGACCGCGATGTTTGCCGGAAGGGCGATGCCGGGCAGGTAGACGTCGTTCACGCGGGTCGCGCGCATGCGCTCGGCCAGGTCCGGCTCGAAGACCCATAGGCGGAGCTCGGGGAAGCGGGGCGCGAGGATTACGGAAAGGGCGGTGCCCCAGCTTCCGCCGCCGATGATGGCCAGGCGATTCATTGGTTAGGGCCTCCTGAAAGAAAGAGCGAACGGCGGCCACGAATGGACACGAGGGCGGGCGAACTGCACAAGAAAACAGGGGCCACGAATGGACACGAATGGACACGAATGGGAAGCAAGGGTGTTATTCGTGTGTATTCGTGTGCATTCGTGGCTGAAGCTGTTTTCTTAGTTCTTGTGCGGGGGGTTGCGTTCTCCGCGCTGCCATGGGCCACGAATGAACACGAATGGACACGAATAGGAAGCAGGGGTCTTATTCGTGTGTATTCGTGTGCATTCGTGGCTGAGGCTGTTTTCTTGGGCGCATTCATGAGCGGGATCCTAGGGACAGTTTGCTCTCCTTGCCGGCCAGTAGGCGAGCGATGTTTGATTCGTGACGCCAGATGATGAAGGCTCCGGCGATGGCGGCGGCGGCCAAAACGGGGAAAGGCGGGCGCGCGATCAGCCAGGCCAGAAACGGCAGGGCGGCGGCGCCCACAATGGAACCGAGCGATATGTAGCGCGTGGCGGCGACCACTGCCACGAACAGCACCAGGGTCACGGCCAGGGGCAACGGCGCGAGATACAGGAACGCGCCGACGAAGCTGGCTACGGCCTTGCCTCCGTGGAATTTGAGGAAGACCGGATAGGCATGGCCGGCCATGACGGCGAGGGCGGCGGCGCTGGTCCACACGGGCGATGCGGCGGTGAGGCGCGCGGCGATCCAGACGGCCAGGAAGCCCTTGCCGATATCGAGCAGCAGGGTCAGGATGCCGAGGGCGCGGCTGGTGGTCCGCAGCACGTTGGTGGCGCCGATATTACCGCTGCCGAGCGCGCGCACATCGCGGCCTGTCCTCCACTTCACGAGCAGGTAGCCGAAGGGCGTGGCGCCCAGCAGGTAGGCGATCGCAAGCGCGAGAGCGGCGGTCATTGGCCCAGGGTTCATTTTCGGAAAGCGTAGTCGGAAAGCTTAGTATAGACCGAGCCTCCGGGATTGAGCTGACTAAGGTAGAGGTGAAAGCGGTCCGCCGTAAAGGCCCCGAAATCGGCGGCGGGCAGGCTGGCGATGGCCCGCTGCAGGGTTGCGAGCGGCAGCGGCTCCTTGATGCGGGCCAGGGTCAAATGCGGGGAGAACGGACGCTTCTCCGCCGCGACTCCCAGGCTTTCGAGCGCCTGGCTGGTCGCCTGCGCGAGCGTGGCCAGCTCGGGCCCGGCATGTACGGCGGCCCAGAAAACGCGCGGCGCATGCGGGTTAGGGAAGAAGCCGAGGCCGCGGACCTCGATGGGGATCGGCTCGCGCGCGGGCAGACTGTCGAGGGCGGCCCTCAGCTCACCGAGGCGTTCCTCGGGCCATTCTCCGATGAATTTCGTGGTGATGTGGAGGTTCGACGCCGGGCTCCAGCGGATGCGCGCCGAGGGCCGGAGTTGGTCGATAAGCCGCGTGAGAGCGGTGACGACATCCTGGGGCAGGGTGACGGCCGTGAAGAGGCGCATGGTTTGGGGTGATCTTAGCACGGCTGTCGGTTCCGCTTTCGGCTTAATGCAGGCGCGGTTGCGGCCGATCAGAAACATATGGGTAATAGAGCGCCGGGCAAGCTGATTACCTGGAGCGATCGATATAGCGTCGGAATCTCTCGCATCGATGCGCAGCATCAGAAGCTGGTGGATCTGATCAACGACCTGCATGCGGCTACGGTGGGCAAAGAGGGGAATTCGGCGCTCGACAAGATCCTCGACAGCCTGGCCGGATATGTTGTTTCGCACTTCGCCACCGAAGAAGCGCTGATGAAGAAGTTCGAGTACCCGGGGTACGAGCACCACAAGGCGGAACACGAGAAGCTGTCGGCCCAGGTGAAGGTTCTGATGGAGAAAAGCCGGGGCGACAGGACGGCGCTGAGCCCGGAGCTGATGATGTTTCTCCAGCGCTGGCTGATCGGCCACATTGCCAACCTGGACAAGAAGTACACGGCGCATCTCAACGCAGCCGGCGTTACCTGAGGATCCGATGTCCGGCCGCGGTCAGCGCCGCCACCGCGTTATCGAGGCTGTCGGCCTTCACCATTACGTAGTCGGTGTCGAAGGTGGAGAGAGCGAAGATGCTCACCCCGGCCTCGGCCAGCGGCGCCGCTACCGAAGCCAGGATCCCGGTCAGCCCGAAATCCAGTGGCCCCTCGACTTCGAGAATCCGCCAGCCGCCCTCGCACCGGATTCCGTCCGGAACCGCGTCTTCCTCGCACACAACCGAAAGCTCATTGCGTGTCCGCGTGACCGAAGTGAAACGGCCCGCGGCCCAGCCGGGAGTCTCCTGATCTGGCGCCAGACGGCAGACCGCGAATCGCCCCTCCAGCAGGGACAGCGTCAGATTCACTGCGCGGCCTTCTTTTTCTTCCTCTTCAGATGCCGGACCGCGCGGTGCTTCTTGGCCACCACCGGGCTGCGATTGAAGGGCGGTTTCCTGCCTGCTACCGACGCCACCTCCTTGGTCACCGGCGGCGGGAACCGATCGGAGGCGAGCGGCCCGGAGACGTCCTCGCTATACAGCTTGCGGTACATCGAGGCGTTGCGCAGCACGGCCAGCACGTAGTTTCGCGTCTCAGTGAAGGGGATGGATTCGATGAATTCCGCGGGCTCGCGGTACTCGCCCCATCCCATCCAGTTCCCCACGCGCGAGCCGCCCGCATTGTAGGCAGCCAGCGTTCGTTCCCAGTGCCCCATATTGGCGTCATACATGATCCGCAGGTACGTGGTGCCGAGGCGCAGGTTGACCTCGGGCTGGAACAGGAGACTGGCGCGGAAGCGCTTGCGCGGCGCCTTGAGCAGTTGGCGGCCGGTGGAGGGCAGAAGCTGCGTGAGGCCGTAGGCCTGGGCGGGCGACATCGCCTGCGGGTTGAATTCGGATTCCTGGCGGATGAGGCCGGCGACGATGTAGGGATCGAGGCCCTGCGCCTTGGCGTTCCGCTCCAGTTCGCTTCTCCACGGCATGGGAAAGAGCAGGCGCCAGAAGCTCGCCGGGGCGTTGTCGAGCGGGATCTGGATATAGCCCGGCACCAGGCTCTTGACCAGTTGGAGCGAGCGATAGGGCGAGCTGTACTTGCCCGAGACCTGCGCCAGCCGTACCGCCAGCACGTGCGGTTGGCTCTCCAGGCGGGCTCCGTAGCGCAGTTCCGCCTCGGCCAGATCCTCCAGGCCCGCGGCGGACAGAAGGTGGGCGCGGTCGAGGCGCGCCTGGGTCGCCGGCGTGGGGGTGAACGTCTTCTCCATGCGCCAGACCGGCCACACCACGCCGTTCAAAAACTGGCGCACGCTGGCCGATTCCACCGCCCCGAACATCGCCGGCTGCGACAGCCGGTCATCCGCCAGATCGGCGTAATAGGCGTTCGGGTAGCGCTCGCCGATTTCGGAGTAGTACGCCTTGGCGGAGGGTGGATCGTTGGTCTCCCCCAGCCGCCCCAGAAAATAGAGCGCCGCGGCCGCGTGTTCCGGCCCCGGGTATCTCTCCAGGTGCTGCCGCAGCAGAGCCTCCGCATCAGCCTGGCGGTGGAGGTATGCGTACCAGGTGAACTTCCAGTGGCAATACTCGGACTGAGGACCGGTGAACGACTCGTAGCAGGCGCGATAGATGGGCAGGTAGTCGGCGCTGCGATTCTCGACCAGGTAGCGGTTGCCCGCCGCCACCAGCGCTTTCAAGCGCCAGGGCGAGTCCCGATAGCGCTCCAGGCGGGCGAGGGCGTCTTTTAACCGGTCATCCTGATCCAGCCGCCGCGCGCACTCGGCCAGGAAGTAGAGGCGCTCGGCGTCGGCCTCGGGGGAAGGAACCTCGAGCGACCGTAGGGTGTTGTAGGCGGCGGCGGTCTCGGTCGAGTAGAAGTCGAGTTCGCCCAGGCGCACGCGCACCAGTTCGCGATCCACTCCACTGACGGCGGGCAGCATGCCCTGGTATTCCGCGCGGGCGTGGTGGATGTCGCCCCCGCGCGCCAGTTTCCCCGCGCGCTCGAACATGGCTTGAGTTGTGGGCGGAGGGTACAGGTCGCGGAGTGTGGACTTCAACTCTATGAGCGCCGGAGCGGCCTCGCCGGCTTCGGCGCTCAGCGGGTATTCGTAATAGACCTTCTGATAGAAGACCGCGGCCGACGCCAGGTCAGCCGAAGCGCGGTAGCAGTCGGCCAGCAGCTTGTCCCCGGCGGGCTGGGGCAGGCGAGTATAGTTCTCGCGCAGCACCTCGATTCCCTGGGCGGGCTTGGCGGCTTGCTTGTAGGCGCGAGCGGCGACGAGCGCGGCTTGCCCTGCCAGCGGCGACGGCGGCACGGTGTCCCAGACCGGGCCGAGATCGCGGATGGCGGCGTCGAAATCGCTCTGGTCGAACTCGGCCGCGGCCAACGAGTAGGCGATGTAGTCGGCCAGTTCGGGCAGGCGTTCACGGACCGTCTTCAAATCGCGGATCGCCGGCGCCGGCTGTTTACGGACCTGTTCGTCGATTCCCGCTTTGAGGGTTGCCAGATCGGCGGCTGTCGGCGCGGCGCCGAGAAGGGTGGCGGTAAGCAACAACGCGGAGGCCGCCCGAGCGGCGGCGCTAAGCCAGGGGTCCCGGATACTCTTCGCCCAAAACAGCAGTGTCTTCATTGGCCAGTGTTCGGATCAACTCCGCGTGCAGATAGTCAGGCATGAACGGCGATGCCTGCAGAAACTCGCGCGCATAGTCGATGCGCGCAACGTCGATTTCTTCCTTGAGCAGCGCGTAGAGGCGCCGGGCCGCGCGGCCTTCGACCACCTGGCGCGACTTCGCGAGGCGGATTTCGGCGACGCGGACGCGCGCGAATCGCTGCGCTCGCAAAAACAGCGCCTCCTCGCCGGGCGACAGCAGAGTTTCGGGCAAGGGGGCAGGGCGCGAGCGCCGCTCCAGTGCCGCGCCCGCCAGAAGCGCCATGGCTTCGAGGCCGCCCGTCTCCATGGGCTCGCCGCCCGCCAGCAGGAGCGCGGCAACGCGCTCGCGCGCTATCACCGGCAGCAGCGCACAGCGGCCAGGTTCAAAAAGGCCGGCGATGCCGCTCGAAAGTTCGGCCGCTGTCGCCAGCGTCACCAGCGTGTCGCGTGAGGCGATCGCCGCTGCCGCCGCCGGGGCTTCCTCCAGCGGCACTTCCATGCCTTCGGGCGCGCGCAGTCCGTGGAGCGAATGCGGCGTCACCAGGAACAGCGCCGCGCGCGAGCAAAAACGGCCGACCGAATCGAGCAGGGCGGCGGCCCACTGCTCCTGACTCTCCCAAGCCGCGAAGCGCCGGACCGCCCCGTGAATCTCTTCGGCGCTCTGGCGCACCGTGTCGGCGAACTCTTGCTCGATGCGTCCGGTCAGTTCGGCGAAG
>Ga0182027_10011720_pt1 | contig 12355 bp, 10 predicted proteins | sample 712E1DmetaG_FD_121300 | JGI IMG/M metagenome (GOLD analysis project Ga0182027, IMG submission 121300) | Permafrost microbial communities from Stordalen Mire, Sweden - 712E1D metaG (Illumina Assembly) | ecosystem: Environmental > Terrestrial > Soil > Wetlands > Permafrost | place: Sweden...
CCTGCTCGGCCCATTCCGGCGGCAAAAAACTGCGCAGGATTTCCCAATTCTCCAACTCCGCGAGACCCTGGTTCGCAGTGCTCATGCCCCCAGCATACCTCAATTCCATCGAAGGGGCAACTCATTAGGTTAACGCTTATGGGCCAACGGCCTGGGTCAGAAAGGTCACCCTTTTTCCGGTTTTCAAGCCCTGAAAGGGCGTGACAAATCCATCGACCGGGCTTAGGCGGCCGCCCGCGTGTCTCCCCCAATGCTATTTCGCCCCTTCGGGGCTCGTTTTGGCAGCAGTAGCGCTCGCACCCCCGTGTCCAGCCGAAGATATGGGTAATGATCAGCCCAAGGGGGAGAGGGGAGAATGTAGCAACTCGAGCGCCGGGCTTCAGAGTATGTGTGAAAACTCAGCCCTCTCCCCCTTGGGGAAGAGGGTGGCCCGCGCCGGCGTTTTCACCAGCCGGCGCGGGCCGGGCCTACGCCCGCCGAAGGGGAACCGGCGAGCCGTAAACAGTATCGGCTTCGGCCCGCAGGCGGGTGAGGGGGTTCCCGACCTGTCTCACCACACGAGGTTTTCACACAGGCTCTTCAGCCCGGAACGGCCCCAAAATGCCCCGACGTGTCGGGGCGCTACGCCAAACTGCCCCACCGCCGAAGTCTGTCCGATTTGAGCTTGAATCGCCAGGGCTATGGGCGTAGGCTTTGGGGCCAAGGAAAAGCTCGAATGGAAAGTTAAGACCGTGAACTGGGAGGTTCTATGACGAAAAGAAGATTGCCCACGGAATGCCGCCTGGCTGGCGCTCATAGCCGGCGCGAGTTCCTACAAGGTGCGACAGCAATGGCGACGGGCCTGATGGCTGCTCCATTGGCTGGCACTGGACCGGGTGCTGCCTTGCCGACGGTAGCCCTGGGGCCGCACCGCGTGACGAGGCTTATTGCCGGGAGCAACCCTCTGTATGGATATTCGCACTTTAACCGGCTGCTCAATCAACTCATGGCGGAGTACTTCACCGATGAGCGCAAAATTGAATTCCTGCTCAACTGCCAGAAGGCAGGCATCAACACCTGGCAGACCTCCTACAACGAGCCCTTCTTCAGGCTCTTGCGTGAAGCCGGGTGGAAGATGAACTGGCTTTGGCTCGCCGATCTGGAGCATAGGAGCGCATCCGCCGGCTCTCCGGATGTCATAAGCCAATGCCGGTCGATTCCGAAAACGGAGAGACCCCTTGGCATGGTCCATCACGGTGAAACCACCGACGTGTTTTACCGCGACGGAAAACTCGACCGCATCCTGACCTTCATTAACGCGGTCCACGACCTAGGCCTGCTGGCGGGAATCTCGACCCACAATCCTCGTGTCGTGGAAGCTGTCGAGGAAAAAGGGTGGAGCAACGACTTCTATATGACCTGCTTCTACCGCGAGTCGCGCCGACCGGAGGAGTTCGAGAAAGAAATTGGCGTTATCCCGGTCGGGGAAACTTACCTTTCCACTGACCCGCCGCGCATGTGCGAGATGATTCGACGCACCCGCAAGCCCTGCCTGGGTTTCAAGATCCTGGCGGCAGGGAGGCGATGCGGCACGCCGGAAGATGTCCGTAAGGCCTTCGAGTTTGCCTTTCAGAACATCAAGCCCAGCGACGGCGTCATTGTCGGAATGTATCCGCGCTACACCGACCAGATCGGCGAGAATGTGGGTCTGGTGCGGGAACTCGCGGCGTAGGAAGCTGCGCAAAAATCAAACACCACCTGTGTCATTCGCCTATCCGGGGGCGCGCTAGGGAGGAACATTCATGAGAGATAATCGTCCTTGTAATTTTGGGCGCCGGCAATTCCTGACGGGGATGGGAGCGGCGGCTGTCGCGTCAGCAGTCACGGGGATCACGGCGGCGGAGGGAGTTTCTCTCCGAACGCCCAGCGATAAAGTTGTCAGGATAGGAGTTGTAGGTGGGAACTTTGGTGCCGCCTTCCAATGGCATCTGGACCCCAATTGCAAGGTCACCGCAGTCTGCGACCTGCGTGAGGACCGACTGAAGCACATGGTGGAAGTTTATGGGCAGGCCAGCAAGTACAAGGATTTCCGCCAATTCCTCGAACATCCGGAATTGGACGCCGTAGCGGTCTTCACCCCCGCGCCCTTGCACGTCTGGATGGTGACGGAAGCAATGAAAACCGGCAAGCACGTCATCAGCGCGGTCCCGGCGGGGATGTCGATCGAGGAACTGGAGTTGCTGCTGGAAACCGTCAAGAAGACGGGAATGAAGTACATGATGGCGGAGACCAGCTACTACCGGCCCCAGGTCATCACTTGCCGCGAGTGGGCGCATCAAGGAAAGTTTGGCGCCATCTTTTACACCGAGGCGGAATATCATCACGAGGGGTTGATTCCTTTGATGTTCGACGAGCAAGGGTTTCCCACCTGGCGCTACGGTTTCCCACCCATGCATTACCCCACGCATTGCGTGGGTATCGTGGTTCCGATCACCGGCGAGCGATTGACAGAAGTCGAGGCGGTCGGTTGGGGAGATGGGCACCAGGTGCTCGCCACCAACGAATACGGAAATCCTTTCTGGAATACAACCGGATTCTTCAAGACTTCCGGAGGGCACAGTTCCCGCATTTCAGTCTTCTGGCATGTGGCGGCGGGTGGGACCGAGCGGGGAAGCATCTACGGGAACCTGATGTCCTATATCATGGAACGGCCGGAAGGGTCGCCGGACACGGCGATACAGATTAGCAAAGAGGGCAAGACCGTGATCGACGCGAACGGGTATCCGGAGGGGGCGGTAAAAATCGAGGCTTACAAAGAGCCGACCCACTGGGAAGTCCTGCCACCCTCCATGCGCGTGAAAACCGGTCACGGTGGGTCACACACGTTTCTGACCCACGAGTTCATCAGTTCCATCGTTGAAGACCGCTGGCCCACCGTGAATGTCTATGAGGCCATTGCCTTCACACTGCCGGGGATCGTCGCACATCAGTCAGCCCTGCGGGGCGGTGAGCTGCTGAAGATCAAAGACTACGGCGCCGCGCCAGCCTAGCGCGCCAAAGATCCGCGCAGAAGCCGTGCGGGTAGATTCGTGAGTTGTAATCAGAGACGAATAGAAGGGGTACATTCTGTAGAAATCAAGCTGGCATCTTGCGCCGCGAGTCGCTAGCGATAGATTTCTCGACGATGCCCAATGCGGAGGACTAACACGAGCAGGCGGTCGTCTTCGATCTTGCAGATAAGCCGGTAGTCGCCCACGCGGTACCTCCAAAATTCCTCCAGGTGGGATCCTTTCAGGGGCTGGCCAAGCGTGCGGGGATTATCTAATTTGGCCAGTCGTTCAGAAAGAAACTTCGCGATACGCCGCGAATGTTGCGGGTCGAGTTTGCCTAGTTCTCGGTCGGCCTGGAGAGACAGCTCAACCTTCCACGCCATGGCGCTTTATGACGTCCTCGAGTGGGATGGTGCGCTCTTCACCCTTGCGGATTCGCTCCAGGACGCGTTCCGCCATCGACACGTCCTCGAGATCGTCCAGGTGCTGGAGGATGGCTTCACGAGCGTAATAGGCTTTCGTGCGGCCGGTGCGTCGGGCCAGCTTTTCAAGACGCTTCTCAATCGAAGCTGGAAGCCGAATGGCTAGCATAGCAAAGCTCCTTAGTGCTTGAGTATACCACAGGCAAAAGACCCGCCGTAGGGATGTGGTCACAGGCGGGCCGCCGGGCGTTTCGTTGTCACCCCCGCGCACGCGGGGGTCCACTGACGACCTCGATTCGCTTTTGTGGGAATGACAGACCAGGGGTGCTCGATATGGGCAGCAAGCGTAGCGCAAGGTGCAAACCCCGCTCCGCCGCCGGTCGAAACTCGCTGTCGCCCCTCGGCGACGATTCTCTCGGCCTGCACAATCAAGATTCGAATTCACTACCGCGTAGGCGGTGCTTTACCTCCTCAGGAGACGCGCTCTCGAAAAACAACTCCAGCGCTTCCCGAAGATTGTCCCGGGCCTGTTTAGTGCTGTCCCCTTGGCTCGCAATATCCGACTCCGGACACAGCGACACATAGCCATCGCCTTCAGCTTCGATAATTGCGGTAAGCTTCATTAAATAACCTCCTGAGAGAACGCCGAGAGGACACTTAACTCGGGTGGCGCATACATTGTCATCTGTGTATGCGCCGCACGAACCCGCGCAACATCTCTGTCAGCGCGTCCCATCCATGGCCTGTCCTGGCTTCTTAACGGTCTTCGACTGGCCCGGCGGCTGCATTTGCTGGTTATAGGGTAACGCGCACATTATCGCGCAAGAACTCGGGTGCGAAATCGGCTCCATTCGGCCAGACGAGCGTGTGAAACTCGGGATGAACCTGGAACCGCCTGAATACGGCGGGATCGCGCAACGGTTCGAAGACGGGGCCGCGGAGAGCCGGCGCCAAATCGATCTCGCCGCTCGTCCCGTCGCGAAAGCGCAGCCACACGACGTAGCCGGCCACATAGCGCGCCTCGACAATGTGATAGTCCATGATCCTCATAACTCGTGTTCAGGCCGAGCCGCCTAATCCGTCGCCTGACGGACCTTAGACCACGCACCCCCGCCATGGGGGGTAGATAAGTTCTCATTATAACGCCGCTTATGATCTATCAGGCATGTCGCCTCCATCTTCTTTAGGGCGACCGGTGGCCTTGCCTACATAAACGCACCGGAGCATAGGCGACGAATGCGTGATGTACGAGTCTTGGCAAGGCGGAAGTGGTAAACTGCCTGCGGCATTTGGGTGGCGTTGGCGAGGTTTTTGCGCCTGCGGCTCGCGCTGGCTGAAGAGTGCCAATAATGGCGAGAAAGGCGCGGGCGAATGGAAGCAAAGCGCGGCCTGCTGGCCGCAACCAAAATGAGACTCTCTGTGTCCTCCGTACCGCTCAAGCCTTAACACTGAGCACACGGAGCCTCTCTGTGATCCCGCGCCTGCGGGACTCTTCTGACCACCGAGGACACGGAGACCCTGCATCTGTCGGTTGACGAATTGCAAGGCAGAGGCGCAAACGACACGAGGAGAAATCTTCGCAGCGGGAAAAGAAATTCGGGATTAGCAGCACAGAAGGAAGTCACATGCCCTACTTGATGAAGTGCCCTCGCAGTATTGAACGAACGATGCTGGCGATTATTCTTCTTTTCCTGGTCAATGGGAATTTGGGGGGACAAACGTCTCTCTCCCTATTGCGTCCGGTTTCGCTCCGCTGCGAATACCTGGTGAACCCGCTGGGGATCGACGCCGTACAGCCACGTCTGAGTTGGGTCCTCGAATCACACCCTGGTGAGCGGGGGCGCAGGCAGACGGCCTACCAACTCCTTGTGGCTACGAGTGACGCCAAACTCCGCGCCGGTCAAGCCGACCTGTGGGACAGCGGTAAGATAGAATCGAATCAGTCGGCCCAGCTTCCCTACAGCGGGAAGCCGCTCCAGTCGCGCTTGCGCTGCTGGTGGAAGGTGCGGGTGTGGGACGAGCAGGGGCGGGCGTCGGCCTGGAGCGAACCCGCGCGCTGGTCGATGGGATTGCTGAGCGCCGGCGACTGGAAAGGGCAGTGGATTGGAGCTGAAACCGGCCAAGACGATCCCCATGCCGTCTACTTGCGGCGCGAGATTACGCTGTCCAAACGCCCCACCCGCGCCACGGCCTACATCTCCGGCCTGGGATATTACGAGCTTTACTTGAACGGTAAGCGGGTGGGCAACCACGTGCTCGATCCGGGCTTCACCGACTATGACAAGCGGGTGTTATACGTCACCTACGACGTGACCGGGCTGCTCTTGCCGGGCGCTAATGCCGCGGGTGTAGTACTGGGTAATGGTTGGTATCATCCGATCACCCCTGACCTCTTCGGGTTTGAGAAAGCGCCCTGGAGGCAGACTCCCAGGCTCCTATTGAACATCGACCTCGAATACGCCGACGGCAGCCGTGAGACCATTGCCTCGGACACTTCCTGGAAATGGTCCTTCGGGCCGCTGGTTTTTAACTGCATCCGCGCCGGTGAAACTTATGACGCCGGGCTCGAAAAGCCGGGATGGAATGAGCCGAGACGCGACGATTCCGGCTGGAAGCCAGCGGTGGCCGTTCAAGCTCCGAAGGGACGCTTGAGCGCGCAGACGGAACCGCCCATTCGCATCACGGAAACCGTGAAACCGGTGAAGCTGACCGAACCTAAACCGGGGATTTACCTGTTTGATGTGGGTGTTAACCTCACCGGCTGGGCGCGCTTCGAGGCTTCGGGAGAGCCAGGCCAGAAAATCACGCTGGAGTATAACGAGGTGCTCAAGCCTGACGGCACGCTTGACATGACCCACTCCCATAGCCACACCTTCGGCCGTTACCAGACCGACGAGCTTATCCTTGACCGACAGGGCAAGGGCGCGTTCGAGCCGCGCTTCACCTATCACGGTTTCCGCTACGTGCAAGTGACAGGGCTGAAGCGTAAACCGGCGCTCTCCAGCCTGGTGGCGTACGGAGTACACACTGACTGGGAGGGGGCTGGAGAGTTTTCCTGTTCAAACCCCAAGATCGACAAGCTTGAAAAAGCGTTGTGCCGCACCCTGAGCAACTCCGCGCACAGCATGCCCGGCGAGGAGCCCACGCGCGAGAAGATGGGTTGGACCCAGGATGGCTTGAACACCATGGAAGCCGCCGTCTACAATTTCCGCGCCGCCCCCGTTTACACCAATTATCTATTTGACATGATCGACGCGCAGGAAGCCAATGGCCATGTGCCGCCCATCGTCCCCACCAGCGGCTGGGGTCGCACTAAGCCCGGCGGCGCGCCTCCAGACTACTCTGACCCCTGGTGGGGCGGGACGCTTCCTTACGTGGCAGGGAAACTGTACGAATACTACGGCGACCGGCGCGCGCTCGAAGCAGCCTACGAGCCCATGAAACGCTGGGTGGATTACCTGAGCAGCACGGCCAAGGACTACTTGGTTGACTGGTGGCTGGGCGACTGGCTGGAAATCGGTGCGCCTGGCCGGCCGAAGCGCACGCCGATCATCCAGACCTCAACCGCAGGCTATTACTTCTGCGCAATGGCGGTTGTCCGCGCCGCTGAACTCCTTGGGAAACCCGATGAGGCGCGGAAATACCGGCAACTGGCGGAACAAATCAAAGCCAGTTTCAACCAACATTTCCTGGACCCCAAGACAGGGCTCTACGCCCCCAACTCCCAAACCAGCCAGGTGTTGCCGTTGTATCTCGGGATGGTTCCGGAGGACAAGCGCGCTCTGGTGCTCGCGCGCCTGATTGAGGACCTCCACCAGCATAAGGACCACATGACCACCGGCTTCGTCGGTGTCATGCCCATGCTTCATAGCCTGCCGGACTGGGGCTATGAAGACTTGGGCTATACCGTAGCCATGCAGGAGGACGTGCCCGGCTTCTTGCAGATGATTGCAGACGGATGGAGCACCATGGGGGAAGCGCTCGACAACATCTCAGGCTCGCGCCATCATCCCTTCGGCGCTTGCATCGGTTCCTTTTTGTTTCGGGAGATCGCTGGAATCCGCGCCGACCCGTCAGGTCCGGGCTTTGAGAAGGTGATCATCCGGCCGGTGCTGGGGAACCTGGCCTGGGCGAGAGCGAGATATGATTCGATTCGCGGCCCAATCGTCAGCGACTGGAAACGCGAAGCCAACCGGTTGGCGCTGCGCGTGAGCATTCCGGTGAACACCACGGCTACTGTTTATCTTCCGGCGGAGAGCGCCGCAGAGATCTCGGAGAGCGGGAAGCCTCTCGCCCAGGCGCTCGGCGTGAAGTTTCTGCGCATCGAGGGCAACCACGCCTTGGTGACTATCGACTCAGGCGAGTACTCGTTCGCCGTAACGCGATGAATGGAAATTAGTCCGGGGGAATTTGTACGGCAAGGCTCGTACGGTTTATGAGCGCTTGGCCAGCATGGCGAAGGATACTGTTCCCGAGAACCGTAAGGCGGAAAGCGAATAAGCTTCCTTCCGCCCAAGGACGGAATCGGCTAAGTGCGTTGAAGGTTGGGAATTTGAATTCGAGGAGGAGTGGATATGAAATCACGCTGGGTATTGATCATGACTATCTCGTGTCTACTCTCGGCCACACTGTGGGTGCAGGCAAAGTACGCCTTGGCGTCCGATACTTCCGGGTGGATTGAAATCCTGCCCGACGAGTCCTTCAAGGGTTGGACGCGGGTTGCCATCCCGCCCGACAAGGCTTTGGATCCCGTCTCCCAGTGGAGGTTCGATAAAGCGCGCCGCATCATTATTTGCGATGGCGATCACGGTCACGAATGGCTTCGCTATGATCGCGAATTCGCCAATCTCATACTTCACGTGGAATGGCGCTTCACCAAGCGCGAGGGGCTGAAAGGATATAACAGCGGGGTCTTCGTTCGAAATGACGCCGACGGGCGCGTTTGGCACCAGGCACAGGTGGGGGCCGGAAACGACGGGTTTCTGTTCGGCCAAACCTTAGTTGACGGCAAGCTCACCGCCGTGAAGTTGAGTCCCAAACCGAAGGTGAACCGCATCAAGCCGCCGGGTGAGTGGAATACCTACGAGATTTGGTGCCAAGGGCCGAAAATTACTCTGTGGGTCAACGGTGGTGTGAGCAGCGAATTCGCGGTTCCTGAAGTGCTCAAAGGCTACTGGGGCCTTGAAGCAGAAGGATTCCAGATCGAATTCCGCAACATCAAACTCAAGCTTCTGCCTTAGCGTGGGTGCCCGGTTTGATATGATGGCGACTCCCAAAACGATAGACGAGTTTGCTAAACGCGTTCGAGTCGGTTTCAGTTTCTGATTTCTAAATTCTGAGTTCTGATTTTGACTGGCTGTCTTTGCGTCAAGCTTAGTGGGGAAACGGGGCACAATCGAGGATGCCGAGGCGCCGGCGCGCGATCAGACCAATCGAGACTTTGATAGCGTAAGATTTGCGCGCCGACGTCGCAGAGAGGAAGGTCAGCCAGTTCCGCTGGCCGACGACGAAGGATCTCATCAGTTTTCGTATGTCAGGATTCGTCCCTTTAAAATTGACTGGTTTGGTATGATATGTCAAGGCCTTTCTGGAAGTGGGTCAATTTGATGTAGAGGCGGGGGAACCTGTCCCGATCCTATCGGGACGCCGCCATTTGGCGAGGTGAACTCGCCGCTACATTTGAGAGTGGCGAAGTAAACTCGCCGCTACTTTCCCGACTTTGGCCGTTGGACACCGGCTTGCCTGGGAGGTAGGAAGTTCGCAGGATAAGACTCAGCTTGTACGTTGGGCTGTGGAGTTTCGCAAGAGGTGAAATCATGGGCGGCACACTTTACCTTTCAAAGTATTCGATCGGAGTTGGTGACAGGTTTGCTCACCAAGCCAAGCCTCAACTGCAAGCCTGTAGGATGGCAGCCGAGCAGGGAGTGGAGGTCATCCCGGTGTGGAACAAATCGAACCGGGAACATACCATTATCGGTTCCACTCCTGCCAGCACGCGCGCGGCGGCCGAGGAAGCGGTGAAAACGCTGGGCTGGAGCAAGCCGTACCATGTGGACGCGGACCACATCAATCTCAAGACAGTGGATAATTTCACGGAGGCTTGCGATTTCTTCACCATCGACGTGGCGGATTTGATTGGCCAGCCCTGCGACGCCGCCCGGTTGCAGGGGTTCGTGGAACGTCATGCGGAATTACCGGGAGATCTGCTCATCCCCGGTGTTGCTCATCCTTTCCGCATCGATCGCGGCTTCATGCGCCAGGTTGCGAACAAGTACCTTGCGGCTGTGCAGGAGGCGGGCCGGATTTACCGCCGGCTCGAGGAGAAGAAGGGTAAGGGGCAATTCATTACTGAAGTGTCGATGGACGAGACCGATTCGCCTCAGACTCCGGCCGAACTGCTTATCATCCTTGTTGCGGTGGCGGATGAAGGGATTCCGATTCAGACCATCGCGCCGAAATTTACCGGCCGATTCGACAAGGGCGTGGATTATGTAGGCGACTTGGCGAAATTTACCGAAGAGTTTTCCAATGACGTAGCCGTCATCGCCTTTGCCGTCCGGCATTACGGGATGTCCAGTAACCTGAAACTCAGCGTGCATTCCGGGAGCGACAAGTTCTCGCTCTATGGGCCAATCCACCGCACGCTCAGGAAATTCGATGCGGGTGTGCATTTGAAGACTGCCGGCACCACCTGGCTGGAAGAGCTGATCGGTCTGGCGGAAGCCGACGGCGAGGGGCTGGACCTGGCCAAAGAGATTTATGCCGAAGCCTACTCCCAGCGCGAGCAATTGTGCGCGCCCTATGCCGCCGTGATCAGCATCGATCCCGCCCGGTTGCCTGCTCCGGAGTCGGTGGGGGGGTGGTCGTCGGAGCAGTTTGTGTCCGCCTTACGTCATGATCCAAAATCTTCGGCTTACAACCCCAACTTGCGCCAACTTCTCCACGTGGGCTTCAAGGTGGCCGCGAGAATGGGAACCCGTTACCTGGATCTCCTCTCACTTATGGAGACCACCATTGCCAAAAATGTGACCGGAAACCTCTTCGACCGCCACCTCAAGCCGTTGTTCATTGGGGAGTGATGGAATTTTAGATTTTGGATTTTAGATTTCGGATTTTGGACTGACCCTGCCTTCTGCTAACTGCCTACTGCAAGAACGGGGGCTGGGAACTGGGGGCAAAGGCAATTTTGGATTTTGGATTGACTCTGCCTACTGCCTTCTGCTTACTGCCTTCTGCAAGACAGGGGACTGGGGAAAAACAGTAAGGGATGGTAGCAGGCAGACGCCAGTAGGAAGAGCCAGAAACCCATCTATAATGCAGAACTCTGGGTTGGCTCGCTCCGTGGCGTTGCTCTTCAATGAGACAATGACTCAATGATTCAATATTCTAGGTGTACGAGTCCGATGCAACCTTGCTCGCCTAAGTCCCCTCAAAATCCAATAGGGGTGAAGATTTGACCATCCGATTACAGACTTTCCTGGTAGCCGGTGCAGTGACATGCTTGACTTTGCTTCAGGCTGGGGCCGCGGCAAAGCCAGGATTCCAATCTATTCCGGCGGGGTACACGCTTTACCTTCGCCTGGAGGCGACCGTGAGCACGACCGGGTCGCACCTTCACAACGTCGTCAAAGCCCGTACCATCCGCGAAGTGGATGGTCACTCAGGAGGGGTTTTGATTCCGCTGAGCGCGGAAGTTCAGGGGCAGATTACGAAGTTGATACCCAGTTCAAGCCCTACTGACCGCGCGCGCCTGCTTATTCGCTTCGACAAACTACTAATTCCGGGGGAGCAGGCTGTGAGCTTTGCGGGCCATATCTCTGAGGTTGAGAACGCGCGTGAGAAAGTCCTTCAGGATGGAACCATACAAGGTGTGCTGGCCAGCGAACTGCCCGTGAGCCACCTCGAGGACGCTATGGGTAAGCTGGAAGGGCAAGCTGCCGACCTCTCCCAATATGAACAGAAAGCTTTCGGAAAATCTGACACCTCCATCAATTATGGCGCTGGGACGGACCTGACGCTGGTGCTCGACAAGCCTTTGAGTCTGGCTGAAATGCCTTCCTCCGGCTCCTTTAATCAACTCCCCTCCGGCGTGCCTTATGCGGTGGCGCGAATGCTGCAAGGCGCTCCGCAGCGAGCTTCAGGAAAGGGCGGTAAGCCGGGCGACCCCCTGAACCTTGTCGTGATCGGGAACATCTCAGAAATTCGCGATGCGTTCAAACAGGCGGGCTGGGGTGAGGCGGAAAGGAAAACGAGTAAGTCCGTATGGGATACGGTGCGCGCCGTGGCTGACAATCAGGGGTTTGGCCAGGCTCCTGTTTCGGACCTCTATCTGTTTGGCCACCGTGAGGATCTGGCGTTCGAGAAAGGGCTGAATACTTTTTTGAAGCGGCACCACCTGCGCCTGTGGCGGACGGCTGCCACAACTCCGGACGGCCGCGTAATCTGGCTTGGAGCAGGCACGCATGACGCAGGCCTGGACGTGCATCCGGGAGTCGTCTCCCATGCGATTGACCCTGACCTTGACGCTGAGCGAGCGAAGGTTGGCGCGGACCTCAGGGTCACCGGGTGTGTGACTGGCGAGCAACTGGTGACGCGCCCCGACCCACTCAGCCAAGGCCTTACTGCCACCGGAGGCGCCTGGAAGACGGATGGCCGGCTCCTGGTCATCGATCTAGCCGCGCAATGATCGAGGCTCCTGGTCTTATTGAACGGAAGAACCCCTCACCCACCCTCTCCCCAGGGGCTGAACGTGTCCCACATCTTTTGCTGGACACCGGGGGTGCGAGCGCTACTGATGCCAAAATGAGCCCCGAAGGGGCGAACTACCTCAGCCCAGGCCAACGGCCCATAAGCGTTAACCTAATCGAAACCGTATCGGCGTCGCCCGCGGGGCGGCTCTGCCAA
>Ga0182027_10011721_pt1 | contig 12355 bp, 7 predicted proteins | sample 712E1DmetaG_FD_121300 | JGI IMG/M metagenome (GOLD analysis project Ga0182027, IMG submission 121300) | Permafrost microbial communities from Stordalen Mire, Sweden - 712E1D metaG (Illumina Assembly) | ecosystem: Environmental > Terrestrial > Soil > Wetlands > Permafrost | place: Sweden...
CGGTACGGCTGTGCGGTCTTGAACAATTCGATCAACTGCTGCGTCAACGCCGCGCCGGTGAAATCGCGCGAGGTCACGGCTGATAGGTGCGCCTGTTCGGCGGTCTTGACCGCTTCCGGGTACCGGGCGGCTTCGGCGTAAGCGGCAGCCAGGATGAGCATGTGAATTGTCTGGTGATCCACATGCAGGGCACACGCTTCCTCGGCAAGCCTTACGGCGACCGCACCGTTCCGTTCGGCGGGGTTGGGAGCGGTGGCCAGCTTCCACGCGAGCGTTGCCAGAGTATTGGCCGGTTGGGGCATTAACAGGCAGGCGTAGCGAAGTTGGGCGGCGGCCTCCACGTCCTGATTTTTCTGCATCAAGGCGGAGCCCAGAGCGAAGCGAAGTTCCGGGCAGAATGGCGCTGCGGCGAGCGCCTGCCGGATCAGGTCGATGGTTGCATCCGGATTTCCTTGCTCAATCAGAAATGGGGCGAGGCTTTTCCACGAAGGATCATAGCCCGGAGCCAGTGCCATGACTTGGCGGATTTCGTCGATGGCTTTGCCCGGTTGCTGCTGGAGCACGGCGGCTAGAGCGAGTACGTGATGGCTGCGGCAGTCGTCCGGATGCTCACGAACCATCATTTCGGCAAGTCTGGCTCCCTCGTCAACACGGCCGGTGGTCGTCAAGAAGAACGCCAGCGAGAACTGCAAATCCCTGTTTCTGGGTTCGGAAAATAGTTTCTGTTTTAGGATATTAGTCGCATCGGCATACTGCTGATTCCGAACCAGAGCGCAGGCATGCTCGATTGCTGCGGGAACCGATGATCGGGAGATCCAAAAGCAAGCGTAGCTGTTGATTGCCCACACGCCAAACGCGACGCAGACCAGGTATCTCAGAATCGTGGTTCGCCGGGTCAAAAAATCCAGGCCCAAGGCTCCGAATGCGCAGAGGGCAACCAAGGCCGACAGCCCGTAAAATGCTTTTGAAGATTGGGCTGGGACGACCAGGGACATGCAGGCCAAAGCCCATAGGACCATGCAGCTGAATCCAAGCAACAAAAACCATTCTGGGGAAGGTAGCCGAACAAATTGCGATAATGCGAAACAACCACCAACAATCACTGCGAGCGTTGGCAGAATGGCCAGCCAATAGCCAACGGCCATGAGATCGTAATTCCACGGGAGCCTCGCAGGGAAATTCAATGCGCCGCTCAGAAGGCCATCACCCCAAAGCGTGGCATAGAGACCATCCCAATAACCTTGGAATGTGCTGGACCACTGGTTGGAGAGAACGTCACCGAAACGCAGGTAAAAGGCGCTTGTGCGATAGCCGTCATCTTGCCACCAGGGAAACCCGAGCTTGGGGCTCATATTGCTGATTAGCGGGCTTCCGTAATCGATCCACAGGCGCGCGTAATGCCAGCCGCTTGTCAGCGCACAAAGCGCCACAATCAAACTCATTTGCGCAACCCATCGTTTGGGTTGCAGCGCGCGTCTTTCCAACCATTTCCACAGAAGAGCACCGAAGACTGGTGGCAGCACAAGAAGCGCGGTCGCCTTGGCAAGCAGAGCAGCCCCGAGGCAGAGCCCAAGCCAAGCGCAGGATTTCCATTGCAGCGGCTCCTGCCTCAACGCGCGCAGGGTCAGCCATACGCAGGCGCTGGTCATCATCGCGGCGAACGCCTCATTGGAGACGTGATGGGAAAGATAGATCATTGGCGGCAGACAGGCTGCCAGTAGGATTCCCCACCCGGCTTTTGATCGCTCAGCGGGAAAGATCTGCCGCAGGGTCGCCCAGATTATGACGAGGTGAGTGACGCCAACCGTCAGCCCCAGGAGGCGCAGCGCTGTGATGCCGCCCGCGTCGGACACTGATAGATGGAGCAGTTTCAGAAAGATCGCCGATAGCAGGTAATAGAGCGGGGGTTGAAACATCTCCCATCCCTCGCTCGCCAGGGGCAATGAGCCATGCTCCTGAATGTAGCGAATATAGTCCGCGTGTGCGGGCGCGTCAAAACCGGTCAGGCGAGATAGTCCGCCACAGTTGTTCGCGAATAAGACCATCCAGGATCCGGCGAGCACCATAACGGGCAGCATCTCGCGAAGCCGATCTCGGGCGGCTCTCTGGGGTGTCGGTGGTGCAGGTTGCACAGGCATCTTGCGCCATGGGCAGAGACCCGCGCACGACAGCAGCACGAACCCCAAAAGCGTTGGCCAGCACGTGCCCAGCGCCGCCAACGGCGGCGGAAGCCCGTAACTATAGCTACTGGTAGTCATCGATTTGGGTGCAGAGGCCGGAACTGCGGGGTGCCAGGCAGCACCGGCATAGGAAGCCTCCCAGGCGATTCCTGAGTTGACCTGCATTGTTCCAACGTCGAGGGAAAGCCATAGTGCCGGCGGACCATCGGAGTTGAAGACGGTGACTTCGATCCGATTGGTGCCCGGGCGCAGCAGCCTAGACACGTCAAATTCGTCGGGCTGTTTCCAGTTGGCTCCGGTCCGCAGCGCCCGTTCGGGGCAAGATCCGTTGACCGTGAGCGTATATCGGTGAAATCCGGCGATTCGCAGCAAGGCCTTAGGTGGAACAACATCGAGGCCGAAGGAATTCTCAAATGTCGTGGCCAGTTCCAGAACAGGATGAGTGTTCGCGTCCGGAATGACCGGATAGATAATCCACCTCGCCGGAGTCATGTCTGGCAGGAAATTGACTGCGGCGCGGCTGCTGGTCCACCACAGCCCGGCGAGGGCGCACAAGGAGCCAATTATCACCAGGCACGGCGTCAATTGGCGAAGCTTGTGATTTGTGTTGTCTGCCTTCACGGAGGAACTCACGCGGTGATTGAAGGACGTGGATCTGATCGGGCATGGTTCTTCGACGCAACTCCTGCGTCAAGGGCCAGCGAGCCGCCGACAAATCCGTGGGTGCATTTGGCCTTGCACGGGAAGGAATCTCTCTTAGCTGTGAATGGATCTTAGTAACCCATGATATGTCCCCGCCATAATGGCACCAACCCCTGACCCGCACGACGGGCGCCCGGCTTGAAGATCGGATTCTTAGGCGGAAGTCTCGACCCGGTGCACTTCGGACACCTGCTGGCGGCGCAGGATGCCTATGAGCAATGCCAGCTCGACCGGCTGATCTTCGTGCCGGCGGCGCAAGCTGCACTCAAGCCACAGGAGATGCAGTCGAGCACTGAGGACCGCCTGACAATGCTTCGCCTGGCCCTCGAATGCGACAAGCGGTTCGAGATATCCGATGTTGAATTGAAGCGCGGCGGAGTGAGCTACACCATCGACTCGGCGCGGCATTTTCGCGCTCTTTTTCCAGGCGATCAGCTGTACTGGATAATCGGGGGCGATCAATTGCCCAAGATGAATCTGTGGAAGGACGCAACGGAACTTGCCCGGCTGATCGAGTTCATTTTCCTGGAGCGACCCGGTCATCCAGCCCGGCAGATTCCTGATATCCCCGGCTTTCGGTTGCACCGCTGCGACGGACATTTGATTGAGATCAGCTCGAGTGAACTCCGTCATCGGGTGCGGCGAGGACTTTCTCTGAACTATTTCTGTCCGCAAAAGGTCATTTCTCACATCGAAGCCTGTAATTTGTATCGCAAATCCGCATGAAAAAAAACTCCATCGCGTCCCGAAAGACCGTCGACAAGTCATCGCCTCTATTGCGATTGGTTGTGCGCTCGCTCGATGACAAGAAAGCGGAAGATCTTCGGGTGTTGGATGTCCGGGCGCAATCGTCGATCACTGATTACCTCGTGTTGGCCACGGGCACCTCAGAGCCTCATCTGCGGGCGTTGCGCATCGACCTGGAGAAGGTGATTGATGGCGCGGGTGAGCCGATCATCGGCATGGAAAGCTCGCCAGGCAGTGGTTGGACGGTTTTTGACGCTTTTGATGTCATGGTGCATCTGTTTACAGCGGAGAACCGCGCAAAATACCGGCTTGAGCTTCTCTGGAAGGACGCAATCGAGATTCCGGTCGCAGGATTGCTGGTGAAGCAACCTACTCTCCGTCGCGCACGAAGGGTGAAGAAAGCAACACAAGCTACTAAATAATAGTGGTTTAAGCATAGTTTTTGAGCGGAATCGCCAATTGAACGCCCCGGAGAAAAGACGGCTGATGACCTGGGTACAGAGACCCAATTGCGCTAGATTCCTCGCGCCGCAATGGCCCAAGTGCCGTCGGCTTTAACAATTAATTCAATCAATTGGCGAATTTCCGCCTTGCCCGGCGAACGAATCTGCCGTTTTGTCGAAGAGTCGTAAAATGGTTTGTTGAACATTCATATCATCAACCCCCCATCCAATAATCCTATGAAATCTATCCGTTCAAGCGAGGGCTTCACCCTTGTCGAAATCATGATTGTCGTGGTCATCATCGGTTTGCTTGCAGCGATGGCCATTCCGGCGTTCCAGAAGGTTCGCCAAAGTTCAATTGAAAAGACGCTGACCAACGATGCCAAGCAGATTGCATCCGCGGCCAATCAGTACTTTATGGAGTTCGGGACGTCGACGATCGATGTCAAGATCACCGCTGGCGTAGTTGATACAACGACGCCCCTTGGAAGCTATGTGCACCAAGTTACCAAGGGCAATTCCTTCCCGTTGACGTTAACTGCAGGGAGCGGGTTTACGGGATCAAATGCCGCGTTACCAAGTGGGTCTCTGAGCTTCAGCGCCGAAGGTCAGAAGTTGTAACGATTCAGTTTTAACAGTTTTGTTCGGCCGCACTTTTGGGTGCGGCCTTTTTTTTGGACCGGGCAGCCTCGAGCATTCGGCTGGGTTCTCGGGCGTCATTCGTTCATCATTGTCGAATGGCCCATGATCACATCGGCTGCATTTTCCTTTCGCGAAGCGGTGCCGGTCTGCAACTGGCGAAGTCGTTAGTCAGATTCCGGCGCTACTTGTGACCGGTGCGCCCTCCGGAATCGGGAGCCACTGGCGGGCTAAGCTCCTTCATCGAGGCCTTCTTGACCTTAATCAGATCCTCAAGCACAATCATCTGATCTTCACGCTCTTTCTGGACGTAATCGCCTTTTTTCTCCGGATTCGGAGTGGCGCGTGCTTTTCTGAGGTACTCCAGCGCATCGTCGCAACGGTCAAGGTTATAATTCGAAACAGCCAACACCCAATACGTGGAGACTTCGGTATTGCCCCAAGATAGCGCTTGCTGTGCGCTCTCCATGGCAGCCTCATAGTGCCGTGCGTTTACCAACCCTGAGGCCCTTAAGTTTGCGAGTTTGGCTTTATGGGAGAGATTCTTGGCGACAGCTATCTTGGATTCACAGTAAGCGGCCGATTCGGCAAAGCGCCCTGCTCGTGAGTATGCCACGGCCAGATTTTCCACCGAAGTAAAGCAATCGCCGGTCACCGCCAACGAGTGGCGGAAAAGTGTCACTCCGTCTTTCCAGTAGGATACTTGTATCTGAGTTGCAAGGACCATGGAAGTCCCAAGCACAGCGAGCGTTCCCGCGATAAATAATCGCCGCGCGGAAGCAACCATCGACCGAAGCTCGGAGAACAAAACGGGATACAGAAAAGCCAGCCCGAGCATCGGGATATACAAATAGCGATCAGCATGAGACTGCGACCCGACCTGTACCAATCCGATGACGGGCACCATGGTGCCAAGGAACCAACACCATCCGATCATAAGTTGAGGCCGCCGGCGGAGCAGCAGAAGCGCGAAAAGGGAAAGCGTGCAGAGAACGAAAATGGCAGGAATGGCGTGTCGGATCGTGAGATCTTCAAAGAACAGTGGATAGAATATGCCCAAACCTCTCGGGCAAAAAAACATCGCGAGGTAACGTTCATAGGACAGCAGCGCATTGGTCAGCCGCTGCCAGAATGTATACCCGGCATCAGCCATGGCAATTGACTGGGCGGAAAGCGTTACGGCTGAAAAGTAAAAGGACAAAGCAATCAATGGAAGGACTGGACGCACGACGTCCTTTAGGAATGCCCGGGAAGGCGAGTCCGGATCTCTGCGAGCTGGATGATAAACGAGATACAGTAGGTGAATTAGTGCGAGAGTGAAGGGAAGGGTGACACTCATCGGCTTGCATAAGAAGCTTAAGGTGAATAAGATGACCGTAAACCCGTAGGCCTTAAACGATCTTGCGACGACGAAGTCGAGGTAGGCGAGGATGGCTGAAAACCAGAACACCGCATTCAAGAGGCTCTTGCGTTCCGACATCCAGGCCACGTTCTCGACGTTGACTGGATGGACGGCGAAGATGAGGGCCACCGAAAAGGCAAATAGTCGGCTGCCGGTCGTCTTGGAGAATGCCAGGTAGCAAAGGCAGGAAGCCAAGGCATGCCAGGCAACGTTCTCCAGCAGGTATCCACCCGGGTGGGGCCCGAACAGTTGGCGGTCGATTAAATTGGATATCCAAGTAAGCGGATGCCAATTGGCAGAGTCAGTGTTGGTAAACGCCCAGCAAATGCTCTCCCAGCATAGTCCCTTAATGATATATCTGTTATAGAATATATAAATACCATCATCGAATTCGATGAAACGGTGGCCGGCGACCTGATAGTAGGGAATGAAGATCGCCAGAACGAGGCCGAGGCAGATCAGGATGTCCAACTGATAATCCGAACTGAAGAGCGGCTTACGCGGAGTAGGTGTCATCTCAGGCAAAATCGGGGGCGCGTCCGGTAATCCGGGCGAAGCGGAAAGCAAGGGCGACGCGCAAGCAGCCGTAACCATAGGTGCTGCTGCGCGCGAAGTTGATCGATGAGGCTTCGGCGAAGTATTTCGTTGGGCAACTCACTTCGCCGATGGTATGGCCCCGCCAGATAACTTGGGCGAGGAATTGATTGTCGAACAGAAAATCGTCGGAGAGATTATCCAGCCGCATGGATTCGAGCAACTCACGCGAATAGGCGCGATACCCGGTATGATATTCGGAGAGTTTGGCGCCCATCAGGGTGTTTTGCGCGGCGGTCAGGAAGCGATTGGAAAAATATTTCCACCAGGGCATGCCCCCTTTCAAGGCATAGCCGCCCAGGATTCGCGAACCTAGGACGCAGGGATGCAATCCATTGGCGATCATGCTGACCATTGCGGGGATGAGTTTTGGCGTATACTGATAGTCGGGATGAACCATGACGACGATATCGGCGCCCTTTTCAAGAGCGACCCGATAGCATGTCTTTTGATTTCCGCCATAGCCGATGTTGTGGTCGTGCACACGCACAGTGACACCTGGCAGGCGCTCGGCGATCGCCACGGTCTCGTCGCGACTCCCGTCGTCGACCACAATGACTTCGTCAACGACGCCCTGGTCCATGACTTCGTCATAGGTGGCTTTGAGCGTCCGGGCGGCGTTGTAGGCGGGCATCACGACGACGACTCTTTGGGTGCGGTACATTGCAGAACGAGAAGGGGCGGTTGAGAGTTAAGGAGGTCAACGATCGATCACGGCGCAGCCCGCCGAAAGATGAATCGGCGCATCAAGAAATACTCGTTAAAGGGTTTGTCGTCCGTGATGCGGATTTCTGCGTCAGGATTGAGAAGCTGATCAACGGCGCATTCTCGTGACAACACGCGCTGGAGATAGGCGGCCACGTCCCTGGAAGAGGTCCACTCCAACAGATCTCGTTTGGCGGCTTCCGGGAAACGCTCCGCGAGATCCGCTGCAGGCACACTCTCGATCGGGGTCATGGACGCCAACACGTGGAGGCCCCAGCCTTCCAATGAGACGAATCCACGAACATAGGGGAAAGCCTCTTTGACGGTCCTGAGCACGGCCTGACCCGTGACCACTTCTCCTCTAGGAATCCAGATTTGTAGGATCCCGCCCGGACGCAGGCGTCGTTTCGCGAGCTCCAAAAACTCTCGAGAATATAGCAGACTAGAACCAGCCGCCTCGATGGGTGGAGGTGGATCGATGGTGATCAAATCGTATTGGGTGCGGACGCGTTGCAGGTAGCGCCGCCCATCATCGATTACGATCTGGCTGCGTGGCTGTTTGAGAAGTTGCCCGGCATCGGCATGAAAGAAGCCGAAAAGCTTCGTAACCCCCGGCACCAGTTCCACCGCCGTTGCGTCAACGTTCCAACTTAGGGCGGAGCGGTACGATGTTCCCATGCCAAAGCAGATGATCAAGGCTGAACGGGGCCTGGATTTCAGCAGCGCCAGAGGCAGGTGCACCATGATCTTCGTTATCGGAGTGAGCTTGGTCATTCCCATGCCATTCACCAATAAACGCTTCTGCATGCCGGTTCCATTGGCGGTGACTGATGCCGCATAATCTCTGCGGGTCGTTGTCATCTCAATGTTTGCCGTCATCCAGTCATCAAAATCGCTTGAGAAAAACAGCGATGATCCAAGAACAATGATGGCGGCAACAGCTGATCCCCATCGCATCCAGGAGGATGATAGTCTCCACTGGAGAATGGAGAAAATGAAGAAGGGGGTGGTGAGCAAAACAAGTGCGTACCTTTCTCTGCAATGAGGCAGAAGCAGATAGGAGGCCGCAAGCGGCCCCAGAATACAACCGAGGACATTGACGGCATAAGCTTTGCCCGCTGCCTTTGGGCGGCCGACGGCGTATCGATCGATCACCATCGGAGTCAGATAGCCAAGAATGGCACAAAGCGGCGCGATGCTTGCCAGCAGAGAAAAGATGCTAAACAAGTCGATAGAATCGTCGACTGCCATTCTCAGAACGCCTGGATCATTGACGATGACCGGAAGCAGCGCGGCGATCGGCAAAAGCGAAATCAAGACTGCCGGGGTTCGCGCCCGGTTTCTGCGCAGCTCCCAACGATAGAGCAGCGATCCAAGAAATGTGGCGCCGAGATAAGCGAATACAACTGCCGCGAACGAATACACCTGGGTCTTCAGCACGGGAGTGAACGACCGGGACCAAACCACCTCCATCGCCATCGAGCAGAAGCCGGTTGAAAACAGCAGCCATTTCACCTGTCGCCCAGGCATTCCTCCGAGCTCCGGCCGCACGGCTTCCGGCCCAGACTGATCAACCTCGAGGGGGATCACCCCGGTTTTCCGCCTAGACCAAGCCACCCCCACGCTTGCGGCGGCGATCGCGAAGTTCCCGCTAGCGGCAATCCAGAGGGTGTGCTGAAAGCCGTACGCCTCCACCAAAACAGCTGCGGTCATAAAAGTGCCGCTCATCGCTCCGAGCACGTTGGCAAGATAGAGATAGCTGAAGCTGCCGGTGAATTGGCGGTCCCATTCTCGAACAAAGGCCATCATGAATGGGAAAGTCGCTCCCATGCAAACGCACCACGGCAGAATGGAGACAGCCAGCACCACGGCCGAGGAAAAAAGATACCCAATGGAGTCGGTCTGCCCCGATCCAAGCAGATACCGTTCACCCAACGTAAATAGCGCGGGAACCGCGAATGCTCCAACTCCGATCAGCAGTTCGGCGGCGCCGTATAGCAACAGAGCGGACAATCCCGTTTTTCTCACCCAAAAGGCAATCGAACGGCCTGCGAGCCATGCACCGATGGACAACCCGAGCATGAAAACCGACAAGACCACGGACATAACCGGCGTGATGATTCCAAATGAGGCAAATGCCAGTCGCATCCAGATCACTTGATAAACAAGACCACAGAAACCAGATACGAAGAATAGTATAAACAGGATGCCACGAATGGAAGGAGAAGAAGACGTTGGTCCTTCTGCCGATGAGCCTTCGCCTCTTCGGGGAGAAGCAACGGGTAGAGCGATCTCAATATCAGTCATGTGGCACGCTGTTTCGACTTCGGATAGGTGTCAGGAAAAGACGTTGTATTTTACGATTGCGTAGAGCGCGCGGAAGCCGTCTCGCCAGCCGATCTTTTTGCCATCGGCATAGGTGCGTCCATAATAGCTGATGCCGATCTCGTAGATCACACAGTTGAGCCGCGCCATCTTGGCCGTGATCTCGGGTTCGAAGCCGAAGCGGTCCTCTTCGATCGTGATTTGCTGCAACACCTCGCGCCGGAAGACCTTGTAGCAGGTCTCCATATCCGTGAGATTGAGGTTGGTGAACATGTTCGAGCACAGGGTCAAAAGTTTGTTCCCGACCATGTGCCAGAAATAGGCAACGCGATGGGCGTCGCCGCCCATGAACCGTGACCCAAAAACCACATCGGCCTGACCGTCGAGGATGGGTTTGATCAACTTCGGATACTCTTGCGGGTCGTATTCGAGATCGGCATCCTGGACGAGCACGATATCCCCCGTGGCGGCGGCGAATCCGGTGCGAAGCGCAGCGCCTTTGCCACGGTTTACCTCGTGATAGATGATTGTGTCGACCAGCGGCGTAATCTCCGTACGCAGGAGGTCGCGGGTGCCATCCCGCGAGCAATCGTCAACAATGATGATCTCCTTATGTTCGATTGGTGAGGCGCGGACACGATCGACAATCTGGCGGATCGTCTTGGCCTCGTTGTAGCAGGGGATGACGATGGAAAGCTTCATTTGTGGGAGGCGTCGACAATCTCAATGTGATTGGCTTCGACAAAGCAACGAAAACGCACGCATTTGCCATGTCAGGCACGCCGCATGGAGCGCTCCTCGCGATGACAAACAGAGTCACCGCCGGTGATTGTGCATTCTTGATTGCGGTCGGTCGACCGTCGACTTTGGATACCCGAACCACGAGATCTCCCGATCTGGTTGGTTTGACCCGATCGGTCTGGGGCTCCGGACAATATGCTTACCTCATTGATTGCGTCTTGCCGCGCGCTGGTAGGCTGCGTCAAGAAACCGCCGCTCCATTTTTGCATGATTCTTGGCGTGAGCGCGGCCATTCCGCTCTACTTCACGTTTGCCACCGGCCTTGTCTGGGAAGACTTTCTGATCACCTATCGCTTCAGCGAGAATCTCGCCCGCGGCCATGGGCTGGTCTATACGCCGGGTGAACACGTGCACGGGTTTACGTCCCCGCTCAATACCCTTCTCCCTGCCCTGTTTGCGTGGATTTCCGGCGCGACGGATTTCGCTCAGCCGCTGTGGCTCTTTCGGCTCGTTTCGCTCGCCGGACTGGTTGTCGCGTGCATTTCGGTCACGAGCGTCCTCATGAAAGAATACGCCGGCGGGCGCGCGGCTTTGCTGTCTTGCTGTCTGTTTCCCCTGATCGCTGTCCTGGAAATCAAAACGACTGCGTTCGCGATGAACGGCCAGGAGGCGGGTCTGGTCCTTGCATTCCTCGCCCCGGCGTTTGCGCTGGTCTGGCTGGGCTGGAAGAAGCACGCACTGCTCGGCGGCGTGCTTTGGGCCGGATTGATGTACAGCCGCCCCGACGCATGTATTTATATCGCATTCCTCGGTTTCACTGCCTTCTGTTTTGAAGAAACATCGAGGAAGCAACTCGCGCTCGCGTTGCTGAAGTCGGGAGTGATTTGTGCGGTGCTCTATCTGCCGTGGTTCCTGTTTACCTGGGCCTATTACGGTTCGCCGATCCCGCACACGATTGTGGCGAAGTATGGCATTGAGTCCTTTGACGCAGACCGAGTCGTTTTCGGACTGTTTGCGCCTTTGGCGGCCGGTATCAAGAAGGCGCCGGCTGTGTTGTGCTGGGCTCTGGCGCCAATCTACGATCTGCTGGATGACGGTCTGGGCGGCTTGGGCGCCTGGCCCAGGTGGACTCATGACTGCGAATTCGCACTGGAACTTGTGGCGGTCCTATACTGGCTGATTCCGACGCGCGACCGGCTCGGCCGGATTGCTTCCCTGTTCACCTTCCAGATCTTCGCCTATCTGGTCTACGCCAATTTGACCGCCCCGCACGCTCCCTGGTATTTCCCGTCGCTGGCATTCATGAGTCTCCTGACGCTGATTGCGATCATAGCCGCGCTGACGCGGCTTATCAGGAACGTCCCTGCCGCCTTTGGGTTCTCGATGCTGACCGTCGCCGGCATCGGCTACCTGCTCGGGTTCAACTTCTTCACGTCGTTGCACCCGCTCCGCTTCAAGCAGGACGTCATTGAATGGGGTCACCGGCGGGTGATCGGATTATGGCTGAAGGACCACGTCGGCCCAGGGGAGACAGTGTACCTCGAACCCGTTGGCTACATCGGCTATTTTAGCGGGTGCAAGATGCTGGACTGGCCCGGCCTCGTCTCGCCGGAGGTGGTCGCCGCACGGAGGCAGCTGCCCACTCGGTCGGGATATACCTGGCGCGAAGTCGCCGAATCGCTCAAGCCGTCATGGATTGTCGCCCGGCCCAGCGAAGTCCGGATGATCAAGCAATCGGGGTTTCTCTCGAGTAACTACGAGTTGGTAAAGGTGTTTACGGTGCAGGACAAGATCCGTGCGGACGTCATGACAGGGATAGGGATGGTGTATCGTGAGAGTGCATTCAGCGTGTATCGCCGAGGGAAAGAGGCCCGGCC
>Ga0182027_10011724_pt1 | contig 12352 bp, 8 predicted proteins | sample 712E1DmetaG_FD_121300 | JGI IMG/M metagenome (GOLD analysis project Ga0182027, IMG submission 121300) | Permafrost microbial communities from Stordalen Mire, Sweden - 712E1D metaG (Illumina Assembly) | ecosystem: Environmental > Terrestrial > Soil > Wetlands > Permafrost | place: Sweden...
GTCTTTACTAACTACTAATCCCTACTAATATACTAATCGGCGTTGCCAGCATTAGTATATTAGTAACCAATTAGTAGTTAGTAAAGACAGTAAAATATAATAATGACAAAGTTACCATCTAGCTTACAAAAACTTATCAACGAACTCGGCAAGCTTCCCGGGATTGGCCCCAAAACCGCCCAGCGCCTGGCTTTTTATTTGCTTAAAGAAGATAGTATAGATTTGAATAATTTGTCGCAATCCATCGCCCAAGTTAAAGAGGGCATAGTTTTTTGCTCCGTTTGCCACAATATGGGCGAAAATGACCCGTGTTTTACCTGCACGGACCCAAAGCGCGACCATTCGATAATTTGCGTGGTGGAAGAGCCGCTGGACGCGCAGGCCATAGACAAGTCCGGACAATTTAATGGGGTATTCCACGTGCTCGGCGGAGTGTTAAATCCGCTGGAAGGGATTGGTCCGGAGAATTTAGAAGTTGATTCGCTGATTGAGCGCGTTCGCGGCGTAGGGAATGGTCGAGACCATTCCCTACCGGTGACAAACATCGACATCAAAGAAATCATCATCGCCACCAACCCCTCCCTTGAAGGCGAAACCACGGCAATGCATCTTTCAAAAATTATTAGGGAAGCCAATAAGCAAATAAGCGGGTCAGCCGATAAGCCGGTCAAAATCACCCGCATAGCCCGAGGCCTCCCCATGGGCGGCGATTTGGAATACGCCGATGATATAACTTTAATGAGGGCGATGGAAGGAAGGAGGGAATATTGAGTTTGACAAAAATCTAAAATTTGTTAGACTAAATGTACAATCATTTAAATAAACAAAATTTATGTCCGAGTTAACAAAAGAATACTTTGGCCGAATATTGGAACAAAAATTTGCCCAACAGGGCAAGGAACTTAAGGCTCACGCTGAAAAGTTGCAAGAGAGTCTTGCTGTAATGGTTGCTCATGGTTTTGAGAATGTAGAACACGGGCTAGACTCAATAAGCAGTGAGCTTGGAGATGTCAGCGACGATGTGTTCACTGCAAAAAATGACATTAGCCACATAAAAAATCAGCTGACTGAAATTAATAAAACCACTCACCAAATTGACAAGCGCGATGTTGAAGACAGTAATGCTCTTGCTAAAGATGTTGTGCAACTGCAAAAAGACGTTAAGTTATTGAAGCTAAAACTTGTTTAATAAAAAAAATCCCGCCAACCGGCGGGATTTTTTTATGCTTTGGTTATTTCAACTTCGGTATAAGCTTGTCTTGCGCCGATTTTTCGGCGATATTTGCTTTTGGCGCGGTATTTTAGGACGTGGACTTTGGCTCCGCGGCCTTGTTTGAGGACTTTGCCGGTAACTACGCTTCCGGAAACGTAAGGCTTGCCTACGGTGCCATCGTGAAATAAAACTTTATCAAAAGTTATGGTTGCTCCGGCTTCGCCTGGCAACTTTTCTACCTGGATTTTATCGCCGGCTTTAACCAAATACTGTTTTCCGCCGGATTCAAATATAGAGAGCATGTTCGTATTGAAACATTAAAAATTTAAGGATTTAAAAATTACTTAGTCATTTTACCAGCTTTTTCGTGATCCGTCAATAAGCATGTAGTTAGCCCATTCATGGGCTGTTTCTGTAAGGGACAGCTGATAAATCCAAGCACCATCAGATGGTGCTGGATAAATCAGCTAACTACAGTCTAAGATTCCGACACGCGTGGGTGTTTGCATTTGTAGAGGATGACGACGCTAAGAGCCAAAACCAGTAGGGTAGGGTCTAGACCCTACCCTACAAGGACGACACCGATTGGGATGGTATATGCGGGTGTTTGCGTTTGTAGAGAATGACCACGGTAATGGCCAACGTAAACATAACGGCGACTAAAATAACAAGCGCAATTAATTTGCCCATACTTTGTAAAAATACGGCTACAATGCCAAAAATCGCGGAAATCAAGTATAAAACCAGCGCTGCTTGGCGCTGGCTAAGTCCAATATCAAGCAATCTAAAATGGAGGTGCTGGCGGTCGCCTTTAAAGGGGCTTCGGTGATAAATTATTCTTCTGATAATAGCCCAAGCAACGTCCAAAATTGGAATCCCCATCACCAGCAAAGCCGTGGCAATTTTGGCTCCGAGGATAATTGCCAGCACTCCCAGCATGAAACCGATAAGCGTACTCCCCGATTCGCCCAAAAAAATTGACGCGGGATTAAAATTATAAAATAAAAATCCTAAAACCGCTCCGGCAAAAATAATAGCGATGCTGGCCGTAATCGGCTGGTTGACTTTGGCGGTAAGCGATAAAGCAAACATTGTCAGCGCACCGATTAGCCCGATGCCGCTACACAGCCCATCCAGCCCGTCCAAAAGCTTGGTGGTAAAAATCATGCCCATCATCCAGGGCCAGACAAGAACAATTGACAATTGACAATTAACAATTAACAGGTGCAGGGTGTAACCGATGTAAATGGGAGAGCCAAAGGGGTTGCTAATTTGGGTAATCCCAACGCCAATTCCCGACCAGATTATAACGGCGGACGCCAGGGCCGGAAATAGCCACAAAATTTTCGGCGGCAGGTTGAATTTGTCGTCAAAAGCTCCGCCTACTGTCAAAATCAGTCCGCCAAAAATAATTCCCAAAAAGAATTTAATCGGGACAATGTTAAAATCCGGATGGCCGAGGAGCAAGTAAAAAATCAGGATGATCAAAAAGCTTAAATAAATTGCCAGCCCTCCCAAAAGCGAGGTTGGCGCTTTATGAGTTTTTAGCGGCGCTTTGGGCACATCCAAAACGCCGAGCCGCGCGGCAAGTTTTTTTACCGCCGGAGTAATTGCCGCGGCAAGGGCGGTTGAGAGAATGAAAAAGAATAAGTAGATCATATATTTAAGTTTGATGGGCATCTTCTGGGGCAGCCCCAGAAGATGCCCATCAAGGGATTAAATGAGTTTTATCAGCGCTCCCCAAATCAGCAAAGCGCCGATTGTCGCCTCTAAACCTAATTGAAAGCTTTTGGAATGATAAGAAATTGTCACGCTATTGGCGCCCGGGGACAGCACCACGGCCCTTAGCCCAAAAGCATTTTGCGCTTTTTCAGCCGCGCCGGAAGAAAAATTCGCCGTCCAATCGGGATAGTAGTTATCGGTTGTAACTAAATAATTATCCCCTGTCATATTATAGGCTATTTTTTCCGTGCCGTCTTGGCCGATTTTAAAATCGCCGACCAAAGTAACCGGATGTGATTTGGGATTTTTGATCAGATCGGCAAGCTGGGCGTTTAAATCATCGGGACTTCCGGCGTTAAGCAGGAACGCGCGCGGAAAACTATCGTTTAAACTTAAAACCGTATAGTTAGAATCGGAAAACGCCAAACTTAAATCGCGCGGATATTTTTTTAGCATCGCGCTTCCCTCTTTAGAAGGATACAAAAGATATTTGACCGACAAAAACCGCAGCGCGTTCAAATTCGGCTCGTCAAAAGTGTATTCCGGCGAATAATTATAGTTAGCTACATTAGTTTTAAGCTGCTTGTTGCTAGTCAGATAAATCGTATCGTGGTCGTTAAGCTCGTTAATGTGGTACCAGGTGCCGATGTTCGGCAACAAATTGTCGCCGTAGGTAAAAACTCGGGCTTGGTCTATTTGATATTGTTTTGATAAGAAAACTAATGCCGGCTCGCTTGGGTAAAAATTTGTCGGTTTTGAAGTTTTTGTAAATATCATGCCGTGGATGGCGGTTTCCAATACGACCAAAATAAATAAAGCGGGTAAACCTGTGTTGAAAATAGTGGATCTTTCTGTGTCATTGCGAGGAGCCGGGGCTTTGGCCGGCGACGAAGCAATCCTATTTCCTGAAAAGATTGCTTCGGTCGGTGCTACTGCCTCGCAATGACACACGATTTTCTGAATAACAAAGTAGCAAATAATCAAATTGGCAAAAAAAGCGACAATCATTGCGTCTTGCCACAGGCTAACGGTGTGCCAATCCAAATTATGAGCAAATTGCCAGCCATGGGTTGCTAAGCGATTTGCAATTATCAGTAAAACCGAGAATATCGCAAATCCTGCAAATGTCCAATTCGCCCGTTTGCGGGTAATTTTTCCGTCCAAAATGTTTTCCAAGCCAAAAGCCGCCAGCACCGAGGCGCAAAACGCCCAAAGATAAAGTAGTCTATTATTATAATTTAAATTAAAACCGGGAAGCTTGTTTACCAGCCAGTAAATTATCGGCGCATGATAAACAAGGGCGGCGCAAAGAAGCGCCGCGATAACAAAAAACCAAATTTGCTTTTTGGCTTTTTTTGTAAAAGAGAAAATCGCCAAAACAAATCCGCTGACGCCAATATAGCCCAAAGCCAGCTCGCCGTAATTCGGCACCAAAAGGTAGCTGAAATTTTTCACGCCGGTGTTGCCGTAAAAATCCGGAATCAAATTGGCTAAAAACATTATCGGCTGGAGATAAAATGGATTTTCCGCGAATCCCGCGCGATAGTTTAAATTGGCGCTTAGTTTTAAGTATTCCAAAAAGGGTAAAACCGCGACGGCGGACATAATAAAGCCTAGCAAAAATACAGAAGATAAAATTAGCAGGTGTTTAAATCTTTGTTTGAGGCTAATTATCGAGTGTGTCCCCTGTAGGGAAGGGTCTAGACCCTTCCCTACAAAGACAAACGATCTAAATATCGCGTAACCATAAATCGCGCAAAAAATGTAAAAAAATGTCTGCGGATGCCCGGCAAATAATCCCAAAGCTGTTACCGGCGCAAGCCAAAAGGCGGTTTTTATATCCCTGGTATTAAAATATCGCTCTATAATAAAGAACGACAAAGGCAAAATTAAAATCACCGATGTTAACGGCCACAAAAACCAGATGACATTACTATTGCAAAAAGTGAATAAAATCGCGCCGAGCAAACAAGAGGAATACTTTAACTTCATTTCGCGCAAATAAAAATAGGTAAACAGCCCCATCAAAAGCAATTTTAAAAACGCGTAGGCGGCAAGGGCAAATCTTATCGGGAAAATATAAAACAGCCAGCTCATGGGGAAAAATATCGCGGACTGCATATTGGCCATTAAAGGGAGGCCGTTGCCGGAAAAAACATTCCAAAACGGAAAATGCCCGGCCTTTATAAGCTCACTTGATAATTTCCACCAAGGCAGCATTTGCGTGGTTATATCTAAATATGGCGCCACATAATGCGTAGTATCCACCGGCGCCAAAAAGCGCCCCTGAAAAAATGAAGGAGAAATAAAAATCAAAACCAGCAATCCCAAAACAATCGCAGCTGACCAATTTGGGCGTTTGTCGATAAAATTTTCAATTTTCTTTATCAATGTCGTCATATTTTTTGTTTAACATCATTAACGGTCGTTAATGATGTTAAAGTGATAAATTTAATAAACGGTCTCCCCTGTTATGTCGGAGCCGCCGAGTTTTTGGCGGAAGTAGCTTTTTATATCGCCAGTTCCAAAAATTTGTTTTAGTTCCGCTTTTACTTTTTGAATTATCGTTAGATGATTGTTTGACGGCATGCCGGCTGCCTCGCTCATGGGCGCAATTTGAAATAAATCAATTCGCCCTGGATAAAAACTCAAAAATAGATTACTTAAGCTTTGAAGTTCCGCCGATGTTAGCGGCTTGGTCCTTTTTAAAACTTTTACGTTTACTCCCCCGTCCAAAGTAAATTGTTCCGGCAGAACAGTGTAAGCAGAGCCGAGGGAATTTTTGTCCATAAGCTGGTTTGCCAAAATCCAAATTACCCTTTGGTCAATGGGCCTTAAGTGCGTTTGAGCCGGACTCGGTACCAAAATAAAATCAGCGTTCGGTAACTGCCTGGGCAGGCCGTCCCGCAAATCTACGTTGCTGGCAAAAATAATATTGTTGCAAATCCTGGTTTGCGGCAAGTTTAAATATCGGCAGGAGTTGCGAATTACGTCATCGTTTAAAATCAGCGAACTTGAATCTACGTATAATTGCGAGCCTTGGGGCATAATTTGGTTTAGATAAGCCACGAGTGCGGCTATTTGGCTTTGGTCGTTCCTGATCAAAGGATAATGCTGTGCCGCGGCCATTAAGTGGAGCGGGCGAAAGCTAAATTTAAATTGCGGCACCAAAGCCTGAAGGAAGTTTAACAGTAAGATTACAACAAATAAAAAAGACAAAAACACTTTCCATAGGCGTCTTATTTTTGAACTCCATAAATAAAAAATAAATAATGATTCAAACAAAATAATCGCGACCATAAACTGGTAGTGATGGTGAAGGTCAATTAGTTGAACTCTGGCGAACAGCAGTAAGGTTATTAAAGTTTGCAGACCGATAATTTGGGCAACCGGCCTGACTTTGAAATCTTTTAGCGCCCAAAAAAATCCGGCAACGGCAAACAGCAGGGCTAGCCACCCATAATGGTAAGCCGCCTGCAATATTACCTGCCAGGTGGAATTACCGCCTTTAAAAGCTGAAAACATGCTGGCATAATTGTCAGTCAGCATTTGTTTTGCAATAGGTGCGCCAAATATCAGTAAAAACCCGGCGGAAATCAACCCGCAAACAATAATGATTTTTAGTTCCCAAAAAGGTTTTTGTTTTTTGATTTTACAATACAGCCATTGAAGAAAAATAGCGGGGAAAAAACAGAATGACCAATACCCGAACCAGCGGCGGGTAAAAATCAGCAATGTTAAAAGCAATCCGACGCCCGCGGCTTTTTGCCAGGTTCTTTTTTCCTGATCGGACGATAAAATCAGCCAGATGCAGACGATGCCGATTAACGTCGCTACATCAAAAAAACCTAATAGTAGAGGAATCCAAAATTGCGGCGTTAATAGCGTAATGGCCATCGGTATTAAAACAGACAGCCATTTTTTTTTGCCGGTTGCTCCGGTAAGCCGCGCAAAAACCATTCCAATCAAAAACGCTGCCGGCAACGCAAAGACATTAAGGATGGAAAACAAAAATACCGTCCTGCCCGTTCCAAATATCAAGCCTAAAGGGGAAATCATTAAAGGCGCCAGCAGGCTGTATTCAGTAAATGCGATGGAATATAGAAGGGCTCCTAAAGCCGGAATAATTCCCAGTCGCAGTTTCCCAACCATAAAAATAAAATGGCTTTGGTATGCCGACCAATCCCAAAAATAAATATATCTTTCCTGGCGGTAAAATTGGTACAAAAATAAGTTTGCCAACAATGCCAGTAAAACCAAAAGCACTAAAAAAATATAATTATCCTTGAACCATTTAATAAAGTTATTTTTCATCTTTAGTTAATTATAGCAGAAATTTTGCAAAACCGGAGTTTGGCGTTTTTGGTTTGAAAATGGGGTTAAAAGATGCTAGTATATTGGGTATATGGATTACGACTTAACAGTAATAGTGCCGGTTTATAACGAGCAGGGTACTATTTTAGAATTGCTGGGCAGGTTGGTTTCGACTCCGGGGCTGACTTTGCGTCCGGTTCAGTATATTGTGGTGGATGACGGTTCAACCGACGACACGGCCGAGTTATTAAAAAATTCTATTTATGCCCGAAATGATAGGTTTATTTTGTTGTTGCATGATAAAAATAAGGGCAAAGGCTCGGCTATCCGCACCGGCTTAGACAAGGCACTCGGCAAATACACGATTATCCAGGACGCGGATTTGGAATATGACCCGAATGATATTGCCTTACTTCTTAATCACGCGGAGAAAAGTGACCTTAGAGCGGTATTTGGATCGCGTAATTTAAATCCACAAACCAAAAAAGGCGCATTTATTTTTTATTGGGGCGGTAAAACCATTTCTTGGCTGGCAAATTTGCTCTTCGGACAACATTTAACCGACGAGCCGACTTGTTATAAATTGGTGAGGACAGATGTGCTTAAGAGTCTGCCTTTAACCTGCCGCGGGTTTGAGTTTTGCCCCGAGGTTACGGCGCTTTTAGCCAAGGAAGGCATAAAAATTACCGAATTGCCGGTTTCATATTTTCCGCGCGGAAAGAAAGAAGGAAAAAAAATCGGTTTCAGTGATTGGTTTGAGGCAGTGTGGACTTTGGTTCGTTTAAGAGTTAGCGTAAATAATGACTGGGTTTTGGCTCTGCTGTTATTTATTTTTTCCGGCTTGCTGTACATGACAACCTGGCACCATTTGTTGATGGGTTACGAAACCGAAACGGCGCAGTCGGCTTTGGCAATGTTCTCCGGGTCTTATCAGGTCTTTCGCGCCGGCGCCGGCGCGGTGGCAATGTATTTGCCGTTTATAGTTTTGGGCAAATTGTTTTACCGCCAGGACGTAATGGCGTTTTTGACTATTGTACCGGTTTTTTACAGCGCTTTGTGCGTAGCTGTATTGTATTTTATTTTGCGCCGATTAACTTTTCAAAAATCAACCGCCCTGTTTGTTACCGCGTTAATTGCCGCCGCCAGCTTAATGTGGCCATACAGCAGGATTGGAATGGAATATCAGGCGATGCTGTGGCTTTGTGTTTTATTATTGAGCCTATTGGCGTGGCGAAGGAAATTATCGGTGCCAATATTTTCCGGTGTCGCTTTGGCCATGCTGGCATTTTCCAAGAGTTACGGCGTAGTTTTTGCCCTGCCCGCCCTTGTTTTTGTCGGCATTGAATTTTGGCAAAAAAATCAGTTTAAACGATTGCTCCGCCCGGGTTTTTTAGCCGCTCTTTTTGGCCCGACCTTTTTAGTTTTAATCGTAAATTTTTTCGTTAATTCAGTTATTTTTGGCAGAGCGTCCGGCGCTTACAATCTGGCCCAGGAATTTCAGATTACTAGCTGGTGGGAAGGTTTTTTTGGTGCATTTTTTTCGGCCGGAAAAAGCATTTTATTTTACAGTCCCCTTTTGGTTTTGAGTTTATGGTATTGGAAAAAATTTTGGCAAAAAGACAAAGCATCCGCGGTTTTTGTGTTTGCGGCCTTTTTGGAGCTGCTTTTTATTACCGCGCCTTTTTCCCACTGGAGCGATGAAACTTTAAGCGTCAGAAAATTGATGCCCATTGTGCCGTTATTGCATCTGCCTTTGGCCTACGCTTTTGAGTCCGGTCTCTGGAGCAAGCTTAAAAAAACTCTCTGGGCTTTAGCGATTTTAGTTTCTTTGTATTTCCAATTTATCAACTCCCTTTACCCGTATTGGCTCCAGCTGGTGATGTTTAGGCCGTACAATTTGGATGAATTGAGCGTAATCCGCTATAATCCGGAGTTTTCCGCGCTTGCCCTAAACAACCGTTTATTCATATCCTATTTGTCGTGGAAAGTAACCGGCCAAGACAGAAATTTTGTCTACCAAGAGCGAAGTTCCATGCGCTGCTGTACCGGACAGCCGACTATAGATCCGTTTTTGGTTAAAATTAACATGAATTTAAAGGATTTTGACCGTCCGTATATTTATTTGGTAATCGGCGACAATAGTAAAAAGAAAAAAACTTTGCTTGCCTTGGAGGCGGCGGCGCTCGCTCTTTGTACGGGAGTTTTGGCGGCTAACATAGTAAATCGGCGCAGAGAAGAATCGTTAAATTAGAACCTATACCAAAATGGAATTTTGAGATAGGTTCTAATGTTTAATTAATTCCATCGACCATCCCGGTGGGTTTATGGGGATGGTTATTTTGGCTCCGTCCGGAGCGGTTTTAAAAGTTTGGACGTATTGGCTAAAGTGCATATCAACGTAAATATTTTGGTTGAAATCGGCAACTATTCCGATAATCATCGTGGCTAACAAAAGTATAGAGGCGCTCCTTAAAAAAATTGGGGTGCCTTTTTTGGCGTTAAAAAATAAAATCGTGACAAACGCCAGCATGGGGATTAACCAATATCTTATGCCTGTATTTGCCAAATAAAGTACCTTCCATGCCGGCTTGCTAAAGTCGGAAACGCTCGGGCTAAACAGTGAAGCGCAAAAAATTAAAAGGCCAAAAATAATAAATAATTTTTGCTCAAAGCCGGCTTTCCAAAGCGCGTAAGCGGTCAGCAGCAGGCCTAAAATCGTGGTTGCCGCAAACAGCCACAATTGCCAGGCAACGTGACCGGCTACCCACAAATAGCCTCGCTGGCCGATTATGGCCGCCACAAACACCTGTCGGTTTAAAATCGCAAAAAATAACCGTAAATTTACTCCGAGTTGCGGGTAAACTCTTCCCCCGTGCGAAAGCAGGGCAATAAAAGCGATTTGGATAAAGCTACAGCAAACAGCGACGGCAAAAAGCACTAGCCGCCACTTGTCTTTAAATTTTAACCACTGCAAAAAAGCTATCGGCGATAAAAATATAATATACGGGCCGCTTAATCCGGCCAGCACCAAAACCGCGAAATCAAAAATTTTTTGTTTTAAGTTTTTTGCCGCATCGCCAAAAATTATCATACAGGCCAAAATGGCCAAAAACCATTGGGCGTAAGTTAAACTGATGCGGGCTTCCGCGGTATTGGGCAAAAGCAAATATATTGCCGCCAAAAGGATTTTAACGTAAAAATTTGGCATTAACTTTTCAAACCTTTTGGAAAATAGAAACAGCACAGGTAAAGCCTGGATTACGGCGCTGACCAAAATAAAAACCAATGGAGCTAAGGCCAAAGGAACCGCCTGGGCTAAGCTTGCCGCCATGCGCGAAATTGTTTGGAAATAATCTATGTGGTATTTAAAAAGCGTTAAAACGGGCCCTTGGTTATAGGCTTCGGCATACCAGACCTTGCCGTCTTCCGCCCAAAACTGCGGATGAATAAAAGCCGCCGGGTTTCTTAAAAATAAAACCATTAAAGAAACGGCAAAAATCGAAATATAAAAACTGGGAGTAGTTTTTAACCCCTTAGGTTTAATTGAAGAGTCGTAATTTTCCATCGAGGTTTTTGATTTATAATTTTCCCGTTTGCATTTCTTTCATATCAAGTCCCGTATTATCCCCTTTGCGCGCTTTGGGGGTAACCCAGAATTCAAGGTATTGCCCGAACATCAGGCGGGTTTGGGCTTCCACGGCAGGGAGACTGCCGAAAATTACGGAGACAATCGGCACAAAAACCCACTGCACATACATCATAATACTGCGCCAGACGCTGTATTTTTTCGGCCGCGGCGGCAAGAGTACCATATTTATATAAACGCTGAAAATCAAAAATACCAAAGCTATGTTTAAAAGTATAACAGTAATTTTTGGCAGATTGTAGCCGACTACGCTTTGGTTAAAAGCGGCTCCGCCTAAATACAGCGGCAAACGGCCTAAAAGCGTAATAAGTATGCTGGCTGTGGCCCAATTAAAGTTGCCTTCCGCGTATTGATAAAGCTTATAAGTTTTATCCCAGAATTTAGCTTTGGATTTTAAGAGCAAAGGAATAAGGCGCGGATAATATTCCACATTGTAGGCCCAGCGCCGCTTTTGCTTGTATTGGTTAATTAAAGTTTGCCAGGTGGTTTTGGCAAGGCAGGTGTCCAGGGAGATCGGAATGAACAGCGGCACTACCTGGTAGTCGCCGCTGTAATGCAAATAGCATTGCCAGTAAATGTAGCCGTCTTCGTTAACAATATCTTTTTGCCAAAAACCAACATCAACCAAAGCCTTTAAGGTCATTGTGTGCGAAGAAAAAGTGCGCAGGCGGTCCGGCCGGCTGCTTTCCGTGAACTGCCAAAAGGAATTTGAAACTGAAACTACCCTAATTATAGCCGGACTGTCCCAAATATTGTTGTTATAAATCGCAATCGGCTGGTAGCTTTTTTGATAGGGCTTGTTTACGGTCAAAAATTCATACATTACCCGAGCAAAATATTGGGGGTGGATTATGGTGTCCGAATCAAAGTTGGAAATCAAAACCTGTTCGTCTGCTATTCCCAATTTTTTTAATTCCGGCAAAACCAATTGCACCGCGAAGCTGGCGTTGGCGCTTTTGCCCTTAATTTCGCCCAAAATCCCATCCGGATGCACGGTTGTAAAAAATTTATAAAACTGATTTTGGTATTTGTTTTTAATTTGGTCGGCAATTTCGCGCGCTTTAATTCCGGCGCGCTCCTCGCCGGCCAAAAGCATTATCATTTTTTCTTTGGGATAATTGCTCGCGGTAAGCGCTTTAAAAGTTGAATCCAATACTTCAAAGCTTTCGTCAATAAAGGGGATTAAAATTAACTGGTAAAAGTTTAGGTAGTCGCTGCCTGTTTTGCCTTGGGCAATTAGTCCGTGGATTTTTTTTATTTCTTGATTATAAAAAGTTTTGGCTAAAGCGGTTTTAGATGCCGCTTGCTGTGTTGTTAAAAATTCGATGAAATTTTGAAAATTACCTAAACGTTTTGCGTAATCCTGCCAATTGATAGTGACAACAAACTTAAACTTCCGATAGCTCGCCAATAAATGCGTGGCCACGTTTATCGCTTTTAAGACCCAATACAAATCA
>Ga0182027_10011725_pt1 | contig 12351 bp, 12 predicted proteins | sample 712E1DmetaG_FD_121300 | JGI IMG/M metagenome (GOLD analysis project Ga0182027, IMG submission 121300) | Permafrost microbial communities from Stordalen Mire, Sweden - 712E1D metaG (Illumina Assembly) | ecosystem: Environmental > Terrestrial > Soil > Wetlands > Permafrost | place: Sweden...
GATGGCCGAATTCGACTGGGACGGCTGGAAGAAGATGACCAAAGCTCTGGGCAAGAAGATCCAGCTCGTGGGCGACGACATTTTCGTCACCAACCCGGCGATTTTCGCCAAGGGCATCGAGAAAGGGATTGCGAATTCGATTCTGATCAAGCTCAACCAGATCGGCACGCTGAGCGAGACGCTGGACACGATGCGCATGGCCGCGCAGGCGAACTACACGAGCGTGATTTCGCATCGCTCGGGCGAGACGGAGGACACGTTCATCGCCGACCTGGCGGTGGCCACGGGCTGCGGCCAGCTCAAGACGGGCTCGGCGAGCCGCACGGACCGGCTGTCGAAATACAACCAGCTCATCCGCATCGAACAGGAGTTGGGCCAGAGCGCGGTGTACGCCGGGCGCAAGGCGTTCCGGCAGTAATACGCCGGTTGAAATGGGCGGCGGCGGGAGCCCCGGAGCGGCCGGGGCTTCCGGCGCCGCCGCACTCACATGATTTTGAAGGAGGCACGGATGTATAAACTCGTCCTCATCCGCCACGGCGAGAGCACGTGGAACAAAGAGAACCGGTTCACGGGATGGACCGACGTCGATCTGAGCGAGAAGGGCTGCGCGGAGGCGATCGAAGCCGGCCGGGTGCTGAAGAGCGGGGGCTACGTCTTCGATCTGGGCTACACATCGCTGCTGAAGCGCGCGATCAAGACTTACAACGTAGTCACCGAGGAACTAGACCAGATGTGGATTCCGGTGATCCGGTCGTGGCGCTTGAACGAACGGCACTACGGCGCGCTGCAGGGTCTGAACAAAGCCGAGACGGCGGCCAAGTACGGCGAGGCGCAGGTGAAGATCTGGCGGCGCAGCTACGACGTGCCGCCGCCGGCGCTGGAGCCGGACGACGAGCGCTATCCGGGCAAAGATCCGCGCTACGCCAACCTGACGAGCGCGGAGTTGCCGCTGACCGAATGCCTGAAGGACACGGTGGCGCGGTTTCTACCGGTGTGGCACGACTCGATCGCGCCGCGGGTGAAGGCCGGGCAGCGGGTGGTGATCGCGGCGCACGGCAACAGCCTGCGGGCGCTGGTGAAGTACCTCGACAACGTCAGCGAGGCGGATATCGTCGAGCTGAATATCCCGACCGGGATGCCGCTGGTATACGAACTGGACGGCGATCTGAAGCCGATCAAGTCGTACTATCTGGGCGATCCGGAGAAGGTCAAGGCGGCGATGGAAGCGGTGGCGAAGCAGGGCAAAAAGCAGGCCTAAGCGGCGGAAGAAGCGCCGCCCTATCCGCGCTGGCGCAGCAGGGCTGCGCGGCTGCGCCCCATCGCGGGGCGGCCGGACGGTTCCAGGCCGGCCTGTGCTGCGGCCTGCAATTCGGTCTCGAACATGGGCGGCTTCACGTGACCGGCAGGCTCGGCCAGCAGCACGCAGCCCCCCGGCTTCAGGGCTTCTGCCACTTCGGCGAAGAAGCGATTCCCTGCGGGCAACTCGTGCACCATGTAGCAGGCGAGCGCAAAGTCCACCTGGCCGGCGAGGTCGGTAAGACACATGGAATCGGCCGGCACGAGGCGCGCCTCCACCCGCTCCAGCAGGCCGGCGCGCCTCAGCCGGCGTTTAAGGCTGGCGAGCATTTTAGGCTGAATATCGACCGCCACAACGCGGCCGGCAGGGCCGACCAGCCGGGCCAGTTCGAGGGTGAAAAACCCCATGCCCGGCCCTGGCTCCAAGACGGTCATTCCGGCCTGGACATACGGCGAGAGGAGTTTCACCGGATCCTGAAACAGGCGGCGCAGCGGCGAGGCGAGCACATACCCCAGCCACCAGGGACAGACTGTGTGGGACATAACTAAGGGCAGCTTAGCAAGTTCGGGCTGTAGCCGCCTCCGGCCAGATGTGCGACAGCGAAGACGCGCGCAATGCCGAGCCGGCGTCCCAGGCGACCGCGGTGCCAGCAGCAGCGAACCTGGTTCCACGCGCGGCGCGCTCCGATGACCTTCTCGGAAGACGCGGAGAAGGCGCAGCTAGGACGCGAGCGGGGCTCGAATCGGAATCAGGAAAGCAGCGGCAAGTTACGGATTAACTGGGACTTAATTGAGAGGCGAAGAACGGCCCCGGGGCGCGAGGCCGATCACGCGGGCGCGAATTGAAATCTTCGCCGCACTACACGATTTTGACGGGCGGATCCTGCGACTGCTGACTCTTGTCCGCGGGCGGCGGCTCGGGACCGCCTTTGATCGCATCCTTGAAGTTCTTAATGCCCTCAGCCAGACCCTTGCCTAAAGCGGGGAGTTTGGAGGGCCCGAAGAACAACAGGGCAACCAGAAGAATCAACAGCAGGTGCTGCGGTCTCAATAGATCTTCGAACATGATTAAGTTGTATCACAAACATGGGACGCCGCGCCGGGGCGTGCCCGAAAGAGCGAGGAGCGACTCGGCCACTCCCCCAAGATACCTATCCTAGGATATGGTGAGGGTCTTCGCCAGAGCCTGCTGGATCCGCTCCAGGCTGGCCACGTGGACCGGCTCCGGCGAGAGGTAGCCTTTGAGGTTCGCGGTCGCCGGCTGGAGGATTCCACGGATGTCGGGGACGGTATCGAGAAAACCGAAGGTATCGCGGCCGACGACGACGTCCACGCCGAGCTCCTTGGAGGCGGTTTCCAGGCGGAAGGCCTTGTTGACGCATTCGCCCATGGCGGTGTGGTCGGCCAGGCCGGCGCTGCCGAGGTTGCCGAGCGCGGCGACGCCGCTGTTGATGCCGGCGCCGAAGCAGACGGGGACGCGCAGCGCGAATTGCGCCTGCAATCCGCCGATGATGCCGGCCAGGCCGCACAGCGCGTGGAAAACCGACAGCAGGTCCTTCTGCACCGGGCGGTCGCTCTCGTGCACCCACACGGCCATGACGGCGTCGCCGATGTATTTCTGGGCATAGCTGCCGTTGCGCGAGAGCACCACGCCGGCGGCGTGGAACAGCGAGCCCATCATCTCCGACGTTTTCGATTCGCCCAGTTCCATGGTGAGGCCGGTGAAGTTGCGAATGTCGATCACCAGCACGGTCATCAGCCGCATGGAGACGAGGACGGTGGTTTTCTCTTCCGCCAGGGACGGGAGCGAAGCGGCGGGGGCGGCTTCTTCTTCATGGACGAAGACGAACTCATAGCCACCCATGCGGATGATGTCGCCGTTGCGCAGGGGCGTGGGGCTCACGACGGGGCGGCCGTTCAACACCGTGCCGTTGCGGCTGCCGAGGTCGGTGAGATAGTACTCGCCGGTGTCCATGCGCTGGACCACGGCGTGGTTGCGCGACACTTTGACGTCGCCGGTGAGCACGATGGCGCACTGTTCACCACGCCCGATGCGGCAGAGCGGCAGAGTGTCGAGGCGGAACTCCCGCTTCTGGCCCTGCATGACGGTGTGGAGATAAACCTGGCTCATCGTGTCAGCGACGTTAGCGGAGACCCGGCCGCGCGGACGACGCAACCCGCTGCTCCCATTCTCAATAGGCTAACACTGAAGTGCGGCGACCTACTCCAGTCTGTAGGAACAGCCTGCTCCGAGCCGGCGCGCGAGGCGCGATGCCTCGACAATGGGACGAGCCGAAAGTTCTGCGTCCCCTGGGCCGGCGGCAAACGTATTAGCTAATGAAGGGCGAGAAGCAGAGTGAACGGTCCAGCGCTGGCAATCCCGATTGAGGCGCGGCGCGAATCGCAGGAGAACGTGACAGCGGAAGCCCAACGCGAGTTTGCCGCGCTGGTCGAGGAGCACCAGTCGATGGTGTTCAGTATCGCGCTGCATTATCTGCGCAGCCGGGAATCGGCCGAAGAAGTGGCGCAGGAAGTGTTCCTGCAGTTGTACCGGCGCGAGGACCGGCTGGCCAGCCGGGAGCATGTGGCGGCGTGGCTGCGGCGGGTGGCGTGCCACCGGGCGATCGACTACGCGCGGCGGCGGCGGCTGGACCCGCGGACGAGCCTCGCGGAATGCCCCGAGGCGGCGAACGCGGCCGCGCCGGGCGATGCCGCGGGGAGCGACCCGATGCTGCGCGAGAGACTGCGCAAGCTGGTGCAGTCGCTGCCGGAGAAGGCGCGGGCGGTGATGATCCTGCGTTACCAGGAGGATCTGGATCCGGAGGAGATCGCGCGCACGCTGGAGATGCCGGTGCGGACGGTGAAAAGTCATTTACAGCGCTCGCTGGCGCTGCTGCGCGAGAAGCTGGGCCGCGCGCGGGGAGAGAAGTTGGCATGAACCGATTGGAAGACGAACTGCGAAATGCGCTGCGGCGCGAGGAGCCGCCGGAAGGCTTCGCGGCGCGGGTGCTGGCGCGCGCCGCAGCCGCGCCGGAACCGCGGCGGCCGCGGGCGTGGACGCGGGTAACGGGGTGGTTCCGGGCGCCGGTATTCGCGCGCGCGGCCATGGCCGGCGCATTCTGTCTACTGGTCGTGCTGGGCGTTCATTATGAGCAGCGGCAACAGCTCGAGCGGGTGCGCGGCGAGGCCGCCAAGCGGCAGCTTCTGCTGGCCCTGCGAGTCACGGGCAGCAGTCTGCGTGCGGTGCATGACAAAGTATGCGCCCTGAGTGCGGGCTACTCTGACGCTCAATAGGCGATTTGGGCTGCGAACGGCCGTCGGGTTCAGGTCCGTGTGGGCCGATATGGGAGGGAAGTTTATGAAGCTAGTGATGCCATTGGTCGTGCTGGCGGCATGCGCCGCGCAGGCCCAGATGTTGAAAATTCCGCCGTCGTTCGACAAGCTCGCCGACAAGGCCGAGGAGGTGGCCGACGTCACCCTCAACGCCAACATGCTGGGCATGGCGAGCAAATTCCTCTCCGATAAGGACCCGGACGAAAAGGCCGCCAAAAAGGTCGTGGGCGGCATCAAGGGCGTGTTCGTGCGCAGCTACAAGTTCGCGCACGAGGGCGAGTATTCGGACGCCGACGTCGAGCTGCTGCGAGCCCAACTCCGCGGCCCCGGCTGGTCCTGTGTGGTCAACGTGCGCAGCAAGAAGAACCGCGAGAATACGCAGGTCTGCTTTTACACGGAGAATGGCAAGCCGGCCGGCATGGCGATCGTGGCCACCGAGCCCAAGGAACTGACGATCGTGACCATCGCCGGCGCCGTCGACCCCGAGCATCTGGGCGCGCTGGAGGGCCAGTTCGGCATACCGAAGTTGAATCTCGATTCGAAGCCGAAGAAGCAGAACGATTGAGGCGGTCCGATCCGCCGCATTAGCCAAGGGAGAAAGAACAATGATCAAATTCGCAGCGCCATTATTCATGCTGGCGGCGCTCGCCGCCCCGGCACAGACTCTGAAAATCCCCGAGTCGTTCGACAAACTCGCCGCCAAGGCCAAGGAGGTCGTCGACATCAAGCTCGACGCGAATCTGTTGGCCCTGGCCGCCCTGTCCCACGGCAAGGAAGCGCACGGCGCGGTCGGCGTGAAGAACGTGAGCAAACTCAAGGGCGGATTCATTCGCAGCTATGAGTTCGACCAGGAGGGCGAGTACTCTCAGGCCGACGTCGAGGCGGTCCGCAACCAGCTACACGAGGCCGGATGGTCGTGCATGGTCAACGTCCGCAACAACAAGAGCCATGAGACCGCCCAGGTCTGCTTCCACTCGACGGACGGCACGCCGGACGGCCTCGCGGTGGTGGCCGCCGAGCCCAAGGAACTGACCATCGTCAACCTGGTCGGCACGGGCGATCTGGCCGCTCTCGGATCGTTGGGCAATCAGGTCCACCTGTCGGACATGAGCTTCACTAACAAGAAGTAAGCGCCGCTGGCAAGGACTCAGCCCGCTCTCACCACGCCAGCAGCGCTTCGGCCTCGCGCACGATGTCTTCCGTTTGCGGCAACACCGCGTTCTCCAGCTCCGGGTGATAGCCAACCCAAGTGTCGGCGGCGGCCACGCGGCGCACGGGCGCGTCCAGGGATTCAAACAGCTCATCGGAGATGCGCGCGGCGATCTCGGCGCCGAAGCCGAAGCTCAGCGTATCCTCGTGCACGATCAGCGCGCGCGAGGTCTTCTTCACTGACGCGGCGATGGCGTCCCAATCGTATGGGGCGAGGCTGCGGAGATCGAGCACCTCGATCGAGAGCTCGGGCCGGCGGCTCTCGATCTGCGCGGCCGCCTGCAACGACTTCTGCACCGTTGCGCCGTAGGTGATGATCACCAGGCTGTGCCCCGGTTTGGCGATGCGTGCGCGACCCAGGGGAATGGTGTAGTTCGGGCCCGGGTGCGGCGAACGGTTGTACGGCTCGCGGTACAGCCGCTTGTGCTCCAGGAACAGCACGGGGTCGTCCGCGCGCAGCGCCGTCCGCAGCAGCCCGCAGGCATCCAGCGCGTTGGACGGGAAAACGACCCGCAGCCCCGGAATGTGCGTGAACGCAACCTCGCCGCATTGGCTGTGGTAAATGGACCCTCCGTTCAGATAGCCGCCGATGGGCACGCGGATCACCATCGGCGCTTTCCAGCCGTTGGCCGAGCGCCAGCGGATGGTGGCCAACTCCTCGCGAATCTGCATCATTGCCGGCCAGATGTAGTCGAAGAACTGGATCTCCGGGACGGGCATCAGGCCGCGCGCGGCCATGCCAATGGCGCGCCCGATGATGCTCGCCTCGGCGATCGGCGTGTTGAAACAGCGCTCCGCGCCGTAGCGCGTCTGCAGCCCCAGCGTGGCCTTGAAGACGCCGCCCTTGCCCTTTACCTCTTTCAGGTTTTCCACGCGACTGCAGTCGGCGACATCCTCGCCGAAGACCACGATGCGCTCGTTGCGCGCCATCTCCTCATTCAGCGTGCGGTTGATCGCATCGACCATCGTGCGCGGCTCGCCGTGGAAGTCGGGCTCGGACTCGAAGCGCGCCGAGCAGGGGTCGATGTCGGGCGAATAGAGAAACTCGAGCGCGCTCGCCCGCTCGGGCGGCGTGGCGTGCAGCACGCGCGCGGCGATCTCCTGGATTTCGTCGTCTACCTCGTGGCACATGCGCTTGTAGGTTTGCTCGTCCAGCAGCCCCTCGCCGATGAGCCAGCGCGGATAGGTGACGATGGGGTCGGTGGCGGCTTCGGCGGCGCGCTCGGCGGCGGTTTTGTAGAGGCGCTCATCGTCGGACAAGGAATGCGAGTACGGCCGGATGACGTGGGCGTGCACGAGCGCCGGCCCGTGGCCCGACCGCACCCAATCGATGGCCTGCCGCAGCGCGCCCGCCGAGTCCATGAAATCCTTGCCGTCGCATTCCACGGCCAGCAGATTCGGAAATCCGCTGACCAGGCGCGAGATGCTGCCGCCGGCGGTCTGCTGCTCGACGGGCACGGAAATGGCCCAGCCGTTGTCCTCCACGAGGTACAGCAAGGGCAGCCGTCCCAGGCAGGCCGCGTTCAGCGACTCCCAGAATTCGCCCTCGCTGGTAGCGCCTTCACCGCTGCAGCACAATGTCAGATCCTGCGAGCCGGCGCTCACCAGGTGGCGTGCATCCGCCGCGCCCATGGCCTGCACGAACTGCATGCCGGTGGGGGAAGAGCCGGTGAAGATGTGCAGCGCGGGGTCGGACCAGTGCGACGGCATCTGGCGTCCGCCGGAGAACGTGTCGGCCGCGGCGCCCATGCTTGACAGCAGCATTTGTTCCGGCGTCACCCCCAGCGCCAAGGCCAGCGCGCGGTCGCGGTAGTAGGTGAAAAACCAGTCTTCGCCCGGCCTGAGCATGAGCCCCGCCGCCGTCTGGACGCACTCGTGCCCGGCGCCGGAGATCTGGAACCAGATCCGGTTCTGGCGTTTCAGGATCACCTCGCGGTCGTCGATCCGCCGCGCCATCTGCATGATGCGAAAGGCCTGAATCAGGGTCTCGCGGTCAAAACCGTGGTACTCGCGGGCGGCTTTGCCGGGCGCCGGCAGACCTCGCGAGGGAATCGCCATTGAATCCAATCTCCCTTTGCAAGTTTAGCGGATGAAGAGCATTTCAGAATGGTCAACTTACGCGCCAGGCAAATATGAAGCCGCCGGTGCGGGCCCGGTGCGCGCCGGAACACTCCGCCGGCGGGGCGTTGCCTGCACCCACTGCTGAACAGAGCGTCATAAATAATTGCGCATCCGCTCCTTAACAGTCGCGGCTCAGTAACAACGGTCACGGCTCAGCTTCGGAGCCGCGCGCGTCAGCAATCGGTTCTTGCGCCGGGAATAATGCCGGCGTGTTTAGAACAGCGAGTAGCGGGTCCAGGCTTCCAGAAAATCCTTACCGTGATAGCGGATGGTCCGGTCGTCCACGACTTCGGCGCCGGGGCGCGCGGCGGCGTCGATCGGCAGCGAGCTGCGGGTGGTGAATTCTATCTCCACCGTCACCGGTCCCGCGATGCGGTAGGGCGGAATGACGCCGAGCTTGGCCATGGCCCGGCGCGCGTGCTCGCGCGTTGTCTCGCGTGCCGCTTCGGCCGACAGCGACAGGCAGGTGTAGCGCCCCAGCCCTTCTTTCACCGCGACGGTCTCCGCCTGCGGCACGATGGCGTGCAGTTCATTGGCCGCCGCCGCGTCCCCCGACAGGAAAATGACCGGAATGCCGAACTCGCCCGCCAGCGCGGCGCGGGTCTCGATTTCGCCCATCGCCTTGCCGTTGACGCGCATGGTCTGGATGCCCAGCGAACTGTAGCTATGGGCCATGATGCCGCCCCGCACGTTGGCCTGAGGATGCTGTCCGACGAAGGCCACGGCGCTGTAGTGGCGTTCGAGGGTCATGGTTGCGCCGAGCGCGCCGATCAGCAGTTTGGCGCGCGGGTGAATCGTCAGCGCCGACAGCGTCTGGCTGCCGTCATGGCCGTCCCATACCACGACCTCATCGGCGCCGCCGTCGAGGAATCCCTGCACGGCGGCGTTCACCTCTCCGGTCAGCAATTGACGCAACTCAGCGTCCTTGGGCTCGGTCAGGTCCTGGCGGCAGACGCCGGCGATGCCCTCGGCGTCGGTAATCAGGAAGATGCTCTTCCTGACCTGCGGCCACAGCGGGATCGCAACCAGCAGAAGCAGCGGGAGGAGGCGTCGCATTCCGGTAGTATACGCCCGCCACTAACACGCCCTCCGGGTTTGGTATTAAGCTGCGAACCAGGCCATCGGCTAGCGCGCTACCAGGCACGTCTGCGTCTGAGTGCGTGATAGAGGACCAGCAATACCACTGAGCCGATCACTGCCACGCAGACGCTGTAGAGGTTGAGTCCGCTTACGCCCGAGGCTCCAAAGGTCTGGAACAGCCAGCCACCGGCAAAAGCGCCCACAATCCCCAACAGAATGTCGAGCAGAATGCCCTCGCCTCTGCTATTTACAATCTTGCTGGCGATGAACCCGGCGATCAGGCCGAGAACCAGCCAGGTCAGGAATGTCATCGTTTCTCCCCTATGGAACGTCAAGGAATGCAGCGAAAAAGAGGGTCGGCCGTAAGCGCAAAGTGCCCATGAGCAGCAGAGCGCGAGCGCAGGTAAGATGCGCCGTGCCTTTCCGGGCTGGATCATATTCTCACCCCTTCCGAGGCTAAGCAGAGCACGTGCATGGCCACAGGCAAACACCTGACACGCCATCAGACGGCCACGCGGGCGCCGGCAAGAGCTGCACTCAAGTGCATTACCTTGCGTCTGAACAAACCACCGCAGACCGGGCCTGCATCCTGGACCAGGCCCGACGCGCGGTGTGGGATGATGCTATCGATGGCGAGACGAATTCTCATCCTCGGCGCCCAGGGGATGCTGGGCACTCAACTGGCGCGGATCTACCGGCAGGCCATCGCCTGGGACAAGGACGATGTGAACGTCCTGGACGCTAAAGCGTTCGAGACACAACTGCGCGGGGTCGCCGCGGGGCTGGACGCCGTGGTGAACTGCGTCGCCTTCAACGACGTGGACGGCGCCGAGGAGCGGCCGGAGGCGGCCTTCGAGCTGAACGGGACGTTCCCCGGGCGGCTGGCCGCGCTATGCCGCGAGTTGAACCTGCGTCTGGTGCACTACGGCACCAACTATGTCTTCGACGGCCAGAAAGGCGAGTACATCGAAACCGATGCGCCTAATCCGCTGTCGGTCTACGCCCGCTCCAAGTTGCGTGGCGAGCGCAGGGTGGCCGCCGCGATGGACGAATTCTACCTGGTGCGCACCGCCGTTCTGTTCGGACCCAAAGGCGCGAGCGAAGTCTCCAAGCGCAGCTTCGTGGAGTTGATGATCGATCTGGCCTCCGAGCGCGAGACCATTCAGGCCGTCAACGACGAAATCAACAGCATCACCTATGCGCCCGATCTGGCGCGGGCGACTTCTTTGCTGCTGGAGACGGACTCCGATTTCGGCGTGTATCACCTCACCAACTCGGGCTCGGCCAGTTGGTATGACCTGGCCCGCCGCATCTTCGAAGTCACGCCCCGCAAACCACAACTGATCGCAGTGCCCGGATCGACGTTTCCGAGAAAAGCGATCCGCCCCGCCAAGGCGGTTCTATTGAACACCAAGACGGCTCCGCTGCGGCCCTGGGAAGAAGCCCTGCGCGAGTTCGTGGCCGGGCGCAAGACATAGCCCGGATGTTCCGATGTCGGTTCCCGCCGTCTGGGCAAAATCGCCCGGTTGGCCACCACTGTCCGGCCGAGCGTTCGGCCAAGCGAGCCGGCGCGGCGAGAGTACAAGGCCTCAGTTCCCGATCAATCCCTCCAGGCTCCGCACCGGCCGCCGCGGCCGGGCCTGCCCAGCGCTTCTCCCCCCGCGATATACTCTCTGTCGAACTACCACCTGAAATCGGGAAAATCGATCTTATGAACGCCACCCCATGTCCCTCGCAATTGTGGTTGAACCCGTGTCGCCGCTCCAGTCTGTTGGCTGCGGCCGCGCTGGCGCTGATCGCGCCGCGGCTGGGCTGCGCACAGGACTCACGTTACTCTCCCAATAACCAACTCATTCCCGCTGCGTCCTGCCTGACCCTGAAGGGCGCCTGGGAAGGTGGCTATACGGCCTGCACGCCGGCCACGCACGACGAATGGCTGCGCGACGTCCGGCATTGGCGGGATGAGAGAAGAATTCGCATCGGTTACTCCGGCGCGCGCTACGCGATCCCGGCATTGACCTGGACCCAATCCAGCTTCATCCAGCCGCAGATGATGGCCCAGGATCGCTATTTCTACGATCCCGTCGCGGGCCGTTATACGGTCGATCGCTATCTCGACGATCTGGAAAAACGCTATGGCGGGATCGACTCGGTACTGATCTGGCCGACCTATCCCAACATGGGCATCGATAACCGTAACCAGCACGACCTGATTCGAGCTATGCCCGGCGGCATCGCGGGCGTGAAGCAGATGATCGCCGACTTTCACCGGCGCCATGTCCGCGTGTTGTTTCCCATGATGATGTGGGACCAGGGAACGCGCGACCCGGGCCTGCCGTGGCCCCAGGCCATCGCGGAACTGATGAAAGAAATCGGCGCCGACGGCATCAACGGCGACACGCAGGATGGCGTGCCCGTGGCCTTTTCAGTGGCGGCCGATCAGGCCGGCCACCCCTTGGCCTTCGAGCCCGAAGGCGGCCCTTCCGACGAAGCGCTGGCCTGGAATCCGATGACCTGGGGGCAGTACGGAGGCGAGTACGGATTCATCCCCGGCGTGGACCGCTACCGCTGGATCGAGCCCCGGCACATGGTCAATATCTCGGACCGATGGAATCGGGATAAGGTCAACAATCTCCAATACGCATTCTTCAACGGCGAGGGCTGGGAGAGTTGGGAAAACATCTGGGGGATTTGGAATGGTATTACGCCTCGTGACGGGGAAGCTACCCGGCGCGTGGCGGCGTTGGAGCGCGGTGTGGCGCGGTTCCTTACCAGCCCCGATTGGGAACCGTTCTATCCCATGCACCGTTACGGCGTCTTTGCCAGCCGCTGGCCGCTCCAGGATCAGACCGTCTGGACCATCGTCAATAGGAATGAGTTCGACGTGGACGAACGCCAGATCTCGATCGCCCACCGCGACGGCCAACGCTACTTCGACTTGTATCATGGCAAGGAACTCACACCCGAGCGCGAAAGCGCGAATGATTCCGACAACGACGTACTCTCGTTCCATCTTGAAGCTAAAAGTTACGGCGCCATTCTGGCCACGCCAGGCGAGCCCGACGCCGGCTTGCGGGCACTCATGGCGCGCATGCAGGCGCTGACCGAACGGCCGCTGGCCAGCTATTCGCGTCAGTGGAAGACTCTGCCCCAGCAACTGGTTGCCATCGCGGCCACTAAGCCCTACGCCACCGCGCCCGCCGGCATGGTCAGAATTCCCGGGGGCGATTTTCTATTCAAGATGGAAGGAATCGAGATAGAAGGCGGCAACGACATCGGCGTCGATGTGCAATACCCATGGGAGAACATGCC
>Ga0182027_10011726_pt1 | contig 12351 bp, 8 predicted proteins | sample 712E1DmetaG_FD_121300 | JGI IMG/M metagenome (GOLD analysis project Ga0182027, IMG submission 121300) | Permafrost microbial communities from Stordalen Mire, Sweden - 712E1D metaG (Illumina Assembly) | ecosystem: Environmental > Terrestrial > Soil > Wetlands > Permafrost | place: Sweden...
GAGCTCCTTGTTGCGGGTGAAGGCATAGGAGCCGTACAGCGATGCGCCGACGGCCAAAAACGTAACCCCCGTTTCCACCTGGGCGCTGATGCCGGGAAAGGCATAGGCCAGACCTACGGGATATGTCCACAGCGACTTGACTGCGGAGTTTATCATAAAGTAAACCCGGCCGTCCTGGCGCAATTTGGGCGGGAGTTTTTCCGTCGCTCGTGACGTCTGTGCCGTGCCGGCAAAAATCGGCGCCGGTCTCGGCCGTGAGGGCAGCGCATACTGCGAGCGGTGCGGCTGGCCCGATTCGTCAAGCGTGATGACGAACAACGTCTGTACCGAATCCGTGTGACGCGGTAAGCGTCCCATGGCAGCCACCGTACCCTTGTTGATGAAGACGCCCTGGCGCGACAAGACGGTGAGAAAAGAATCGAACTGCGCGGGAGCTACAAGGTCGAAAGCGACCGCACCTGCGGACGTGGATGTGGCGCCTTGGGCGCCAAGCGATGAATCCGGTTCTGTTTTACGGGGCACAGCCACGGAATCAACCGGTCTTAGCTGGCCAGAGCTTGCAGCGCAAACGGCCAACAGCAAGAACATCGATGTGATTGCCGAATTCAAGCGGTTCCTCACAGTGTGGCGCGGGGGTGAAATAATCTGGCCGGTATAGGTATCGCTCGATGCCATTTGAAAACTCTTGACTTTTGACTTCTTTCTCTGTGCTCTCTGTGTCTCTGTGGTGAATCTTTCAACTCTTTTCCCGTCAATACGAAATCGTATCCTTGAACCTTCTGTGAAACCACCCGAAGTAGTGGTCGGGATGCTGCGTGATCCAGCGCGACAGCACATCGTTGTGCGCCTTGAGAACGGCGGCGATGAAGTCTTCCTTGTTTTCGTGCGGCACCGTGATCCCGGGCGCCGCTTCGATAACCACCTTGTACGATCCGTTTGGCAGCAGCAGCGCATAGGGAAGCACGACGCCGCAGTCCGTCTTGTGAACCATGCCGGCAACGGTGCGAACCGTGTTGGCCGGTTTCCCCAGGAAGGGAACCGGCGTACCCTGGTCGGCGGCATACTGGTCGATGAGCATGGCGATGATGCCGTTGCGGCCGAGCACGGTAAGCATCTTACGCAGTGCGCCCGACGCGTAGATGGGCGTCACCTCCGTGTTTTTCCGTTTTGCAAACAACCAGCGTTCCACCAGGGGGTTGTGCATGGGGCGCGCAAGCACGTTGAGGTCGGAAAAATGAGAGCCGAAGATCGAGGCAAGCAATTCCCAGTTGCCGAAATGGGCGAGCACGGCGATCATGCCTTTGCCTTTTGCAAGGACGCGGTTCACCTCGTCCAGATTTTCTACGGCGTAGGGCGGGGGCGTGCTGCCTGCGCGCAGGAAGTCGGATGCGTATCTGCCCATGTTGGCATACAGGGCGCGAATGGTGTCTTGTTTTACTTGACCGTCAAGAATGCCGACATGGTCGAAGTTGCGCTCAACCACCCTGCGGTACACGCCTAATCGGTACAGAAGGCCGCCCACCGACGCCCCGATCGCCAGCGTCGCGGGTCGGGGCAGTGCGCACACCACGAATTGGATCAATCGCAGCAGCGCGTATTCAACGATGTGGGAGAGAGATTTCATGGGTTGTGCGGCGTTTGTAACGAACGCCGAAGCCTAACGGTCATTTGCCGCGCCTTTGGTTTTTGAGACCGGCGAATACGCCGCCGGAAAAACCGCCGATTCCGAGCATGAATCCAAAATCGTACCATTTGCCCGCATTGGGGTAGGCGTAAATCCTGAGGTGATCGGAAAACAGGCTCACGATAAATGAAATGGGGGCGATAAAACCATGCCACAGGCCTTTCCAGAATCCCGGACCGTATTTGACAAAGGATACGATGTGCGGCTGCGTTGCGGCACAGGAGGCGACTATCAGTACTATCACCGTACACGCAACGGCGACGACAACAGTGCGTGAGAAGTTCATAGTGATCCTTTTGCCAAGGTGCGCATGGTTTACGGCCCCCAACAAAAGCGCCGGTTGGTTAGAACCGACGCTCCTAAAAATTGACTCTATAAGATTCGATTCGGCGCCGACACCGGGTCACTTCTTCCGCTTTTTCGGTTTCTTTGCCATTGGGCCCATTTCCCCGACACGCCGGGCCGCTTCGCGTTTGCCAATTCCACGCAAAGCAAGGAGCTTGGTGAGCGTTGCGCTGCGGAGCCTGAGCCGTCCGCCCTTACGTTCCATAACGTAGACCGACTGGCCCGAAACGCCGAGGAGCAGGGCAAAAGAGTCCTGCGAGAGCCCCAATTTATTCCGCAGGGCCTTGATGGTTTTCGATGTGACGCGAATCTTGGCGTCGGATCCCTGTGCGAGGGTGGATTCGTTGGTTTTTTCCTGAAGAACATTTTGCATTTCCGCGAGGCGCTTGCTCCCGGATTCGAGGACCGCAACTTTCTTTTTGAGCGCGGCGACGGTCCTTTTGAGGAGGAAATTGGCGCTTCGGAGCGGATTGACGGAGGCTCTCACTTCCTTGCGGCTGATGCGCGCAATTTCCGCTCTAAGAATCTGGGAGAGATTGGGCATGACGGCAGTCCTTTCTTTTAGGGAACACACGGCGAACAATCGAACCACGGTACTTGGTTAGAATATACAAGTTAGCTGGAATTCCGTCAAGGAGAATGGCGAACAGGCCGCAAGGTGCCGCTCCAGCCCTAACCGGAATCCGCACCGGCGCCCGGCGCAGAACCTGCGTTTGTATCTACCTGTTGATAATGGCGGAATTCGGGGCGGGAAGCCTGAGCGCAAGAACGTTGTCGATTGTCGACCGCGTTACCTGGCCGGGCAGCCCGGGCAACAGGGCAAAAACCGTTGTCGGGACATTCGCGGGATGGATGAGCGCAAGCTGGACCTGGCGTGTCTTTACATCAAGGAGGATCACGAAGAACCGGTAGCCGGTTTCGGGCCGCCTGAAGGCGACGCTTGGGGCGTTTGCCGGAGTACAAATGGCGCCGTTTATCGCCTCCACATTCGTTTTCTTTACAATGAGATCAATTTTCGAGTCGAGGCCCGTCATGTTGCAATCCGAACCGCATGGCCCCTGGCCCACGTACCCGGCATAGCCGAAGAAGTTGGTGGAGAAGACGTTGAAGTTCTGGGAACCGTTGTTGTCGTTGACAACCTCGAATGCATTGAACTGGCCGCAACCGTCGGCTAGCCACCACTGCGCCGGGTCTTTCGCGTAGCACTGGCACGACCCGAAAGCGCCCGAACGCACCATTTCGCCGTGGGAAAGGCCGATCCACGGCGCATCGTACCAGCCGTTGGTCGGGTCGTTGCCGCAGTTGGCGGCGGCGGGTATTGCGGCGGCGGCAAGGCGGGGCATGGTTGCCTGAATAATGATCATCTTCGACCCGATCCATCCCCAGTATTTGGTGTCACTTGTCAATGGACAATAGGGCATGCTCCCGGTGCCGGTCTTGAACACCTTGTTTGTCGAAACGTCAATCAGGCACGTGTTGCCCACGATTCCCTGGAACCCCGCGGTTTCGGCGTTGTCGCCCTTGAATGCTATTCCCTGCATCACCGTGGGGCTCTTGGTGTCCCACATTGAAACCAGCATCCATGCGCTCGGGTTCGCGGAGTCCGGCTGGTACACGGCTATCTGCTTTACCGTCATGGGGCCGCGAAGCGTCATTATCAGGTCTTCATTCCAAGGCGTGAGACTGTCGCTCGTTATCACGTGCTTTCCCATGCAGCAGGAGCCGCTGCTGTATGCGTCGCAGGGCCCTACGGCAGGGTCTCTTTCGCTGGGATACCATCCCCGCTGCGCCGATGTTCTGAAAGGTGAGGGTGCCCCCGTCCGACGTCGCGTCGAGATAGGTTTTGTCAAGATTTGAGCCGGAGGGACTGCTGTTGTCACCGGGGTTTTGCGTTACCGCCGCACCAAGATTCGAGGGCGAAGAGCCTCCGGAATTGAGGCAGCCGCATAGAGCGCCTGCCAGCAGAACGCCGATCAAAACGAGTTCCGATACGACCTTCTTCATACCGCCCCCTTCCTTGTGCCGACCAGACAGCCCTCAACAATAATTTACGAAATGCGTGACGAAATGCATGGTTTTTGTTGCAGTGGATAAGAGAGCCGTGCCGCACGCTGCCGCGACCCGCTAGGAATCGTGCACCTGGAGCGCGCAGATGGTCATGTCGTCCCGAAACGGCGCTCCGGCCGAGAACTGCCTTACATTTTCCATCACCTGGGCCACAAGCGTGTCGGCGTCTGCCGGAGGCCGAGTTCGAATCGTTGGACGGCACCAGCGGCGGCCGGGCTCAATCCCATGCGGAATCCATTCCCATTTTATTACCCCGGAGGCGAGAAAAGCCTTATATTAGGTAGATAAATGTCCATGCGAAAGTCCGGAAACCTTACAAACCTTCAGGGGGAGTCATGAAGCAAATTTTCAAGTTAGCGCTGTTCTTTTCCGCCGTGGCAGGCATCTGTTCGCCGGTGCTTGCCGATATCACGGGCAAGGCGGTGGACGGGTCAGGAAACCCAGTTGTCAATGCGTTTGTGACCTATTCAGGGCTCGGAAACAGGTTCGTCTGGACATATTCCGATTCGCAGGGAAATTTCACTTTGCCCGGCGCCGGGCCCACATCGGTAGATCCTTCGCTGTATGCAAAGCCGCTTCTTTCGGGAATAAACGCTCAGGTCCGCGGCGGATTGCTGTGCTTCAACGCCGATGGCAAGAACGACGTTTCGGTCGACATCTACACGCTCAGGGGCGGCCATCTCGACAAAATGTCGTACGGCATGCTCGGCGCAGGCCGGTATTCGGTGCATCCCTTCTCAAAAAGGCTCGCGCGGGCTGTGTATGTTGTCAAGGTCAGAAACGGGGCCGAACTCGGCTCTCAGAAGATGCTCTGCGTTTCTGCGGCCGGCGCCGGCAGGCTCGAAAAGCAATCAGACGAAAACCAGGTTTCGCTCCCGGCATTTGTCGGGAAAAGGAGCGCGGACGTCGAAGTGGTGCGAGTCGGCAAGACCGGATATTTTCCAAAGCTGGTGCCGGTCCAGAGCTTTACCCAGGCCATCGGCAATGTCGGTATTGCCAAAATGGATGTTGCGGCAAGGGTCGACTCGGTGTTCAATTCACTTAGCCTCACCCAGAAGATTTATCAAACCGTTATGTGTGATGTGAGAAGCATCCATCCAAAAGACATCGTGACAACTACTCAAATCGGAACCTATCTCGGGGCGGGCGGCGTGCAACCTCCGGACGGAACCAGTCCGGCAAAATGGGCCAACTGGCTCGATTCGTTCCATGTGGCCCAAATGCAATCGGCGACAAAGGTGCCGCTCATGATTGCCTACGATGCGGTTCACGGCCTCAACGTGTGCGTCGGCGGCACGGTGAGCCCTCACAATATCGCCATGGGCGCCACCTGGGACCCGGAGCTTGTCAAGAAAGCGTACCGGATGGAGGCGATCGAAGTGCGCGGCACAGGCGCCAACTGGGCTTTTTCACCCTGTATCGCCGTGCCGCGGCATCTGCACTGGGGGCGGGTGTACGAAGGATTCGGAGAATCGCCGGAAATTGCCCAGCAGATGGCCAAGGCAGCGGTGCTCGGCTTCCAGGGCTTCGACCTGTCGCATCCGTTTTCAATTGCAGCATGTGTCAAGCATTTCGCGGCCGACGGCGGCACCGACGGCGGACTAAACGGCGGCGACTGCACTGCGCCGGACGCGGCTCTTCGCGCCATCCATCTGCCGGGCTATGCGCGCGCGGTTGAAGCCGATCCCGCAACGGTGATGCCTTCATTTTCCTCCTGGAGAGGCACCCCCATGCATTTTAACAAACCGCTGCTCACCGATTACCTAAAGACGCAATTGGGATTCGACGGATTTGCCGTTGGTGACTACTATGGAGATTACTGGGGTACCCTCACTACTGTCGACGCAATCACCGCGGGTCTGGACGTTCCAATGCATGTGGACAATCCGACTGGGAGTGAAACCACCACGCTTGGGCTATACAACGCCAGCGCCAACGGGCAGGCACGAGTCATCGATGCGGTAAAAAGGGTCCTGCGCACCAAGATCAAGATGGGGCTGTTCGACAGAAACAACAGCGCCGACCCGAATGTTACCGCGCTCATCGGTTGTCAAATGCACCGCGACATTGCGCGGGAATGCGTTCGCAAGTCCCTTGTTCTCCTGAAAAACACCAATGCCGTGCTGCCGATCGCAAAGACAAAGAAGGTGCATCTTGTCGGTGACTTCGCCGACAACATCGGCCTGCAGTGCGGCGGCTGGACAATCACCTGGCAGGGAGACACGAGCGGCACGGGCCCCACCACCACGGGCACCACCATCAAGCAGGGATTCGCCAAGTTGACGCAAGGGACTGTTACCTCCTCCGTCGACGCCACAGGTATTCCCAGCAACGCCGACGTGGTCATCGTGTGCGTGGGAGAGAAGCCCTATGCCGAAGGCAACGGCGACAACGGGTCGCTCACCCTCACGAGCAACACCATTTTCAAGGGAATCAATTACACCCAGCTCATTTCCGACTGCAAGGCGAAAGGCAAGCCGCTCGTATGCCTGCTGTTCTCCGGACGCCCCATGATCGTTACGAACGAGATTCAGCAGTGTGACGCGTTTGTCGCATGCTGGCTGCCCGGTACCGAAGGCGACGGCATCGCGGAAGTGCTGTACGGCGATTATGATTTCAGGGGCAAGCTCACGCACACATGGCCAACCTCGTATGGGCAGGAGCCGATCAACACCGGCAACATGGGCGACCCCGTCGGCTCGGGCGGGACCCCGCTGTTCGCATACGGTTACGGCCTCAACCTCGCGGGCCAGCAACTCCCTGCGGGTTTCTATTCGACCATTCCGTAAGTCTGTACAGGGAATTCTCGATATAAGAAGAAAGGCCGCTTCGAAGGAGGCGGCCTTTCTTCTTTACAAAGCGTGCGACGCGAGATCGGACGATCCGGGATTGATGAGCTTGACGGCACGGAACATTTCAAGCGCCGAAGGGCACGGTCGCGCACGGTGGAAACGGGACTATCGTATCACCAGGATATTTCCCAAACAGACCGTCGTTTCCGAGCGGCATTCGGCAAAATATCTCCCCGGTCCCCACGGCGCACTGTTCCACGTGAATGCGTGCACGGTTGCGGAGAGGACCTTCACGAACACGCATTGCCCTCTCGTATTGTAAATAGAGAATGTTGCGGTCCGGCCCCGTTCCGGTCCGGCAGGGAACAACGCCCGGGGCACCGAAAATCGCGCAACGGTCCGGACGGGGTTAGGTTGGCAAACAAGAAGATTCGAAAGGCCGCCACGCAACGGGCAGGGGTCTGCAACCGCGCTGCTCAGGGGCACGGGCAGGCGGTCGGCGAACGGGTATTTGCAAAACGCAACAAGGTCGCTGCGCTGAAGGTCGGTGAGCGACAGCACCGCGTTCTTCGCCTTTCCGGCTTCTCCGCCGTGCCAGAGAATCGCTTCCAGAATGCTGCGCGCGCGGCCGTCGTGCAGATAACTTTCCCTGCCGGCCGCGTCGGCCGCGTACCCGAGACCCCACAGCGGGGCGGTGCGCCACTGCCGGGCGAGCGCGCTGTCGCCGCCGTAATTGTCCGCGAGGTCCGCGCCCATGTCGTGCAGCAGCAGGTCGGTAAAGGGCTGAATTTCCAGATTGTCAAGTTCGGGGAACTCGTTTCCTCCGCCGGTCCGCGTTGCGGGAATATGGCATTTTACGCAGCCCGACGTCTCGAAGACGACTTTGCCGCGAATGGCCGCCGAATCCTGCCAGTTCTGTCTCGGCGGCGGGGCAAGCAGCGCGGCATAGGAAAGCAGCGTTGCCATTGCGTTGTCGGAGAGTTCCGGAGCGGAACCGTTTCCGCCGTCGGACGGATAGAGCCTGCTTGTGAGACCGAGGCAGCGATTGGCGACACAAGCGACCTGGCCGGCAAGGCTCGGCATGGACGCCTTGTAGCCGAACCTGCCCGCCCGCAGTTTGCCGTCAACAGGATCCGTTGCCATGTATGCCCTGCCGGCAATGCCGTCGCCGTCCCTGTCGCCGGGGTCCGCGTGGCTCAAAATGCTGTCTTCGGGGATTGCCGCGAGCAGGCCGGCGCCGCACAAGAACGGGCTCACCCGGTACGAATATTCCGCGTTGCTTCCGAGGGGCTCCTGGGAAAGGTTGACGAGATTGACAACCGGTTTTCGAAGCGTGTAGGCGGTGCCGTTTGCAAACGAGCCGCTCACTGCCGTATACGATACCTGTATGGCGCCGATGGGCTGCGCGCCGGCAACGGTCTTATACCGCAATACGTCGCCGTACAGTGGGTCCGGTGCAAGCGTGTCCGCTCCCTTCACACCAAGGAATACCATCGCCTGAAGCGAATCGCCGGCACTGTCGGCCGGGTGCCCCGGCCCTGCCTCAAAATGACATTGCCAACAGCTTGACTGAAGGTAAGCTGGCCCCAGCGCGCCGGAAAGAAAAAGCGGGCTTTTGTCATTTGGCGGGACAACGATATTGCCGCTGCAGTCGGGGCCCGGTCTGTCGCCGTGGAGATACGAGGAGCTCCAGTCTGTGGTGAATAGCGCGCGTCCTGTGAGGAAGTCCGGTGCTCTCCCCGGCAGCGTATTCTCGACGTGTTGACCGAACCCGTATGCCGGTTCGGTGAGTGCGCTAATCGACGCGTCACCCGCGGCGTTGGCCCAGGGGTGCTGGAATTTCTGGCCGATCTTTCCGCTGCCCACATAATACCTGTTCACGACGGAAACCTGGACCTTGCCCGAAGAAGCTTCGGTGAGCGACAATTCAAAATCGACCAGTTCTCCCGTGGTGACCGCGGCCACGGTTGCGGTATACCAGGGAATAGCGGCGCCGTACGGCGACCCGAGGGGAAACTTCGGCGTGGGTCCGATTTGTCGATTGACGAGAAAGTTGGTGCTGCTCCCCATGTTGAGAGCGAACTCGACCCGTTGGCATTCCGAATCCGCGACCGTGTGGCCAAAGGCAAGCACCTCCAGCGCACTGCTGTTGGCAACAGGGAAAATGGCAAGCTCGATGCTGTCGCCGTAGTCCTTGAGTGCGAGCGAATAGGGCGTGGTTGCGTAGTCTGCGCCGGGGAACACGTCGGATCGCAGCTCGTTTTCGTGATAGTCCCGTAGTCGCCCCGAAAACTGCACGAGCAGGGGATACGCGGCTCCCGGGGAAAAAGGCTTTCCCATCACTTTTGTAAACCATTTTGTATCGTTTTCGAACACCCCTTTCCCGGAGAGCGGGACGCATAGCAGCGAATAGAAATAGTCGATGGTTGCCGGGGCCTGCGCCGGGACGCTCGCGGAGAAATAATCGCCGCTATGCGTCAGGGTAACAGTAACGAGTTTCCCGTTGTTCAGGATGTAGTTGAGATTGACACCCGAGATGGTCGCTTTGTCATCGGAGAACTTGAAGGGAAAATATTTGAAGACCGCGTTCCCGTTGTTCTCCACAACATCCTGGGTAAAGAAATTGATGTGGACAAAATTGTAGGTGACTCCGGAGGTCCGAAAGCAGACCGCCGCAATTGCAAGGCAGAAAATGGCAATCGTTTTTTTTGACATGATTACCGCTGCCATCGCTTGATCGTTGATGCCGGAGAGAGATGCTTCTGGTGCGAAGGATAGACGCGCATTTGAAAATAATTCTCAACAGGCACCATTGGATACGAAGGTTGTGCTGAGGCTTTGGGGCGGTATTTTTAACGCCTGGGTTTTTGTTCCGCCAAAGATGCTGCGCACAGGATCAAGAATCATCTCGATTGTTCCGCGAAGAGAAACGCAATTGAAAAAAAAGGCGGGCATCCAGCGCAAACGGGAAGAGGTTTCTAGCCGGAAACCACGCGCAGGAATTACACGTGATCGCCGACAATTTGCGTTGAGGAATACCCGCCCTTTTTATTATGGCGAGAAAAGCACAAGCACCTGGAGCCAAATGCGCCGTCTGCGGCAGACCCCCCTCTGCCTGCAAAAACCGCATGTCCTCCGGCTAAACCAGTGAACGGCTCCAGGTAGCTTGGCTTTAGACTGTCAAAGAGTACTGCCGGCCGATTCGCTACTGCTGTTGCACGATGGTGACGATCGTCTGGCCGGTACGCTGGTTCTCATACGACAACTTGATCCAATCGGACGATCGTGCAGTGCCGGAAATATGTACTTCGTCCAGATAGCCGAACAAGTACTGGTTATCGTACCCGAGAACGATCCTGTCTCTCGGATTGTCCGGACATCCTGCCGTAAGGTTGTTCGACGCCAGCCCTGTTTGCACCCCGTCCACAAAGAACGAACCGGTTTTGGTTGCCGAGATCCAGGTAAACGCAATGTGATGCCACTCATTGAGCGTGAGCGCCACGCTCGACACCGCTGCGCCGCAGCCTTTGCCGCCGAACGACGGATGCAGGCCGCTCGAATCTCCGTCGGCGTCGCCGCAATAGAGCCGACGCGCGCAGGAATCCTGGGCGATGGCCGTGTCCTTTGAGAAAATGTTGCACCGTTCCCTGCGGATGTTTGCCCACAATGCTATGGTGAAATCGCTCGATGCCATGGAAAGTATGTTCCTGCTCACGAGTATGTAATCCGATCCATTGAAGTCGTGTCCGTGGCCGACGATACCGGTTTGGTCAATGGCGGTGACGAAGTTCGCACCATATGCCTCTTGGAATGTGGCGTCCTTGAAACCGTTGGCCGTGCCAAAAGCAGTTGCGGTATCATCGAGGTGCCAAATGCCCGTGAAACCGAATGCGGTGTCGAAAACCGCCATGCTGTTCGATGCATCTCGGGAATTGGAAAATCCCCACGACATCGTAATGTATTGTGTTGCTGAATTCGGATACACGGTGTCGACCGACACCCATAGGGCGGCCTGTTTGGCGGCAGTGTCCCATTGCGAGATTTCGTACTTCAGAGGAGTGCCGTCGGGCTTTGCAAATCGGATATCTCCGCCGTCGACTCGAGCCTGGCCGAACGCAAAGGTGCTGTCGAGCCGGACAAGAAGCGGGAAATGCGTTACAGTGCCGCTGATGCCGGCGCCGGTGGAAGAAGTGTTTATGAGAATCTTTGCCGATTTCGAAATGTAGACCGTGTCGGATGGCACAATTCTGACGTTCTTGCCCAAAAGAACGGGAGTTGTTCCGCCGGATGGTTCAAGCACTATTGAAGGAATGGTGCCGTGCGGCACCGAATCGAGCGTCACCGATTGGGCATTGGCCGAAAAGTTCAAGAAACGAGTGGTGCCGGGGATAACGACGCTGCCGCCGGCGGAATCCGCAGCAGCGGCGACTCCAATAATGACGGTGCCCGGTTTGCGAAGAGTATCGGGAGCCACCGAAAGCGAGTCCTTCTTTACAACCGCAATCCCGGTAATAAGCAGCGAGGTTCCGTGGACGGGATCGGCGGCTTCAATATTGTAGGTGCCCGGCGCGACACCGTCGAAGGCGTAGGCACCGTTGGCCCTGGTGGTGTCGCCAAAGCCGGACAGGGAAAGCACCTCGCGGGACGGATCGAATGCGGAGGGAATCAGCAGCACCCGTGCGCCCGCGGCGGGTATGCCGGCCGTATCGGTGATGATGCCGTTTACTCTTGCATTTTCCGAGGAGCTTGTTCCGCCCGCAATTCTCTGCGGACCGCTGCACAGGCACAGCAGCGCACAACTCGTGGCGACGGCACTGAGGAAAAGCGCTCTCATGATGCTTTCCCCTTGTTCGCCTCGACGATGCGTTCCGTGTCTTCGCTGAGCGGAAAAAGCTGGAAATTGAATTGGTACACCCGGCTGCTTTCCTCGTCGCGGTTGACAATAGATACAACGCGTTCCTTGAACGCGGCAAGTTCCGCGAGGAGGACGTCGTAGCAGGCCTTCGAAATCCCCATGGTGATACCCGAAATGTTGCGTGCGTCGGGCGGGAGCGATTCGTTGGAATCGCGCGCGAGCAGCAGCATAGTGCTGTTGAACGAACGCCGTGCGAGTGAAAGCATTTCGCCGCCGCTGGTGATGGCCGAATTGGTTTGCTTGTAACCGCCGTTTTTCTGCCTCTTTACGAGATTGAGCCTCACCAGCAGTTGGACCGACTGCTTGGCATCCCGCGCTGTGATTGCAGGGCGCACGCTCTTCGCCAGGAGATCCCAATTGTCACGAAAGTCGTGCAGGCACACAAGCTCCCGCACGGCGCTGTTATGCCATTTCTCAAAATATACGTATTGGTCTGCGGTGAGGCGGTGTTCGTTCACATAATCTATCATCGACAGCATCACGCTGTAGTGTTCCTGCTTCTCAAACGCCGTCTTCGACTGATTGAACTGCACCAGATGCCGGAAGAA
>Ga0182027_10011727_pt1 | contig 12350 bp, 5 predicted proteins | sample 712E1DmetaG_FD_121300 | JGI IMG/M metagenome (GOLD analysis project Ga0182027, IMG submission 121300) | Permafrost microbial communities from Stordalen Mire, Sweden - 712E1D metaG (Illumina Assembly) | ecosystem: Environmental > Terrestrial > Soil > Wetlands > Permafrost | place: Sweden...
GCTCCAGCGGTCCAGCGAGTCGGTATCCTCGATATCGAACTTCTCGGCGGTCGCGGTATCGCCCGCCAGGCTGATCGCCTTGCCGCCCGGCACCATGATGGCTTCCACCGTCTCCGCGCCCAGCTTCACATCCGCCAGACCTTTGAAGACTCTCAGCCGTCCCGGTTCGGCGTCGAAGCGGTAAATGCCCATCTTGGATACGCCCACCGTGCCGGATTTGCAAACCACCGTCACGGCCGTGTCCTTCTCGACGTTGTCGGCCTCGACCACGGCGGAGCCGGCGACCAGTTCCAGCCGCGTGTCGATCAACCGGTTGGTAAGCATCTTCAGGGAACTGTTCTCGCCCAGGCGAAGCACCACTCCGGGGGTCAACAGCACCTCGGCGCGTCCATCCTCCGTGCGCAACGTGCCGTTCTCCTTGATCTGCGGAAAATGGACGGTGGAAAACTCCAGCCGCTCGTTCTCCAGGTAGACCTTGCCTTCGAGATACGCCACCACGCCGGACTTGGCCGAAGTCACCGGCTGCGCAAGCGCCGGCCCAATTCCCAGAGCCAGAAGCACCGCCAACGGCGCCAGACTGCGAATGGACTTCATAATCACCCCGCTATGTTCAGCTTGAAGGCGATTCGCCGGGTTGTCAATATCCCCGGGGGTAGCCATTTAGGGCCGGTGGCCAAAGTCCACGGGAATTTACAGGCGAACGATGCGCTCCGAGTGGAATCCCTTGAGCGCGTTGCGGGTATCCACAATCAAGGGCGCCCGCTCCACCAGGGCCGCATAGTCGAAGGAACTGTGGTCCGTGACGATCACGACGCAGTCGGCGTCCCCGGCCGCTTCCTCCGGCGCCGATTGCAGCGCGAGCCCGTCCAGCGCCACCCGCGGCACGTGCGGGTCGCTATAGCTCACCCGCGCCCCGCGCCGCTGGAGTAACAACATCACGTCCAGCGCCGGGGATTCCCGCAGGTCGTCGATGTCCCTCTTGTACGCCACCCCCATAATGTGGATGCGCGTGCCCTTGACGGGCTTCCCCAGGTCGTTGAGCGCGTTCTGCACCTTGTCGGCCACGAACTGCGGCATCTGTCCGTTGATGTACCCCGCCAGTTCGATGAAGCGGGCTTCGATGCCCGCCTGCTTGGTCTTCCACGACAGGTAGAAGGGATCGATGGGGATGCAGTGCCCGCCCAGCCCCGGCCCCGGGTAGAACGGCATGAAGCCGAACGGCTTGGTGGCCGCCGCGTCGATCACCTCCCAGACGTCGATTCCTATGCGGTCGCACATCAGGGCCATTTCGTTCGCCAGGCCGATATTGATCATGCGGAAGGTGTTCTCCAGCAGCTTGACCATCTCCGCCACCTGCGTGGAACTCACCGGCACCACGCGTTCCAGGGCCTGCGCGTAGAACAGCCGGCCCATCTCCGTGCACGCCGGCGTGACTCCGCCCACCACTTTCGGAATGTTGGCCGTCTGGTATTGCGGATTGCCCGGGTCGACGCGCTCCGGCGAAAAGCACAGGAAGAAATCGCTCCCCACTTCGAGCCCCGTCTTCGACAGCATGGGCAGCACGACTTCGTCGGTCGTGCCCGGGTATGTCGTGGATTCCAGGATCACCAGCATGCCCGCGTGAAAATAGCGGGCGATCTCCTGACAGGACGAGACAATGAAGCTCATGTCCGGGTCCTTGGTCTTGCGCAGTGGCGTGGGGACGCAGATGTTGACGGTATCCAGGTCGCGCACCGCCGCGAAATCGCAAGTGGCCCGCAAGTGGCCGGACTCCACCAGCGGCGCGAGCACGGCGCTGGGGATATCGCCCACGTACGAATCGCCCGCATTCACGCGGCGGACTTTCTCCTCGCTGATATCGATTCCGGTAACGTGAAATCCAGCCCTGGCGAACTCGACCGCCAGGGGAAGGCCCACGTATCCCAACCCGACCACGCCCACCCGCGCCGTATGGGCGCCGATCTTTTCCGCCAGAGATATTTCCGCCATCAGACGCCATTCTCTCACACTCGCCATTGTGGGGCAGGCTGGCAGCCCGATGCCACATAGTTTTGCCGCTACCGGACATCCGCACAAGTAGTGGGGCGGACCCCCCGGTCCGCGGCCGACGCCCCCGCCGGCCTGCTCGTGCCCTGCAAGATGCCGATATCGTTCTTCCGGATGCGGGACGGGGGCGTCCCGCGCGGACCAGGGGGTCCGCCCCACGAATTCCGCAGAACTCCCGATGACGGTAAAACTTATGTGGCATTGGGCTGGCAGCCCGCGGCCGATTGTCAATCGGCTCGCGGGTGGCCATACAAGGCACACGTTGGCATCCCGCGCCCCGTCCGAAGGCGGGATACCATCCTGCTTCACATCGCGCCAGCGCATCCCCCGCTATGCCGCGCCCGCCAGAAGCCGCGGAGAATCGAGCCCGCGGCCACAATCGCTCGCGGGTGCGCAAATCACGCACGAGAGGCCTGTCTTGCCGGCTCGATCCGCCATCCCGCCCAATCGATCGGGCGCAGGCGCCGCGGCTGGAGTTCACCATGCGGCCCAACTGGCCGGCCGGAATGCACAAATGGCGCGCGCAGTGAGTCTGTTGGTACGTTTCCCTACGTTGCGCTCCGGCAATATGACCCGATTCTCCGGAAAATCGCGCTTGTATCACCGGAGACATTCCATGCGTACCGCGAGCGACATTGCCGATTGGTGGGACGAGCAACACAAGATATCCGAGAAGGCGCTTGACCGTTTCGTCGACGAGTATCCTGGCCTGTTTGGCGTAGTGGTGGCGACCGCCGTGGCTACGGCCATGGAAGTGGGCAAAGGCACGGTCGACGTTTTGCGCTTCGGCGAAGGGATAGCGGAAGGCACCGTGGGCAGCGTCGCACAGGACGCACTGCGCGCTCTCTCGATTGTCGGAGCGGTTGGCAAGGGCGCCAAAATCGTCAAGGAAGTGGTGTCCAGGAGCCGCATGATGCAGCTCATTGTCGATCCGGGCGGGCGATCGGCGGCTCTGGGCGGCGGTGGACGCTGCGTGTACGTCTCCGCTACGCAAGCGCTGCGCGAGACCGGGCAAAAAGCGTACGCGGCGGTCGACGATCTGGCGGGCGGACTGGGGTTGACACTCGACGACCTGGGCACTTCCAGCGGCACGCAAATGCGCACGTTTTTGACGAAGCTGAAGGCCAGGATCGGACCGGTGCTGAGCGCCAAGACCTGGAACGACGTTGAGCGCGCCGTGCCGCACGATGGCGGCGTTATGTCCTTCGGAGTGAATTTCAGTGGCGGCGGTGGGCATCGGCTTTATGCATTCCGCGACATGTTGGGGCGGGTCAAGATCATGGACCGTGGCGGCCAAGGAAATCTGCCCAAGGTCTTCGACACGTTGGACGAAATTGTAAAGCGGTACGGCAAGACCAGCGTCGCCAAGTTCAACGTGGTATTCGAGATCAAGGATCTGTTCCTGAAATTCGTCGGGCCGAAGGGCCTCGCCACGCTGGCGATGGAGGTCCTGGCAACCACCGCGGGCGATGCCGAGAACACGGCGGACCTGTTTCAGGCCTATAAGCAGGAGCCGGAGGCGCGGCAAACCGGGCAACGAACCACCATAGTGATGGATCCCATCTACATCAAGGCCGGTGAGCCGGTGCCCGGAGGGTTCTATACCGTGAAGTCCGGCGACTCTCTGTCTAAGATCGCGCAGCGGGCTTATGGCAACATGATGAAGTTCGGCGCGATCTACATGGCGAACCGAAAGACCATCGGACCGAACATGAACCTGATCCAACCCAAGCAGGAGTTGTGGATACCTGTCCTGGAGTCCGCCGCGAATGCGCAGTAATCCGTGAATACCAGATCGGTACGGTGACGAGACGGGCTCCGGAACGCCTGCGGGAACGGATACCGGGCCGCGGGCTGAGGGTGCGGGATTGTCGTATGCGATGCTTGGCGTGGCGAACCCGCCGCTATAGCGCAACACGTCGTCCGCACTGAAGAACGACGCGAGGCTCACCTGCACCCCGGCGCCGTAGGCCGGCCCGGTGGACACACAGAACGCGGCGGCGGCGGCTATCGCCAAAACCGATCGGAAACCGTTTGCCGGTCTGAGCAGACTCATTCTCTCCTTCCTGCTATTGGCCAGGATTTCTATTCCAAAGCGTCCCAACCGTTGCCCGGGAAACAATACTATCCCCCTGTTCATGTCAATTCGTGCTTATTAGTATCCTGAACGGCGAGAATGGCCCAATCGTTTCCCGACGATCCATGCGGCTCGCCGAACGCTTCAGGATGGGATGAAGTCCGTACCATCGAAGGGGACCGTGCCGAGTGATCTGGCACGGGATGGGGAACGGCGATTCGGGCGGCGGGCGAGCGCGGCGGGACGGGCGTCCATGGCATACTGGCTGCTGATGCGGAAGGTTCTGATCGCCGGGGGCGGACTGGCGGGACTATCGGCGGCGGCGGCTTTGGGGAGCGCGGGCTTCGAGGTGGAGCTGTTTGAATCGAGGCCATTCCTGGGCGGGCGGGCCACGTCGTACGCGGTGCCCGGCACGGAGGGCGAGGCGGCCGAAACGATCGACAATTGCCAGCATATTCTGCTGCGCTGCTGCGTCAACCTGCTGAACTTCTACGAGCGGCTGGGAGTGCGGGAGCGGATCCGGTTTTATCGTGAGTTTTTCTTTCTGGAACCGGGCGGGCGAATCTCGGTGCTGCGGCGGGGGCGGTTGCCGGCGCCGTTGCATTTCGCCGGTTCGTTCGGGAAGATGCCGTGCCTAACGATAGCGGACAAGATCGGCATTGCGCGGGCGATGCTGGCGATGCTGCGGGAACGCACCAGGCGCGGGGACCTGGAACGGATCAGCATGCTCGACTGGCTGAGACAGAAGCGGCAGACGCCGCGGGCCATCGAGCGGTTCTGGCGGCAGGTGCTGGTGAGCGCGGTGAACGAAGATCTGGAGCGCATGGCGGCGGTTCACGGGTTCCGGGTTTTCTGGCTGGGCTTTCTGGCGCGTGCGGACGCCTCCGAGATGGGCGTGCCGTCGGTGCCGCTGGGGGAGTTATACTCTGCCGTGGCTTGGAGGGCGATGAGCCGGGTGAGGCTGCATCTGCGGAGCACGGTGGAGGGGATCGAAGAAGGCGGCATGGTTGTGGGGGGCGAGCGGGTGCGGGGCGACTACTCGATATGCGCGCTGCCCTTCGAGCGGCTGGAAGCGGTGGGTCTGGCGGCTCCGCCGTTCGAGCATTCGCCCATCACGGGAGTTCACCTGTGGTTCGACCGGGAGATCACGACGCTGCCGTACGCGGCGCTGCTGGAGGGGACTATGCAGTGGATGTTCAATAAGGGCGGCGGCAAGTATCTGCAATTGGTGGTGAGCGCCTCGCGGGATCTGACGCGGCTTTCGCGGGGCGAGATTGTGGAAATGGCCATGGGCGATTTGCGAAAGTACTTTCCGCGGGTTGGGGAGGCCCGGCTGGTGAAGGCCCACGTGGTGAAGGAGCAGCGCGCGACGTTTTCGGCGGCGCCGGACACGGAAGCGCTGCGGCCGGGGGCGGAGACCGGGATTCCGAACCTGTTTCTGGCGGGAGACTGGACGCGAACGGGCTGGCCGGCCACCATGGAGGGAGCGGTCCGCAGCGGGTACACGGCGGCGGAGCGGGTGGCGCGGGCGGCGGGCGAGCCGGCGCGGTTTCTGCTGCCGGATGTGGGGTGAGGGAGGGCCGGCGGATGGGCGGTCGAACCGCTACGGGGCAAACCGGGGGCCAGACATGGCTTCCGCGAGAGCGCGGTCGAGTTCGGCGGGCTGCACGGGTTTCATGACGTAGCCGTCCATGCCGGCCTCCAGGCAGCGGTCGCGGTCGCTCCGCATGGCGTGGGCGGTCATGGCGATGATGGGCAGGTGCTGGGGGTGCGTCTCCCGCCGGCGGATCTCGGCGGTGGCTTCCAGGCCGTCCATCTCGGGCATCTGGACGTCCATCAAGGCGAGATCGAAGGCGCCGGTCAAGGCGGAGGAGACGGCGGCGCGGCCGTTGTCGACGACAGTGACGGTGTGTCCGCGATTTTCGAGCAGCCGCCGGGCTACCAGTTGGTTGACTTTGTTATCCTCCGCCAGGAGAATACGCCAGGCGGGACACGGATTGGCGCCGGGCCCGGGGGTTTGGGGCGGGCTGGTGGGATTGAGGACCGACGCCAGAGTGGCCAGCAGCAGGGATTGCTTGGCGGGCTTCATGAGAATGGCGTCGACTGCGGCGCTTTCGGCAGGGCTTCGGCCACCGCCGGGGACCGGTGAGGTGAGGGCCACGATGCGGAGGGGCCGCAGACCGGGAGACTGGCGGATGCGGCGGGCGATCTCGAAGCTATCCGCCGTGGGAGCGTGCAGGTCGAGTATGGCGACGGAGAAGGGCGTTCCGGCGGCGGCGGCGTCCTGGAGCGTGGGGATCACGGCGTCGTCGTCGGCCACGGTTTCCGTGGGGATGCCCCAGCCGGCGAGGGTTTCGAGGATGTTCATGCGCCGCGCGTTCAAACCGACGGCCACCAGGCAGCGGACGCCGTCCGGCAGAGAGACGGGCGGTGGGGCGGCGGGGCCGCCGGCGCGGGCGAGTTGCGCCGTGAAGTGGAAGACGCAGCCCGGTCCGCCGGATATGGGAGGGCAATCGGTGCGGGGACTTTCGAGCCAGATTCTGCCTCCCATCAAGGCGACGAGGCGGGTGCAGATGGTCAATCCCAACCCCGTGCCGCCGTACTTCCGGGTGGTGGAACTGTCAGCCTGCTCGAAAGGCTGGAAGATGCTCGTCTGCTTCTCCGCGGGCACGCCCACGCCGGTGTCCATGACGCGCACGTGGAGGGTCACCTGGCCGTCCCGCTCGTTGGATTCGACAGCGACGTTGATCTCGCCCGAGTCGGTGAATTTGACGGCATTGCCGACCAGGTTCACGACCACCTGGCGGAGGCGACCGGCATCCCCGTGGAGGGCGTCGGGCACGTTGCGGGAGAACCCATAGGTGGGTTCCAGACCTTTCTCGGAGGCTCTGACGGCGACGGTCTGGAGGGCGTCTGCGATGCAATCGCGGAGGCTGAAATCGACCGGCGACAACTGGAGTTTGCCGGCTTCGATTTTGGAGAAGTCGAGGATGTCGTTGAGGATGGCGAGCAGGGAATCGGCGGAAGCGCTGGTGGCCATGAGGTACTGGCGCTGCTCGGGGGACAGTTCGGTGGCCAGGGCCAGGGCGGTCATCCCCATGACACCGTTCATGGGGGTGCGGATCTCGTGGCTCATATTGGCCAGGAAATCGCTTTTGGCGCGGCTGGCGGCCTGGGCGGATTCGAGGGCCGCCTGGGCGGATTGTTGTGCGCGGCGCAGTTGGACGATCATGCGGCCGCGCGCGCGGTAATGGAAAGCGGCCAGCGACACGAGGGCGAGGATCAGCGCCGTGCCGAGGAGGGAGGTGGCCAGGAAGCCGGATTCCCGATACCAGGGGACCAGCACGGCGAAGTCGAAGCCGGGAGGGGTGGGATCGGCATTGCCGTTGCGATCCATGGCGCGGACCTCAAAGCGGTGCGGGCCGGCGTGCAATCCGGAAAACGAGGCTGAGTTGCCGGGGACGAAGGGGCTCCAGGGCCCGCCGTCCAGGCGGTGAGAGAACAGCAACCGGTCGGCGGGCGTAAGCTTCCACTTGTCGGCGCCGGAGAACACGAAGCGGGCGTGGCCGTCCGGGGGCACCTCGCGCTGGTTGTCGGAGGCTGCCAGGAAGGTGCGTGGAGGGTCGGTATCGGCGTCCGGATGGAACCGGGAGATGCCGGCGGTGGTCCCAGCCCACAGCCGGCCGCGGCGGTCCTCGATGACGGCGTAGGCCATGTTGGAGGGCAGGCCGTCGTGGTCGTCGTTGGCGATCCAGACTCCGTTCCGCCAGCGGTGGACTCCGGTACCCGAGGCCACCCAGACGGTTCCGTCGCGAGCTTGCCGGATATCGCGGACGAAGTCCAGGCCATCCTGGAGAACGTTCCAGGATTTGCCGTCGTAGCGGAACACCTTCTGGCGGCCGCCGGCGATAATGGCGCCGTCCGCCGCCGGGCAGAGGCTGAAGCAGGCGTTGTCGGTGAAGCCTTCGGCGGGGCCGATACTGCGGAACCGGCCGTTGGCGTAGCGGCCGAACCCGCCGCTGCCGCCGATCAGCAGGTCTCCGCCGGGCAGTTGGTAGATGGCGCGGATTACACCGAGGCCCCACTCGGGAAGCAAACGAAGATACTCGCGATACGCCTTGCCATCGAAGATGTGAAGCGAAAGCTCCTGGGTACCGGTGATGCGGGTGCAGATCCAGACCGAGTTGGCGTCACGGGGGAGCACGCGTTGCATGGTCTGGCCGGCGGGAGGCGGGATCTCGCGGAAGCCGGGATGACGCGGATCGAAGGCCAGCAGGAGATTCACGCTGGGCGTGGCGACCATGACGAGCAGACCGCCGCCGGGAGCGGGGGAGATTTCGGTTCCCTGGGTGGCGCTGCTCCACCTGGGCGGCAAGGAGTACTCTTCCCAGGCATCGCCTCGGAGGCGCGACAGACCGGTCTGGGAGAGGAACCAGAGAGAGCCATCGAGGTCCTCATAGGCGCCCTGGACTCCGGAGCGGACATGCGCCACTTCGGGCGGAGTCCGCCAGAGAGAAGGCGAAAGCCGGGCCACGCCCTGGTTGGTTCCAATCCAGATAGTGCCCCCCGGTTGGGTGACGACGGTAAGGATATTGCCCGAGAGGACGCCTTTGCGGTCCTGGGTTTCGACGCATCCGCCCAGCAGGTGATGCAAGCCGTTGGGATCGTGCAGCCAGAGGGTGCCGGCGGCGCCGGGCCAGCCGCGGATCAGGCCCTTGTCGCTGCGATAGACGATTTCCCATCGTTTGCCATTCAGGCGCGCCAGCACTTTGGACTGGCCGGCTTTGCGGGTGGCGACGACGTAGAGCGATCCATCGTCGCCTTGGTAAGGCTCGACGGCATTTTCCAGGCCCAGGGAAGCGAATTCGTACTCGGTCCAGGGGTTGGCGCCGGGCCCCGCCCTTGCGACGCCGGTTTTGCCGAGGACCCAGAAGCCGCCGTTGCCGCCGGCGGAACAAAGGGCGCCAAAACGGCCGAGGCGGGTGTCTTGGGCGCGGCGGATGACGCACTGGACGCGGGTATCGAGGTCAAACTGGCTGATGTCTCCGGCCCGCCTGAGGAGGACGCGAGTGGGGCTGAGGGGCAGGATGGATTCGGAGAAGACGGGATGGGAGATCCATTTCCGGTTGGCATACTCCAGCAGGCGCCCGGCATCGTCGCTGGCGATCAGGGAATCGTTGCCGGTGGTGGAGAACCAGCGGCCCAAGGTCTTGGGAGCGGGCACGCCGCGCGCGGTGTAGCCATCGAGAACCGTGACCCACTCGACGCGTCCGTGGCGGATCCAAACCCGGCCATCGGGAGCGACGGAGATATCCCCGGAGAAGGATTCGGCCATTCCGTCCGCCAGATTCCAGAAGCGCCAGCTTTCGAGGCCTTGCCCGGAGAGGGATGCGGCGCCGAGCAGCAGCGCGGCGACCGCGCGGGCGTAAAAGAGATGGCGGAAGGCCATGGTAGACGGGTGCGGCATCCTCCTCATCCATCCTTCCTTATCGGCCGGAAACCGGAGAAGCGGGGATGCACGCGTAGGGTGAACCGGGGAAAGTTCCAAAACTTCTTCGCGCCGTGATATATTCAGGACAAATCCATCCGAGAATGGAAACGTTGGATAGGGCCCCTCACGGGGAACGGGGATAGGTCGTAATGTGCGGGATTGCGGGGTTTACACGCCTCAACCGGGGCGGAAGCCGGGGCATGGCGCGCCGCCTAACGGAAGTTCTCTGCCATCGCGGGCCGGATCAGCAGGGGATCTTCGAAGGCAGCGAGGCGACGCTGTGCGCGGTACGGCTGAAGATCATCGATCTGGGCGGCGGCGACCAGCCCATGGTGAGCGATGACGGGGACACCGTCATTGTGTTCAACGGGGAAATCTACAACCACCGGGAAATCCGAACCGAGTTGGAAGGGATGGGGCACCGGTTCCGGTCGAACTGCGACACGGAAACGGTGTTACGGGCCTTTCTGGCATGGGATACGGCGTGCTTCGCGCGGCTGCGGGGGATGTTCGCGATGGCGTTGTGGACGGAATCGCGGCGGCGGCTGGTGCTGGGGCGCGACCGGGTGGGGATCAAGCCGCTGTACTATTGCCGGCGGGGCGGCGAACTGTATTTCGGCAGCGAACTGAAGGCGATTCTGGAGCACCCGGAAGTACCGCGGAAGCTGGATCTGGGGGCGCTGGACGCGTACTTATCGGTGAATTACGTTCCGGGGCCGCACACGCTGATCGAAGGCATCCGCAAGCTGCCGCCGGGCTATTTTCTGGAATGGCGGCGCGGCCGGACCTGGATGGAGCCGTGGTGGCAGGCGCCGGGGCGGGGGGCCAGGCGGAGGTCGTTCGAGGACGCCAAGGCGGAACTGGACGGGTTGCTGCGGGACTCGGTGCGGGAGCACCTGGTGGCGGATGTACCGCTGGGGGTATGGGCTTCCGGGGGCCTGGATTCATCGACGATTCTGCACTATGCGGCGGCGGAGAGCGGGACGCGGTTGAAGACGTTCTCGGTGTCGTTCAGCGGGCGCAGTTTCGACGAGAGTCAGTACTTCCGGGAAGTGTCGCGGATTTACGGAACGGACCACCACGAATTCGATTTAAACGCGGGTGTGGACTTGCGGAGCGCGGTGGAGGACTTCGCCTTCTATTCGGACGAGCCGAGCGCGGACGCGGGCGCGTTGCCGGTGTGGTACCTGTCGCGGATGAGCCGGCGGCACGTGACGGTGGCGCTTTCGGGAGAAGGGGCGGACGAACTGTTCGGGGGCTACCTGACGTACCAGGCCGACCGGCTGGCGCGTCCGTTCCGGGCAATTCCGGGCGGGATGCAGCGGCTGATGCGGGGGGTGCTGGACCGGTACGTTCCGGTGTCGGACGAAAAGATCGGCCTGGAATACAAGCTGAAGCGCTGGATGGAAGGGGTGGGACTGGACGCGGACGAAGCGCACTTCTTCTGGAACGGCACGTTTTCGGCGAAGCAGCGGCGAGAGATCCGGCCGGGGTCGAACGGCAACGGGTTGCGGGCGCTGGTGGAGCGGCTGGGGCTCGAGACGGACAGCCGGCTGGAGCGGTATCTGCGGATCGACCAGAACTACTATCTGCCGGACGACATCCTGTACAAGACCGACCGGATGAGCATGGCGCACTCGCTGGAGGTGCGTCCTCCGTTCCTGGACCACCGGATCGTGGAGTTCGCGGCGGGTCTGGCGGCGAGCCACAAGATCCGCGGTTTCACGCAGAAGCGGATTCTGAGAGAGCTGATGCGCGGGAAGCTGCCGGCGGCGGTATTGAACCGTAAGAAGACGGGTTTCGACATACCGGCGCACGACTGGTTCCGGGGAACGCTGCGCGGGTTATTGCTGGACACGCTCACGGCGGAGGCCGTGGAGGCCACGGGGATTTTCGACAATCGTGCGATCCAGTCGCTGATACGCAATCATATGGAGAGGCGCATTAATGTCGGATACCACCTATGGGGCCTGCTGACGCTGTTCCTGTGGATGAAGCGATGGAACGTGGAAAGCGTTCCAGCCGCGGAGACGGCGGGGCCCATTTCTGGGCCAGCGCTCGCTATCAGATAATCGTCGCGGCGGTGGCCGCGATCGTGTTCCTCGGGTGCATCCTCAGCCCGCCGTCCTTGATGGACGACGTGGACGCGGTGCAGGCGCAGATCGCGCGCAACATGCTGCAATCGGGGGACTGGGTGACGGCGCGCCTGGACGGCGTGGCCTACCTGGAGAAATCGCCGCTCAAATACTGGATGATGGCGGTTTCGTTCAAGATCTTCGGAGTCCACGACTGGGCGGCGCGGATTCCGGTGGCTCTGGCGACGGTGCTGCTGTGCTGGGTGACGGCGCGGTTCGCGGCGTGGGCCTTCGGAGCGCGGGCCGGGCTATACGCGGGCCTGGCGATGGCGACTTCGGTGGGCCTGTTCCTGTTCACGCGCATTCTGATTCCGGATTCCATTCTGACGTTGTGCATCACGGTGGCGCTGTGGAGCCTGCTGCGCGCGCTGGACGAAGGCGAGGCGCGGCCGGGGCGCTGGGCCTTGCTGATGTGGGGCGCCATGGGGACCGGGCTACTGCTGAAGGGGTTGATCGCAGCGGTGTTCCCGGTGGGAGCGGGCCTGATCTACCTGTGCGGCACGCGGCAACTGTTCTCGCGGAGCACCTGGCGGCGGTTGCGGCCGGCGGCGGGGCTGGGACTGCTACTGGCAATCGCCGCGCCGTGGCACGTGCTGGCTAC
>Ga0182027_10011728_pt1 | contig 12348 bp, 13 predicted proteins | sample 712E1DmetaG_FD_121300 | JGI IMG/M metagenome (GOLD analysis project Ga0182027, IMG submission 121300) | Permafrost microbial communities from Stordalen Mire, Sweden - 712E1D metaG (Illumina Assembly) | ecosystem: Environmental > Terrestrial > Soil > Wetlands > Permafrost | place: Sweden...
CAGGATGGCGAGAACGCCAGCTATCTGGAACTCGCAGAATTTCTCAGCACGCGGGGCAGGCCGTCGCACAAGCAGGCAGACCTGCATGAGCTGTGGACGCGCATCGTTTTCAACATCCTCGTCTCCAACCGGGACGATCACCTGCGCAACCATGGCTTCATTTTGTCCGCGGATGGCTGGGGGCTTGCGCCCGCCTACGATCTCAATCCGAACATCGAACGAAGCCACCACCAGCTGGCGATCGACTCCAGCGATCCCACGCCCGACGTGGCCCTCGCTCTGGCCACGGCCAAGTTCTACGGCCTCAACGCCGCGCAGGCTGGCGAAATCCTTCAACGTGTACGGGCCGCCGTCGGCCAGTGGCAGACGATCGCCACGAACCTTCGACTGCCGCGCGCGGAAATCGAGTTGGTGGCGCAGGCGTTTCGCACCGCACTTTGAGTCAATCGGCTTCTCGTCGCCGGCCATGACGCCGCGCACATAGACGAAATGAAAACATGGGACGTCGTTTTCGCCGGCCGGTTGTTGGGCCTCCTCAAGTCCCGGCCCAATCTGCTGCCAGCGGAAATGCAGAAGGTCTACCTGAGCGCCTTCCCGAAGCCACGGCGTAAAGAGAATGGTGGCGTCGGGTAATGTTTCATCGTGTAGACCTGAACCGCTTCATCGGGGAAAGCCTCTTTCTTACTACCGGCGCGCACGAAGAAGTCCACGAAGAGCCATCTGGGCTCCCAAGCCCCCTTATCACAGACGTTTGTTGGCGAAGTCATGTCCCAATCCGGATTTAAGGTACCGCTCGAATGCGAGGGCCTGAAACTTGGTCGAGAAGGAGAGGTATGTTTCCCGGCGGTTCCCCGCTGCCTCGACCACCGTCGGCCGGCTTGTTCGTGGGGTCCAGATGTGTTGAACAAGCCCACTTTCGGGCCATTGAAAATTCTCCGTCAAGCCAGCGAGCACGTCGGGCGCGCGTCCTGATACTTGATAAACCACCAGCTCGGCCGTGCCCGATGGCTTGGCTGGACCGACGCCATCCCATAGCGCAATCAACCCGTGACTATTGCGCGCGATAAAGACTCCGTTGGCCGCGTAGATTCGGTGGCGTTCGGTCTGGTCTGCCGCCAATGCCTGCCATGCGTCTTCGTCGGCCGGTCGGCGGTTTTCGGGCAAAGGTGTCACGAAGTGTTGCACACGATCTTGCGCCAGAAGCGCATCAAATCTCCTGCGGGTGGCCTCGGATCCGAACGAGGTCATGGTGCGGTAGATTTGCGGCGGGAAAGGAAGTGCCCCAACCACGCGCGCACCGGCTTCGAGCGCAACCTCAGCACAAAGGGTGTCTCCGCCCTCGGCCAAGGCACAGAGGACGACCATCGGCGTGTGTGGATACTTAGCGTGAAATTCGCCGATAATGTCCTGCACTGCGGCACGCAATACCGGCTCATCCGTGGGCCGAAGATCACGATGGGCGGTGATACCGAAGACAAACGGCACACACCGTTCAGATCCTTCGGTCGACCGGATTGGGGTATCGTTCATCGCTGCTTACTGGCAGTCGTGAAGCAAAGCGTCAATCACTGCCACCAATAGGATATTGGCCCCGATTTCCAGTTGGTGGATTTATTAACGATAAAGGGTGGATACGCTGTTGTCATTTTTTGGCCACCTTTGGGCAACCTGACTTGGCCTCCCCCAAAATGCGGATCTTGTCCTCCGTCGTGTAGCGCTTCCCTGGCATGTTCTGAATTCTTTCGTTTGGACCCGGCCTGCCTCAGAAGGCGGCTCCGTTTGCCGAGGTCATGTCGATTGACATCAGAATCATGGCTCCCTATTTTCCCCTCGTGGTTAAGACCCAAGTCCAGCTCCCGAACGATCTCTATCGCCGGGCCAAGCAATTCGCTGCCTCGCGTGAATTGTCCCTCGCCGAGGTCATCCGACGTGGCACCGAACTCCTGCTCGATGTCCACCCGTCCAGCGCCACGCCCCCGTCGGCGCCCTGGGTGCCGCCGCAATCCCGTGACTGCGGCTGGCGCGGCCTCACGGCCAAACAAATCCGCGATACCCTCTGGCAGGACGCTGAGCCGCACCGTCCCTCCAATCCCACCGCCCCATGATTTCCGTCGATTCCAACCTGCTGCTCTACGCTTTCAGCGTCGCTGCTCCCGAGCACGGCCCCGCCCAAGCGTTTCTGGAATCTCTGGCCGGGCGGGAGGACGTCGCCCTCAGCGAGTTCGTCCTGGCCGAGTTTTACCTGCTCCTGCGCAACCCCGCCGTGCTGGCGCGACCGCTCTCCGCCCGCGCAGCATCCGCCGTGATTCAAGGTTATCGCCAGAACCCCGCGTGGAGAGTGCTTGAGTTTCCGCCCCGCGCGCTCGCCCTCCATGATGAGTTGTGGCTGCGCGCCAGCACCGCCCAAGCCGGCCGTCGCCGCCTCTACGACGCCCGCACCGCCCTCGCCCTCCGCTCCTTCGGCGTCACCGAATTCGCCACCACCAACGTCAAGGATTTCGCCGGCTTCGGCTTCGCCCGCGTCTGGAATCCGCTCGCCACCCGCTGACCGGCGGCGGTTGGCGGGGTTGAGTGGACCGGCTCATCATTCAACTCTCCTGGCCATGGCTGCGACCAACGAGGGTCAGTAGCGCGTCGGCGATGAGGGCCGCCGGCAAGACGTGCGTGGCACCGCCCAGGGCAATCGCTTCGCCCGGCATGCCGTACACGACGGAGCTTTCGCGGTCTTGGGCAATAGTGATAGCCCCCTTGTCGCGCATCAGCTTCAGCTCTACGGCCCCATCCTGGCCCATGCCGGTGAGCAGCACGCCCACCGCCCGCGACCCGCACACCTTGGCCAGCGAGCGAAACAAAAACGACACCGTCGACAGCAGGTATTTCTCCGATTCCACTCCGGTCAGGACAATCTGGCCGCTGACGCCGAGGCTCAGGTAAAGATCGTCGGGCGCAAAATACACATGGCCGGGGAGCGGGATAATCCCCGGGGAAGCGATGTGAATCCGCAAGCCGGTGGTTTGAATCAGCCAATCGACCAAACCGGGCAGAAAGCCATGGGCAATGTGCTGCACGATGAGAATGGGCACGGGAAAATCCTTTGGCAGTCCGGCCAGAATCGTCCGCAGCACCGGCGGCCCGCCGGTGGACGCACCGATGCCGATGCATGTGAGTTTTTCCAGAGACGGCCGCACTTCCGCAACGGGCGACGCGGGCACCGCGATCGGCGTGCTCCCAGTCCGCACCCAGCGCTTCACGACCTTGACTTCGGACATCAGTTTGACCGTGAGCCGGAGCTCTGCGGCCATCTGCTCAAAATCGGCGTGCTCGCGCCCCACCGGTTTTTCCACGCAGGCGACGGCGCCCGCCTCCATCATGCGGAACGTGGTGCCAGCATCCCCGGGGTTGGTGAGGGAGCTACAAATGATGACCGGCACCGGCCGCGTCTCCATGATGCGGCGGGTCGTCTCGAAGCCGTCCAGGCCCGGCATGTTGACGTCCATGATGATCACGTCGGGCCGGTTCTCCTGGAGGAAGTCCAGCGCGGCGTGGCCGTCGTTGACGGTCTTGATGACATGGATCTGCGGATCGAATTCCAGGAGGTGGACCAGATTCAACCGGGCCACAACTGAATCATCCACCACCAGCACGTTGATATTGTTGCTCATAAATCACACCAATCGCCGGACCGCGTCCAGCAGGTTGCTTTGGTCAAAACTGCTTTTAACGAGGTAGGCGTTGGCGCCCACATCGATGCCGCGCTCGCGGTCCTCCCGCCTTTCCAGTGCGGTCACCAGCACGATTGGCAGTTCCGAAAGCTTTTTGTCGGCGCGAATCCTCACGCTTAAATCGAACCCATTGAGGCGCGGCATTTCCACGTCGGAAACCACCAAGTCGAACTTTTCTGCGCGCAACAGGGTGAACGCTTCCAGCCCGTCCACCGCCGTTTTCACTTTGTAGCCGGCTGATTCAAGGATGCCTTTCAGCAGCATGCGCGAGGTGATCGAATCTTCGACCACCAGCAGTGTCTTGGCCCTGGTCTCCGCCGGCTTCGCCACCGCCGCCACGCGCGCGGCGCCGCCGCTCTTCCGGGCGGATTTGAGCAGGTCCGCCACGTTAAGAATCGGTGCCACCCGGCCGGAACCAAGCACCGTGGCACCGGCGATATGGCGGACGCGCGACAACGGCTTGCGCAACGGTTTCACCAGCACCTCCTGCTCGTCCAAGATGGCATCCACCGCAAACGCGACACGCTGCTCGCCCAAGCCGAGGACCAGGATCGGAGTAGCGGCGGAAGGGGTGTCGGTTGAGTCTGCCCGTGGCAACGCCAGCACGTCGGCCAGCCGCACCAGCGCGACGGCGCGCCCACTCAACGCGATGGTTTCACGACCTTCCACCGTCTGAATATCGCCAGGTCTCACCCGCGCCACGCATTCGACGTGGGCGGTCGGAACGACGAACACCCGCGTCGCCACCTCGATCAGGACGCCCCGAAACGTCGCGAGCAACGACGGCAGCAAGAGCCGGAAACGGGTGCCTTGCCCCGGTTGGTTTTCGACCGCGACGGTGCCGCCCAATTTTTCGGCCTGCTCGCGCACGATCGCCAGGCCCAGCCCGCGACCGGACAAGCGCGTGATCATCGGACTGGTGGACACCTCGGCTTGGAAAATCAGCGCCTGCGCCTCCGAGTCGCCCATCCGGCGCGCGTCGTCCGCCGAGAGGAAACCGTGTTTAACCGCCGACTCTTTGACCTTCTCGGTGTCGATGCCCGCGCCATCGTCGGACACGAGAATCTCCACCTTGCTGCCACTCACGCGCGATACCGTGAGCGTGATCGTGCCGCAGGCCGGTTTGCCCAGACGAACGCGCCGTTCGGGCGCCTCGATGCCGTGATCGACGCAATTACGCAGCAGGTGGATGAGCGGGTCTTTCATCTGTTCCAAGATGCGCTTGTCGATTTCGACCTCCTCGCCGTGCACCACCAGGTTGGCCTCCTTCCCCAGATCACGACAAAGGTCGCGCACCAGTTTGGGGAATGACGCCATGAGCGTGGCCGATGGCAGCAGGAGCAGGTTCTTGGAATCCTCCAGCAGATCATCCACGAGTTTGCCGATGGCGAGGCGGTCCTGCTCCGCCGTCCGGGTAAGCGCCGCCACGCTGCTTTCGAGTAATTTAAGATGGTCGAGGTTCTGATCGAAAAACTCCAGCAGCCGGGCCAGGCCCCGGCTGGGCGGGTGGCCGGGCGCGGGTCGATCCATCGCCTGACGGAGGGCGCGCGCGTCGGGTTCGACCGCCGTCCACTCGTTGCGCCACGCCTCGAAGGGGCGCGCCAGTTCCCGCAAGTCCTCCACCCGCTGGCTCGTGATCAGTTTTGCCGTAAGCATCTCCTCCGCTTCCACCAGCCGCGCATCCAGCTTGGCGACGGTGATTCGCACGGTGTCCTCGGAGGAAAAAATCTTTTGCTCCGCCACCGGCGCGGCGGGAATGGTCTCCGGCGCGGGCAGCGGTCGGGGCTCGGGCGCCCCGCCTGGAGGCTTCGGCGCGGACAGGGCACGGGCGATGGCATCGAGCGCGCGATGCGCCGGATCGAAGGTGGCGGGCGCGGGGATGCTCTCCTCGCGCTTCCAGGAAGCGAACAGGTCTTCCAGGGACTGGCAGAGCAACTCGATCTCGGTGGAGTCCACCGCCCGCGCCGCGCCCTTGAGGTTGTGCGCGGCGCGGAACACCGTCGCGATGAGGTCGCGTTGCACTTCGGGCGCAGGCGTTTTCTCCAGGGCCAGCAAGCCCGTCGTGATGGCCTGCACATGCTCTGCGGCCTCGACTTTGAAGGCCGACCGCAGCGCATTGAGGAATTCGTCTTCCGGGGTGCTCATGGCGCTTTCCCCTTCACACCTTGTATTTCTCCACCATCTGCTTGAGGCGCGCGCCGAGATCGTTGAGGTTGCCGGCGGCGGCTTCCAACTGCTTCGCGCTCGCCACGTTTTGGCTGGTCGCCTGCTTGATGCTCTCCATCGCCGTCGCCACCTGGTCCATCCCCGCCATCTGCTGCTGGCCCGTCGTCGCGATCTGGATCGCGACCTGCGCCGCCTCCGTCAAACTCCCGGCCAGCGCCTGGATGGATTCCCCGGCGGCCCCGGTCTGCTTTTCACCGGCTTCCACCGCCTTGCCGCCCTGCTCCGTGGCCATCACCGCCGCCGTGGTCGCCTTCTGAATGTCGCTCAAAATCGTCCGCACCTGATTGGTGGCCTGCCTGGATTGTTCGGCCAGACGCTTCACTTCCTGCGCCACGACGCCGAAACCCTTGCCGTGCTCACCCGCTTTGGCCGCCTCGATGGCGGCGTTGACGGCCAGCAGGTTCGATTGGGTCGCCAGGTCTTCCACGGCGGCGACGATCTGCCCGATGGTCTGGCTCTGCTCGCTCAGCCGCACCATGCACGCCGCGATGGCCTCCATTTGCTGGCGGATGCGCGTCATGCCCGCGACGACTTCCTCGGTGGATTTGCGCCCGCTCTGCGAGAATTGCGCCGCCTTCTGCGCGCTGTCGGAGACGGCCTTGGCCTTCTGGCTGGCCAATTCCACCGTCTGCCGGACTTCCTGGACGGTGGTCGCCGTCTCCCCCACCGCTGCGGCGGACTCCGCCGCGCTGGCCGCGAGCTGGGTGCTGGAGGCCACGATTTCGCTGGCCGATGCACCGAGCACATTGGCGCCCTCGGTTAACTGGCGCATCTGCTCGCGCAGCGACTGGGTCATGCGCTCAAACGTCCGCGCCAGCGTCCCCACTTCGTCGCTCCGCGCCTCGGCCAAAACGTTTACGCTCAGATCCCCGGCCGCGATCCGCTCGGCGACCGCCGTGAGTTTATTGAGCGGCCCGGCGATGTTGCGGGAGACGGAAAACCCGATGATCAGGGTGAGCACGAACCCGGCGAGAGTCACCAGGCCCAAGGACCAATACGTGATGCTGGCGCCATCCGCGGCCTCCGCCTCGCGCTGCTTCGACAAGCCCTCTTCTTCATCGGTCATTTCCTGGAGGCGTTGGCGGATGTCGTCCATTTCCTTTTTGCCTTCGCCGCCCACGATAATCGCTTGGGCCGCCTCGAAGGTCTTGGTCCGGCGCGCGTCGATGCCTTGCTGCAACAGGGCGAGTCTGGCGCGAATCAACGGCTCCAGGTCGGTGAGCCGGCGCTGCTGTTTCGGGTTGTCTGTCATCAGCGCCAGCAGGGTATGGCGGCGCTCTTCTACTTGCGCGATGCCCGTCGTATAGTGCTCCAAGTAGATATCGAGGCCCGTGATGATATATCCACGGTTGCCGATCTCGGCGTCTTGCAGCGAGGAGAGCAGCCGCGACAAATCCCCCAGCACTTGCTGGGAGTGGGCCACCCAGCGCACCCGCTCCAGTGACGTGCTGGCGCTGCGGTAGCCGACGGCGGCCAGCACGAGCATCAGGAGCCCGCACAGGCCAAAGCCAGTGCCGATCTTGGTTCCGACATTCCATTTCATATTCATAGTCTTGGGCTCCGTTGGTTGTTGGGGTTCAATTTTCCACTTCCTCATGCAAGAGGATTTTGGGGTCAGCGAGCAGGCGGGCGAGGTCGAGCACCACGAGGCATTCGTCCGTCACGCCTTTCAAATAGTCGCTGCGGATGCCCGTGAGCGTCGGCAGCGAAGGTTGCAGGCTCTCCACCGGAATGGACCGCACGCCGACAATCACATCCGCCAGCAGGCCGAACTCGAGGTCACGCTCGCGCACGAGGATGATGCCGTGCAGGTCGGTCAGGCCATTCTCCGGCAGGCCGAAAAACTTCTTCAGGTCGAGCACCGGCAGGATGCGGCCGCGCACATTGACGACCCCCAGCACAAACGGCGGAGTGCAGGGCAGCGGCGTCAGATCCTTCAGCGGATAAACCTCGCGCACATGGCGGGTCTCCACCGCATAGCGTTCCTGCGCGAGGCGGAACTCCAGCAATTCGAGCTGCGTGTCCGCCGCCGCCGCCTGCTCCGGGGGGCGCGCCAGCACTTGCGCGCGGTCGTGGAGAATTTGCGCGGACGCCGACAGCGCGGCGGAAACAGAAGCCGGGATGGCGTTGTGCTTCATGGCGCGGGCTCCAAGGAGGTCAGGGCCGTGATCGTTTCAGTGAGCCGGGCGGCGGTGAGACCGTCCGATTCCGGGAGCAGCGTGTCCGGCTGCAGGCGGGCCAGCAGATGGAGCGCATTGGCAAAATGTTTGTCCGCTTCGCCATTCCGCCCGCCGCGGCGCGCGAGGTTGCCCAGGGCGAAATGGGCCAGCACGAAATCCGGGTGGAGATAGATCGCCCGCTGCAGCGAGCGACGCGCCTGCTCCGGGTCGCCTTGTTCGAGCAGGACGACCGCGCGCAGGTAATGGCCGGCGGCGTTGAGCTTCTCGGCCGCGATCCACCGGTCGCACCAGGTGAGGGCCTCGGCGAGTTTACCCTGATTGGCCAACGCGCGCGCCAAGGTGGAAAACTCCGGCGATGCGGGCGCGGGCGCGGTCGGTGGTTCCATTGGCGCTGGCGGCTGTATCGGCGGCTCCGGCGGCGGAGTGAGGGCGTGCAGCTCGGCAGGTTCAGCGTTCCAGCCAAAGTCGGCGATCGGCCAATTTGAAAGCGGCGACACCGCCGGTGGGAAACCGGGGGCACGCCCCGCTTCCCCTTCGCTTTTCTGATAAAGAACCACGCCCGGAAAGTTCCGCATGGCGAATTGGGAAAACAGCGTCTGGGACGCCTCGCAGGGACTGACCGCCAGCCAGCCGCCCTCCCGCAGTGAGTGATGCAGCTTCCCGATCGCCTTGCGGGTCTGCGCCGGAGTAAAATACATCAGCACATTGCGGCAGAAGATGAGGTCCATCGCGTTGGTGTCGTTCGCCAGCGACGGATAGCCATCCTCCACGAGGTTCAAATGCTCGATGGTCACCATGGCCTTGATCTTGGGCGCCACGACGTAGCGACCGGCCTTGTTCTGGTGGAAATGGAGTTCCTTGAAACCCACGGGCGCATCGCGGAACGACCACTCGCCATACGATCCGGCGACGGCCTTTCGGAGAAAATGCGGATTGATGTCGGTGGCCAGAATCGTCACCTGCCAGTCCGCCAGATCGGGGAGGAGTTGCTGCAGCAGGATCGCCAGCGAATACGCCTCCTCGCCGGTGCAACAACCCGCGCTCCACAGGCGCAGCCGCTGCTCGCGGCCCCGCCGGGAGTGGATCAAGTCGGGCAGCACGCGGTGGGCGAGCACCTCGAACGTTTGCTTCTCCCGAAAGAAATAGGTCTCCCCGATCGTGAGATGACTCGCCAAGGTCTGGAGCTGGGCCGAGGTGAGCGGCGCGGACAGCAACCAGTCGGCACACACCTCGACATCGTCGAACCCGAGTTCCGCCGCCGCCCGCTCCAGGCCGCACTGCAAATCCGACCAGCGCTCAGGCGGGAAATGCAGTCCCATCTTTTCCGCGACGAATTCGCTCAACTGCCGCTGCTGGGGCGCGGGCACGGTGCTAGACCTCATGCGGCACCTCCTGATTGATCGCTTCGTCCAAGGCGCGCGCCTCGTCCAGGGAGAGAAATTTTTCCAGGTCCTGGATCAAAACCAGGCCATCATCGAGGCGGACCACACCCTGGAGTTGCTCGAGTCCGGGCGCGATTTGAATCGGCGGGATAATCTCGGTCGCCGGGCATTCCACCATCCCCAGCGCCTCATCCACCACCAAAACCACGGTGCGCCGGGTCGTGTGCGCGATCAGAAACTGGTCCGCCGGGTTGATCTCCCGCTCCGGCAAGCCGAAACGCCGGCGCAAGTTCAGCACCGGGAGCACGCGGCCCGCCACGTTGATGGCACCGAGCACGATGGCCGGCGCGTTCGGCAGTCGCATGGTTTCCACGGCGCGCACGATGCGCTCGACCGACGCGAGCGGCAGCGCATACCGCTGCGCGTCCAGGCCGAAAACCACGAGTTGGGTTGGCTGGGTCATCGCCAGACAATCCCCCCTCGCCAGCCGAAAAGGAATTCGCCCAGCGTCAAACCGAGGGAGGAGCTTGGGGGGTGGATTGTTTTCAGTGCGCGATTTTGCCTTCGATGCTTAAGTCCAACTCGTCGAACAGGCGGGTGGTGTTCAAAAGATTGCCGATGAAGCGGCGCACCGGCAGGGGAAATTCTTTGACGAGCGTCGGGGTCGCGACGATCTGGTTGTCGCGCGCCAGCTCGGGCCGCTGAAAGACGTCGATCACCTCCAGCTCGTAGTGATCCTTCAGTTCCGCTTCGCACAGTTGATAAGCGCGCCGGAGGGCTTTACGCGATCGGGCGGTGGCCCCCGCCACGTAGATTCGCAAGAGATATTTCCCCTCGAGTCTGGCGGCCAGGGAATCTTCCAAGACTCGCGTCGCGCGGCTGGTTTTGCTTGCTTTCATATGTGCTCGGTTAACCGGCAGAGCGCAGATCCAAGCCGATGGGCACGCGACTGGGATCGGAAAGGTTGCCAAGGATGGTTTGCACGGGCTTCGGCAATTTGCCCATCTGGCGGCAACCCGCCGTCGGTGATTTCATTGAGATCGTGTCTTGGATGGTTGTGGGGGCATTTGGGCCAACGAGCGGCCGGTGACGTGGACTTGGAACCGCTCGTTTCGAGTCATGAGCATCCTTCTATCTTCTATCAGCCCCGGTCAGGCTGAAGATAATTCGGCAACGAAGCCATGGGGTGTACGCCTACTTGCGACCGCTTTACGAACGCCTGCGCTCTCTGTTTGAGGGCGCTCCTATTTACCGTAGGCAGCGAGCTTGCTCGCGCGGTTTGTCAGAGCGCGAGCAAGCTCGCTGACCTACGAAATTTCGAATTCTTAGGAGTACCCTTGAGCCCGGATTCCGATAAATGCAGTAAAACGCCTCCTATGGCGCGAGTGTCTGGGATTTCGGCCACACGTGTGGCCGAACGCGGGGCTAGAACCGATCACCACTGTTTTTAAAACGAACGATTGGGAAACAAGCCCCGCGCGCCCCAGAGAGGTCTGGTTTAAACTCTTTCAGTCGCTCGTTTGCGCTCGCCGCAATGTCGGCGCCGCTCTCCTGCCCGCCGTCAGGGGTTCTGCTCACGGCAAAAGTGCCACCGGATCGATGCCGTAGGCGTCTGCCGCTTTGCGGATTTGCCCGGCGGTCAATTGCCGTTCGCCACGCAAAAGCCGATAGGCGAGCGAAACATCGATCCCGAGCAGTTTCGCAAGGTCCGCGCCGCCTTCGTGGCGCTCCGCGAGCACGAGGCGCAGCAACTCTGAGCCAACCGCACGGCTAAGAGGAAACTGCGTGCTTTCCCATTTTTCGTAGAGATCGCTCAGGAGTTCAAGGTAGTCGGCCTGCTCGGCGTTGAGCGCGTGCCCGGCGAGCAGGTCAATCATCTCGGCGGCGTTGTCTGCATCCACCTGGTCGCGGATGGGACGGAGGAGGTGTAGCCCCATCAGCCCCGCATAGGTCTTGGGAATCTTCGCATAAGGCGTGGACGTCTGGGTGGCGGTTTTCATAGGCGGTTTTTCCAGAGGTTTCGGCTGTATTCGGCGTGAGTGAGAAAGTTGAGCACAAAGACTTTTTGGCGGTCGGAGTGGATGGCCGTGATCAGGCGGAAATCTTTGCCGCATACATTGAAGATGGTGACGGTCTTGCCGCTCCTGACCTTTACCTGATCGGCGTGAGGAAACATCCGGCGAGTTTCGACGAGATTCTGCCACGCACCGGCCAGCACGAGACGAGCCCAATCGTCCAACGGGCGGCCGGCCTTGGGGAACCGGGCGGCGTAGTGGCGTAGCGTGCTTCGTTTAATCAACCTCACGGTGAGGACAATATGTCCACGTCGTGGCATTTTTGTCAACCGCCAGGATCCTCATATTTTTAATCTCAGCCGCGGAGCCCGGGTTACGAGACCACTCGCCGCAGGCGTTGCCCCGAAGCGTAGCGCAGGGGTGAGGAGAGCCGCACACCCATCGGGTGGCGAAGCGAACAACCTTGTTCGGGTGCAAATTCGCCAAAAACGCTGGCCGGCATTGCCCCTGCTATTGGTTGCCGCTATTATCGGCGGCCGTAGTCCCCCGCAACTGCGCCGCTTCGACCAATTTTTCCAGCAACAAGGCGCGCGGTACGGGTTTGGCGAGATAGTCGTCCATGCCGGCGGCGAGGCAGGCGGCGCGTTCCTCGTCCAGCGCACCGGCGGTGAGCGCGATGACGCGGGTGCGGCGGTTGAGTTCGCCCGCCGCGCCCGCGCGCAACCGGCGCGTGGCCTCGTGGCCGTCCATGTCCGGCATCTGCACATCCATGAGCACGAGGTCGAAGGTTTCTTCGCGCAAGTGGTCGAGCGCCGCCGCGGCC
>Ga0182027_10011729_pt1 | contig 12348 bp, 9 predicted proteins | sample 712E1DmetaG_FD_121300 | JGI IMG/M metagenome (GOLD analysis project Ga0182027, IMG submission 121300) | Permafrost microbial communities from Stordalen Mire, Sweden - 712E1D metaG (Illumina Assembly) | ecosystem: Environmental > Terrestrial > Soil > Wetlands > Permafrost | place: Sweden...
CGCGTGGTGAAATGGCCTGCCGGCGGCACAAGCGAGAAAGTCAGCCTCTCCGTTCTTCAGAAAACCCTACCCAACCTGGACGTACATGTCGTGGAGAACAAAGACGGAGTCACTCTGAGTTACGAGCAGATAAAGCTTCAGCTGAATAAAAGCGATGGATCGATTCAATATTTTGACGGCGGCAACCGCGCGATTCTAACGGAACTGGGACGGCCCAGTTTCACGCCCATGCAGATCGAGCGCGAAAAATCGGCATTCAGCGTTCAACAGAACTTCAAACTGAGTACGGATGAAGGCGTATATGGCCTTGGACAGCAGCAGTTGGGGGTGATGAACTATCGCGGGCGGACGGTGAGAATTGTCCAGGCCAACACCAAAGCTGTTACGCCTGTCCTGGTTTCAACCGCGGGCTATGGAATCTTCTGGGATAACTACTCGAAGACGATCTTCGACGACAGCGGCGGCAAGACTTACTTCTGGTCTGAAGTGGCCGATAACATCGATTACTACTTTTTCTACGGCCCCACGATCGACGTGGAGATCGCGCGCTACAGGCAACTGACTGGCGAAGCCCCTATGTACGGCAAATGGGCCTACGGCTATTGGCAGAGCAAGGAGCATTACGCCACGCGCGACGAACTGCTGGGCATTGCCGGGGAGTATCGCAAGCGCCGGATTCCCATCGACAACATCGTGCAGGACTGGAATTACTGGGGCAACAACGACAACTGGGGCGGAATGATCTTTGATGAAACCAGGTATCCGCGGCCCAAGGAGATGATCGACGAGCTGCACCGGCAGAACTTCCACCTCATGATTTCAATCTGGGCCGGCCTTGGACCAACTTCAGATATTTACAAGGAGATGGACAAGCATGGGTATCTCTTCCCAACCGTGGGCTGGGCGGGATTCAGGTACTTCGATGTCTACAATCCCGCCGCGACAGATTTGTACTGGAAGTATGCGAACGAGGGACTGTTCTCAAAGGGCGTCGACGGCTGGTGGATGGATTCGACCGAACCGGACATTGTGAACGCGCTCACGCAGGAGAGCGAAGAGTATGAGATGAAGAGAGAGCGGGACAATCATCTCGGTACCTTCGCGCGGTATCTCAATACTTACTCGTTGATGGACACGGATGCTATCTACAAAAATCAGCGCAAAGAGACGGACCGGAAGCGTGTTTATATTCTCACCCGCTCGACCTTCGCCGGCCAGCAGAGGGCCGCGGCTACTACCTGGTCGGGAGACATCGGCGCCAGCTGGGAGGTGTACAGGAAACAGATCGCTGCCGGGGTAAACCACAGCATGTCGGGCATTCCCTATTGGACCTTTGACATCGGCGGTTATTCGCTCGGATGCCAAGGCGGCGTATTCATGAACGGCGGCAAAGACCCTGCGTATCAGGAGCTCTATACGCGCATGTTCCAGTTCGGCGCCTTCAGCCCCATCTTCCGGTCGCACGGCTCCGAGACGCCGCGCGAGATATGGGAGTTCGGCGAATACACGCCGGTACTGGAGAAGTTCGACAATCTGCGCTACCGCCTATTGCCTTACATTTATTCGCTGGGTTGGCAGGTTACTCACAACGGGTACTCGATCATGCGCGGCCTGGCGATGGATTTCGCCGCCGACCATAAGACCTATTCGATCAACGATCAATACATGTTCGGCCCGGCGATCATGGTCTCGCCGGTGACGGAATATATGGACCACCGGCCGCCGGAAAACAGCATTTTGGTCACGCCGGAGCACTTCAGAACGAAGGACGGTAAGCCGGGCTTGAGCGCCACGTACTATTGCGACGATCAGTTCAAGAGTGTGTGCCATGAGGATACGGAACCGGATGTGAATCTGAACTGGTACACAGGCTATGCAAGTTTCGTCAAGGACCCGAAGTTCTCCATACGCTGGGAAGGCAAGCTGATTCCCTCAGAAACCGGGAGTTACCGCTTCAACCTGAAAAGCTTTGGGCCCAGGCGGGTGTATCTGGATGGAAAGGAACTCCAGCACAATTACGACTCGATGGAGTCCTGGACTGTGCCCGTGACGCTTGAGGCTGGGAAGGTATACGACTTCAAATTCGAGACGGCAAACAGTTCATTGGGCGCATTCAGAGCGCAGGTGTGGTGGAAGACTCCGGCTATTCACGCCAGGGAAGCCGTCGTCGAGCAAAGGGAGAAGACGCGGAGCGTATATCTGCCGGCCGGAACCCAGTGGATCGATTTTTGGACGGGAGAGAAGCTGGAGGGCGGCAGAAGCATTGCCGCGGATGCTCCCATCGAGAAGATGCCGCTCATGGTCAAGGCCGGATCCATTGTGCCGATGGGGCCGCTCGTTCAATACTCCACTGAAAAACCGGCCGACCCTATCGAGTTGCGCATCTATCCCGGAGCCAACGGCAGTTTCACCCTGTATGAGGACGAAAACGACAGCTACGACTACGAAAAGGGCGTCTATGCGACGATTGCGTTTCATTGGAACGACGCCAATCGCCAACTCACGATCGATGCCAGAAAGGGCGAGTTTCCCGGCATGTTAAAGACTCGGCTTTTCGATGTGGTAATCGTTGGAAAGAGCCATGGCACGGGTGTGGAAGTGACAGACAATCCGGATAAGGTGATTTTGTACAAGGGCGAACGGGAGACGATTCCTTTTCCGCAGTGAACGCCAAATCGGCACTTCCAACCGCTCTCTGAACAGTGAACTGGGTCACATCCCTTGCACTTTGCAGGGCGATATAATCCGTATTTGTGCAAGGAGAGCATCAACGAAACTCCGGTAACCGCGAGCCGAATCTTTCATTTCGCCGTTCCGGGAGCCTTGCAGAACGGGTCAGCGTTTCCGCCGTATGCGGTTAGCGGCCGTCTGACCCTGGGAGAAAGAATGGCCGAGCAGGAAGAGCGCGTCAAATCCATGCAGGACCTGGTTGCCGATCTGCAGGCCAGGCGCGCCGAGTTGGAACTGGGTGGCGGCACGGATCGCATCGCCAAGCAGCACGCTTCGGGCAAGCTCTCTGCCCGTGAGCGTGTCGCCGGTTTGGTTGACAAAAATAGCTTCGAGGAGATCGGCATCTTTGCCCGTCATCGCGCCACCTACTTTGGCATGGCCGGCAAAGAACTACCCGCCGATGGCGTAGTCACGGGCTGCGGCACCATCGATGGCCGTCTCGTCCATCTCGCCAGTCAGGACTTTACCGTTGTTGGCGGCGCCGCCGGCGAAACCCATTGCAACAAGATTGCCGAGATGATGGCCATGTCGCTCAAGACGGGCAGCCCCTTCATCTTCATCAACGACTCCGGCGGCGCGCGCGTGCAAGAGGGCATCGACAGCCTGGCCGGTTACGCCCGTGTCTTCTACAACAATGTCATGCTCTCCGGCACTGTCCCGCAGATCGCTCTCATCTGCGGTCCCTGCGCCGGCGGCGCGGCCTATAGCCCGGCGCTCACTGACTTCGTCATCCAGACGCAGCAGGGCCGCATGTTCATCACCGGCCCGCAGGTTATCAAACAGGTCACCGGAGAAGAAGTCAGCGCAGAGGAGCTTGGCGGGCCGCAGTCGCAAATGAACAACTCCGGCGTCGTGCATCTCATCGCGCAGGACGACGCGGAAGCCCTCCAACTTTGCCGCCGCCTTCTCAGCTTCTTCCCTTCCAATAATCTTGAAGACCCGCCGCGTGCTTCCTTTAATGGCCGCCTCAAGCTCGATTCCGAGATGAACTCCATTGTCCCCATCGATTCCAAGGTCGCCTATGACGTTCGCGGCGTCGTCAAGCGCGTCCTCGACGATCAAGACTTCCTTGAAATCCAGCCCGGCTTCGCCGCCAACATGGTCATCGGCTTTGGCCGTCTCCAGGGCCGGCCCGTCGGCATCGTCGCCAATCAGCCCTGCGTGATGGCCGGCGTCCTCGACATCGACGCCTCCGATAAATCGGCCCGCTTCGTTCGCTTCTGCAACGCCTTTAACATCCCGCTCCTTACCTTCGTCGATGTCCCCGGTTTTCTTCCCGGCATCGAGCAGGAGCGCGGCGGCATCATCCGTCACGGCGCCAAACTGCTCTTCGCCTACTCAGCCGCAACTGTTCCCAAGATCACCGTCATACTCCGCAAGGCCTATGGCGGCGCTTACATCGCCATGTGCTCCAAGGGCCTGGGCGCGGACCGCTTAGTTGCCTGGCCTACCGCCGAGATCGCTGTCATGGGCGCCGACGGTGCTGCTGAAATCGTCTTCCGCCGCGAGATTGACGCGGCAGACGACCAGGTTGCCCGCCGCTTTGAACTTGTCGAGGAGTATCGCGAGACTTTTTCCAATCCGTACGTCGCCGCCGGCCGCCGCCTCGTCGACGACATCATCGAGCCCGCAAACACCAGAAAGTACCTGGCCCTCGCTCTTGAGTCCATGCATAACAAACGCGAACTCAGGCCTCAGAAGAAACACGGACTGATTCCCTTATGATGAGGAGCTCAAAGTGAAACTGCATTGGATGGATTTGGCCCTCGCGTCTGCATTTGTTGCCGCGAGCTTTGCGATCGCCGGCTTCGCCTTGCTGCGCAAGCTGCGCCATACCGTGGCCGGTCACAAACGCGAAGTAGCTGAGCTTCAGGAATCGATGCAGGCCATCGAATCTTGCCTGGCCCAGTTCAGCTCCAACCCGGAACCCCAGCCCGAACCCGCCGCCTCCGCGCTCGAACCCGCGCAGCTAGAGAAGGAATCCATCGGCTCCGAGATTCAGGCCGTCATTACTGCGGCCGCTGTCGCCCTCTTCGGCCACAAAGTCCGCCTGCGCTCGGCTCGCCAGCTCTCTTCGCAGGACGGTGTCAGCACCTGGTCGCAGCAGGGCCGTGTCATCGTTCAAACCTCCCACAATCTTCGCCCTAAAAGATGAGCGGTTGCCAGAGGTTGAATGCGAAAGGAACCTGCACGTGAAGCTTCGGATCACAATCGATGGAAAAATATACGAAGCCGAAGTCGAAGTCCTCGACGACGAGGCCGAACCCGACGATTCGCCCTTTGAGCCTGCTCCCGTAGCTCACCTCTCCGCACCGCCTCCCCAATCTGCCTCACCCCACGACGGCGCCACCGGCATCGAAGACTGGAAGATCTGTCGCAGCCCCTTCGCCGGCCTCGTGATCAAGGTCAATGTTGTGCCCGGCCAAACCGTAGAGCCCGGCGAGGTGATCCTGATATTGGAAGCCATGAAGATGGAGTCGCCTTTGACCGCATCCCACGCCGCCACCGTCAAAAGCGTGCTCGTGGCTCCCGGCAACTCCGTAAAGGCGCATCAAACCCTGGTCGAATTAGAATAGAAGTCTGATCCGCCACTCACCCTGGCGGGATTCCCCCAGAAGGCAGATCGCATGGAGACGGACTACCAAGAGTTAAAAAAAGTTCCCGGAATCAAGTTTATCGATCATGTGGCCATTGCCGTCCGTCAGGGCGAATTGGACGTCCAGGTGCGCGCTTATGAACTCCTCGGCTTCCGCGAGATTCACCGCGAAGATGTTTTCGGAGCCGATCAGGTGCGCGAAGTCCTCCTCCAGATCGGCGACGGTTCCAACCTCATTCAGTTGCTCGAACCCCTCTCCCCCGACTCGCCCATCGAAAAGACGATTGCCAGGAACGGCGGACGCGGCGGCCTCTCTCACATCGCCTTCCGCGTCTCCAATGCGCAGCGCGCCTTCGACGCCATGAAGACCGCCGGATTCAACATCATCGATCCGGCTCCTCGCGCGGGCTCCCGCGGAACCACTGTCTTCTTCGTCCATCCAAAATCCCGAGCCGAGGCCCCCTTCAGCGTCCTCATTGAGATCGTTGAGGATTCGCAAGGCAAAGGATGACCATGCCCACCGAATCGCTCTTCCATGAGTTTCCACCTGTTACCACGGACGAATGGGAAGCTGCCATCCAGCGCGACCTTAAGGGCGCCGACTACGCATCCAGGCTCGTCTGGCACGCGGAAGATGGGCTTGACGTCAAGCCCTACTACCGCGCCGAAGATCTCAACGGCTGCGCCTTACTCAATGCCGCGTCTTACCTCCTGGCCGGTGGCGCCCGGGCAACCGCCGGCTGGCGCATTCGCGAAGAAATCGATCGGACTGACCCTGAGGAGGCCAACTGCGCCGCGCGCGAAGCCGTCGCTGCCGGCGCTGAAGAGATCGCCTACACCCGCACCGTCATCGCCAGCCCATCGGATCTCACTCTTCTCCTGGCCAACCTCGACGGAATTCCCGTCCACTTCGAGATCGTTGACGCGCATGCCGTTCATCTCCTCATCGATCGCCTCCACAAGCATACAGCCGCGCTTTCTGCGGGCCTTGACCCCTTTGCCGATCTTGACGCTTCTGCCAGCATCCTCGTCAATCGTCCCCCAGGCCTTGCCCCTTTCATTCTTCACGCGGAGCAGTACCACGAATCCGGCGCAACCTCCGCCGAAGAAGTCGGATTGATCCTCGCCGCGGCTGTCGACTTCATCGCCGAGATGCAGAAGCGCGGCCTTGACCCCGACAGTGTCGCCGGCTCGCTCACATTTTCCTTCGCGATCGGCCCGCACATTTTTATCCAAATTGCCAAGCTGTGCGCATTTCGCCTCGTTTGGGCGCAAGCCCTCCAGGCATTTGGCGGCGTTCCCGAAGATGCCCGCGCACGCATCCACGCCCGCACTGCCCGCTGGACCCGTACCGTCGAGGATCCCCACGTCAACATTCTCCGTGGCACCACTGAAGCCGTTTCCGCCATCCTCGGCGGCGCGGACTCTCTCTCTATCGCGCCCTTCGACGAGTTCTGCGCAGAGTCAAATGAAGCCAGCCGCCGCCTCGCCCGCAATACCCAGCTCATCCTCAAGCACGAAGCGCTGCTCGCCCGTGTTGCCGATCCCGGCGGCGGATCCTACTGCCTTGAAGTTCTCACCGATACCATCGCCCGCAACGCCTGGAGTCTTCTCCAGAAAATCGAAGCGGGCGGCGGCTATCGCAAGTATTCTCCGGCAATCCAATCGAGCATCACTCGCAACCCCAGCACCGCGACCCAAAAGGCCTAGCCATGCGCCCGGATTTTTCAAAGATTTCCTTCAACCCGATCGCCGCTCAAGCGCCCGCGCAGGCTGCCGAGGAGTTCCCCTCTTTCGAGAACATCCCTATCAAATCCTTCTATACCGCCGGCGATCTCGACGGCCTTGAGCACCTCAACTATGCTGCAGGACTTCCGCCCTATCTGCGCGGCCCTTACAGCACGATGTACGTCCTTCAGCCCTGGACCATACGCCAGTACGCCGGCTTCTCCACCGCCGAGGAATCCAATGCGTTCTATCGCCGCAATCTGGCCGCAGGCCAAAAAGGCCTCTCCGTCGCCTTCGATCTCGCTACTCACCGCGGCTACGACTCAGACCACCCGCGCGTCACGGGCGACGTCGGCAAGGCGGGCGTAGCCATCGATTCAGTTCTTGACATGAAGATTCTCTTCGATCGCATTCCCCTCGATCGCATGTCTGTCTCCATGACGATGAATGGCGCCGTCCTGCCCATCATGGCCTTCTACATCGTCGCCGCTGAAGAGCAGGGCGTCTCTCCCGAAAAGTTGAACGGGACCATCCAGAACGACATCCTCAAAGAGTTCATGGTCCGCAACACCTACATATATCCGCCTGCGGGCTCCATGCGCATCGTGGGCGACATCTTCCGTTACTGCGCCGCTCACATGCCTCGCTTCAACTCGATCAGCGTCAGCGGCTATCACATGCATGAAGCCGGCGCCACCGCCGACCTCGAACTGGCATACACCCTCGCTGACGGCCTTGAGTATCTCCGCACCGGCGTCAAAGCCGGTCTCGACGTGGACGACTTTGCGCCCCGCATCTCCTTCTTCTGGGGCATCGGGATGAACCACTTCATGGAGATTGCCAAGATGCGCGCGGCGCGCATGCTCTGGGCCAAGCTTGTCAAGAGCTTCGGTGCAAAGAACCCAAAGTCGCTCGTTCTCCGCGCTCATTCACAAACTTCGGGCTGGAGCCTATCCGCGCAGGATCCTTATAACAACGTGGTCCGCACCTGCGTTGAGGCGCTCGCCGCCGCCTTCGGTCACACTCAGTCGCTCCACACGAACGCCCTCGATGAAGCCCTCGCCCTACCCACCGAGTTCTCAGCGCGCATCGCCCGCAACACCCAGATTTATCTTCAGCAAGAAACCGGCATCACCCGCATGATCGATCCCTGGGCCGGCTCCTATTATGTCGAACGCCTCACGCACGAGCTCATGCACGCTGCCTGGGACTTGATTCAGGAAATCGAAAAACTTGGCGGCATGGCCCAGGCAATCGAAACCGGCATTCCCAAAATGCGCATCGAAAAAGCCGCTGCCCGCCGCCAGGCCTGCATTGACTCGGGCTCTGACCTCATCGTTGGCGTCAATGCCTATCGCGCCTTAGAGGAGCCCCAAATCCCCACTCTCGACATCGACGATGCCGCAGTTCGCGCCGCGCAAATCGCGCGTCTTGAAGAACTAAAACGCGGGCGCGATTCCGCAGCCGTCCAGCAGTCCCTGCAGCAGCTCGAGCAATGCGCCTCTACCGGCAGCGGCAATCTTCTCGAGTGCGCTGTGATCGCCGCGCGCCATCGGGCCACGCTGGGAGAGATCTCCTCTGCGCTGGAGAAGGTCTGGGGCCGTTACGAGGCCGTAACCCGCACCATCGCCGGCGTCTACGCCTCCAACTCCGCAAAAGCCGAAGAGTTCAAAGCCGCGCAGCGAATGGCCGTAGAATTCGAGCGCGAAGAGGGCCGCCGCCCGCGCATTCTCGTCGCCAAAATGGGCCAGGACGGCCATGATCGAGGAGCAAAGGTCATTGCCACAGCCTTCGCCGACATCGGCTTCGACGTCGATATCGGCCCGCTCTTCCAGACGCCGGGCGAAGTCGCCCGCCTCGCCATCGAAAGCGACGTCCACGTTGTCGGCGTCTCCTCGCTGGCCGCCGGCCACAAGACGCTCGTCCCGCAGCTCATCGCCGAACTGCGCGCCCTGGATCGCAATGACATACTCGTGGTTGTCGGCGGCGTCATTCCCCCGCAGGACTACGACTTCCTGTATCGCGCCGGTGTTGCCGGCATCTACGGTCCGGGCACCGTCATTCCTGCCGCGGCTCAGCACATTCTCCGCACACTGAGCCCCACGCTTGCCGGAGGTCATGACTGATTTGACCAAGGCCGACAAAAGCGCGTCTCATAACACTGCCGGCAGCCCCGCATCCGGACCGCACGACGGTGCTCGAAGTGTCTCCGTGCGCCGCCGTGTTCTCTCTCGCAGCCAATATGTCGATGGCGTCCTCAACGCCAATCGCTCCATCCTCGCCCAAGCCATCACTCTTGTCGAAAGCTCGCGTCCCGCTGACCGCGAACTCGCCGAGCTGATTGTCGAAGACTGCCTTTCTTCCGCCGGCAAATCTCTCCGCGTAGGCATCACCGGCTCGCCCGGCGCCGGCAAGAGCAGCGTCATTGAGGCACTCGGCACTCATCTCGTCACCGCCTGCAACCAGAACGTCGCCGTCCTGGCCATCGATCCCACAAGCGAACTCACCGGCGGAAGCATTCTCGGAGACAAAACCCGCATGACCGCCCTCTCCGCCAGCCCGCTCGCCTTCATCCGCCCCTCTCCTTCGCGCGGCGCATTTGGCGGAGTCGCCCAGCACACGCGCGAATCCATTCTGCTCTGCGAGGCCGCCGGCTACCGGAACATTCTTGTTGAAACCGTCGGCGTCGGCCAGTCGGAGATCGCCGTGCATGAAATGGTCGACTGCCTCGTGCTCATCCTCCTCGCCCACGCCGGCGATGAGCTGCAGGGCATCAAGCGCGGCGTCATGGAGTGGCTCGACATCGCGGCCATCAACAAAGCCGACGGCTCCAATCTCGATGCCGCCGAGCGCTCCCTCTCCGACGTCCGCAACGCGTTGCATTTCTTCCCGCCATCGCCCTCCGGCTGGACGCCCAGAGCCCACCTCTGCTCCGCCCACACAGGCCTCGGCATCCACGCGCTTTGGGACTCGGTCCTCGAGCACGCATCAACCACTCAGAACAACGGCTGGTTCTCTCTCAACCGCCGTCAGCAAACTCTCCGTTGGATGCACTCCACCCTCGACCAGGGGCTGCGCCAGCTCTTCCGCAGTCACCCCGTCGTCCGCAGCAGCATGGATGCGCTTGAGCGCGAGATCCTCGAAGGAAAAACCACGCCCGTTCAAGCCGCCCGCATGCTGCTTGAGTTGTTTTCAGCCCAGGCTCCGCGCGAACTCAAGCAACCCAGGCAATCGCGCGACTAGAACCCGTTGCAAAGGAGAACTTTCCGCATGTCGTCGTTGCCCATCCTGGTCTTGAATAGCGGCTCATCCTCCATTAAGTTCTCAGTCTATGAGGCCGGGGATGGCCAACGCACGCGCCTCTTTGAAGGCGCAGTCGATGGCATCGGCACCGACCTCGGCCACTTCTGGATCCGTGACGCCACAGGCAACATGTCTATTGATCAAACCCCCGCAGTCCCTAACCGCGCCGTCGCGTTCAAGCTCGTGGCCGACGCCCTCAGCTCCGGCCAGTTCCCCGCACCCGCGGCCATTGGTCATCGCACCGTCTGCTGCTCATTTACCGTTCGCGAAAACCAGCTCATTACCCCGGCCCTCATCGATGAAATCGAACGCTACGCCGCCCTCGCGCCCCTGCACACTCCCATCGGCGTTTACATCATGCGCGAGTCCATGCGCCTCTTTCCCTCCATCCCAAACTTCGCCGTCCTCGACACCTACTTCCATCGCACCATGTCTGAAGTGGCCGCCAGCTTGCCATTACCTCCGGAAGTCGGCGGCCAGCGTTACGGCTTCCACGGCATCTCGTACGAATCGATCGTGCATCAACTGCAACCGGATATCCCGGAAAAACTCATCGTTGCCCACCTCGGCAACGGTGCTTCCATCTCAGCCATCCGCAATGGGCAGTCTCTCGACACCTCGATGAGCATGACGCCCGTCTCCGGTATCGTCAGCGGCACTCGCACCGGCGACCTGGACCCCGGCATCCTTCTTTATCTTCTGCGCAAGATCGCAGATACAACACCTAGCTCACGCGAAGCCGCCGATCGACTCGACATGCTTCTCTGCAAAAAATCCGGCCTCCTTGGCATGAGCGGCCTCTCACACGACATGCGCGCCCTTCGCGCCGCCATCGCAGACGGCAACGCCCGCGCCCGTCTCGCTGTCGATAAATTCACCTGGACCATTGCACGCTGGATCGGCAGCTTCTTCGCGGAGCTGGGCGGACTCGACATGCTCGTCTTTACCGGGGGCGTCGGAGAGAACTCCATTGACACCCGCGCCGAGATCTGCTCGGGCCTCGGCGCACTCGGCATCGAGCTCGACCCCGTCCGCAACAACGTGCGCGGCGCAGCTGTCATCTCCGCCCCGCACTCGCGCGTCATCGTGCGCGTCATTCCGCCGCTTGAAGACCTCATCATCGTTAATCATGTCGTCCGTCTCATGCAACAGAACGCGTCCATCCTCGTTGCGCGCTAGCGCATCTGCCCGCACAGAGGCCTGGGCGCCCCAAAGCGGATACAGGTGCGTTCAGCGGAAGCAGATCACAAAGGCAAACTGAAGAAAAGTCGATGTTGGATTGGAATATGAAGAGAGTAATAATGTATTGGTAATTATCCCCGCACGTCAAGTACGGGGATATAATGGGGCGTGGCTCCCGATTATTCAAGCATGTGGGCAAGGCTTCGCCGCGCTGAGGAATTGCTCAATCGACTCGACGGAGAACTCGCTGCATTCCAGAAAGCGGGTGCTTATCGAATCGGAATCTATCCCAATAATGACAACACCTGCTACACCGCTGTCGTCAAGATCAAAAACCAGCCCGACATTGAGAAATGGTCCTTGATGTTCAGCGATTTCGTTCATAATCTCCGGTGCGTTTTGGACAACATGGTTTGGGCAATCGCTGTCCATTACGATCCTTTGCTCCCTGCTTCGGATAATAGAATTCTTGCCTACCCAATCTGGGATGTCCCGCCCGACGCGAAGGATTTGGGGAAGATCAAGGCGCTTAAATGCATAGCGGTCCGTAAGGCCATCGAATTTATGCAACCTCATAACCGGTCCGACCCAAGCTATTTTCCCTATCATCCGCTTTCGATCCTTAGAGACCTCGATAACACGAACAAGCACAAATTGCTTCACCTCACCTACCCGCGCCTCGCTGGACCTCGGCGATCACCCAAAAGCGGCCATAGGTTATCACCTCAAAACCGGCCATAGAGAAGTGGCCTGAGACATTAGCTCCGACGGGGGCAATTAGCCTCTGTTGGCATGGGTAATGTCTTGGA
>Ga0182027_10011730_pt1 | contig 12348 bp, 16 predicted proteins | sample 712E1DmetaG_FD_121300 | JGI IMG/M metagenome (GOLD analysis project Ga0182027, IMG submission 121300) | Permafrost microbial communities from Stordalen Mire, Sweden - 712E1D metaG (Illumina Assembly) | ecosystem: Environmental > Terrestrial > Soil > Wetlands > Permafrost | place: Sweden...
GCTCGATGCCGACGCGCCCGACCTCCCAGTAGTGCTCGATCCCGTGCTTGCGGGCGAACTCGCGCAGGATCTTGCTCTGGGCCGCCGCCTTGATGTCCTTGTTGGGCGTGAAGTGGTCGGGCACGAGGGCGATCCGGGCCGGGTCGAAGACGTGGCTGAAGCCGGCCTTCTCGAACTCGGCGATGGCGATCGGCGCCGTGATGTCGTTGGCGAGGGCGAGGTCGACCTTGGCCTCGACGATGTCGCCCGGGCTCACGGCCTCGCGGCCGGCCGCCCGCGCCAGTATCTTCTCTACGATCGTGTGTCCCATCAGTCGTTTCCCTTCGCCGCCGCGGCGTTGTTCATGGCCCGTACGTAGGCCTTCGCCGAGGACTCCATCACATCGAAGCTGACCGCCTGCCCGCGGAACGACCGGCCCTCGACCTCGATGGCGAGCTTGACCTCGGCGAGGGCGTCCTTGCCGGCCGTGACCGACCTGACCTGGTAGTCGGCCAGGCTGCCTTTCATGCCCACGGCGTTGTCGATCGCCTTGAAGACTGCCTCGACGGTGCCGTTGCTGAAGCTCTTGCCGCGCCGTCGCCGGCCGCGCACCTCGACCTCTACCTGGGCCGTCGCGGTGATCGACGACCCGGTCTGGGCGACGTAGGCCAGCAGCGTGAAGCGGTCCTCGCGCTCGCGGATCTCCTCGCCGACCAGGGCCTCGAGGTCGACCGCCGTGACGTCCTTCTTCTTGTCGGCCAGGTCCTTGAAGCGGTGGAACGCCTCGTCGAGCTCGCCGTCGGTGAGCCGGTAGCCGAGCTCCTCGAGGCGCACCCGCAGAGCGTGCCGGCCCGAGTGCTTGCCCAGCACCAGGTCGCTGTCGGTCAGACCGACGTCGGCCGGTTTCATGATCTCGAAGGTCGTCGACTCCGACAGCAGACCGGCCTGGTGGATGCCCGACTCGTGGGCGAAGGCGTTGCGCCCCACGATCGCCTTGTTGGGCTGGATGACGTAGCCGGTCAGGTTGCTCACCATGCGGCTGCTGCGGGCGATCTCGGCGGTGACGATGCCGGTGGCTGCGCCGAAGTAGGCGCCCCGCGTGGTCAGGGCCATGACGACCTCTTCGAGCGAGGCGTTGCCGGCCCGCTCACCGATGCCGTTGACGGCGCACTCGACCTGGGTGGCGCCGGCCCGCACGGCCGCCAGCGAGTTGGCCGTCGCCAGGCCGAGGTCGTTGTGACAGTGCACGCTGACCGTGACGTCGCTCAAGGCCGGACACAGGCGGTACTGCTCGCGGATGAAGTCGCCCCACTCGAGCGGCAGCGCGTAACCCACCGTGTCGGGCACGTTGATCGTGGTGGCGCCGCACTCGATGGCGATGCCGAAGATCTCGGCCAGGAACTCGGGCTCGGAGCGGCTCGCGTCCATGGCGGAAAACTCGACGTCGGCCTCGGCGTGCTGGGCCGCCAGACGCGCCGCCAGGCCGACCATCTCGCGGGTGATGGCGCGCACCTGGTCGGGCGTCTTTTTGATCTGGTACTTCATGTGGATGGGGCTCGTCGAGATGAACGTGTGGATGCGGGGGACCTCGGCTTGCTTGACCGCGTCCCAGCAGACGCGCACGTCCTGCTCGATGGCGCGGGCCAGGCCGGCGATGCGCGAGCCCCTGACCTCGCGGGCGATCAGGGCCACCGACTCGAAGTCGCCCTTTGAGGCGACCGGAAAGCCGGCCTCGATGACGTCGACGCCCATGCGCTCGAGCTGGCGGGCGATTTCGAGCTTCTCGGTCTCGTTCATCGACGCGCCGGGCGCCTGCTCGCCGTCGCGCAGCGTGGTGTCGAAGATCTTGACGTAGCGCCTGCCGGCGTCGCCCGGCGGCGACCCGGCCGGCGCGCGTGCACCGGCGGTGGTCTGGTCAGTCACGTCGCTCACTCCTCCACGGATCGCAGGGTACGCCGCAGCGCCACTGGACCCGGCTTCTCGAAAAGACAGAAGAAAAGGATGGCCGAACGGCCGCAGGTGTTACGCATCCCCCCGCGGGGGGAGGAGGAGCAGGCCGAGGACGAGACAACCGGGCCGGACATGAATGGGGCCCTCCTTGGGATACTCGCTTGTCCTCTGGCGACGCATGATCTCCGCGATTCTACGCGCACGGGCGCGGCGCACGCAAGCGGGTGGGCGGCCACGACGAGGGGCGGCGGGCGGGGCGGCTGCGCCGCCCCGCCCGCCGCCCCTCGCGCGCAGGCTACAGGTTGACCCGCTTGCCGTCGTGCAGACCGGCGTCGGCGATGAGGCTGCGCAGGTCGTCCTCGGCGATCGGTGAGTCGAGCGTGAGGCCCATGACGGCCTGCCGGTCGGCCACGGTGCGCCCCACCGACATCTGGGCGATGTTGATGCCCAGGGCGCCCAGCGTGGTGCCGATCTTGCCGATCATGCCGGGCACGTCGTCGTAGCGCAGGAAGGCCATGTGCGCGGCCGGCTCGATGTCGATGTCCTGGCGGTACAGCTTGACCAGGCGCGGCTTGTGCTTGGGTCCCAGGGTCGTGGCCGAGACCGAGAGCTCGCCCTGACGGTCGCGTGCGGTCACGGTGATGAGGTTGAGAAAGTCGACCGCCGCCGGCTGCTTGTTCTCTTTGACGACGATGCCGCGCTCCTCGGCCATCGCCGTGACGTTGACGAAGTTGACCTCGCCCTCGACCACGCCCGACAGCAGCCCCGAGAGCGTGCTCAGGGCGAGGATGCGCGTGTCGTAGCGGCTGATCACGCCCTCGTAGGTGATCTCGACGGTCTCGAGCGGGCCGTCGGCGATCTGCACCAGCAGCTTGCCCAGCAGCTCGCAGACGTGCAGGTACGGCATGAGCTCGTCAGCCTCTTCGCCGAGCACGAGCGGCACGTTGACGGCGTTGGGCGCGAACTGGCCCTTGAGGGCCAGGGCGACCTGTTCGGCCACCTGCGTGCCGGCCCGCAGCTGCGCCTCCTTGGTCGAGGCGCCGAGGTGCGGCGTGCTGACCACCTGGTCGTACTTGAGCAGGATGTCGTCGGTGGTCGGCTCGACCGGCCACACGTCGATCGCCGCCGCCGCTACCTTGCCGCTCTCCAGCGCCCGGGCCAGGGCTGCTTCGTCGACGATCCCGCCGCGCGCTACGTTGACGACGCGCACGCCGTCCTTCATGGCGCCGAAGGCCTCGTCGGAGATGAAGCCCAGCGTCTCTGCGTTCTTGGGCAGGTGGACCGTGATGAAGTCGGCCTCGGCGTAGATCGCTTCGACCGTGTCGGCCCTCTCGAGCGCCAGCTCGTGGAAGCGCTCGGCCGGCACGAAGGGGTCGTACGCCACCACCCGCATCTGCAGGCCGCGCGCGCGCTCGGCGACCAGGAAGCCGATGCGCCCCAGGCCGACGATCCCCAGCGTCTTGCCGGCGAGCTCGACGCCGCCGTACTTGGAGCGGTCCCAGCGACCCTCCTTGAGAGCCGCGTGAGCCTGGGGGATGTTGCGCGCGCAGGCCATGATCATGGCGATGGTGTGCTCGGCGGCCGACAGCACGTTGCTGGCCGGCGCGTTGACCACGATGATGCCGCGTTTGGTCGCCGCGGCGACGTCGACGTTGTCGACCCCGACCCCGGCGCGGCCGACCACCTTGAGGTTGGTGGCCGCGGCGATCACCTCGGCGGTGACCTTGGTCGCCGAGCGGATGATCAGCCCGTCGTAGTCGCCGACTCTGGCCAGGAACTCCTCGGGCGTCCAGTCGAGCCCGGTGTCGACCTCGAAGCCCTGCTGCTTCAGGTAGTCGATGCCCTCGGGGGCGAGCTTCTCCTTGACGAGGACTCGCTTTGCGGCGGCGCTCACAGCGCCACCTCGCTGGCCAGGAAAACCTGTTCGGCGGCGCCCACCGAGGCGCCCCACTTGACGTCGTAACCGAGCTCGGCGAGCACCATCTCGACGACCGAGAGGCCTACGACGATGTCGGAGGCGCCGAAGTAGCCGCAGTGCCCGAAGCGGAAGATCTGGCCCTTGAGACGGCCCTGTCCGCCGGCCAGCCAGACGCCGTAGCGGTCGCGCGCCAGCTTGCCGATCTTGCCGCCGTCGACGCCGGCCGGCACCTTGACGGCCGTCACCGAGTTGGCCCGAGGATCGTCGGGGCCGAACAGCTCGAGGCCGAGCGCCTTGACGCCCTCCTTGCAGCCGCGGCTGAGCACCGCGTGGCGGGCAAAGACGGTCGGCAGGCCCTCTTCGCGGATCATCTCGATGGCCTTGTTGAGCATGACGAACAGCGAGACGGCCGGAGTGAACGGCGTCTGGCCGTCCCGGGCCTTGTCGCGAGCCGACACCCAGTCGAAGTAGAAGCGCGCAGTGGTGCAGGCCTCGACGACCTTCCAGGCTTTGTCGCTCACCGCCACCATGGCGAGGCCGGGCGGGATCATGAGGGCTTTCTGCGAGCCGGCCACGCAGACGTCGACCAGCCAGGCGTCGGTCGGCAGGTCGGTCGCGCCCAGTCCCGAGATGGCGTCGACCACGAGGATGGCGGGTGTCCTGGCGACGATCTCGCCGATCGCCTCGATGTCGTTGACGACGCCGGTGGAGGTCTCCGAGAACTGCACGTAGACGGCCTTGGCGTCGGGGTTGTCGGCCAAAGCCGCGGCGATGGCGGCCGGGTCGGCCTTGGTGCCCCACTCGAAGTCGAGCGCGACCACCTCCGCTCCCCACTTGCGGGTCAGCTTCACCCAGCGTTCGCCGAAGTTGCCCACCGAGGCGACGATCACCTTGTCGCCCGGGTTCACGACGTTGACGACCGCGGCCTCCATGGCGCCCGTGCCCGAGGCGGCGAAGACCAGCACGTCGTTGCTGGTCTGGTAGACGTACTTCAGGCCCTCGACGCACTCGTTGAAGATCTCGACGAAGCGCGGCGCACGGTGGTGGACGATGGGTTCGGCGCCGGCCAGCAGTACTTCGGGGGGCACCGGCGTCGGCCCGGGGGTGATGAGAAAGCGCTTCAGCATCGTGTCGTCCTTTCTGATGGTTTCGGGTGCCGGGGCGCTACGACCGGCGAACCGTGCGAGCAGGGGTGCAGGGGCGCCATTCTAGCCAACCGCCGCGGCGCCGCACAATCGTAGCGGCAGCGCCGTTGCCGGGCGCTGGCTGGCGCCGGGCGGGCGTGGCAGGCAAGAGGCGCCCCGCGGCACGATCGGGTGATCGTCAGGCGGGGTCGCAGGCGTGCGGGTCTGAGGCGATAGGGGACGTCGTGGTGAGAGGACGGAGCCGGCTGGAGCGGGCGGGGCGGCTGCGCCGCCCCGCCCGCTCCAGCCCTCACGACGGGCGATGTGGCAAGTCTCGCATGGGACCGAGCATAAAGGTCGGGCGGTGCTCGTGTAAAGACGTGGCCGGACGGCGCCTGCCGGTGCGCGGGTCCCCCGCGCGGCGCCGGCCGGCGCGCAAGCCCCCCGCTCGTCGCGGCGAGGAGCCTCTACTGACGTCTGAGCGCGACGCTGCCGACCACCTGGCCGATGATCGCCAGGACGCCGAGGAGCATGAACACCTGTTTGCCCGTCATCATGAAGGCGACCATCAGCGCGCCCCAAATCAGGACGCCGACGACCAGCACGAGTTGCCGAGGAGCCATGTTCCCTCCCTCTCGCCATACAGTAACGACGGCCGCGAAGGCACGCGGGCGCGGCCTGAAGTACCCGTATCGGCCGGGGACGCCGGGAATGTGAGTGTGTGAGTGTTCAGGCACGAGAACGGGGCGGGCGGCGGGCGCCGGATGGCGCCCGCCGCCCGCCCCGTCACAAGGCCGGAAGCGGGTGGGGCTCAGACCTCGATGTCGAGGCCGCCCTCGCTGATCCAGCTCATCATGCCGCGCAGCTTCTTGCCGACCACCTCGATCTGGTGTTCCTTGCCGCGACGCTGCAGGGCGTTGAAGACGGGCCGTCCGGCCTGGTTTTCGAGGATCCACTCGCGGGCGAAGGCGCCGCTGCGGATGTCGGCCAGCAGGCAGCGCAGACGGTCGCGCGTGGCCTCGTCGATGACGACCGGGCCGCGGGTGAGGTCGCCGTACTCGGCGGTGTCGCTGATCGAGTAGCGCATGCCGCTGATGCCGTGCTCCCAGATGAGATCGACGATCAACTTGAGTTCGTGCAGGCACTCGAAGTAGGCGACCTCGGGCTGGTAGCCCGCCTCGGTGAGCGTTTCGAAGCCGGCCATGATCAGCTCGGTGACGCCGCCGCACAGCACGGCCTGCTCGCCGAAGAGGTCGGTCTCGGTCTCCTCGGAGAAGGTCGTCTCGATGACGCCGGCGCGGGTGGCGCCGATGCCCTTGGCGTAGGCCAGCGCCAGGTCCTTGGCCTTGCCGCTGGCGTCCTGGTAGACGGCGATCAGCGCCGGCACGCCCTTGCCCTCTTCGTACTGACGGCGCACTAGATGGCCGGGGCCCTTGGGGGCGACCATGATGACGTCGACGTCCTTGGGCGGCACGATCTGGCTGAAGTGGATGTTGAAGCCGTGGGCGAACATGAGCACCTTGCCGGCCTTGAGCTCGGCGGCCACGTCGCTGCGGTAGAGGCGCGCCTGCACTTCGTCGGGCACCAGCATGATGATCATATCGCCGCGCCTGGCCGCCTCGGCGGCCGTCAGCACGTCGAAGCCGGCCTTCTCGGCGCGTTGCGCATTGGCCGTGCCGGGCAGGTCGGAGACCACCACGTTCACCCCGGAGTCGCGCAGGTTCTGGGCGTGGGCGTGGCCCTGACTGCCGAAGCCGATGACGGCGACGGTCTTGCCCTTGATGAGGTCGAGGTCAGCGTCTGAGTCGTAGTACATGCGGTGTCTCCTTGTCGTGACGCCCGTGGCCGGGCGCATGCATGCGGAACGTTAGACTTTACTTCGTCGCGCGCCGGGCGGCAACGCGCGGAACGTGCGGCGCGGTGCGTGCGGCGCGCGGCGGCGTGCGGCGACGGCGCCCCCGCCGGCGCCGACCAGCGCTTCGCGACTTGCGTCGAGAGCTCGTCGAGGCGAGCGCCGGGATGGCCGCAAAGCTGAGCTGGGAGGCCATCGAGGCGCCTCGGCCGGAGGACCCCGGAGGGATGCTCCGTACAAGGCAGGTGGCAGAGAGCGTCAGTAGCGCAGGTGGTGCACTTCGGTCTTGAACTCACAACTCAGTAGATACACGCATCGAGCAACGACAAGACCTCTTCGAGTACCGCGTCCGGTGCCGGCCCGATGTGCTTGGCGTTGCGTGCCCGGAAGTCGATCGACTTCACCTGTTCGACCATGACGACGCCGGTCACGTCGCAGTCGTCGGGAATCGAGACGTGAAAGGGGTAGTCGCGCCGCGAGTTGGTGACCGGGCAGGCGATGCAGAGTCCGGTGTGCCTGTTGAACAGATCGTTGCTGACGACAAGGGCGGGACGTCGGCCGCGCTGTTCGTGCCCCGACTGTGGGTCGAAGGTCAGCGCCACGAAGTCGCCCTTGCGGGGCACGTAGGCCGCCACCTACCAGACCTCGCCACCGACAGGCGGTCCCCAGTCGGCCTCTCCGGGCTTGTAGCCCACGGGGATGCCAGCGACGAGCTGTTCGAGGTCGAGCGCGCCGCGCACCCGGCGTATGGGTGTGACGACGATGCTGCCCTCCCGGACGGCGACATCGACGACATCGCCGACATCGATGCGGGCAGCAGAGAGCAACTCCTTGCTCAGGCGCAGGCCTTGGCTGTTGCCCCACTTCTGGATTCTGGTGACCATCGGGTAGACCTCCTGTGGCTACCCGAAGTATAGCCCCACTGGACTTGGGAGTGAAGCAGCGTCCCGGACTACTGTGAGTCAACGAAACGCTTGTCAGGTGCGCTCATCACAGGTCCTTGGGGCGCAGACCACTGTTCTTGGCGATGCGGGCGAGCATCGTGGGGCCGATCTCGTCGCGGTCGTGGAAAGCAAAGACGAGATCCGGCCAGTCGGGCGGGAGAGGATCTTGTGCGAACCGGTCTGGCGCTTGACTGTCCAGCCGACACGCAAGAGGGCCGCGAGCACCTTGCGAGCACGGGTGGACGGCCAGTCGCTCACGCGGCCCTGAAGGAGATGTTCAGGTATTCGCGGCCGGCCTCGTCGTTCTCGAGGCGATCGGCTACCACGCGCAAGGCAAGTGCTTGGACGTGGGCGACGGCTTCATCTTGCGAGACACCGTAGGCGAGGACGCCTGGGAGCTCGACGACCTCGGCGATCCAGCGGCCGTCGGTCTCTTGTTCAACCTCGATGCGGAAGTGAACGGACAAGGCGACCTCCTGAAGGCCCTCGAAGGATACTACGCGGGTGGGTCGGCGGGGAGGGTGACGTTGCCGCACCTAACGCTGTGCACATGAGCTGCAGGCCACCGCAGCCCTTTCGGACCCGAATCATACCTGCGGGGCCTGTCTGCTGAGCGCCTGTTAGCGGTCACTTGGTGCGCTCCTGCCAGCGACGCGGGTCACGATGAGCGTGCATGCACGCCACGACGCTAATCAGCTCGGCCGCGGGGATGAAGTAGACGGTGAACGGAAAGTGACGCAGTAAAGCGCGGCGACAGGCCAGGTGCACAGTGGGGTAGCGCTCGGGCATGCGCTCGATCTCACCGAAGGCGGCGTCGACTGCGCGGAGGAAGTCGGCACCGAGACCGGGGGCGCGGTGCTCGTACCAGAGAGCGGCTTCAGCGATGTCTGCCTCGGCGGCCGAGCGGACGACGAGGCGTCGGGTCATTCGCCTTGGGCAAACCGCCGCTGGATGCGCTCGCGCACGACCTCCCATGGCTCGCCGGCGCTGCGGTCGGCCTCGAAGTCGGCGAGCCGCAGCTCGAGCTCTCTCCTCTGGGCGTCGGTCAGCGGCAGATCGACGGTGTCGGCGGCGACGCTATCCCAGAGGTCTTCGGCCAGCTGGATGCGCTCGGCCACGGTGAGTTCGCTGAGCTTTAGGTCGATCGGCTGCATGTGACTAGTCTGCCCGCGGCGGTCGCGGTTGGCAACACGCCGCGTGGTGGACGACTACGACTCGTGGTGCACCGCTAACGTGGTGCGCATGACCTGCGCGGGCTGCGGTCCGAGATTACTACAGAAACCGTTGGGCGCGTCAGGTTGATGCGCTGGTTAGACCGACGCCTCAAGGTACGCCTCACCGCATCTACCACCCTCGAGATCTCGCAGCGCTTGAGCGAAACGGTCGAGCGGGGCGAACTCGGTCCCAAGCGAGAGCCGCGCATGACCAGCAGTGAAGCGTTGGTCATCGTCGTCTATGTCGATGTCGAGCGTCACGTGACCGACGGCGTCAGCGTCGAGGCGCAGCTCGCAGTAGCCGCCGGCAAAACCCGGATCGCGCGTGCCAATGACGTAGGACGCCACGATGCCCGTGCCGGACCGGTAGCTGTCGATCACCGCGGCGAGCTCGCTGAGCTGCCTCAGACCGGCGAAGAGGAATGTCGTGGCCGCGAAGCGCCCATTCCAGGCACGCAACTCGACCCCGTAGTAGTCCGGGTCACGGTCGGTAATGCGGAGACGGATGCCGCTATCCATGGGCCTCGTTCGGTCCAACAGTGATTCTGCTTACTAGATAACTACCAGGTCAGCCTACGCCTTTCTCCATAAGAGGTGGAAGGCGTAGGTGGCGCGGTTGTTATGCAGACTGCGCAAGAGGCGCGAGCCAGAGGCCGTCGAACGGCTCGAACACCCTGTCGGTGTCCGCGGATGATGCGCTCTCGCTCATCGGGACCTCCCTCAATGATCGTGGCCGGAACGGGCCGGCGCCGTTGCCAAGCCTCCGCTCGCGGTGGCGGCCCGCCGCTACGACTCCTCCTGAGCCGCGAAGACGCGCTCGATGCGCCGGTCGGGGATCAGCCACATGATCGCCACCAGCGTGTAGAGGGCGCCGGCCAGCCATGGCGCCAGGAACGCCGCGACGATCGCGATGACGTAGATGATCGGCGAAGCCTTGCCCTTAAAGTCGCGGCCGATGGCCCTTGCCAGCAGCGAGCCCTCGCCCTGGCTGGCGACGATCAGGCGCTGCAGGACGAAGTAGGCGATCGACGCCAGCAGCAGGACGGCGCCGTAGACGGCGGTGGGCGCGGCGGCGAACCTGCTGGCGCCCATCCAGCCGGTCACGAACGGCACGAGCGACAGCCAGAACAGGAGGTGCAGGTTGGCCCAGAGGATGCCGCCGCTGACGTGGTCGACGGTCGCCAGCATGTGGTGATGGTTGTTCCAGTAGATTCCCAGGTAGACGTAGCTCAGGACGTAGCTGGCAAAGACGGGCAGGAGCGGGCGCAGGGCCGCCACGCTCGTGCCGTGCGGCGGGCGCAGGCCCAGGACGGCGATCGTGATGATGATGGCCAGCACGCCGTCGCTGAAGGCCCCCAGCCGGTTCCTGCCCATGACCGGCTACCGTTGCCCCTCGGTCGCCAGCGCCTGGAGCCTGGTCATCGTCGTCCAGTTGCGGCTGGTCACCTCGTCGCCCAGGGCGCGCCCGACGGCCGCCGACAGCCGGCTCGTGATGACCCCGTCGGGGCACCAGAGGTACGCCACGCGGGGACCAAGGGCCAGGGCCTCGGGCTTCCACTCCTGTTTCAGGAGCGGCTCCAGGCGACCGCGGGCAGCCGGATCGGCGGGCACCGCGACAAGGAGTCGCGACGGGTTTTCGGCGACCTCAGCCAGCGGGTTGTCGGCGACGGCGGTGGCGAGCTCTTCGGCGGCCAGCGACACGACCATGGCCCGCACGCCCAGGCGGGCGGCCAGCGCCTCCTCTATGCGGGCGGCGGCGACGGCCGGCGCCACCCCGGGCGCAGTGTAGACGACGTTGCCGCTGTTGAGCAGCGTGCGTACGTCGGTGTAGCCGAGGTCTTCGACGAGCGCCCGCAGGTCGGCCATCGCCACGCGCTTGGCCGGGCCGACGTTGACCCCCCGCAGGAGCGCCGCCTGCCGACCGCTCACCGTCTTCACACCGCCTGCCCCTCGTGCGTGGGGGCGGCCAGGCCCAGTCGCATCAGCCGCCGGTCGGTCATGACGAAGCCGGCGCGCCGGTACGCCGACTGGGCGACGGCGTTCTCGTCGCCCACTTCGACCGCCAAGGCCCGCACGCCGAGCTCGGCGCACCGCTCGCGCACTTCGGTGAGCGCCGCCGTGCCGGCGCCCGCCCCGCGATAGGCCGGCCGCACGTAGAGATCGTCGACGACCGCCGTGAGCCCACCGTACTCCATGGCGAACACGAAGGTGAGGACGACGTACCCGGCGACTGTCGCGTCGCGCTCGATGAGCCAGACTCGCCCGAGCGCGGAGTCGGTCAGGAGCGCCGAGAACGCCGCGACGGCACGGCGATGATCGAGGACGTAGCCGGCCTCGGCGTAGAACTCCGCCATCAGGTCGACGAGCGTCTGGGTGTCGTCAGTCGTTGCCGGGCGCATGCCGCCCATCCTTCCCGGGAATCCGCGGCGCTCCACTGTTCGCCTTCCGGGGTCTCGATGGTGGCGTGGACACCGGCGCCGCCCGGGAACGGTGCCGGGGGCGGGGCGCTAGCCCCGCCCCCGCCCGATGGCGATCATCCCCGTGCGCGTCACCTCGAGGACGCCGATGGGTTGCAGCAGCGCCAGCAGCGCTTCGAGCTTGTCGCCCGCGCCCACCACGCGCAGCACCAGGCTGCGGCGCTCGACGTCGACGATCTTGGCCTTGAAGATCTCGGCGATCTGCAGCACGTCGTTGCGCTTCTCGCCCTCGGCGGCGACCTTGATCAGCATGAGCTCGGCGGCGACCATGCTCTGCGGGTCGAGGTCGCGGATCTTGACCACGTTGATGAGCTTGTGAAGCTGCTTGGTCACCTGGTCGATCGGGTGCTGGGCGCCGTCGATGGTGATCGTGATGCGCGACATGGCGGGGTCTTCGCTGGCGCCGACGGCGAGGCTCTCGATGTTGAAGCCGCGCCGGGCGAACAGGCCGGACACCCGGGTGAGCACCCCGGGCTTGTTCTCGACGAGCACCGACAGGGTGTGCTTCATGGCTGCTTCTCCCGCGTCTTGCGCGACGCCTTGCCGCCGATCATCTCGGTGATCGCCTGGCCGGCCGGCACCATCGGGAACACGTTCTCTTCGGGAGAGACCTTGAAGTCGATCACCGTCGGGCGTTTGCTGGCGATCGCCTCGCGCAGGGCGTCGCCGACGTCGCCGGGCTCGGTCACCCGCAGGCCCTTGGCGCCGAACGCCTCGGCCAGCATGACGAAGTCGGGCTGCACGTCGATGCAGGTGAAGGAGTAGCGCTTGTTCCAGAAGAGGTCCTGCCACTGGCGCACCATGCCGAGATAGCCGTTGTTCAGGATGCACACCACCACCGGGATGTCGTAGTTCACGGCCGTGGCGAGCTCCTGCATGGTCATCTGAAA
>Ga0182027_10011731_pt1 | contig 12348 bp, 10 predicted proteins | sample 712E1DmetaG_FD_121300 | JGI IMG/M metagenome (GOLD analysis project Ga0182027, IMG submission 121300) | Permafrost microbial communities from Stordalen Mire, Sweden - 712E1D metaG (Illumina Assembly) | ecosystem: Environmental > Terrestrial > Soil > Wetlands > Permafrost | place: Sweden...
ATTTGACAACCCCTGATTTTTCCATGCAGACAGCAACACCCTTTCAGGCTTAGTTAATTTAGTATGCTTATTCAAATTATTTCACCTCCGATCTAGTCCAGGAAGTGAAATTCTACCTTAATTGGATGGCCTTAGGGGGTTGCAATCGTTTCTAGAACTCGCGTCAGTTTTTCATAATGCTGTTGGTGGTATAATTTGGCCATGAAGTTCAAATTGCCCAAATTACCTCATTTGCCTCAATTAAATGTAGAGCCGTTAAAAAAATTTGGGTCGTATCTTATCAGACATAAAATTTTAATTTCGGTTTTTATTTTTCTGATCGCATTGGTTGCGACATCCGTGTGGCTAAGGAGTTATCTTGCAGCCAAAATCAAACCGTCTTCGGAGAATTCCGATAATGATATTTTTTATGCGAGTTCATCCGCTAACCAGGAACCGACTCTTAATATTCCCTCTCCTCCCGAGGAGAACGCTCCCGATACATCCGGCAATTCAGATATTAACGATACCGAAGAAAACTATGTGATGCCTACACCTTTCCCGACCTTTGCGCCCCTGCCGACACTTGCGCCTGTGCCGACCGCAGCTCCAACTACTACGCAAACCAGCTCCGGAAATTCCAATTGCAATACCGGAGGCGGCGTGCCGAACTCTTGGTATTCCGATGTTTATCCCAATCCTTCGGCCGCATCAACCAGTAACGGCTCTATAACCTTATACGTATATCTACGTGATTGTAACCAAAACACAGCTCCCGTGTCCGACAGTCTTAACATTTCCCTAAGTTCGGGAGATTCCAACACGCAAGTTAACGGACACACGCTTCCCTATGTTGTTACCGCCCAAAACGGACAGGCTAGCTTTACCGTCACTTCTCAGGTCACCGGAACAGTCACTCTTCTCGTACAGGATACTACCCGGTCTTTTACCGTAACCAATATTAACAACGATAATCCCAGCATTTCCTTCACAAACAGTAGTAACAGTTCCGGAAATTCCAGTTGCACTACCGCATCCGGCGTGCCGAATTCATGGTATTCCGATGTCTATCCGGCATCCCCTGTTTCGGTAAATACCGGCTCCACGGCGACCTTTACCGTTGCTATACGCGATTGCAACAGAAATACCATCTCCTCCGACAGTCTGACTTTTTCCCAAACCTCAAGCGATTCCACACTGACCGTAAACGGATCCGCAGCGCCGGTTACCGTTCAGGCGCAAAACGGTCAGGCTACCTTTAATGTAATTTCTCAAACCGCGGGAACGGATACTTTCACCATACAGGACACTACCGGCTCGTTCACGGTGACCGACACCAACAACAACAATCCGAGCATAACTTTTACTGCTCAATCAGCGTCTACTCCCACTCCCGCACCGACCAACGCTCCGACCCCGGGCCCAACAGCCACTCCTATCCCTACGTCATCAGTAACTGCAATTCCTACTCCGGCTTCATCCCCTGCTCCGACTCCCGGTTCATAATCGCACGGATTTCCTGAAATGCAATCTGATATAATCGCAATAAATGAAAAAGTCTCTCAAAAGCGCCTCCTCTTCAAGACTGCTCGGACCGGATGTTATCAGGATCATTGCAATTTATCTGGTAATTCATTTGCATACATTTGCTATAGTAAATGATTCGGGAATGCTGTCCGCATTCATTCAAAAATTGGACGTTTTGAGTGTCCCTCTTTTTGTCATGTTAAGCGGCGCATTATTGCTGGATAAACAGGAGAACTATGATAAATTTTTTTGGAAAAGATGTATGAAAGTACTATTCCCCTGGATTGCCTGGACAATTTTTTATATGATCTATAATTTCAATCTGCATCATTCTCAAATAACTGCCGAATTTTTCGGATCCAACATCCCGTTATTTTATTCCTGGATTCACTTCTTCTTGCGCGTATTTTTGTCCAGCTTCTGGTTCTTGCCGATGATTTTCAGTCTTTACTTAATAACACCGCTTCTGAGAATTTTCGTCAAAAACGCCACAACCTTTGATAATCTTTATTTTATCGGTTTATGGTTTATAATCGCTTCCGTTCTTCCGTTTTTATTCAATAATCCCCTCTTCCCCGTATGGGAACCGAATATTATTCTATCTCCGATTTATTACTGCGGATATTTCTTGTTGGGTTATGTCGTAATTAAACAAAAAATTTTCAAAATAAATAATCTTTTCGTATTAATAGCTATTGCGCTTTTTCCTTTTTTAATCAGTTTTTTACCTTTCAACTCAAGAGTTATACATGAGTCTGCAACGGGATTTTTGTATCCCGGCACAGTCATTGCATCGGTATTTTTCTTTAATTTTTTGCTGACTGCTTCCAAGCGGTTAGAAAAATATATAAATCAACCTGTTCGTAAAATTATTACCGCCATAAGCGGCGCAAGCTTCGGAGTATTTCTGATTCACGGTATTGTTATAAATATTTTCGAAGAAAAAATTATGAATTTTTTACATGCATTTCACATAGAATTTTTTCTGACATTGACAACCTTCTGTCTTCTGACAATTATTGTCGTTATCTTGCAGAAAATTCCTGTTCTCAAGAAGCTTGTCCCCTAACTATATCTCATCCAGATTAATATCCGAAGTCTTGTGATAAATTCGGAGGACTTTTATTTCCTGGCCTTTTTTTACTTTTAATTTTTTAGCCACAGATTCTGAAACGATAATATTATTTATGTGTTCCGGCAATATGTCCGGAAATTTTATTTCTACATCCCCCACCTCTTTGCCCTTACTCTCAACTACTGCAAAATGAGTGGCGTCAGTACCTACATTCATGTTGTAAATAAGGGCATATGGATGCAATTGATCCGGAGTAATTCCCAAAATTAAGTTTTCACCTCGTGCAATTTCAATTGGACCTCTAATTATTGGATTTTTAGTTCCCTTTTCTTTTTTTATGAAGTTTTGCAACTTAGTAAAACCTATTTGAGAGTCTTCATCATATTCATCGGGGTTAAGCGCTAAAAAATTTTTTTTAAAAATCTCTATTTCTCCTATGTAGATTTCATTATTTTTAGGCCAATTCAACTTTTCCAAGCTTCGCTTGAGTGAAAACCGATATGCGCCATTGCCTAGATTATTTTCTGCGCTGCTGCTCATTTTACAAATCCTATCAAATTCCCACTCTTTAAGTCAATCGAGCAACTTTATGGCACACGCTTGACAATCATATGCAAATAAAAAATAATAATGTGAATGGGGTTATTATTATTGTTTCTCTCTGTTCCTTTTTTTTATATTCTTGGCATTGTTCAATTGGCAAGTTGGTTTTCGGGTGGTAACAAAAAATCCCGAAAAACATACCTTGAAACTGCAATCAAAGAACTTGCCCAAAAACAAAATCAATCCTCTGGGTCACTTCTGGAGGAATACAAAAATGAACTAAAATCCATTCTACCTAATGACTATACTCCGACACAAGAGAGAATTACTCAACCTCAAATATCTGAAAATATAATACAAGCAGAAGCTAAATCCCCACTTCATCAAGATGTCGGCAAATTAGTGTCAAACTGGTATTCAAATAATACGATTGACCTTATTCTTTACATTGGGGCTTTTCTTATAGTAGTTGCAGCATCTATATTCGTCGGCTTTCAATGGGAAACAATATCCGGAATCACTAAGGCATCAGTCCTTACTATTCTTACTGTGACATTTCTTATATTTGGGATTATTTTTCATAATTTTCAAAAAATTAAGAATGCAGGCTCGACATTTATAGCAATTAGCGCACTTCTCATACCTATTTGCGGATCTGCCTGGTACAATTTTGTAATTAAACCTGCAGGAGGAGGACCGGGTCTTACTTGGCTTATAACTTCAATCATTTCAATTATCGCATACGTTTCGCTTGCTCTTTTCTTCCGAAGCACTTTCTATGCTTACATAACCGGCATCGCATCCCTCTCTCTTACCCTCTCCACCGTGAATATATTAAATCTGAACAGCAATTTTTATATTTTGGCAAGCATCATAGCATGCTTTGTTCTGCTTTTCGGAAGTCTTCTGGCGAGAGCCCAAAAATTAGATCTGGAAAAGATTTTTTCAACACCTTTTGAAATTTCGTCCGATATCATACTTCCATCCTCAATGCTTATCGGATTTATGACAGCGATTTCAAATAATAAACTTTATTCTCTTGAGGCTTTTCTAAGCCTTCTTCTTGCATCACTATTTTATTTGATTTCTTATTATAATTTAAAACATTCTTGGAGACTTTATTTAGCGCAAATACTTTTTCCGTTAAGCGCAGTGCTTTTTTTCGGCTGGCAAAATATAGGCAATATAGTATTGTTTTATGCTCTCAGTTCTCTGGGAATAATATACGTATTTCTGTCACAGTTCTTACTAAAAGGTCAGGATAAGTCTGAGTCTGACGGAACAATTGTAATCGGATTTATAACTCAGGTAGTTGCATTATTTTGTGCATTTTCTTATGCCCCTAATTCGTCGCATGTCGCAATTCTATCTTTATATCCGGCAGCATCCGGTATTTTGATTGCAATTTTACGAAAAAATATATCTTCTATAACGCTCAGCAGCTGCTCAGTCGCTCTATTTCTATATCTCTATTTTTTGAACATTTTAAAGTTCACAAATCATATCGAATATTTATCGGTGGCATATATTATTTTAGGCATCATATTCTATGCGGCAACTTCTATGCTTAGAGGCAAAAAAGAATATGTACAAACCTTAGCAATTTCAACGACAATCTTTCTTGGATTAGGAGTTCTATTCAGCTTGGGAAATAAGGACTATTTGCTTGTAAATTCAATTATCATTTCCCTAATTCAATTAATCGCATCGTTCAGATTCAAACAACCTATGCTTACTTATGGCTCAAGCATCTTTTTCTATTTATCTCTTTTTATTTCGCTTAATAAATTTAATATTCAAGCAGAATTTTATCCGGTTGCATTTGCTTTATTGTCATATTTGTTCTATTCATTTAGCCTAATAAAAGAAAATATCGACAATAAGCAGTATCGCATAATTGGGCTTGTCGGAGCCTTAGCAACAATTGCTTTTTCGATTCCCAGAATTAATAATGATATCACTCAAATATATACACTTGCCACCGCATACGGAGCAACCCTCCTTTACGGAATTGATACTTTAATAAATAAAAAACCGAATTTCGGATATCTGACATCCGCGATCGGGATGGTCACTTTCCTATGGCAAATTAATTATTCCGGCGCAAGAGACATTTTGATTTATTGCACATCTTTAGGAATTTATTTTATGGCACTTGCCTATACCAGGCTTATAAAGAAAGATCAGGACTCAAGACAAGCATTGGATACGGTCGGATTATTTATACTATTATCCCCACCGTTTGTCCTCTCATTTACCGGTGACGCTGTAAAATATTCCGGAACACTTGGAATTGAAGGTATATTATTATTACTTATCGGTATTTCTCTTTCGTATAAATTATATCGGAACGCCGGCATTCTAGGAATAGTATTCGCAGTTCTCCCCCACACATATAGTTATATCCTTTCTTTGCCAAGGTGGTTAGTTGTTGGATTATTCGGATTTTTATTTTTAGGTTTTGGAATCTTTTTACTCCTGCGACGTAAAGACAACACGTCAACCGAGTAATTTTATGGCACCCAAGATTCCGGCGTTTTCGATGCGGACAAATTTTATTTCGTATTCGGGAACTAATTCTTTTACCGTCTTTTCAACTGTTTCTTTGTAATTGTAGCCCTCCCAAAATAAAGAACCCTGCATAACAAAAGTCATATTATGTTCTTTAAATTTTGTTATGCCGGCTAATGCGCAGGCCGCAAGCTGAGCGGAATGAACCAACAATTCTTTTGCTAATGTCGATACCTCCCCGAGATTTTCCTGCGCCAACTTGCTTAGTTGTTCGGTTGAAGAAAGAAAAGTGTAATTAATATTTTTTTGTTTTATTAAATAATTAAAATGCTTATAAAGATATCCGCCCGCAACTTCTTTCTCAAAAAGATATCTGCCTTTTTGTTTGGATGCTGCATCAATTTCAAGCGTTTCGGGACTCGGAGAAAATTTATCAAAGTTTCCGGATTCCAAATTAACAATGGTTTTTTCATCCGAAAAAATTGCAAAATTTATTCCTGTTCCGACAATTCCTGCCGCCAACTCCCGCGAATTATGTCCGTTCAAACCTGAAAGCAACAGACAAACGCTGTCATTGGCGACACTGACTTTTATTTCCCTTTTATGTTCATGCTGAAAATAATCCTCAATTGTTTTTCCGATTTTATGACCTACTAATCCGTCGAAGGTATGTTCTTTATCTCCATACAGCAAAATTCCGTCCGGCCTTCCGTTTTCAAAAATAGGTTTTATGGCATAGGCAAAATTAATTGATAACGTTTTAATATCTTTCTCAATATTTTCTTCTATAAAATTTAGGAGGATTTTTTTCTCATGGAAAAACGGTAGCTTCATTTTCTTTAGATGAAGAATTGTTTTGCCTGAAGAATTATTTTCTACCAGTGCGCTTTTTAAAATGCTTCCGCCGATTGTAATTACCTGAAATTTTTCATTGTCTAGAACCAGTGAGGTTTTCGGAAGAGAGTTTTTGATATAGGCAAAACCGGTTTTTTCTCCACGATCGGCCGATTTTAATTCAGCAACATAGTTTTCAAAAATCTTTTGCAGTATCTGCATTTTTAAGCAAGTTTTTGATTTATGCGATTAATAAGTTCATCTACTTTCGCTTCATCATTTGCCGGTATTGGCAGATCCGATTGTGCTTTCAAGAATGTTTCCTTCTGTTGAGGGGTTACCCCTTCAGGTAATTTATAAAGGAACAGCTTACTATTTTCCAAAACAAATTCTTTGTGTTTTTTAAATCCATAGGTATTTACCAGTCTCTCGGCCAAAAATTTACCGAATTCTTCAATCGGTATTTTAAGAAAAGGAACCGTCTCCAGAATCGCCTGCATAAAACGCGCCGGCGCTATTCCCGGTCCGGCCAGACGCGTCTTTTCCCCATCAATAATATATTCCGGCCAATATTTACGTTTAAGTCCTATTGATTCGCTGATTGCGTCCATGGTTTGATCAACCGGTCTTTCCAAACTTGGCACAACAAACGGTATAGTTCCGGCATTTGGGTCGGTTAAACCCGCATCGCTGCCTCCCCACTTCACGGAATCTCCTCCGGTCAACATTCTGAAAAGTCCGTAGGCTTTTCTCGAAGCCAAAATATCACTGATTGTGTTGTGTAGAATTTCTCTGGCAAAACGCTTACCGATTTTATCGGCCCCCTCCGTGATTTCAATCTCCCAAGTCACTTCCGTCGGAGAGACGGCAAATTCCACTCCATCCAGGGAAAATTTTTCGGGATTACCGTCCCAAATTGCTCCGTTTTTGGCAAGATACGGAAGCAATACTCTTTCTATTGTTTCTCTATACCATAACCTGCCGTTTTGTGAGCCTTCCATTGTGCACTTTGAGAATTTCTGGTCATTAACAAAAGCGACCATGCCTTCATCCCGCAAGACTTTGACCAAAGACTCAATATGGTTTTTAAGTTTATCCAAAACAGTTTGTTGTTTTTCCGATAACGGTAATCTATATTCCGTTATTACGGTTTTGCCGTTCTCCTGATGAGGTATAAGCCATAATCGGCCGTTCTCGGCCGACAAAATAATATTTTTGGCCAAACTTTCTTCGCCTGTTTTTTTGGCTCTTAATTCTTCCTTGACCATGTGCCAGGCCATCTGCTCCCCCGTCAAGGCGGAAACCATGACAAATGATCCTAACCTGTCAATCTGTTTTCTTATTGCTTCCTCAAGTTCGGGATGAAATGTATGCTCCTGATCATAGCCATCTCTATTTGCGATTAAACAATTGTTAATATCCCAGGCGGAAACGGCTACCACTTCGTCCTCTCCTTTTATAGTCTTTACGTGCATTGCTTCGTCATAAGAAGATGCGGGATCCGTAAGCCAAGGATGTTTCTTGAATAAAAATTCAAGTTCTTTCGGATTATATTCACTATGCTTTCCAAACGCTTCCAAGACTCGATTGCGGATATTGATTGCATTCTCTTTTGCATTGGAATAACAAGTTATTTCCAAACCACCCAGATTGCCGATTACTTTCATACTAATTATGTATTATAACGGAGAATTTGGACAAGTGCCAACGGCGATTAAGAGGGTTGTTGATTGGAAGATAGCTTTTGATTTATGCGGCCAATAAGTTCATTGACTTTTACTTCATCGTTTGCCGGTACCGGCAGATCAGATTTAGCTTTCAGGAATGTCTCTCTCTGTTCCGGAGTTAAGTCTCCGGGGAAATTATAGAGCATCAGCTTATCGCTTTCCAAAGGATAGGTTTTAAATTCTTTGAAACCATAAATATTGGTTATTCTATTAACCAAAAACTTAGTAAATTCTTCCGTCGGAATTTTCAGATGCGGCACTGTCTCCGCAACTGCCTGCATGAAACGTGCCGGCGCAACACCGGGTCCGGCCAGACGAACCCCCTTTTCATCCGCTACATATGTCGGCCAATATTTACGCTTAAGCTCAATTGCTTCATTTACGACATCCATACTTTGACTGGCCGGTCTTTCCGAACCCTGTATTACGAAGGGTATTGTTGCAGAGTTTGGGTCTGTTAATCCCGCATCACTGCCTCCCCATTTTACCGAATCTCCACCGGTTATTATTCTGAAAAGTCCGTATTTTTTCCTGGATGAAAAGATATCTGTAATAGTGTTATGTAAAATCTCTCTGGCAAAACGTTTACCGATTTTATCGGCACCTTCGGTTATCTCTATTTCCCATGTTTCTCCTGTCGGAGATATCGCGAATTCAACTCCATCTACGTTAAATTTTTCCGGATTACCATCCCAGACAACTCCTTCTTTTTTCGCAAGATACGGAAGAAGCACTTTTTCTATTGTTCCCCTGTACCATTCCCTTCCGTTTTTTGACGCTTCCATCGTGCATTTCGAGAATTTTTGGTCATTAACAAATCCCACCATGCCTTCATCACGCAATACTTGTGCCGCATCGCCGACATATTCTTTTACTTTATCCAAAGAGCCTTGTTGTTTTTCCGATAACGGCAATCTATATTCCGTTATTACTGTCTTGCCATTCTCTTGATGCGGAATAAGCCAAGATCTGCCGTTTTCAGCGGAAATAATGGTATTTTGGGCGAGACTTTTCTCGCCTGTTTTTAAAGCTCTTCCTTCTTCTTTTGCCATATGCCAAGCCATCTGTTCACCCGTCAAGGCGGAAACAATACCAAACGATCCTAGTCTTTCTATTTCCATTTTTATTGCTTCTTCAAGTTCCGGATGAAAAGTATGTTCAGGATTATGTCCGTCTCTATTCAAAGAAAGACAACCGTTAAAATCCCAGAAACAACCGGCTACGGGTTCCTTATCTCCTTTTATGAGTTCCGTATTCTGCTCATCAAGATAAGGAGATATGGGATTTACAACCCATCTTTTATTTTTCATTAAAAATTCCAGTTCTTGCTGTGGATGTCCGCTGTATTTCCCAAAATTTTCCAGAACCTCGTTTCTTATATCAATCGCATGCTTTTCAGCAACAGTGTCGGGATAGCCATTTATTTCCAAATCGCCAATATGATCAAGAACTTCAGGCTTATTTTTTACCGGAGTGGAATTTTCAAGATTATCGGGACCTTTTCCGGATACTTTTATCTCCATAATACTAATCGATTATATCGGATGATACTGAGGCTTGTCAACAAAATTTATCTGTTAGCCTGCGGTCAGGGGCGGATCGGCTATCTCTTCATCCAATCGTGGGCATAAATTTCGGCAGCTTTTGTTTCTATTCCTTTAACAATTTTTCCCGCGATAAAATCCGCGTTGTCGGCGGGCGGAATTTCGGAATTGCCGCTCTCTTCAGGCCATTCAAGACCCTTCCCCTCCTTGATTGTATTTTTCTCAAAATTGGTGGATGTGATAAACGGATATACGACGCCGACCGAAATATTGTTGTGTTTCATCTCTTCCCCTGCAGTCAGACTTATTCCGGCCAATGCCCTTTTCAGAGAAGAATACGCCGCCATATTGGGAAGCACCATCAAAGCTGTGCCCGAAGAAATATTTATAATTGCGCTTTCTTTATTTTTCTTCATCACGGGAATTACCTGCTGCATCGCAATGAGCGGTCCGACTACGTCCAGTTTAAATAATTCGGTAAAGGTTTTTATGTCGGTATCCTGTATTGAAGCGTCGTATCCGCGGCCGGCATTGTTGACCAAAATATCGACTCCTCCGTAATGACTCACAACTTCCTTGACCATTCTTTTGATCGCCGCAGGGTCTGTCATATCACAAACCACAACAAACGAATCGGGAAGTTCTTTGGAGAGTTTTTCAAGCTTGCCTTTTGAGCGGGCTACCAAGGCAACTTTAGCGCCTTTTTTGGTTAAAAGACGGGCTGTTGCCTCCCCTATCCCCATTGATGCTCCGGTTACAATCGCCACTTTATCTTTAACAGTCATATTTATTTGACAAGTATAGCAAATTCGCAAAAGTAATTTCTGTTATTTCAGATACAAATCGAAAAATGCCAGCGACCTTTGCATAGCCAGATCAAATCCCTGGGAAATATTGTGATTTGCTCCGGGATATTCAAAATATTCGACTGTTTTCCCTGCCGCCAAAAGTTTGTCTCTCAAAGATTGGGAAAAACTGACCGGAACTTCTTCATCCGCTCCTCCGACATCAAGCTGCACGGGAACTTTAATATCGGCAACGAAGTTAGTCGGGTCCAAAGTATTCCAAAAGGCCGGATTTTGTCTCGGATCACCATATTTAGCTACTAAAGTCGATCTCTGGTTGTTTCGTAAAGATAATTCTCTCGGAGGAGGCTGATAAGTGACTTTGCGCTGCCAGTTAAACATCAAGTCTTCGTACGAACCGACTACTCCGCCCCAGATTACCGCTACCTTGATATCATTGGGTCTGACAACTAAGTCACGAAGAGTAATATTCCCGCCCATCGAATGTCCCCAAATCCCGACTCTGCTTGGATCCGCACCGGCGTATTTTTTAATCGATGCCAAAGCGTTTAAATCGTCAACCGTATAAGCGGGAGAATAATACGCTCCTTCAGGCGTCCCCTCAGAATTTCCGTTTCCTCTGTAGTCGGGCTTGAAAACTATATATCCGCTGCGGGAAAATACCGGATAATAAGTTGCATACTGCCCGACCGCTGGAAAGGTCTGATATTGATCAGGGGTGATATATCCGTGATTGAAAAGAATTACCGGCCAGCCATTGGCGGGCTTAGTTCCGAAAGGAACGGTTAATAAAGCATAGATTTTCAGCCCGTCGGACCTGTAGGACGCCAGATACTGATGATAATTTGATCCGTCCGCTAGGGTTTTCTCTATGACAATCTCGCTTCCCGGATAACTCCTTGCCCGCATCGCGGAAATTGCCAACGGATTGAGCGCCGGCGAAGACGTAGCGACACTTACCGGAATTGTCGGTTTTAAAACTTTTGTTGCGCTAAATCTATAAATTATAAACGCAATTACTGCCAAAATTATGAGGAACAAAAAATATATTTTTTTCATATCCGGCTACATTATAACGCATAATATCAACAAAAAAGCGCCCGAAGAATCATACAGGCGCTTTTTGTAACCTATTTAGAGTATTTTATGGAGTTGGTGTCGGAGAGGGTCTGTGCCCTTTTCCGCCAAATCCCTGTCCCCTAAAACCGCCTTGTCCGGCCATTCCGAATCCGGGCATTACGTATTTAGGATCAATTCCGTTTGCTTGTGCCCAAGCTTTAATATCGTTCTGCTCATTCTGGAACTGCTGCTTTCTCTGATCGGCAGTTAAGTTCTTGAAATTGGCAGGATTATATTTGCTTCTTAAGGTCGCAAGTTCGTTAATTATTAACGCTTCCTGTGCGCTCGTAATCGTGCCTGCGCTGACAAGCTTATCCAGTCTTGTTTTTTCTCTGGCTGCCAACTGTTCCGGTGTCTGACTAGGACGCGGTGTAATGGTTGCTTTGACTTGATTTTGATATTGAGTTACCGCAGTCTTGACCGTATTCTGGTCCAGTCCGAACTTTTGGGCTATGAACTGGATCAATCCGGAAAAGAAATTACCTTGCGTATTTCCCGATGCAGCGTATGCAGGCAACACTGCCGGCATTCCCGAAAGGAAGATGAACAAAACTGCAAACATAGTCACTAATCTTTGCTTTAACATTTTATTCTTCACCCCCCTTCTTCATTTGACCATTGTAAGCAAACTAAGCTGAGGAAATGCTTAAACAATTCGACTATAATAGTCTTATGAAGGTTAC
>Ga0182027_10011732_pt1 | contig 12347 bp, 6 predicted proteins | sample 712E1DmetaG_FD_121300 | JGI IMG/M metagenome (GOLD analysis project Ga0182027, IMG submission 121300) | Permafrost microbial communities from Stordalen Mire, Sweden - 712E1D metaG (Illumina Assembly) | ecosystem: Environmental > Terrestrial > Soil > Wetlands > Permafrost | place: Sweden...
CGTGTTGACGTGAACCACTCCCTTGTTCAGGTCTTTCAGTGGATAATTTTCCGTAATTTGCGGAAGTTTATCCGCCTGGTCCTGCGTGCTGATCACCGAACCGACCGGCACATAGCGACGGTCAGGAACTTTGACGCCCATCAGAATGACACCGGGCTCAATCACGCAACCCAACCCAACAGAGGACCGGAAAATCAGGACCTTCATGCCCACAAAGGTGTCATCCAGAACGACGGCCGGCCCGTGAATCTGGACCTGATGGGCCAGGGATACCCGGTTCCCCACATAAACGGCATATTTCTTACCATTGACCTCCATGAGATTTTTCTCGACCGTTTTTCCGTTCATATCCGTTTCCAGAGCATGGATCACAACGCCATCCTGAACATTGGAATTGTCGCCTACATACAGAGGCTGTCCTTCATCACCACGAACGCAGGCGGTGGGTGATACCATCACGTTTTTGCCGATAATGACATTGCCGATAACGGCCGCCAGGGGATGGACATAGGCCGAAGGATCAATGACCGGATCCGATACAATGGCCGAAAAATCCGCCGCTACATTTTTTTCAATCATATTTTGACCTCCTCATGGATTATTGACGTTTCAGGTTCTCTTTCTCTTTTCCCTTTCCAGGAGCTCCTGCCAGACCCGATCGACCATTTCCCGGGTTTCTTCCATCGTTCCCTGGTTATTGATCACGATATGGGCATATTGAAGTTTGTCATCGATGGACATCTGAGAAGCAAACCGGACCTCAGCTTCTTCGCGGCTGCAGCTGTTTCTTGTCATGAGGCGTTGAATCTGCTCCACTGGCGAAATATAGACGAGCACGATCACATCAACCGAGGACTGCATGCCTGCCTCAATCAGCAGCGGAACGTCCGACAGGATAATGGCATCCGGCTTGGTCTTTTTGATCTCATTGATGCGGTGGTGCCACGCCGCAAAGACCGCGGGATGGACGATGCTGTTCAGCTTGATAAGTTTCTCCTTATCTTCGAAAACAATCGACCCCAGTTGTGTACGGTTGATCGTCCTGTCTGGATTGAGAATATCGGAACCGAAATAATCAACAATCTGCTGCCACACCGGTTGGCCCGGTTCTTCCACAACATGTGCCAATCGATCGAAGTCAATGTGGAAGGCCCCCTTTTCCACAAACATCTGGGCAACCGTCGATTTCCCGCAGGCAATACTGCCCGTCAACCCTACGTTCAACATGATGTTGCTTCTAACATAGGGGATGGGTTTCAGCAATTATATTTTGTAAATCTTTGACAGAGTGTACCGATTCGTGTAAGGTCCAAACAAAGATTGAACCTGTCACTAGTTGGTAAATATATAGGAGATAGTTTGAATGCGGGAATCGAAAACCTACCTGACGGATAATCTGGAACAGGTAATTCTGAAAGGATAAGGGGAACGGCCACCATCATTGCAGGCCATTCCCCGTTTTGTTTTTTCGTCTTTACTTATGATATCGAACTATCCGATTTGAGAATCCAACTCTGCACCCGGCGTCAGGACAGCCTGCGTCTATACATGGTTATTCCTCTGCCGAATAAAATTTAAAATTTCGGTAGCAACCTCCTCCGGCTTTTCAAACTGTATGGCATGGCCACTTTCCAGTGAAATCAGTCGGTTCTGATTTTCACCAGAAAATAGATGGCCAATGAATTGTTGAACCTTGTTATTGTCCACAATCCGATCATTTTTTGCCATAATCGCAAGCACCGGAAGGCTGTTCTGCAGCATTGCGAACCAGGAAAGCTCCTGAATCTCATCCATAATGCTTACGGATTTTAATGTAATCATGGTTGTTTTAAGATCATCGTTGTCAATAAAATCAAGCCATTCATCGACCAGCGTGAAATCGGTTGCTTCCATGGGGATTGGGATACAGGCGCGACTCCGTTCGGGTTTTAGTTTGAATTCGGAGATCATCTCCATAATGATTTTCTCTCCGATACTTAAGACAGACCTGAACCGCTCGTTCCAGAAAAAGCCCGGAGTCAGCAGGATAAGGCTGGAGAGCGTATCTCTCAGCCTGGCTGCAGCAACAGAAGCGTATTGTGAACCCTGGCACCAGCCTGCGAGATGAACCCGCTTAAAGGATCTTTTCAGAAACTCGATGTGATTTACCACATCTTCAATGAGAGATTGGACGGAACCCAGGTCTCCGCGCTTCTGATTTAAACCGCAACCCCGTCGGTCAGGTGCGACAACGGTTATGTCCGGAGACATTGAACACAACTGTTTTGCCAGAGGCGCCTGCCAGCCTGAATGACTCATGCCCCCGTGTAAAATCAGCATTACATCTTCCCCTTCGGTTTTACCCCAGCTACGATAATGAATTTTATACTTATCGGGCATTTCGAGAAAATGTACTTTGGGTGTACCATCGTCTGGAACAATGGGCATACGGCATTTCAATCCAAATCCGGTGTTCCAGTTTTCTGCCGGTATAACCTTAAGCCCCTGAACTGTTTTAAGGTAATAGGGAAAACTCAAATTCAGCAAACCATCGCGACCGAATTTCAGCATCGGTTCCACTGGCTCCCGCTCCACCAGATAGTCACCAAATGCCCCTTCAATGGCAATAAGACTCTCTCCGGCAGCAGAGGCGGCTACAAATGCGGCCCGTGTGAGCAACGAGGTTTCACCTACGTGACAACCGATGATAACTGGCCAGCCAAGTTTTTTCACCACTTCAATCAGTCTTAAGGCTCGTAGAAGACCGCCCACCCGTGATATCTTGATATTCGCTATAAATTTTCCGGGCGCATTTCTATAGAGCGATAAATCATCCAGGGTACACAAGCTTTCATCCAGAATAATAGGTAGCCCCGTAGCCATGCTGACCTTGCTGATGTCTCCGATATTTCGTGATCCCACGGGTTCTTCCAGGGCGAATACCCGCCCACCCAGTGCCTTTATATGCGCTATGGCTTCGTTACATTGATCCTTCCATAAATTATTCGCGTCAAAACGAATACGTATGTCTTTGGCGTTATGCTGAATACATAGATCTTCAAGAATATCCAGTTTTTCTCTGTCTCGCTCAAGGTTGCCGTTTAACTTGATTTTAAAATCTGAAAGTCCGCGAATCAGATATTTATCTGCCAACACGGTATATTTCCATTGTTTATCATCTCCCAGAACGGCCGTGTAGTGGCCACAGAGATTGTAGTTGTCTAGTCCAAGCAGTGTTTCAACATTACAACCCTTCTCCCGGGAAAAAAGATCAAGCAGTGCCATTTCTACGGCGCACCATGCCGATGGGTACTTGTCGATTACCGTGCTGTTATTTTCGACCCATTGTTTCAAGTCATCCAGTGTTTCAAAATCCACTTTCCCGGTTGAAAAATTTTCCTTTACCCATTTGACACTCGACTCAAGATCATCACCGGCCACATAGGTTCTCGGACAACCCTCACCATATCCCGCGGTTCCATTTCTTTTTGCCTGGACCCAGATGCTCTCTCCTTCATTTCTGGTTGCCGCGGCATGACGAATTGTTGTTTTCAATATTAACTGCAATGGTCTTGCTTCTATACAAATTGTCTGCTTAGTCATGAGATTTTCTCCTTCTGAGCAGTCTGGGATAGATCAGGTTTTTATTCGTGGCCACAGAATCTTCGAACCACTTCCAGCAATACCTCCACGCCCCAACCGAAGGCCTCGACTCCAATCCTCTCATTTTTACCGTGAATCAGGCTTGGAATGGGTTCTTGGGGGTCGTTGAGCATCGGTACAAAACCATATGTCATGATGCCCAACTTGTCGTAGTGTTTTGCGTCGGTGTAGCCTGTGTTCAGGGATGGAACCATGATGCTTCCCGGATCCCGCTGCTTGAGCACTCGTTCAATGATGTCCAGCAGGGGGTTTTTGTCTGGATACACCAGCGGATCCATCCACTTCAGCAGCTCAATCTCTGCGTTTTCGCCTAGCACCAATTGGAGTTCTTGGCGAAACTCATTGAAGGATTGTCCCGGGAGTACCCGGCCGTCCAGAACCACTTCGGCCATGGCCGGGTGCACATTTTCCTTTTCTCCAGCGTTCAACAGGGTTGGCGAGGCGGTTGGATGAAGCTGAGCATAGAATAGTCGCGCCTGGGTTGGCTTCATCAGAGACAAAGCCAGCCACTCGGTCAACGGATGGAGCAGAGCCCGCAAGGCCCATGCCACCGGAATCTTCTGCGAATCTGCGACACGCCCAACAAAGCGACGAACGGGATCGCAAAGATAGCGTGGCAGACCCTGGTGGCGAAGCCGCGTCAAAGACTGAACCAGTTGATTGATGGCGCTGTTCGGTAACGGCAAGGAGCCGTGTCCGCTCTCTCCCTTGAAGCGCACCCGACACCAGGCACAGCCACGCTCCGCTGTCTGTACCAGGAAATAGTTCTTATCTTGGATTTGAATCCGGAAGCCCCCCACTTCCCCCAAGGCAAACTCCGAGCGAATTAAGCCGGGATGTTCCCGCACTAAAAAACCCGCGCCCTTCTCACCGCCACACTCCTCATCGGCCACGGCCGCAAAAATGACGTCGCGCCGTAAAGGAAAGCCTTCCCGGCGCAGAGCCAGCAATGTCATCAGCGACATGGCGGTCATGTGCTTCATGTCGAGCGCGCCGCGCCCAACTAGGTAACCATCCTTTTCTTGGCCAGCAAAAGGAGGCGCGCCCCAACCCGAAGAATCCGCCGCCACCACGTCTAGATGGCTGGCCAGCAGCAATGGTTTCTTTGAACCATCTCCCCGTAACCGGACCACCAGGTTGCCCCTACCTGGCTCGGGTTCCAGCACCACGGGTTCAAAGCCCTCCCGGCGCAAGACTCGCTCCAAATATCGAACAGCCTGGATTTCTTTTCCTGGAGGATTTGTCGTGTCTAAAGCGAGAAGGGCTTTCAGATGGGAGAGCCCCTCTTGCGCCAAGCTTGTAAGAGCCATCATTAACTCCCTTGTCAACTGCTGGACCACTTGTTCTCATCGGCTAGTAGTTTGGCGATTAGCTGGCCTTGATCTTGGGGCTGCATCCGTGAGAACCGCAATTGCTGGCGTTTATCAATTCAGACTTGAGGCGTTAGACCTCCACTCAGCTGTTATTGGACTCTTTTCAGCTAGCCTTTCGCTTGCTTTCCAGTTTGATAAGAATTTACTTTTTGGTAGGCCCAGTATATGAGGACGGCGTTTGTGTGTCAAGTTAATTGAACCACAAGATATCGTGGTCTTCGATGAGAAAATTCGGTGGCGGTGAGAGGAAGATTTTTACGAAAGTCATGAAGCTTTTTCTAATAATTTCAAAACATTTTTTCTCGATGCGAGACGGTTCACCTACACACCCCTCATTCTTTGCAAGGGGATAAAACCCGTTTCCAGTTAGCCTGTAATGCTGTCACTCGATGCTAAATCCTTCTTGGCTATCCTGCGGAAATTGAAAATCTCTATTTTTAAAAAGAGTCACGCAAGCATCAACAATCTGAGAATCATATGATTTACCTTTTTCGTTTAAAATCATTTCAAGGGCCTTCTCAATACCGAGAGCTGGCCGATAGGGACGATGGCTGGCCATGGCTTCGACGCTATCAGCCACGGCAATGATCCTCGATTCCAAAAGAATGTCATCACCGGAAATTCCCAATGGATAGCCCGAACCATCCATTCTTTCATGATGCTGGTAGACGATTTGTGCAATGGGTGGGATGAAGTCAACCTGTTGCAGGATTTTGTAGCCGACTTCCGGATGAGATTTCATCATATCCAATTCAATTTTACTTAACCGGCCGGGTTTTGTCAGGATTTCAGCGGGAATGTATATTTTACCGATGTCATGAATCAGCCCACCCATACGAATCTTATCGATCTGATCTTCTGACATTTTCAATTCTTTTGCTATGGCACAAGCAAGAGAAGCTACCCGCCTCTGATGCCCTGCCGTATAGGGATCTCTCAACTCGACAATGATGGAGATGGCATCGATCGTACTACTCATGGCCGTCTGAAGTTTATTAAAGCTGACCTGGAGTTCTGCTTCCGATTTCTTGAGATCCGTAACATCCTTAAAGGTTCCCACCACACCGATGACTTTTCCATCGGCATCAAGATTCGGTGCGCCACTCAAATTAAATAACCGTTCTGTACCGTTTTTGTGTATTATGGCGCCGTATAAATCGATAGCCCATTGTTTTTTATCCCTGACACTTTTAAAAGCGCTGATGAATATGCGCGAATCCTCTTTTTTTACAAAATTAACAAAATATTGTCCAATGACCTCTTCTTTTCGGTGCCCCAAGATTCTCTCCCAAGCAGGATTGACATAGGTGAATGCCCCATGAGCATCAAGGGTGTAAATAACGTCAGGCGCATTTTCACTGAGAGCTCTGAACCGTTCTTCACTGACACGCGTTTTCTCGAAGGATGTGGCATTGGTGATACTGATGGCCACCTGAGGTGCGATGCCCATCAGCAGGCTCATGTCAGATTCCGTGAGCGGTCTTTTTGAACGGATGTTGTCCACCATCAGGACACCCATGGATTCTTGTTCAAAGACAATGGGAATGCATATAAATGAATTGACATCCATATGTCTGGCAACATCGCGACTTCGATCTGAAAAACTGTCTTCAACTTTCGTTATGTCATCAACCAGGCACGGCTTCTGCTGACGGAAAGTTTCTATGACAACCCCTTTAGATTCAGGCTTATCAAGATGAAATTCTATATTCTGTGCCTCCGGTGTCCCGTCCAGGTGATAGCCAAAACCGGCTTTATAGACAAGATGGGTCCTTTCCTTATTAACCAGCATGATCATCCCGCGATCAAAGTCCAGGCGTTTTTCCAGGGCCTCCATGACGAACTGCAGGAGTTGATCAATATTAAGAATCATGGAGGTCGCCTGGCCGATCTCCCTCACAAGCATGGATTCGTTATACCGTTGATTGATTTGACTGAGAAGGCGCTCCGCTGCGTCACCCTGAGCGCTTATGTTTCTGAATAGTTCCGTTTTTTCCGAGCGTACGTTGTAAGTATAACTCGCGAGCACAGTGATAATATATAGTAAAATAATAGCATCCCAATGGGGCGGTTTAAAAAACAACAGGAATCCCGCACATAAAATGAAGGCAAAAAGAAAAATATAATTCTTCAGACGCTTCCACTGGGGGGCGAAGGTCTCTTCCCAGGTGATGATGTATCTGCAGAGATCGGCGCCTTTATGCAGGCATAAGGGATGCTCAATATGGGCAAATCTGGTCGTAAACAGTTTGGCGATTGCCTCAAAGGTACCCATTCTGTTCTCGCATTGGTAAGGCTTCTCAGCCACACCGGGTTTCGGAATTACATCAATCTCAATCTTATTGGAAGTGATGCGCTTGCTTTTAATTATGGCGGCACGGCTAATGTGCGGATAAAGTTTCCCCAAGACTGTATAGGCGGCCAGTGGTGTGATAAATCCAAGTGCATATTGCGATACCGTTCCGGAGGCTTTTGAAAATGGTGCATATCGTCCGGCTTCTCGGGAAATATTGGCATTACCCGTTTTTTCTACCAGGAGATCATGAAAACGATCACTCTGCTTCTGAGTGAACCAGTGACCACCATCCTCCAGTTGATGGGTGCTCATATCAGCACTTTTAATAATAGGATTAATATCAATATCTGAATGGAATTTTTTTACATATTCTAAATAGTTACTTATGAGTCGGCTACTATATAAAGGGATTTCTTCCATTTCTCATCCATTCAATTGTTCTACTGTCAGTCGTACTTCATCCGAAATTTCTTTTGCATGTAATCCATGAATTGATTCGAATAACGCATATCCGTGATCCAGAGCTGATATTGCTTTTCATAAGAAATACCAGCTGACTCGACATAAGAGAGAGGATAAATGAGGAAGGTCACTTTGTCAAGATTATACACATTTCCCAGCTTTGTGACAGCAAGGGAAAGCACTTCAAAGGGCAGTCCCGCAGGATCGATCACCAGAACTTTGATGCAATTTAGAAGGTCTGACATATTGATAAACAAATCCGATTGATCAACAATAAAAGAAGCCTTGAGATGACCTTGATAAATCAACGAATAAGTCCGCCACCTCCTCAAAAAACCAAGACGTTCAGAGACTTTCTCCAAAGACTCATCATCATGATCAGACTCCTCCGAACGCAAGATATTCAGCAAAAGACCTCCGGAGCTATGTTTATAAAATTGTCCCAGTTCCCATAAATCGGAAGGAGTGCTCTCCCTTAACAGCCATTCTTGGGGAAAGGCTTTCTCACAGGGTGCGACAGGCAATGTCAAATAAGCAAAAAGATCAAGCGAACAGGCCTGAGGATTGTTAAAGTCTCTTGAGAATCCCCCAAAGACACGGTCGGGAAATTTATTTTCAGGACGGAAATAACACATTACATATTCCATGTGTGCCGAAGACAATTGATACATGCCATGTAAAAGAAGCATGATCTGCCGTAAGACGACAAAACCGGGAAGTCTGCCTTCCATTGGCCGGGCGGCATGATGATGAACCAGCCAAGTCCGTTCATAGGCTCTAATCATGGACATATGGCCATAAATCTGCCCGTTCTTTTCGTAGATAATGTGCCTGGCAATTTCAGGATTTTCTTGATAGAGCTTTCGGTAAGTTTTTATAAAATTCTCGCGATGGGCCTGGCAAAAACCGTACTTCTTGGGATAAATGAATCCTGTCTGGAAAAAGAATCCCCAGAGGGCATCCATATCAACCTCGGTGGAGACAGAGATATGGGGGTCCGAAGTGATACCGAGAACGTGGTTGATGCGACTGTATGACTGGATGTCCGTATCCAGGATGGCGACACCATAATGAATATTTTTTTCTCCTCTCTGCCGATAGATGATCTGTGCGGTACAATTTGCAATGGAGATACCGGCAAGAAGAATGGAAAGGCTGGGAATGATCATGCCCGGCATTAATACATCATCATCCGATTGGTCACTAATGGAAAATCCTGTCGTGGAAATGTCGAAAACATTTCTCTGGATTCTTTTTTTAAAGAAAGGATGCTCAAATACTGCAGACAGGGGCGGCGTAATCTGCTGCCGGGGATTGCGGATTTTTTTTGCCTGAAAACGGCGGATATGATCGCTTTCTGCAGCAAATACCATTTCCTTTGATAAACGGTTGTCCTGCCAGCGGATACATTTGCAGAATTCAGAATAGATTATTTTCTCATTGGATATCAAGCGAACGGATGCGGGAACATCGGGATTAAACCAGCTACTATGTCTAAATGCTTCCGAACTTACTCTAAAACAGAATGCTGTGGGACTGAAGTTTATTAATTCTCCCTTGGCAACAAAGCCGCTTTGCATTACTTCAGCCAAGACGCGATGGCATGGATGTCGCTTGACCAGGCGCTGATTCAATACATAACTTTTCTCGGGTAGCTGGATCGTGAAACTGTTTTGACTGCTGCTTAAAACTTTGATGGGAGTAACGATCATGGAGTGGTTATTTATGATAACCAGGTGGAGGACATGGTATGATTCTAAGTTAGATTGGAAATAGGATTTGTCCCACCGGCAGGCCAATTGGCTTCCAAGACAAGGTTCGGGATGAGCTTTTGCGAGGATCTTTTCTTCATAGACCGGATGCTGCAAGAGAACAAAAACATGGCTACCCGTAAAATGAATATAATTGATGGTGTTGACCAGTTCTATCTGATCTAGAGTCTTTGCCGTTTCGAAGGTCCTGATCAGATCCTCATGCTGAAACAATTGTGGAGGAGAAAATTGATTTCGCTCAGAGAGATTCTCACAGGTTTCAGGATCCATAGCAAAGCGCCTCCGACCTCTGTGCATCTGCGATCGTCGAAATCACTGATCGACCGATCATTATGGATAGTTGATCCCCCATTACATCTTTTGTTTATTTGAATTCACTTCCTGATGATCAGCATCTCTCTGATCAAACAGGGCATTGATAAAATCATCGCTTTTGAATGGCCTGAGATCGTCAACGGTTTCTCCGATGCCGATGTAACGAATGGGGATATGAAGTTCACTGGCAATCCGGAAAACAATGCCGCCTTTCGATGTGCCGTCCATTTTGGTCAGGACGATTCCCGACACACCGATTTCCTCATTGAACATCTTGGCTTGATTGACGGCATTCTGACCGGTCGTGGCATCAATAACCAGCAGGACTTCATGGGGTGAACCCGGGATTTCTCGAACCATGATGCGTTTGATTTTTTTCAGTTCCTCCATCAGATTGACCTTGGTGTGCAGCCTCCCTGCCGTATCAATAATGATGAGATCGGCCTTTCCGGATTTCGCCGCCTGGATGGCATCAAAAACAACCGCTGCCGGATCCGCATCGATCTGCTGCTTGATCAGGGGAACATCCACCCGCTGACCCCATACGGCCAACTGCTCAATCGCCGCGGCTCTGAAGGTATCGGCCGCGGCAAGCAACACGGACCGCCCCTCTTTTTTAAACTGATGAGCCATCTTGCCGATGGTTGTTGTTTTACCGGTACCGTTAACTCCCACAACCATAATGGTATAGAGTTGATCCCATGGAATCATAAATGGCTTCTCATTTTTGATCAGGATATCCATCATATGCTCCCGTAAAACCTTTTTCAAAAGTTCCGGACGGTCCAGTTCCTTCCGCTTGACCTGCTCTTTCATCTTTTCGATCAAATCATAGGTAAAGACAGGACCGACATCGGCCATAATCAACGCCTCTTCCAATTCATTAAAGAGACGCTGGTCAATGACCTTGACTCCCAGGATAATGTCATCCACATTGGTCAGCAGGAGTTTCCTGGTCTTTTCAAGGCCTGATTTCAACTTATCAAAAAGGCCTCTTTTCCGGATGTCACTGGCCATATAATATCTTTATAAGGTCCCGGGTTTGCAGTCTTGTGTCGTCATGAACTTTAAAACTTAAAAGGTGAAACGGTCATTTTAATTAAGGTTCACGGAAACCATGGATGAAATGCCGTGTTTCTGCATGGTGACACCAAAGAGATGGCTGGCGACCTCCATGGTCCGTTTGTTATGGGTTACCATAATGACCTGAGATCTTTCAGATATGTCTTTGACCAGCCCATTGAACAACAAAATATTGGCATCGTCAAGCGCCGCATCGACCTCGTCAAGAACCAGAAAGGGTGTCGGGCGGTATAAAAGAATGGCAAAAATCAGGGCAATCGCGGCCAAGGATTTCTCGCCACCCGACAGAAGACTGATATTCTGAGCTTTTTTCCCGGGGATCTGAATATCAATATCGACGCCCGTCTCTAACATATCCGCCTCATCGGTTAATCGCAGTTCACCTTTTCCGCCCGGGAAGATTTTTGTAAAGACCTGTTTGAAAAAGTCATTGACCACTTCAAAGGTTTCAGCAAATCGTTTTCTGGATATGGTGTTGATCCGGCTGATTGTTTTTTGCAGGGTCTCGATAGAGTTATTCAGGTCTGCCGCCTGAGCCGTGAGAAATTCGAAGCGCTTTTTGAGTTCTTCATATTCAGACAGCGCCAGCAAATTGACTTCGCCAAACTGATCCACCGATTGCCTGTCTCTGTCCAACTTAGACACCAGCAATCCCTTCTCAGATTCATCAATTTCCGTAAACACGTTCCGCAGCGATTCAAAATCCACATCATATTTCGTCTGGATGTGATTGCGCAGACTGTCCATTTTAAAATGCACTTCCCGCTTTGCAATTTCCAGTGCGTTGTTCTCTTTATCCACCTCGTCAAGGATTTTCTTCACCTCACGTATTTCTGCTTCCAGTCCTTTTGACGATGTTTCTTTTTCCGCCTGTAAATCCTTCCTCTTCGTCAACGATCCTTCGATATTCGCGAATTCTGCGTACAGGTGACTAAGACTTCCCTGATCTTCGGTGATCTTTTGCGTCAACTCCTGGATCTGGTGGTCGCAGGCTCCCACATCGCTGACCTTGGTATCGATCTCGGAAGTAAGTTGGATCAAGGTCTGATCCAACCTTGTCAGGGTATTCAGATGAGCCTCCCTCTTTTCTTCAAGTGAGGCCAGTGTAACCTTCTCCCCTGTGAGCAACGATTCCTGCTGCTCCAGATCCGTGCGAAGCAACTCCCAACGTTCCTGCAGCAAGACGATCTGCTCATTGAGACTTTTTCCCCTGCTTTCATAAGACACCAATTGCTGCTTAATTTCCTCAGTCTTCGCTAAGGCGTCGTTTTCCTCATTATACAAATTTTCACGACTGAAATCCAGGATTTTGATTCTCTGCTCAATGCGCTTCAGTTCATCATCAAATCGTTCCAGGTCTTTCCTTTTTCCAGTGATTTGCAGTTCCAGGTGATGAATCTCTGA